>Ga0180301_10000067_pt1 | contig 68495 bp, 74 predicted proteins | sample GuaBasSediGuay16_FD_121797 | JGI IMG/M metagenome (GOLD analysis project Ga0180301, IMG submission 121797) | Subseafloor sediment microbial communities from Guaymas Basin, Gulf of California, Mexico - Guay16, Core 4569-2, 12-15 cm | ecosystem: Environmental > Aquatic > Marine > Hydrothermal...
GGATAGAACAAAAAGGTTTTGGAATAGATTTCCTTTCAATAGTTCTTTTGAATCTGTTCAAAGTTGGTTAGAGAGTTTTATGATGTTCTACAATTACTGGAGGTGCTAATCTTGACAGTCCCGGTTTGAAGATGCCCGTGAAATACTTAGATATGTGTCTCAATTTAACTTCAAAGCTGAATACTTTATATAACTCCCGGCGGTTTCGTAATAATTCCTTGGAAATTCAATAGCTTTATAGAAGCTGTTAATGAAGCAAAAATTTGGGCTGATAAGTTACTAAATGGAATTGAAATTGATGTTGATTGCATAACGATAGGAATAGATTCATACAGCAGTGCAAGCTTAAGAAAACCGCATATTGAACTTGTTGGTGTTTATGATGGGAAATGGCATTTTACCGGAAAAAGTTATCCAACCGTTATTCAGCAAAAAGCAATCTCATTTTATGACATTTAACGATAAAGTGATGGTTCTTGGTTGCCGTGACCTCAACATTTTCAATCGAAGATCAATAGCAACTTCAAAAGGATGGAGAAAAGAAATAAATACGAGATTTCGAGAGATTGCAGTAGATTTTAAACCATCGGTTGTATTACATCATCCACATTATACTGATTCAAAATATACATGGCTTGCAGCATGGAAAAATCTTGAAAGAGAGTTACCTTCGGTAAAACATTATGCATCTTCAAGTATCTATTTTAGAGATGGTGGTGAAAGGTCTAGTTTAGATGAGGTCATAAATAACACGAAAAAGGGAGATGTGATGGACATTATTTTGTAGCCTATTCTTCGAAATTAAAAAGTTCATGAATGCTCTGAGGGTAAAAAATAATTATGCCACAAATAAACGATACAAAATGACAAATTGGAAAAACTTCAAGAATAAAAAGCTAAAAAGTTATGAAATAGCCAAACGGGAAAAGGATGTTGATGAAGACATAGTTCCACTACTTGATTTAATAAACTCGAAAGACGATTTCGTAACGTTATCAAGTTGTAGTGGTAGAATAGCAGTTATTGACATTCCAGAGTTTGGGGATAAAATCAATTCGGAGTTCTTAGGCAAGTGGCATGATGAAGTTTATGTGGATGATATCATTAAAGCTGCAAAGAAGGGAAAGAAGACCACTTGGTTAATAACCTATCCACCAATAATCCACGTTGCCTGTTCAAATTTAGATAGTGCTGAGAAACTTATGAACATAGCAAACAACGCCGGTTTTAGGCGGAGTGGTTTAATTTCTTTAAAAAAGTTTGTTGTAGAAATTTCATCCCTTGAAAGGCTTGAGCTACCAATAGCAATGAGCGGCAAGATGGTTTTAGACGATAAAACCATTAGAATCATGGTGGATTTTGCAAATAAGAAGTTATTAAAGGGGAAAGAGAAGCTTAACAGGCTTGAAAAGTTAATTAAAAGCAATTTCGACTAAGCTATTTTTATTTTAAAATTAATAATTTAGAAAAATAAAAATTTAATAAAAAATAAAAAGAAATTAAAGTTCATCAAACGTGATTATCCTAACGTTTGTAGGAACTTTAACAACGCTACCGAGCCTGACACCAACTAAGTAGTCTACTTCCCTTTTTGCAGCTAAATCTATGAGTCTCTGCGTTATCACTCCATCAAAGACTATGCTTGATGCTGTAGTATTGTCCGTTTTCAAAGCCTTAACTAAGTCCCTTACTGGAATCTCCTTTACAAGTTCAAAGTTCTTATCTAGAACTCTCGCTATCAATTTTCCTTCAACTTCCTCTTTATGTCTCTTCAAAACACCAACTTTATCAAGTTTCTCCAATTCCTCTTTGTCCTCTCTTATTTTAATTTTTACCTCTTTCTCTTTTTCTTTCTCCTTTTGCTCTTTTACTTCTTTAGTTTCTTTTGCCTTAATTACATAAATCTGCTCAACGGGAACCTTGTTTCTCAACGATTTCACTATTTCCTTCTGCGTTAAATCCTCAACTCCCTTGCCTTCAGGAGCCCTCGCAACGTAGTCGATGTCAGCAACTTGTAGCAACTCTTTTAGAATCAAATCTCCACCTCTGTCGCCATCCAAAAATGCTGTGACCGTCTTCTTCTTACTCAACTCAATGATCGTCTTAGGAATGTTAGTGCCTTCAACAGCAATCACGTTTTTAATGCCATGCCTGAGCAAATTCAAAACGTCAGCCCTGCCTTCAACAACGATTATGGCGTCAGACTCGTTAACAGCAGGGCCTGCTGGAAGCTTTTCAGCTCCGTATTCAGTTATCTCCTCAATTCTTATTGCCTGCCTAACTAAATTTGAAATCTTCTCAGATTCAATTTCTGGTTCTTCAAACAACCCTCTAAGAATATCCTTAGCCCTCTCAACTATCTTCCTTCTTTTACTTGCCCTAACATCTTCAATCTTTTGAATTTTAATCTTAGCCGCGCATGGACCAACTCTTTCAATTGTCTCCAAAGCAGCAGCCAAGATTGCAGTCTCAATCTTGTCTAAGCTTGATGGTACTTTTATCTCTCCATAGCTTTTTCCACCCTTGCTCTCAACCTTTACCTCTATTCTGCCAATCCTCCCTGTTTTTTGCAACTCCCTTAAATCCAAATCTTCTCCCAGCAAGCCCTCTGTTTGACCAAATATAGCCCCTACAACATCTGGACGTTCCACAATACCCTCTGCAACTATCTCGGCATACACCAGATACTTAGTCGTATCACTTGGAGCCTTCATTGTCATCACTCTCCTTTCTGTTTTATTAGGAACAATATTAAAATAGATTTGAAGTATTATAAATAGTTATTGCGTGTGATAACGTTTGTCAAATTAAGCTAACAAAAAGGTTTTATCGTATGATTCGAACACAAATTGTGAAGTTCAAATTGTTGGTAGCCTTGCTCACACTTATTTTGTGCATGGTTCCAGTAATCGCAAAAGCTGGTAATTTGACAATCAAAGTAGAGGACAATAAGGAAGTTGATGTTAGCGTGTGGAACAATGATACGTTTGTAAACAAAACAGGCACGACACTTGTGTTTGAATTACCTTCAGGCATGTATCACGTTCTAATTCAATATGGAAGTTTATCGTTGCTAAAAAGGGTGAATTTAACAGAAAACGTGACGCTAACGATTAATCTTACCACAACAAACAATTCAAGCCTTTTAATCAAGAAAATACACACGATAATTTATCCAAACAATTACTTAGAGGTCTATGAAGTGCTAATTCTCCAAAATAAAGCTAATAAAATATTTTTTGGGGATGTTCAAATACCACTCCCACAACATCGTAGGTTTGAAATGCTGAAGTCAACTGCCAAGTTTGAAAATTACATAATTCAGAATAACAACTTGGTCATCACAAACACAACAATTCTCCCAAATTCAACCGCTGAAATCATGTTTTCATATACCATGAATTCCAACAATTTCTCAAGGCGTGTTGATTCTATAAGCGAAACTTTAATCCTTGTCAATGGTGCATCAAAAGTTAAGAGGTCTCCATTTCTAATCTCACAAGGAGTTGAACAATTCGATGGGGAAATTTTTGAGGTTTTAACTGCAAATTTGAGCGGCGAAAATTCTTATTACGTGTTGATGGCTGAAAATAAACAGACTGCTAATGTCAACCTTGCAGTAATACTCGGAATCGTAATTTTTTCTATTGGGATAATACTGTTCGTGTTGGATAGAGGTAAAGAATGGGAAATAGAAAATAAATAAAACCAAAAATCTTTTTTTAACTATCACAAGCAAAAAGTGGATGAAATCCAAATTGATGCTGATTGCCATATTGTTGATTGCTTTAATTACAAGACTTGTTATTTTAGATGCCCGCCCAATCGATCACGATGAGGGGATTCACGCATACTTAAGTTACATACTGTTGAGAGATGGAAGTTACAGGTATGATCCAACCTATCATGGCCCGTTTCTGTATTTCGCAACAGCCGGTTTATTTTACTTACTTGGAGATTCCGAATTCGTAGCAAGATTAACTCCTGTAATTTTCAGCATTATAGCTGTATTTGTGGCGTACAAATTTAAAAGATGGATGGGGAATGGCGCCTACATTTTCACTTTTTTGATATTATTTTCAACCTCGATTTTGTACTACTCAAGATACATGCGAAACGACCTAATTTTGCTTGACTCCTTTTTGGTTGTTGTTTACTGTTACTTCAGGTTTATTGAATCAGAAAAAGAGAGGTTTACCTACATCTCTGCATTGTTTTTAGCAATCATGTTCACTTCGAAAGAGAATGCTTACATTTATACGTTTATATTTGTCTCTTTTTTGATCCTCTACGGATTGTGGAAAGAGGGTTTTAGATACATGATTAGCAAGGTAACAAACTGGAATGCAAAAAAAGTTAGGATTTTATTAACATCAGTCATAATTTTTGCTACAATATTTATAACCCTATATTCGGCGTTTTTCGCCGATATAGATGGAGTTGAAAGGGCTATCGTAGGTTCAATCTCCCATTGGGTTAAGATGCATGAAATAAACGACCATGCAAAACCGTGGTATTACTATCCAAAACTGCTCATTGAATACGAATTTCTTCCTTTAGGTTTAAGTTTAGCTTCCATCCCATTTTTTTACCAAAGGCTCAAATCAAAAAATGTTAGTAAACTGGAGATTTTCGCTGCCTACTGGGTTACAACAACTTTGATAATTTATCAAGTATTGTCTCACAAAGTTCCTTGGCTTTTGGTACACATAGCAACACCACTGGCTTTCTTTGGCAGCATCTATATCGGAGGAAAGCTGCATAAAAACCACTTTAAGCTCGCATTTGGAGTTGTGACAATTGCTACCCTGATCACCTCCTGCTACATAACCTACTTCAACTACAACGACGCGAGGGAGGATTTGATTTACATTCAGATTCAACCACCAACCGTCGAATTGGCTGAAGTTATAAAGGAAAGGTTAAAAACACAAAGGGGCGTAATATTTGAGCCCAACAACGACTACTGGCCCTTACCGTGGTATTTACGGCACGTGCAAATAGGTTATTTGACCAAGGGTGATTTGAGCCACTACGATTTTGTTGTAACATCTGAAAAGGGAATCGATTATTGTAAAGGTTTTGGTTTTAAAGTTGTGAAAAAGTATGAGCTGAGACCATGGGTTTATCTGGTTTTGATGGAGAAAATTGGTAAGTAATGATTAAAAACATAATTGGCAAAGTCTTTTATCTCAAGAATCAACAAGTTTTATGGATTTAGAAATTGATGGTGAAAAAATCAAGCAATGGTTGATTGAGGAGAATATTTTAAAAGCTGATGTGCCCGACGAAAGGGCAGAATGGCACTACGTTGTGGAGTTTCCGCCAAATTCTGATCAGATGTCCGACATTTTAAAACCGGTGGATAAGGACGTTGTGATTGTTATAAGTGGCATAGTTTTGTCTGAAAAGCATTACAAAGCCCTACACTCATTAAGTCATGAAAAGAAAAGAAATTTAATTTTTAAATGGAAAATGGACCTGTTGTTCAGGGAGGCTGAATTTAGGATGATTCCCAACGACGAGATGTTACAAAGAATTGAGTTCTCCGTACCGATTTATCCAGATGAACTAAAAAAGAGTGTTTTATTTAGGGCTTTGAGAGAGATATTCAGATGCAAGCTATATGTGATATGGAATGTAAAACACGAGTTCGACAAGTTTAGCGATGTCGAGTCAATGTACTTGTAGTTTGAGTTTAATAACAAAAACTTTCAATCGTACTTACTTACTGCCCTCTCGTAATCCAATTCGGTAAATACTCCCAAGTTGTTCAGCTTCTCATTGGCTTTATTTATGCTATCGGCATCCTCAACCTCCTTAGCTAGTGCATTAAGCTCAAAAACTTTCTCAGAATCGAAGTAGAACGTTAGTGTTGATAAAGGTGAGACAATAACGGTCCTACCATCTCTCATCTTTTCTAACCCCAATCTACCTTCATAAGCCCTTAGCGGTAACATGCTCGCCTCCGTAATAACTTCCTTGGTTAATTCTATCATCTGTCTGTATTCCTCCTCACCAAAAGCCAAACAACCTAAAAATCCCTTGTTTTTCATCAAGATTGAGATGTTATGCAACAACTCCTCAATCCTTAGCTCTCCATCACTTCCAAACCCAAATACTCCGATAATTGAATTTTCAAGTTTGGATAGTGTGGCGACGCATATTGAATCTGCTAAAGGGCTTTTAATCCCTGACTCAAACCCCATGCACAGAGCGTCTCCACCGCTGTCCATTCCAACAATTAAATCAATCTTGTATTTCTCAGCAAAATCCAACAATCCTTCAACGAGCTTTTTTACACCTTTTGTTATGTCTAAAGCAACAACTTCTCCAAAAACCCTTGCAGCTCTCGCAATTGTTAACTTTACACCATAGTTTGTTGTGGTACTCTCATTGGCGATAGCAACCGTTGAGTTCACAATTTCAGCATTCTCTAGCTCTTCAATTGCTCTAGGTCCAGGCTTGGGGTCAACAACGATTCTATCCCAGACTATGCTTCCATGATAAACCTTAACACCAAACTCCTTGAGAAAACTTGCTGTCGGTACAGTTCCAACTATGTCTCCCCCGCCACCCATTCCAAAGAGCAAGACCTTTTTCACACCAAGACTCTTTATTATCCTTATTAGCTCCACGCTATCACTTCTTTTTAATTAATTTATAACAATTGCTAAATCAAATTTAAAATCTCCAGTGCAACTTTGATGTTCATCAGATAATCGTCAACCGTGTATAACAACGTTCCAATTTTTTCTGTTCTGATTTCAATAAACAACCTACCGTCTCTATCAAAGCACTTACACCACTCCAAACTGTCCGGATTCAAAGCTTTTGACAGAATTTTAGCTTTATCTTCAACATCAAACTCTAACTTTGCATGCAACAAAGTCTGTCAACCTCCCTTAGAAATTCCTCAACAGCCTGAGGCTCTATGTTTGCACCAGCAGCAACTTTGTGTCCTCCCCCCCTTCCACCAACCCTCTCCGCTGCCAGTCTCATGACCTCAGCCAAATCGACCTTCTCAGCCAGTTTTGCATTTGATCTGGCAGAAACTTTAGCTTTACCGTTTTTAATGTTAACAACAATCAAGGGTTTGTCTGCATAGATGTACCTCGAAAGAGTTGATGCGATTGGAGAAGTGCTTGGAGCATTTTCCATAACAAGGTACCTCATGCAAAAACTATCCTTAACCTCGTTTCTCCACTTGTTTATCTGCTCAAGTATCTCGGTTCTATACTTTTTCCAAATTTCCAACCCTTTTCCGAGATAATTTTTATCTCTCAAGCAGATGGCAAGTCCAACGCTCATTTCAGCAGCCCTACCACAAGAATTCACAACATCTGTGAGCATGATGGCATTACTTATCAATTCACTCTTCAAAATCAATTTTTTACCAATAAATTCGTCTATTACTCCCTCATAAGCCCCCATTTTTAGTAACCTCAAAACAATTGCATTTGCCAAGGTGTTAATTTCTTCAAAACTTAAATCATCTATCTCCTTATCCCCATCAATTTTGATTTTACTTAAAAAATCCTCCAATTCATCCTCCTTCCCATAAAAGTCGAGAAACGGCTCCAATGAATATGTCAGAACCTCCCTGAGTTTACCAGAGTACAAGTTCAAACCCTCTTTTAGCTCAATAAATCCATTGATTACTCCCTCCTTGACTATCTCCGCATTTCCACCGACTAACTTTTGCTTATCTCCAATAGCCCCCAAAATTGCAATTGATGATAGATCAACATTATTTCCTATAGCATTGGCAAAAACGTAGGAAGTTCCACTGGCTGATAGCTCATAAGTTCCATCTAAACCAGCTAAATGTGGGTTTATGTGCACAAAATTCCTTAAAGGCTCAATTTTTCCAACTAAGGTGTGGTGATCAATTATTATAACATCTGCGTCGATTTGCGAAACAACATCCGGATAACCACTCCCCATGTCTGCTAAAATCACCAATTCGTCCTTTTCGTACTCAACCTTCTCATTCAAACCCTTCAAAAACCTCAAATGGAATGGTTTGCCAATTCTCAACAGCGATTTTGCTATGATGGCTCCGGCAGAAATTCCATCTGCATCGAAGTGCGTATATATTCGGATAAAATCGGCTTTTTCCACCAATTCAGCAGCTTTTTTTGCCTGAAGTTTTAATAAGTCTAGCATTTAACCTCCAAGATTGAATTCGTCATGAATAACTTTAACAGCCTTTTTACCATCCTTTTTTGAAACTGCAAACGATACATTGAACTCTGAACAGCTCTGGCTAATCATGATAACGTTGATTTTGTTTTTACCCAAAGCAGAGAATATTCTCCCCGCAACTCCCGGCGTTCCAGCCATGCCTGCTCCAACAGCACTGACAACAGCGATATCTGTCTTCTTGGAAACTGTTACAATTCCATTTTCAAGGCGTTTTAACACCTTCAAAGCCTTATCAACGTCGTTGTAGTCAACAACTATTGACAAATTCAATTCAGATGAACTTTGTGACACCATAATAACATTTACCCTTGCTTCAGACAGCCTGTTAAAAACTTCAGCCATAATTTCAGCAAAATCAAAGCCAGCACCACTGACATTAACAATAGCAACCTTCTCTATCAGACTCAAGGCTTTTACTATGTCTTCCGTTGAAGTTGTGCTGTCTTTAATAACCGTTCCGGGTGCATCGGGGTTGAATGCGTTTTTGATTCTTACGGGTATCTTCTTCCGCATCACATGCTCCAAAGCTCTTGGGTGTAGTATCTTAGCTCCGAAATGTGACAACTCCATTGCTTCTTGATAGGATATTTCTGGAATTAATTTTGCGTTTGGCACGATCTTTGGATCTGTGGTCATTACACCATCTACTTCTTTCCACAGCCAAACTTCATCTGCATCTAAGGCAGCCCCAATCAGTGTTGCAGTCAAATCACTCCCACCTCTACCCAATGTGGTAATGCTACCATCGTCGGTTATCCCAATAAAACCTGTGATTACTGGGACAGTCTTCTTTATCCTAATTAGTGGATCTAATCTGGTTTTTACAACTTCATAAACCTTTGGTAAAGGCTTTGCCCTTCCGAAGTTTCTGTCGGTAATTATTCCTGCATCTCCCCCCGTCAAAGCTACAGAATCGACACCCAATGAAAGTAGCGATGCGGAGAAGATTGGAGCTACGAGTCTTTCACCAAACGATATTATGTAATCCTCACTTCTCCTCGTCAATTCACCTAGATAGCTTATGCCCAACAGCACTTTCTCCAACTCATCTATGTGTCTGTCTATTACTTCCATAACCTTTGCCTTCAAATCTCTATTTTTTACAGCCCCTTCAATCGCCTCATAATGCTTTTTCGTCATTTCAGCACTAAAGAGTTTGATAAATCCGGGAGATGGATCAGAATAACATTTTTGGGCAGCGTGAATTAACGAATCTGTTATACCAGCCATTGCAGAAACAACAACAGCAATTTCATTGTCTGAGAATTTTTTGACCAAATTTGCACAGTGTAAAATGCTCTTTCCGTCCTTTACACTCGTACCCCCGAACTTCATTACTATTCGCATATTATCACCTGAGAACTTGATTAAGTTTCAACTACGTTTCAACTACTTAGAGAATATAAAGTTTTGTAGTCTCGATTCTGTTTTTAAATTAACCATGTTTTTTAGGACTATCACAATCTCCACGAACTGTTCTAAACTTTACGTGAGATAGTATAATGTGAGATAGTATAATAACCGAAAATTTTTTATTTTTTAAAAGAATTAATGATTAAAATTTGAGGTGCAAAACGCACCTTTTCATCTAATTTAGAAGCGGAGGAGTGGATATGAATGGCGTTGTTAAAACTCCAATAGCACTAATTATGCTTTTATTGTTGGTAGAAAGCGTTTCTGCTGCGGTAATTTGTGTAGATCAAAGCGGAAATGGAAATTGTACTTGTATGTCAATTAGCAATGCTAATACAACAATTCAGGAGGCTATAGACAGTGCATATCCAGGAGACACAATTTTATGTTTGTCCTGGAGACTACAATGAAAACGTGGTTGTGGACAAAACATTGAGCTTAGTTGGGGTACATGGTTTCTCACAAACAAATGTTAGTGGAGTGCAACAACAAAACCCGTTTTTAATATAAGTGCTAATTATGTCAACGTAACTGGCTTTACAATACGTAATGGTACAATTGGTGTGTATGTAGGAAATATTCAAGGCTGTAACATTTCATCAAATAAAATCGTTGGTAACAACATAGGAATTCAGATATCAGGCTCATATAACCTAATTTACAACAACTTCTTTGCCAATTATCAGAATAATATTGTTGATAGTGGGTACAATTACTGGAATACTACCTTAAACTGCTTATCTGGACCAAACATAATCGGAGGAGCATGCATTGGAGGTAACTTCTGGAGCGATTATCAGGGAGACGACTACGATGGAAATGGAATCTCAGATGATCCAATACCTTACAATTCAAGTGGTAATATACAAAATGGAGGGGATTATCTGCCATTGCTTGCCATCTATTTTGTTTCGCCAACCCCACAAAGCGGGAGTGCCACGAATTCAAACGTGACGATAAACGTAACCCACACGATTTCAAATTATGACACCGTCTTACTTAACTTCAGCGGAACAGAATACAACATAACTTCAACGTTGAATCATACAATTGACGTTAGTAAATATCAGGATGGCACCTACTGGTATTACGCTTGGATGAATGATACAGACGGAATGGCATACAGTACTGCTACAAGGTTTTTGATAATAGATAAAACACCACCGCTCTTCGACTTCTTCGAAACACCAAAACCACTTTCTTCGGTTTATGGAAATGTGGAAATTAAAGTTGCATTTCATGAGGAGGGTGGTTCGGGAATCGCAAATGTAATCTTCTACTATAACAACGGGTCAGGAAACGTCCTTATAGGTTCATCAACTTCCCCAATTTCCGGACAACAGCACAATGGAATTTGGTATAGCGGAGTTTGGAATGTAACTTGGGACACTTCGGGTTTGGCAGATGGTCCTTACACCTTAATAGCAAAGGCATACGACAATGCTAAAAATTCTGTTGAAGCTCCTCAGATAGACGTTACTTTAGACAACGATAGACTTGCACTTTTCTGCAACGTATGCAAACCAATCTGTAACATTTATGGCAAACTACACGCATCTTGGAAGTCCTATAGACGACTCACAAGGTGGTGTTTGCAACATTACAATAAACTTCAAACAGCATGCAAAGACATCTATCTACACATCTACATTCCAAATAAAATACAACTCAACATCTAGGCTCTATGAATACACAAATTTCACCGGTTTTCCAGATTGGGGATTAATAAAGTATTCTATTACATGTAACAATACTGCCGGTTATGAAAATGAGACAAAAAATGCACAAACTTGGATTTTGTATTACAGAAGTAGAAGCGGACACATCTACAATTTGGAGACGGGTCAACCCGTTCCGAATGCCATAATTGAAGTTGAAGAGGAAATTCCAACAGAAGGAGGACCACCAACTACTGGATGGACGTACACGACAACATCAAATGACACTGGTTATTACGAAATAGTATTCAACGATACCACCGACCCTCTTGGGTCAGTGTATCATATAGGAGCAAGAAACCAACAAGGAACCCTCACAACCCCCCTCTTACCACCTATGCCCGGGCCACTTCCCTTTGAACCAAATGAAACAAGTATTAACATGTTTCTTGTGGAAGCTGCAAATCTGACCTTACATGCCCATAATGCATCGGGAGCGACAACCTTCAATGCTGAGATATTTGACAGGAGTGCGAAGATGCCTATTAAAGTCCTTTCAAACGTTGGACCTCAAAACTACTCAATTCTGCTTCCAGCAGGAAGAGACTACGACATCGTAATTTACAAAATGGCACCCCTCCCACGACATATCCATGGAACGATGCGAGTGGAAGTAAGTACATAAATGCGAACTTGACAGTTAACATGGTAACGGTAACTGGACACATGTTAGGCGTTACAAACGCAGAATACTACAACATAACGGCTTACATAGGTATAGGTTCTATTTTCCCAAGGGACTTTAATGCCGCCTTCAATCCACAAATTAGTCAGGATAGTTACACTTTACATTTACCTGGGATGCCTAATGGAATAAGATACGTGCTTATTGCATATGCCAAAAACGATTCGGGATATTACAGTGGGAGTGTTGAAATTACAGCGTACAGCGCCGACATACAGCAAGATATAACTTTATATCCGCTTTACGGTACATACAGGACGGGTGGAGACGTTAATACGAGTAAAACAAGATTTGTCTTCGTTGATGACAATGGCTACAACATCACCGGTGTATTCGTGGAAGCAAACATAACGGAGCCTACGGGCTCAAGGACTTACATATTCTCATCTCAGTCCCAAAACTACATCGATATACCCATAATTCAGGGTAGCAGTGTAATTTTAAACATATTTACTCCGAAATCTCCACCTAGGAAGAAAACAATTAGCTCAACCCTGCTTACAAGTAACGATACAATAACTTTAGTTCTTCCAAAAATGGAGTTTAAAGACCCAGAAACCAATAGTCCATTACAAAACCTTAGCTTGAAGTTTATAAAGAGCAATTCAAACTGTAACACACCCTATCCATCTTCGGATTGCATAATATATGAAGTAAGTAACGCATCCAATTTCAACCCATTAAAGGCTCTAATGGCTGGAAATCTAAACATAAGAACGGAGCAAAAATCAGGTATGGTTGTAGAATTTATTAACGTTGATTTAATTAACTCTGGACCTCCCGATGCTCAATTCTCACCCAATGCAACAGAAAACATAACAACACAAGATACATTTGCTGAAGTCTGGAAAGTTGGTTCGTTTGCACCAGAAATCTACGACTACGCTTTAATCGGGATACCATACAATGAGAGCAAACTAAGTGAAAACGCTCCGGTAAAAACTAAGTTTAAGTACCTGTACGATGATGAATTCAACGTTATTTGGAATGCAAGCGTTAATAGCACGTCCGATGTAATTGCATTGGGGTATGGAGATTTCAACTTAGACTACTTTGGTGACGGTGTTACGTGTAGTGATACTTATACAACCTTAAACCCTTCAGGAGCTTGCTACAGGAACACTACAGATAACATGATCTGGTTTATAATCTCCCACTTCTCAGGGGGAGCGCCACAAGTGGAAGGATACATCCCAGGACAAGAACCTACACCTACACCAACTCCGTCTGAAGGTGCTTATTCACCCTCACCAGAAATAACATCAATAACTGCTTCCTATCCTCCAATCGTGTCAGAAAACACAACCTTCAACGTTTCGGTAGAATTTGAAGCGACATTTTATTCATCCCTTGGAGCTACTATAGCTGTAACAACCCCAGAAGGGTGGAACTCCACATCTTTCAAAGTTGGAACCGTGAATTATGGGGGTGAAGGAAATGTTAGCGTGACAGTCCCCAAAGACGAGATTACAGGGAATTATACAATAACGATATGTGTAGAGTCTTCTTTTGATTCTAAATGCGAAGATTTTAGCATTTACGTTGAAGGGGTCGCTCCTGAAAAGACACCAACTGAAACTGCAACACCGAGTCCTGAAATTACGCCTACTCCTGAGGAAACAGCAACAACTACTCCAACTGAAACTCCAACATCTATGGAAACTGTAACGCCAACTAAAACCGTAGAAAAAATGCCTACAAAACCAATACAAGCTGAAACGCCTAAAGAAAAACCTACCCAAATACAACCGGGATTTGAGATGATATTCGCGATTGCTGGATTGATAGCAGTGGCGTATTTACTAAGGAGAAAATAGAGGATCGAATAATTTCATTTGAAATTTTTAATTTTAAAATCCTCTAAATTGACGGTTGCAAACGATATAATCGCTCCACTCAATGAATACATAAAATGAGGGGCAAATGATAATTCAGACTTTCTTTGCAAATTGATTCCGCATAGGACGCCTCATGAGGGCTTGCAATCCATTGAATCGATTACCATCTTCTCAAATCTTACAGATCGCTGTAGAGGGGCACGTCTCCGAAGAGAGAGTAGTTCAGGCAAGTCTCAATCAAATCTTCTGTTGACATGTTTTTGAGTATGTTTTCAGCTTATCAATAAAGTTAAATTAAAAAATTTAGAAACAGAGTAAAAATAAAATTATACAGCATAAAAGCTAAGAACCCAAATAACCAATAGGAACATAGATAGCTTGCTCTTAATTACTTCTATTTCGTTAAATTTAACATAAAACAAAAGGAGGTGATGAAAATGGAGATAATTGCAAAGCCTAAGGGTGGGAATGTTGATAAAATGGCTGAAAAGGTATTTTTGGAGTGTTTGAACATCCTAGGTGGTTTGAAGAAACTCATAGAATACAGAAATCTTACTTGGCTACCGTCGTTAGCAGAATCTTCATACGTCATCGTTTTGAAGAATGAGGCGTTTAAAACTTATGCTGAAATTGCAAGAGAGTTGGGAATTACGGAACAGACTGCAAAGAACATCGCTACTGCTGATGAGGCAAAAGTGAAAAAGTACTTGGAAGGTGAATTGGAAAAGCCAAATGAACACATTGCCGGTGGGATTGCGAAGCTTGCTTACAACAAATTGAAGAGAGAAGGTAGGTTGGATGAAGAAGAAGTGGTTATAAAGAATTAGGAAATCGAAGTGCTGGACATAGATTGGGCTGTACATGTATTGGCTAAGGTAAAAGGATTGGATTTTCCAGTTGGCAAGGATGAATTGATAGAGAGGCTTAAAGGAATGATTATAAAGGGCAAGAAAATTGAAGACATCCTAAGCAAAATAGATTATCCAATTAGGACTCCAGCAGAGTTGCTGCACAAAATTAGGGAAAAGCTAGCTTAAAACATTCAAGTATTTTAAAACAAATTCAACCAATCCGTCCAATTCATCCTTCCTGAAACAAACGTAGCCATCAATTGAAACATCAGACACTACCGCCAATATCTTACCCTTTTTGTACCTCTCTAAATTACCACTATTCAAAACAACAATCCTATCCTTCCCAGCATCGTTAAATCCTTCGGTAATAACAACATCGTAATCCTTCAAATAATGCTCGTAAATCTCATCAAAATCCTCGTTGTATTGCCTTTTAATCAAAGCCAGCTTATTTTTAGATGATAAAACAACATCAGCCCCACTCTGGTAAATCTTCCAAGAATCCTTTCCTTCCCTATCAATCTCGAAACCGTGGGTGTGCTTTACAACAACAACTTTCAAACCCTTCGATTTTAAAACAGAAACTAATCTTGTCACTATCGTTGTTTTTCCACTCTTAGAATCTCCAACTATACTGAGTATCATGTCAAATAAACCTTATCGTTTCAAGGTTCATTGGTGCTTTGGTTTCAACCCTGTAAGTCTTGTAAATGCTTGATGCCAAGTCGATGCACTTGCTCTCATCTCCATGAACCGTTATAACCTTTTCAGGCTTTTGGCTTAAAGCCCTTACGTAGTTCATCAACTGCTTTCTATCTGAGTGTCCAGAGAAGCCATCAACGGTCTCAATCTCCATCTTAACTTCTACAACCTCTCTCCTTCCATTAGTCGGGAATGGAACTTCTTTCCATCCCTTCTGTATTCTCCTGCCCAAGGTCCCCTCAGCTTGGTAACCAACGAAGACCAACGTGTTTCTTTCATCAGGAGCTAAAGCTCTGAAGTACTCCATCACAGGCCCACCATTCAACATACCAGAGGTTGCAAGGATTACTGATGGTGTGGAATCTTCAATAACCTCCTGCCTCTTTGATGGTGAGTCAACTCTAACAAAGCTCTCACTTATAAATGGATTTACGCCGTGGTGGAAAATTAAATCCCTGAGGTGGGCATTCAGGTATTCAGGATAGGCTGTGTGTATGGCTGTAGCCTCATATATCATTCCATCAAGATAAACTACAGTCTCCTCAAGTTTCTCATTCCTTATTGCCTCCTCCAACGCAATCATCACTTCCTGACTTCTACCAACGGCAAACGTTGGGATTAAAACCTTTCCACCCCTTTTTACTGTTCTATCAATAATCTGAACGAGTTTTTCCTCAGCCTCCTTTCTGCTCGGCTGGAAGTCGTTGCTACCACCGTACGTTGCCTCCATGATTAAAGCTTCCAGCCTTGGAAAGTGAATTTCGGCTCTATCAAACAATCTCGTCCTCTCAAACTTGAAATCACCAGTAAAAGCGATGTTGTACAATCCCTCACCAATATGGAAGTGTGCGATTGCAGAGCCTAAGATGTGTCCAGCGTTGTAGAAAGTGAGCCTCACATCAGGGCTTATGTCTGTAACAACTCCATAATCCAAAGTTATCGTGTGTTTTAATGCTTCCCTTATAAAAGATGATTCGTAAGGTGTTGGATTACCTTCCCTTGCAGCAACTTCAATGAAATCCAACTGTAGCAACACCATCAAATCTCTCGTTGGGGGAGTCATGTAGATTGGTCCCTTGTACCCATACTTGTACAATATTGGAATTAGCCCGCAATGGTCTAAGTGAGCATGTGTAATGACGACCGCATCAATACTATCCAAAGGCTGGATTTCTGGAATGTATAGGTAGGGAGAATGTTGGATGTTGCTAACATTGACACCACACTCTATCAGTACCTTGCTTTCAGGAGTCTGTAGTAAATAGCAACTCCTCCCAACCTCTCTTGAACCACCCAAAAATGTGACTCTCACCCATTTCTCATCGTATATCGTTCCTCTGTGTATCTTTTCACCAATTCTCTTTAGAATTTCCTTCCTTTCATCTTTAACACTCAATAAATAGTTCCTTATGTTGCTAATCGTTTTGGATTGGATTGGTGGAGTTCTTATAACTCTAGGACTCCAACCAACAGCTTTCATTATTTCTCTGAATGTGATTCCTTGTTTTCCTATGACAACTCCAGGTTTCTCAGCTTCTATGATTACCTCTCCATTCTCTTCGTCAAAGAAAAAGTTTGTTATGTTGGCATCTTCAGGAACTATTTGTTTTATTATCTCCTTAGCTTCTTCTGGCGGTTTCAAACTCTTGGGATCGGGTCTTACAATAATTCTCTTCCTCAAATCCTTCGCAAGTTTTTTGACTACGTCAACTTCAGCAAACTCCTGAGGATTTTCAACGTAGATAACCAAAACTGGCCCCTCAAACTCAATGTTCTTTACTTTTACATTTACAGGCAACGATTCCTTTACTTTCTGCTTTAACTCAGACAAATACTTCTTTGTCATTCCTTAATATACCAAACAATCCTACTTTGAAAACTTCTTAATAACCTCATCAACCTCTTCAGGCGTGTATTGGTAATATTCCTTCTCAGTAATCTTTACAACATCGATCCCATCTCCAGAAGCAGAATCCCTTTTCATCGCTGAGTAAATTGCTCTTACTACAAGCTCTACCGCATTATCAACATCCATCTCTGGTGTGAATCTGTCTTCAAGAACGCCATATGCTGTTAAACTTCCAGAACCCGTAGCGACAATATCCTTCTCTTCAATAGCCCCGCCAATTGGGTCTATGGAATAAACACTCGCCCCCCTATCGTCAACACCACCTATGAGCAATTGCACGAAGTAGGGGAAGTATCTTACTGAATTTAGCAAGTTGGAAGTCATCGTCGCTATTGCTTTGACCGATGGTTTTTCTTCTTTTTTTATTTCATAGAGATTAGCTTCTACAGTTATCAACCTTGCCAAGAACTGTGCATCTCCAACACTTCCAGCAGTTGTCATTGCTATTCTGTCAGCAATCTGGTAAATTTTTTTAGCCCTCCTGCTTGCTATAAAACTTCCCATAGTAGCTCTTTTTTCGGTAGCCAGCACTATCCCGTCCTTACAGATTAATCCTACGGTTGTAGTTCCTTTATATATCTTGTCCTGCATCATACTCTATCACTTCTTACTTTTTGAATTTTAAAAAAGCCATTAGGCTAATAAAGAGTTAACAAACTGCTTTTTAAAACTTTCGATGTTTTGGATTTTTTATACATCTGCATTTTTAACAACACTTTTAAATATTCCTTGGTAAAAGGAATTTTCGAAATGGATGAAGATGAACACGATAAGGATTATGAATACGTAGTAATTGGTTGTGGTGCCACGGGATTTAGTGTGATTAAAGAGCTTGCAAGAAAAAACAAGAGAGTTTTGGCTATTGATTCATCAGTTGAACGAATTGAGGTTTTGAAAGATCAGGAATATGATGCAATAGTGGGTGATGCAACAGAGGATGAAATTTACAAAACGATAGACATTTTCAAGGTTTCCGTGATCTTGGTTTTAACGCCGAGTGTGGAAATAAATGCTGAGGCTATCAAAAAGATTAGGAAATTGAGTAAAGAAATTTTCATAATTTCTAGGGCAACAAATCAAAAAACAAAGGAGGAACTGGAGGTTTTGGGCGCTGATTTCGTTGTAACACCACAAGATGCGATGAAAAACGCCATAATAAATGCTGTTGAAGAAATTGATACTTATAGAAGGGTTAAAAAATTCAAGGAAGTTTTGAAAAATATAGACGGAAAACTTGGGATATTTACTCACGACAACCCCGATCCAGATGCTATTTCATCCGCCCTAGCTTTGAAGGAGATAGCCAAACACTTTGGTGTTGAGTCTGACATTCTTTACTATGGTGAAATATTCCATCAAAAGAATAGAGCAATGGTAAACCTGCTTGAGATTGAATTAATCAGAGCTGATGAGGCTGATTTGAGCAACTATTCAAAGTTTGCTTTGGTGGATTCATCAAATGTTGGAGCGAACAATTCCATTCCTAAGGACGTTAAGTTGAGCATCGTTATCGATCACCATCCCGCCGAAGGTGTCGAGGCTGAATACGTTGATCTTAGAGATGATGTTGGAGCGGCAGCGACAATAATGACGGAGTATTTGGAGCAATTAAAGATTGTTCCAAGCAGAACTTTAGCCACGGCTCTTTTCTTTGGAATTAAAAGTGAAACAGATGAGTTTAAAAGAAACACGAGGACATCAGACTTTACGGCAGCAGCTTTTCTGTACCCATTTGTTGATCACGAGATGATCGAGAAGATGGAGGGTCCAGCAATCTCAACAGAAACTCTAGATGTATTGGGAATGGCTATCAAAAACAGACAGGTTTATTCGAGCTTTTTAATCACTTTTGCTGGATTTATCAATGATAGAGATTCACTACCGCAGGCTGCAGACTTCCTTTTAAGGCTTGAAGGCATTTCAACAGTTTTAGTATTTGGAATTCTAAAAGACATGGTTTATCTGTCAGCAAGAAACAGAGATGTGAGGATAAACATTGGAGAAGTCTTAAAGAGGGCTTTTGGTGATGTTGGAAGTGCAGGCGGTCATGCACATGCTGCTGGTGGTCAGATTCCCTTGGGCATATTTGGTGAGGTGACAGACAGAGAATCTCTGAGTAAGTTAATTACAGAGGCAATCAAGAAGAAGTTTTTAAACGCAGTTGGAATTGAAGTTTCTACTTAAACACGTACATCTCAGGAATCCTTGTTGAGTCGTTAATTTGGAACATAATGCTGTTATTTATGTTAATTCTAATAGGCAGGGGTGTTGTAAGGTTCACACCTTGGAAGTAGTAGTAATCACCTTCATTGATTATGTTAAATTCAAGAACTGCGTGTGTTGAATCCACTTTTACAATCTTAAAATCAGTACTGTTACTCAACAAACTCAACACCACATTGCCAACATCATCACACCCAAACAAAAAAGCGTTAATTTTTTGAAAGGGGTCGAGGGAGTAATGAAAAACAACCGTAACGTTGTCTTGTGAATATACCACATCGGCTAAAGTTACATTTAATCCTGAAAGTGCAACAAGGCTAAGCATCAATACCGTGAGCATTACATTACCAATAATCAACAGAATTTAAATATTACTGATACAACGCCAAAAATTAATTAATTTTAGAAATTAATTGGAAAATATTATATATGCATAATGTATCTAATTTTTATGAGCAAAGGCGCTGATAGTATTAGCGTTTTTCTCCTAATCGCAATTTGCTTAAGTATTCTTCACTTCAGTATGTGCGAATTGGGAAATAGTATTGTTTATAAATATCCCGTAAGCTACTTCATAAAGAGAGAAGATGGAAAGATCATTATAAAAAACTACGAAAATATTAAAACGTACGTTGTGGTTGAGACTGCAAAAAACAAGTATGTTTTTTACAATACGAACGTAATACCAATCAACGAAACAGGCACAATAACTGTAAAAATTGTAGATTGTAGAAATGGACAAACATTACTCTCTAGAACGTTTTATATTGATTCTCTGGATAACAAGATGGGCAAAAACGGCAGCACCAAATCCGTTGTCAATGTTAACAACGGCAACACCTGAAGAACAGCTTTGAAGCATCGCAAAAAGTGTAGATATGCCCTTTAAACTCACACCGTATCCAACAGAGGTTGGAACTGCTATAATCGGCAAATCAATTAAACTTGCAACGACAGATGGTAATGCTCCCTCCATTCCAGCTATAGCTATTACAACATCAACATCTTCATCCTTAATCTTCTTTATTGGTTCAATTAGCCTATGTAAACCAGCGATACCAACATCGTAAAATTTTAAAACTTCCAAGCCTAAAAATTCTGCTGTTGTCGCCACCTCTTCACCAACAGGAATGTCTGATGTGCCTGCCGTTAATATTGCAACTTTCCCCATTCTCTCTTTCTTTAATTCCCCGATTATTGCTATCCTGCCTTTTTCGTTAATGTAAACTTTGTCAAAGGACTTCTTCAATTCATCCACTTGCTTTTGATTAAGTCTTGTAACCAAAACCGCATTGACGTGTTTCAAATACCCTCTAACGATTTCAACTACTTCTTTAGCATTCTTACCTTCTGCAAACACAACTTCAGGCTTCCCGACCCTTCTATCCCTATAACAGTCTATCTTAGCGAAACTTTCAATTTCTTCAATGTAATTGTAATTAAACTCGTCAAATTTCATGGTACTCCTGAATTGATTTTATAGTCATTGCATGCTTCACTGCCTCTATTCCTTTCACAACAGCCATCGCACCACTAACAGTTGTTATGTACGGAATTCCATAATCTACTGCTGCCCTCCTTATGTAATAACCTTCAGTCTTCCCTCTTTTACCACTTGGCGTGTTGATTATCAAATCAACTTGCTTGTTTATTATCAAATCTAATATGTTCGGTCTTCCTTGACTTACTTTCAACACAATTTTGGCATCAATGCTGTTCTCCTTTAAAAATTCAGCGGTTCCGTTAGTTGCAGTAATCGTAAATCCCATGTCTTTAAGTTTTTTAGCAACAGGTAATATTTTTTGTTTATCCTCTTTCCTCACACTAACAAAAACAGTCCCCTCTGTTGGCAACTTCATCCCAGCAGCAAGCTGGGCTTTGTAATATGCTATTCCAAAGTTGTAATCAATCCCCATAACCTCTCCAGTTGACTTCATTTCTGGGCCTAAAACTGGATCGACGCCCGGTAATTTAATGAATGGGAAAACGACTTCCTTGACTGCTACGTGCTTTAGATTTAGTCTCTCTTTAATCCCCAACTCCTTAAGCTTTTTGCCCATCATGAGCTTTGCAGCTATCTTTGCCAATGGAATGCCCGTAGCTTTACTAACGAACGGAACTGTTCTGCTTGCCCTTGGATTTGCCTCCAGTATGTACACCTTGTTGCCCTTAACCGCATACTGTATGTTTATCAACCCAACAACTTTTAAGGCTAAAGCGAGCTTCTTCGTGTAATTTACAATCGTGTCTATCGTCTCCTTTGGTACGGAAATTGGTGGTAAGACGCATGCAGAATCTCCGCTATGTATGCCAGCCTCCTCAATGTGCTCCATTATACCGCCTATAACAACCTCCTCACCATCGCAAAGGGCATCAACCTCAATTTCTACAGCATCCTCCAAAAACTTGTCAATTAAGATTGGCTTTTCTGGGCTTACCTCCAAAGCCTCCATTATGTAGTTCTCAAGTGTTTCCTCATCATAAACGATCTCCATCGCCCTACCGCCAAGAACGTAGGAAGGGCGAACTAAGACAGGATATCCTATTTTTTTAGCAATCTCCTTTGCCTCTTCAATACTGTGGGCAATACCGTTTTCGGGCTGTGGAATTCCCAGTTTCTCTATTAATTCAGCAAACCTCTCCCTGTCTTCAGCCAAATCAATCGAATCTGTTGACGTGCCCAGGATCGTGGCTCCACTCTCTTCCAATTCTTTTGCGATGTTTAATGGTGTTTGACCGCCGAACTGCACGATTACTCCTTCAGGCTTCTCGTTTTCGTATATGTTCATCACATCCTCATGGGTTATGGGTTCAAAGTATAGCCTGCCAGATGTATCGTAATCAGTTGAAACTGTCTCAGGATTACAGTTTACCATTATCGTCTCGTATCCCTCATCCTTTAAACTTAAGACAGCATGAACACAGCAGTAATCAAACTCTATACCCTGTCCAATCCTGTTTGGTCCGCTACCAAGGATCATAACTTTCTTCTTGTCAGTCGGAATTGCATCGTTGTCCATCTCGTAGGTTGAGTAATAATAGGGGGTTTTTGCCTCGAACTCAGCAGCACACGTGTCAACCATCTTGAACACCGTTGTTATCCCCAAGCTCTTTCTCTTCCTTCTAACATCCCTCTCGCTGACATTGAAGATGTGTGCAATTTGTTTGTCTGAAAAACCATACTTTTTAGCTTCCAGAATAACATCTTTAGGCAATTCATCAAACTTATGCGTCTTAGCCAAACCTCTCAACTTTTCTTCAACCTCAACGATGTTCTTAATTTTCTCAATAAACCAAGGATCAATCTTCGTTAGATTGTATATCTCGTCAACATCAAATCCAGCTTTTAAGGCGTACTTTATGTAAAACACCCTATCAGCATTTGGATTTACCAATTTTTGAATAATCTCTTCCCTTGTTGGATTTACATCTTTACCATCCGCCCCCAAACCATGCCTGCCAATTTCCAAACTTCTCAACGCTTTTTGTAAAGCCTCCTCAAAAGTCCTGCCTATAGCCATAACCTCGCCAACACTCTTCATTTGACTGCCTAAGATTTGATTGGCAGTCGAGAATTTGTCGAAAGCAAACCTCGGAATCTTAACCACTACATAATCAATTGTCGGTTCAAAGCTTGCTGGCGTCTCTTTTGTGATGTCATTCGGTATCTCATCGAGCGTATAACCTACAGCCAACTTAGCAGCAATCTTGGCGATTGGGAAGCCCGTGGCTTTCGATGCTAATGCAGACGACCTACTAACCCTTGGATTCATCTCTATAGCCACAAATCTGTCGCTTGTTGGATGAACTGCAAATTGAATGTTACTGCCACCAGTCTCAACCCCTATTTCCCTTATTATGGCTATTGCAGCATCCCTAAGTCTTTGATATTCAACGTCTGTCAACGTTTGGGCTGGAGCTACAGTTATGCTGTCTCCTGTATGCACACCCATGGGGTCGAAGTTTTCAATTGAACAGATTATGACAACGTTGTCAGCCAAGTCCCTCATAACCTCCAATTCAAACTCCTTCCAGCCTATAACTCCTTCTTCAATCAAAACTTGGTTGATTAACGACATTTCCAAGCCTTTTTCTACCACTTCTCTCAACTCTTCCCTGTTGTAAGCTATACCCCCACCTGTTCCGCCCAAGGTAAAAGCCGGTCTAACAACGACAGGATAACCTATTTCATCGGCAATGCTCAAAGCCTCATCAACGTCGTTGGCTATCTCGCTCTTAGGCACATCCAAACCAATCCTATTCATCGATTCTTTGAACAACTCCCTATCTTCAGCCTTTTTTATCGCATCCAATTTGGCTCCTATCAACTCAACACCATACTCATCCAAAACACCCATCCCTCCAAGCTCCACTGCCAAATTCAAGGCAGTCTGTCCACCCAAGGTTGGAAGTAATGCGTCAGGAGTTTCCCTTTCAATGATTTTCGCCACGATTGATGCGTGTAACGGCTCGATGTACGTTTTGTCTGCCATCTCTGGGTCTGTCATGATTGTAGCAGGATTTGAATTGACCAACACAACCTCATAACCCTCTTCCCTCAAAGCTTTACATGCCTGACTGCCAGAATAATCGAATTCAGCAGCCTGACCAATTACAATAGGTCCAGAACCAATAACCATGATCTTCTTTATGTCCTCCCTCCTAGGCATCGAAGGATGTTAATGCAAAGCATATAATCTTTTTTGAGTTATTATTCTTTTACCTACATCGTCTAATGTCGATTAGTAATTCGTCGAACAGTTAATATTAAATAATTTGAATTTTACAAACGACATGGTTTCGATAATTTCAACTGGAGCATACCTCCCAGATAAAGTTGTTCCAAATTCATACTTCGAAGAAAGGATTGACACAACTGATAAGTGGATACGAGAGAAAATCGGGATTAAAAATAGGAGGTTTCTGAGGAGCGATCAAGCGACCTCTGATCTCGCTACTTTTGCTGCTTTAGACTGCCTAACTAAAGCTAAAATTAATCCTAAAGAAGTAGAAATGATAATTTTGGCAACAACAACACCAGATTTGATTGCTCCCTCAACTGCATGTATAACACAGATGAAAATGGGGGCCAAGAATGCTGGAGTATTTGATGTAATGAATTTCTGTTCAAGTTTTAATTATGCTTTAGCTGTTACTTCTCGTTTTGTGGGCAACGAGGTGCAAAATGCTTTGGTTATAGGGGCTGAAGCGTATTCGAGGTTTTTGGATTTTTCTGATCGTAAAACTTGCGTTATATTTGGTGATGGAGCGGGAGCGATATTTCTCAAAGAAGGAGATTCTGCTTTCTTCAATTACCTCAAAAGTGATGGAAACGGTTGGAACATGATTCAAATTCCAAGTGGTGGGGCAAGATATCCTGCAAGTTACGAAACTGTTAGCATGGGCATGCATACTTTCAAAATGGGCGGGAAGGGTGTATGGAACTTTGCAACACAAAGAATTCCAAAAGAGGTTCTTAAGGCTTTTAAAAAAGCTAAATTTAGTGTAGAAGATCGTGATTTTTTTATTTTTCACCAAGCAAACTTAAGAATCATTAGAGAGATTATGACATCTCTTGGAATCCCCGAATATAAAACGCACACAACCATTGAAGAGTATGGTAACACAGCATGTGCTTCTATTCCTATAACCCTAAACGATGCAGTAGAAAAGGGGAAAGTGAGGAGAGGAGATGTAATCGCATTAATTGGATTTGGTGGTGGATTGGCATGGGGGATAAACATTTTTGAGTATTGAATGTTACTAATTTATCAGAATTTCAAAAATATAAATAAACAAAAAAGAAATAAATAACAAATGTACAACGAAACAAAAAGGTAGTGTCTGCCTTAAATGCCGTTAGGCTGATGACGCCTGTTTTGGAGGTGGGCGAATTGCAGAGCTTATACAGACTTAACGCTGAAAGACTAAAAAACTTTGTAATTTCAAAAAAAAGTTGATGATGGTTTTGCATTCTGCAATGTTTTACCCCTTACCTTACAAGAAACGTACTACGGCATTTACATTTTGAAATCTATTGGAATGAGAATTTCCAACAAAGAAAAAATTGTAGAATTTTTGATTGATAGCTTAAAGAGAGAAATATATTCAATCTATTACGTCTTCAACTCTCTTTATTTGCTTGAAGAAGACTTGCCAGACTTAAGTGATTTTCTACTTCAAAGGTTAGACAATGCTGTAAACAGAATTAACAAAGAGGTGAGTTTAGAGAGGGGTACTACTGCTACTTGTTCATTCGAGATGCCAAACGTTTTAAAGGAGGTATATCTAATCACAAACTCACTAAAACTGCTTGGTAAAGATGTAAACAGAGCTAAGAGTTTTATCAAAAAATTTAGGAGAAATGAAGGGTTTGGCACAAATTCTTCAAATATCAAAAAAACTTACTACTGCGTTTCAGTATTAGGTGAAGTTGATAAAGACGTTATTTCCTTCATCAAGCAACATGAATACAAGACGGTGGATTTACAAAAACGCCAAATGGCTATCCACCATACCTTGAAGAAACGTTTTACGCTCTTCAATGCTTTAAAATTTTAAATTACAACTATTTCAGCTAATAAAACACTAAATTATATCTTATCACTACAAAATAGAGACGGTGGATTTAGAAGGCATGGCGGTATTTCCACACTTGAAGACACATACTATGCCATCGCAAGTCTCAACGTAATTGCTAAATCGGTTTGTAACGGTAGTGATTAAGCTTCCAAAAATCTTATTTGATACATTGTGCATTCATCACTTAAAACGTGCATCAAATCCTTAATTAAACCCACAAAATTTGCATTCACCCATTCAGAGAGCATTTTCTTGCATTCTTTGTCAGTAGAACATAAAGCTCCATTTTTGTTTATCCATTCAACAACGGGAGATGGAATGACAGAAACGTAAGCGTACTTATCAACTATTTTGCAATTGTACTTACTTTCAAACTCGTCTTTTGCATCAAGAATTGCTTTAGAGAAGGGAAAATAAATCTCACCAAAATCTATCAGTACTCTTTGCTTTTTAGGTCTAACAGCCAGCAAACCCTTTCCCAAGAAAGCTGAAACTATCTCTTTTTTTTACCTGCATCTCCAAATATTATTGTGGATAATTAGATATATTCATTTCGTCGAAGAATTTGAATGTTAGGATGTGAGTCTGTCCAACTCGTAATGCAAGATAACAACACATTGGTCGGCTTGTAACGAAATTGGTGAAACAGAAACAATACCATCAGCAAAGCTAAGCACAACTTCCTCTTGTTCTCTCTTCAATCCTAAATGGTCTCCCAAAACAAAAAGGCAATCGTCAACTTTACCAACAAAACTTCGAATGTCATTTCCATTCTCCCTTAAATAAACAATTTTGTAGCGTTTGCTAAGCTCATCCAATAAATCTTTTAACCCTTTTTTCGAAATGTAAATGCCTGAAGTACTTTCTTTCCAATCTTTATCGCATTTAACCTTCAAAGCTCTCCTTATCAAACCTGCAATGTTCCTCTCATCGGGAGCCATTGTTTTTACTTCACTGCCAACAATCTTGATTGTCTTTGGCGGGTCCGGCTTTCCAAGTAATAGCAAGTAAACCTCAACGTCCTTCCTTATTCCGTGAGAGACAAATAAAGCCTGAGCAACAAATCTACAAAGGATATCCATCCTTCCAGCGCCTCCAGCTAAATCGTTTAAATTGAAGGGTTTTGTGACAGCTTTGTTACCTATTATTAAGAAGGCTCTCATCAATGTGATTCGAAAGGACAATTAAAATAACTAACGAAAATCATTTCTCTAATTGTATCCTATCTGTTACAAATGAAATCTGCTAATCAGTTTAAGCTCAAAGTTGATTTGCTAACTAAAGGTATAAGGGGGAATCTAAAGCCGTTGAGGAAAGGTGGAGGAGGTCCAGTAGGTGGCGTGAGTTTTAAAGTAGAAGATTGTGTTGTTAACGCTCCATACACACAAAACTTTGCTAAACTATCCCCCTACGAGATTGTTGAAGTTAAAGGTAAGTATAAACTTTTAAAGGATGGTGAAAACGTAGCTGACGTTTTTGTGCCTAAGGAGCCTGAATATTACAAATTTTGCGTTGATGGCATTGAAATGAAGAGAATTGTGGCATTGGATGGTGTAGATACACTCGTCACGTCTGTATTAAGACATTGCAGTCACAAAAGAAAGTGTGCCTTTTGCAGTTTGGAGTATGGTGAGGACTTTGTGAAAGAAAAGAAGCCCGAACAAATAGCCAAAGTTGTTGAAAAGGCGGTTGAAGAAGACAAAAATAGGCATTTGGTAATAACGACTGGCACACCACCAACACCTGATAAGGGAGCCTTGTTGGTTGCGAATGTTGTTAAAGCTGTGAAGGAACAAACAAACATTCCAATACAAGTTCAAGTTGAACCGCCAAAAAAGTTAGGGTTTATCGATTCTCTTTACGATGCTGGAGCAGATGCTATCAGCTTGAACGTGGAAACTTTCGACTTGGGAATAAGGAGTAAAGTCGTTCCAGAAAAACCATCCATTGAAGAATACTTGAAATGTTTGAAGTACTCATTAAATCTATTTGAGGAGTCGAACGTTAGTTCATGGCTCCTCGTTGGATTGGGTGAGACGTTTGAGAGTTTAATTGATGGATGCACAATGCTGTGTGAGATTGGAGCAATACCATTCGTTGTACCATACCGTCCTTCTCCAAGTGTTAATCGAAAGATGTGCGATTATGAATATTTGATGAACGTTTACATTAAAATTGCTGAGATGATGAAAAGTTATGGAATTAAGCCAAAAAGTAAGGCTGGATGTACAAGATGCCAAGCATGCTCCGCCATAGATGTAGCTTTAGAGTGCATCGACAATTTTCAAACAGAAGATTTATAAATTTATTATTCAAATTTTAGGCATGAAATCTTCGAGAATTAAGGGTTTCTACAAGTTGAGTGTTGAGGAAAGGCTAAACAAGGTAGCAGAGTTTTCTGGATTGAGTGAGGAGGAGAAGAATCTGATTTACAATACATCATCCCTTTCAATTGATGTTGCTGACAGAATGATTGAAAACGTCATAGGCACGTTTGAACTGCCTTTTGGAATTGCAACGAACTTCCTGATTGACGGAAGAGACTACTTAATCCCAATGGTTATTGAAGAACCAAGTGTTGTAGCAGCAGCGAGCAATTCAGCGAGGATGGCAAGGGTAAAGGGGGGGTTTACAACATCTTACAGCGGTTCAACCATGATTGGGCAGATTCAGGTCACAAAACTCCAAAATCCGTATGCTGCCAAATTTGAAATTTACAGTCACAAAGATGAGATAATTGAGAAGGCAAATGAGCAAGACCCCGTCCTTATCGAACTGGGAGGTGGATGTAAGGATGTTAAAGCTAGGGTTATTGAGACAACAAGAGGGCAAATGTTAATTGTACATTTAATTGTGGATGTTAAAGATGCGATGGGTGCAAATGCTGTGAATACGATGTGTGAGGCTGTAGCTCCACTAATTGAAAGAATAACCAAAGGTAGGGTTTATTTAAGAATTATATCAAATCTCGCCACCTACAGGCTTGCAAGGGCAAAAGCCGTTTTTGATAAAGAAGCTATAGGTGGTGAAGAAGTTGTAGATGGAATATTGGAAGCATACGCCTTTGCCAAGGCAGATCCATTCAGGTGTGCAACACACAACAAAGGAATAATGAATGGAATCGATGCAGTTGTTATAGCCACTGGTAATGACTTTAGAGCTATAGAAGCTGGTGCTCATGCTTATGCAGCAATAAATGGTTATAAACCTTTGACTACATACGAGAAAAATGAAGATGGCGATTTAGTCGGAACAATTGAATTACCCATGGCTGTTGGTATTGTTGGCGGTGCTACGACTGTAAATCCACTCTCTAAGATAGCTTTGAAGATTTTGGGGATAAAGACTGCTGAGGAGCTTGCAAGGATAATTGCCGCTGTTGGTTTAGCTCAAAATTTCGCTGCTTTGAGGGCTTTGGCAACTGAAGGCATACAAAGGGGACATATGGAGTTGCATGCAAGAAACATTGCAATGATGGTTGGTGCTGTTGGAGATGAAATCGACAAGGTTGTTGAGGTGTTGGTTAGGGAAAAGAAAGTTAGAATGGATAGAGCCAAAGAAGTACTGGAAGAGATAAGAAGTTAATCTTATTTTTTATATCTACAACTAAAAAAATCAAAAATTAAAAATCTTAAATTTCAACCTTGAACTTGGCTCCTTTACTTATTATCAGCCCATACGGGTCTATATCCTCCCTCAAAAGCTTAAGCTCCTCTTGAGTTGGAGGTTCCAATTCCACAACATCATCAGCCACCAACGGCTCAAAACCCATGTCGTCGATGACTTCTTCGATGGTTAAACCCTTAAGCACACCAATTAACCTCAACTCCTTCGTTTCTTCGTCAAAATCAAACATGGCTTTTGATGTAATCAACCTATATGGTCCTGAATTCCTTGCCAATCCAACTTCCTCCCTTGTCTTTCCATCCATTTTATGGCCGGGAGATGTTATGAAGTCGCACCTCTCAACAAATCTTCGCTTTTCGTGCGCCATGACAAATATGGTCTTCCAGCAAAAACTTGCAACCTCGTTTCCACCACCACTTCCTGGAAATCTCACCTTAGGTTTGTTGTAGTCATCACCAATCATCGTTGAATTGATGTTTCCGTATCTATCAATCTGTGCTGCTCCCAAAACACCATAATCAATGTAGCCGGCAGCAGCATAACTGAAAGCCAGATTCATACTGCACCACTGAATAGCCCTATAAGTGTTTGTTGGACCTCCCATCGTACCTCTCAAAAATGGAGTCCTGCTTTGATGCCCTACAGAGCCGAATTCAAAAACCTGAACGATGTTTGGAGTATAGAGCTTCTCAGCCAAAATTGCAACTACCTGTGGTATGCCCCATCCGACAAATATTGTCTTGTAGTCCTCAAGCAGTCTTGCTGCATTACAAATCATGAACTCCGTATCGGTAAATTCAACCCCCATTTTAATCACCTTTCTAACATCATCTATATCCCTCGAGAATCTCCGCCTTCCTAATCAACTGTTTTAGTTTGTCCATCCCTATCTTTGCCAGAAACTCCTCGTGGTTGTCAACGGAGTAAACGTATTCCTCCAAATACTTCTGCATGGCATTGTCATCGGCAATCGATGTAAGCATTAGGTAATGCTCAGAATCCATCTCGTAGTAGCCTTGTGTGCCTCCAGGATAGGCACCAAATGGAGCATGAACAACGGCATCAACCAAGTAGTAAGGTAGCGTTGTCATCAAAGGATTTTTCCTAAACTCTATCGTCTCAACTATCCTTTCAGCGGATATTATTACCTTTTTTGAAGCCATTGCTGTCTCTAACGTTGCCACCGTAGGCCCATAAACCCTTGCGTTTCCGTAAATGTCCGCCTCCTGCACGTGTATTATGGCAACATCTGGATTCAATGCTGGCATCAATGCAGTTGGAGTGTTGCTAAAGGGACATCTAACAACTACCGCTCCTGAATGCTTTAGCGTATCAGTACCCAACAAATTCCTTGCTGCAATAAATGGAATTCCCATCGCCCCAGCAACCAATCTGTACGTAATGCTTCCATTACTCCAATCGTAAACCTTAACCTCCCCGTTCTGCACCTTTCTCGCTATGTAAGGCCCGAAGCCCAAAAATCCCACATCTATCTTATCAACACAGCCAGCTCCAGAGAGCAGTACTGTTTCCAGCAATGTAAACTTGGCACAGACCCAAAGATTTTTCTTTCTTTGCCTAATTATTTCTCTTATTAGACTTTGTGGACCCCTTGTAAGCGATGAAAAGTCGTACGCTAAGTAGTCTCCATTGCTAACGAATTTCTTTACAGCTTCTCTCTCATCCATCAGCTTGTCTTTCATCTCCCTGTTTTTCTTATCTCTCACGTACTCTCTAAAGTCATCGGGATGTATGTAGTGGATTTCCGCTTCACCCCTCTCGATGATTTCGATAAAATCCATTCTATCACCTTGACAAAGAAAAATCAATTTTTATTTAACTCTTGCTTTTTGTGGTTGTTTTATCATTAACAATTGTCAATCCTCAAAACCATGCTCACCAACTAATGGTACAAACCTTACAGCACCCCAGTTTTCTTTTTTAATTTTACCCTTTTCATCCTTCTCCACCACATACAGGTGTTGAGTGAAGTCACCAACTGGTATGACAAGCTTGCCCCCAACTTTAAGCTGTTCTATCAAAGGCTCAGGTATTTTTGGAGCTGAAGCTGTCACGTATATTTTGTCGTATGGAGCCTCTTTTTCATAACCTTTACTCCCATCTCCTACTACAACCTTAACATTGTCATATCCTAAAGCCTCCAAATTTCTTTTAGCCGTTTCAGCCAATTCGGGAATCCTTTCAATGGCTATAACTTTGCCTTCCCTCCCAACAATTTCGGCAACGACGGCTGCATGATAACCGCAACCAGCTCCAACCTCTAAAACCTTGTCTCCCTTTTTCAAATCCAACAATTCACACATTATCGCAACCATGTGGGGGGCGCTAATCGTTTGACCCTTGCCGATAGGTAAAGGTGTATCAACATAAGCTTCACTTCTATAAGCTGGAGGGATGAAAAGATGTCTTGGAACTTTTTTCATAGCCTCAACAACCTTATCGCTCAGCTCAAGCTCGTGCCTGAGTCTTTCTATCAACCTCTCTCTCTTCTCCTTAAACTCGTCCATAGTTCCTCAGCCTTTTTTATGTCCCTCTTCGTATTTATGTTTATGGCATCCTTAATATCAATTTTGTAAATAACCTCGTGTTGCTCTTCTTCGATGAAGTATCCGTCGATTATGTTTATTCCAACCGGTTTTTGAGATACGGTTTGCAAAGCTTTGACATCGGATTTGAAGTAAAAAGCAACAATATCTTCGATGAGGTTGTCCTTGAAAATAACCAAATCAGAGGAGGCAACAATCAAAGGTTCAAATATCCTTAATTCTTTTACGGCTTCCATATAATCTTCAACAAAACCCCTACCCTTTGCTCTGTAGCACTCGATTCCTTGGTATTTTAGGTAATTTTCGGTTCTTGACGTGTGGTGTGATGTGACTGCAATTACTTCAAACGCCATTAGATTATCAAGCATGTGGTCTACCAACCTCCTGCCCAAAACTTCAACTAATGGTTTTTCACCCATTCCAAGCCTTTTCCCTTTTCCACCGCACATTAAGAGGGCAATCATTTTTCCATTCACTCAGCAAATCATACGTAACCCAACCACTCTTTTTTTAGCTCATAAAATCTGTTCTCTTTAATAGCTTCCCTGATTCTATCCATCAATCTGAGTATGAAGTAAACGTTGTGGTACGAGGCGAGTCTAAAATAAGTGAGCTCGTTTGAAACGTATAAATGCCTAAGGTAAGCCCTTGAATAATTCTGACAAACGTAGCAGTCACATTCCCTATCGATTGGATTTCCATCTTCCTTAAACTTGGCATTCTGGATGTGTATTCTGAACTTGTTCTTCACATTTCCACCTTCAGTGGGAGAGACATACAAATGTCCCCTTCTTGCCCATCTTGCGGGAGCTACACAATCAAACATGTCAATACCCCTTTCGACACAATTGAATAAGTCCTCAACTGCCCCAATTCCAAGCAAATGCCTAGGTTTCTCATCGGGTAACAAAGGCACAACCCATTCGATTATGTTCAGCATATCCTGCTTTGATTTTCCTAAAGAACCGCCAATCCCAAATCCCGCAAAATCCTTCTCAGCCATAAATTTGGCTGATTTGATTCTTAAATCTTTGAATTCTCCACCTTGCACTACACCAAACAGAGCCTGCTTTTTATTGTAGTGCTTTAAACACTCTTCCGCCCATCTGTGAGTTCTCTCTAGAGCTCTGGCGGTATAGTCTTTATCTGATAACGGTGAAGTACATTCATCCAACGCAAATATTATATCAGAACCAAGATTTGATTGAATCTCCATTGATTTTCTTGGAGTCAGTCTTACAATCTCACCACTGATATGGTTTTTGAATGTTACACCTTCATCATCCACGCTTGCCCATTTTTCACCCTTTCTAATTGGTATCTCTTTCAACCCCTCCAAAAATATGTTGTTTGCGATCTTTCCAACTCCATGCTCCATTCCAAATCCCAGAGAAAAGGCTTGAAACCCACCAGAGTCGGTCACTATTGGCTTGTCGTAATTCATGAATTTGTGCAATCCGCCCAGTTTTTTTATCAGTTCATCGCCGGGCCTTAAAAACAGATGGTACGTGTTTGCTAAGATAACTTCAGCCCCCATCTCGTCTAAGTCTCTCTTATCCAAAGCCCTAACACAAGCAAGGGTTGCTACTGGTATAAAGACTGGTGTCTTGAATTTGCCATGTCTCGTCTTCACAACACCAAGTCTGGCATTTCCATACTCTTGGATAATCTTGAAATTGAACATGGATGTGTATAATAGCGAGGAAATTTAATCTTTGTTTTCGCATCTTTGTCTCTCTATGCAAGCTGTATCGTATTGCAAAGATAAAAATAAAAAATTAGAATTTGAAGTTTAACATCGCTTCCTGCTTTTTGGGAGAGGGCACAAACTCCACGCCGGGATGCCTTTGCATGAAGGGTTGTGGGTACATCTCCATAAGCTTGTAAACTTCAGGAGGCACATCAGTTGAGACGTTCAATCCTAGTTCCCTAGCCACTTCAACGGTTATCGGATAATCGTGGGTCCATTTTCCCTCTGTCAATATCTTTGCGACTTCTTTAGCTCTTTCCTCACCCATCTTGTCTTTTAGAAGGTCGAACACGAATTCTCTAACCTGATTGATTGCTTTCTCAGCAATATCCGCCAATATCAACGTTTGATCATCAATATCCTTTGGGTCTTTCTTTGAGATTGCGTTTATTATGGAAGGTGCTGGATAATTCATGAGTTGCGGATCAACTGGGCCTAACACAGCGTTCGGATCCATTACTATCTCATCGGCAGCCAAAGATATTAGTGTTCCACCACTCATCGCATAGTGGGGAATTATTACTGTAGTTTTTGCTGGATGCTCCTTTATAGCTCTAGCAATCTGTGTTGCTGCCAAGACCAATCCGCCGGGAGTATGGAGTATTAAATCCAAAGGTTGATCCTTAGGTGTTGTTCTTATAGCCCTTAAGACTTGCTCGGAGTCCTCAATGTTTATAAATCGGTAAAAGGGAATTCCAAACAAGCCTATACTTTCCTGCCTGTGAATTAGAGATATGACGTTGCTACCCCTCTTTGAACCAATAGCTCTCATTAAATTTCTCCTTGCAGCCATTAGCTGTCTATACTGGATTTGTGGGGCTAAAATTAGGTAAAACAGTAGCAAAAACCAAATCAGGTTTCCAAAAAAGGATAGGGGGTCGTAGTAGTAGTCCATGTTGGTGTTTTACAAAAAATAAAATATAACAATTTTGGATGCTCTAAATTTTATTTGGTAAAATATACAGCAAACATTATTTACAACCATCCCATCTCTCATTAAGGCATCTATAAGAGCGAAACACCTAACTCAATAAACCTTGTTAATCTATATGTTGCTGACTTTATTAAAAAATAAATTAGAACTAATCCCTATCTTTTCTAAATTCAGCTTTCCTCTTTTCAACGAACGCTTTAATTCCTTCTTTGGCATCCTCAGTTGCAAATGATAGTCCAAACAAGTCCCTCTCATACTGTAAACCATCCTTTAAACCCATTCTGTATCCTCTGTTTACCGCCTGTTTTATAAAACCAACAGCATACGGTGATTTTGATTTAATCGACTCTGCGAGCTTTTGAACCTCCTCCTCAAGCTTGTCGGCAGGAACAACCTTGTTAACCAGTCCAAGCCTCTCAGCCTCCATAGCAGAAATTCTCTCAGCAGTCAAACAGAGTTCCATCGCCTTCTTCCATCCCACCAACCTTGAAAGTCTCTGTGTGCCACCTAAGCCAGGGATGATCCCTAAATTGATCTCGGGCTGTCCAAAGCTCGCATTTTCGCTTGCTACTATTATGTCGCAAGCCATCGCAATTTCACACCCTCCGCCTAGGGCATATCCATTTACAGCAGCAATTACTGGAACATCTAAGTCTTCCATCTCCTCCAGAGTTTTACCCAATTCTGATATTATTTCCCTTGCCTTGACAAAATCACTCTCTGAAAACATTTTGATGTCTGCACCAGCGCAAAAAGCCTTACCTACGCCAGTTATAACAACAACTCTGATATCCTTTTCACTCTTGACTTTCTCAACTAGCTCTTTGAAAGCTTTTGCAACATCCTCGTTTATTGCATTTAGAGCCTCAGGTCTATTCAACCTAACCCACAGAATCCCGTCCTTCTTCTCGAACTCAACCGCCATAAGTTAGAAATTAATTCAAAATTATTATGTTTTTTGATTTTTATGTTGTTTTGCTTAGGTAGAAAAGTGATTAATAAAAAGAAAAACAAATTAAAAACTACAAAAAATTAAGCACTCATCTTCTTTGCTTGTTGCTCTGCTATATCTCCAACCACCGGCAATTTAAACCATTCGCCTTGGTAAGCCTTGAATATACACACTATCCACACGACAAAGGCGATCAGGTTTACTAGTAGCGATAGTGACCATCCGATGAGTGGTATGTAGCTCAAGATGAAGCTTACAATCCATAGAACTGCGAACACTATTATTGATTGCATTGCATGGAATTTTACGAAGTCACTTTCCTTTTCCAATATAAAGAAAACAATCCCTGTGATTATGCCTAACACATAGCTCAAAGCTCCTGCAACGTTTTCATCCAAACCTGTTGATGATTTTGCCATGCTATCACTTATTGACCCTTACTCCAGCCAACTGTAATCTCTTGTTCACCAATTGTTCCACCAATCATAAGCACTTCGTTTTGACCCTTTATGAACATAATTCCAAAACCATCGCTCTCTATTCCACTGTATTGTACCTTGTAACCTTTACTTTCGATTGCGTTTTTCAAAGCTTCCATATCTTCAGCTTTAACTGTTCTTTTTACAACATACAGAATTCCTGCTCCCATACCACCTTGACCACTGCCAGAAACAAACGAAGTAGGTTTAGCACCACCATACACGTCATTTAGTATTGGTCTAACCACTGCATCAATATCTTTTGCATCCCCAGACAACGGAATTTCAGTAGCCTCAGCGTAAGCATCTTTTTGTGTGCTTTCACTTTCAGGTGCTTGTGTTTCAGTTGGCGTTGGAGTTGCTTCAGTCTCAGGCTTACTTTCAGGTTTGCTCGAACATCCACTCAATGTAATCCCCAAGGCTAAAAGAGCCAAAACCACTAACAGGATTAGTTTTTTATTATTTTTCATTTATTCAACCCCTTTTCTGGGTATCCCTAAATCAAAAATATATATCTTTTTCTGTTTAGTGAACATTAACATCATTATCGTGAGCTTAAGTGCGTAAAGGAATAACTTTCCATACCGTTACACTTTTCATAGTTAAAAAACTAATAAGGTCTAAATAACTACCCATGAAACACCCAAACGAGAAAAAGATGGTCTTGATAAAATCGAGAAGTTGAACTTTTTAAATTCCGATGGTAGCTATCCATAGTGTTGTGAGCTAATTGTAGCTGCCAAAGACTACATCTTAGTACCACGAATTGATGGTGAAACGTTTAAAAAGCTCCATTTAAACAAAGTGCAATTACACTTTTTCAATTTCACCTTTACACTTTCAAATACGAAATTAAATTCTTTAACGAAAATTATATCTTTTAAGAAAATTCCATTAACGTATGGAATTGCTGAAGGCAATATTTGAGACGGCTGAGAGTGGGGACAGAGTCTTAGTAACACTACCGGATTTGTACAGCTTTCTGACAATTTCAAGGTCAATAGCGAACTACAGCGACCCGTTCTGGATTCTTTGGAGTGATGCGGCAGTTGAAAGAATTAACCATCTGAGTAAAAAATATGGCTTCCCATCGAACGGCGATGCAGTTGTTGTGGAAGCAAGAAAGGACTGCATTTTTCTGAATGAGGTTGAAAAAGTTAGATTGGATGAACTGCCGAGTATAATTGGTGATTTAACCTACTCCGTTATTATTTCGTTTGGATTGAATTTTTTGAGCATGTACAACCTTAGTTTAAGTAAAGCCATTGAAGCGATAATGGAGCATGAAAAGGGTTTGTTGTTCAACTGTGTAATAAATAACGATATTGCAAAAAAGCTCATGCCATTTCATGACATCCATTTGGAGGTTGTACAGAATGATGCTGTCATTTCTTACCACACATACACAGCAAATCTGAAGTTCAACGTGAGAGATGGAGTTGCAGTACTTTCGGACACATTTAGTGTTTACGAATAATCTAGCAATCCAATTCTCAATCCAATTTCAAGCCAAGCCCATGCCCAGACGACACACTCAAACGCCCTTATTAAATCATTTTTTTCAAGAAAATAGCGTGTGTCGTCTATGTACGCCTTGATGTTCTCAAAAAACTCTTTTCCGTCTTTATTGGCTTTATTAGCCCTTATTTTCCTGCTTTCCTCCTCTATTCTCTTGAGCCACCTCAACGTTTCATTTTTAAGTTCGTTCTGCAAGTTCTTATCATCATTCTGGCTTTTTGACATGCAGAATCAACCCCTCTCTATCCACAACTACGATCTCATCCCCCCCCTCTAACTCTTCCTCACTCTTTATCTTCCATATCTCCCCCCTAACCTTTGCAAAACCTTTGCCATTCTCAAAAGAAACGACTTCTCCTTTCTCACCGATAATAGCCTCTCCACCAACCTTTTTCTCAACTTTTTTGAGCTGAACTACTTTAATCAGCAAGAATGTAACAACTATTGCCAAACCCAAGCTTATACCAGCAATCAACATTGGAAACGTATTGTAAAATTCTTTTGGCATCAAAGGCTCTTGGAAGAGCATTATCGCTCCCAGAGTTACACATATTACTGATGCTGCCCCTAAAATGCCATAAGTCGGCGTCAACAATTCTGCAATCAAAAATATTATGCCTGCGATTATGAGCATAATTGAGACATAGTTTAGGCTCAAAAAACCGAGTCCGACTAACGAAAGTATCAGGCATATCGCTCCAATTGTTTCAGGCAGTATGCCTGGAGAAGTAAATCCAAAAATCAGGCCATACAACCCAATTAAAAACAAAATGGTTGCTACTTGTGGATTGGATAGGATCTCATAAATGCTTGCCTGAAGGGGCTTTTTTATCCTGATAACTTCGATAGTATCAAAATGAAGCGTTACGTTTTTCCCATCCAACTTAACTTGCCACCCATTCAACTTTTTAAACAGTTCATCCTTTGAATCTGCTAGAACATCAATCACCCCTCTCTCATAAGCTTCTCTTGCCGATAAACTCAAACTTTCCGTTACGAACTTTTCTACAACATCAATGGGTCTTCCCCTTTTCTCGGCAATACTCCTTATGTAGCTGGCAATGTAGTTGACGGTTTTATTCTCAATTCTTTGGCCCAAATAATCACTCGTTATTGGTGTTGCCGCACCCACTGACGTTCCATTGCTCATTACTGCGATATTTCCAGAAATTAGGATGAAAGAGCCGGCAGATGCGGAAAAAGCTCCTTGCGGGTAAACGTATGTTATAACTGGAATTTTACTGTTGAGTATTTGGGAAACTATTTTTTCTGTTGACATGACCAACCCACCGGGAGTGTTTAATACTACTAATATCGCATCAGCATTTTCTTTTTCAGCAATGTTAAATGCGTGGTTGATGTGAATGACAGTGCCTTCATTTATTTCACCATTTATCTCAACCTCTACAATTTTTGCAGCTTTTGCATTCACAGAAAGGGAAAACGAAAGTATGAAAAGTACAAAGATGAGGAGCCTAATCCAGCCCATAATCCTACTGTACAACATAGGTATAAATTTTTATCGTAGGGAAAAAGAATAAAACTAAACAAAAAACAAAAACAAAAATTAGTTAAATGCTAAACCTGCTCAACCTTTTGCACAACCTTAGCCTCCACTCCATAAAAAACTGCGTAAGCTATTGTTGAAGCTATCAAACCTGGAACAACCGGATAAATCCAGTACGTCTTGTAATACAGTAGATACCATGCTATTGAAACTACAACAGCTACAATCATTGAAGCGATTGCTGGCATCTTTGCTGGTTTTTCTAAGTACAATGCAGCAACCAATGGAATTAGAAATGCGGCAGTTATTACTGAGAAGCTTAACCCAACTATCACTACTATGTAGCCTGGAGGCTTTATTGCCAGAATTAAAGGTATTAAAGCAAATACGAATACGCTCAACCTTGTAAGCTTTAAAGCCAAGCTATCGCTTATCCTCACACCAACCTGAACTATATCTCTAACAAACGAAGTTGCTAATACGTGGAGCAACGAATTAATAGTGCTCATTGCAGCAGCTATGACCGCTGTTAGCAGTAAAGCGTTTATGCCTATAGGAAACAACTTCATCGCTATGAATGGAACAACTAAGTCGGGATTTTTCATGTACTTTACTGGATCATCGTAGTTTGGAATTATCAACCATCCAAAGGGGCCGATGCTGAAAACGCATATTGCAAACAAGCCAATAATCAGGGGTGTTAGAATCATGCCCTTAGCTATAACCCTATCATCCCTTGCAGCAATAAATCTGACGACAAGTTGTGGACTTGCAAGTTGGGCGATGCTGATTGCGAATGTTAAGCTTAGAATAAACGGTATGACCATTCCCGCCTTCATTATTGGTGGCGGAGCTAACTTTCCGAATTCAAACAAGTCTTTTCCATTTATTATACTGTCAACACTCTGCAAGGAATTTATAGCGTTTATAGGGCCGCTTAAGTAAATCATTAGTGTTATGAACAATGCTATACCACCAAACAAAATCAGCAGTCCTTGGATTAAATCCGTCATAACAACAGCCCTAAATCCGCCAATGGCTGTGTAAAGCATTACAACTATGCCTGTTATGATCAACCCCGTTTTGTAGTCCAGATTGAGCATCACTTCGAACAGATTTCCTGCCCCCTTGTAGATGGAGATCATGTAGAATTGGAAGAAGAACAGGATTACCAAAGCAGCAACAACTTGAGCGATTCTGCCGTACTTCATCTTAAAAAGCTCTGGGATTGTTAAGGCGCCATGCTTATCGGCTAACTTCTTCATTGGTGGAGCTATTAAAATCCATGCAGAAATTGCAAATAGGACGTGGAAAAATATTAGGAAGGCTGACCATTGAAAACCTGCTAAGAATCCAAAACCGCCACCTCCGAGAAACGCTGCTGTGCTGAAGTACGTTGCAAAGAATGAGAAGCTAACAACCAAAACACCTAAATTTTTCCCAGCCAAGTAAAAGTCGAGTAAACCCTTGGTTTTTCTGTATTCGTAGATCCCGATGAAAATCATCAAGATTATGTAAGCCACAAACACAGCTTCAATTATCATTTTCATCTACCTCTTTTTGCGCAACAACTCAAATATCACACCCTCTTTGCTTTTCTCAAAGCTACAACAAATCCGAAAATCATCAAACAGATTGATGCGATGTAAGTTGCAATAATAACCACAAAACCACCTCCAATTAATAAATCAAACCCTCACAAGCCTCTTAGCCTTACCCTCAAACCTCTCAATGCTGCCGTGTGGTAAAGCAATCAGCTTTGGTTTAAATCCTACGAACTCTTTAATATCCCTCGTAATTTTTGATTGCAATTCTTCACTGCCTTCGTACAAAATTTTAACACCATTTCCAACCTCAATCTTGTAGTGCTTTATTCCGTAACTTGCCAGTATTTGTTCAACATCGCTCGGATAGAACTTAACGCCCTTTGTATATCACCATGTCGTCTGTCCTGCCCCTTATTCTTTTGATGGTCAAATGCTCAATTCCACACTCACATTGCTCGTTACTAACAATAGCGGAAACCTCACCACTTCTGTATCTTATCAAAGGCATCGCTTCCCTGTTTAACGATGTGTAAACGATCTCACCCTCCTCACCCTCACCCAAAACCTCGCCATCTTCATTGACAATCTCTACAATGTAGTTGTCCTCCCACATGTGTAAGCCTTGCCTATGACTACACTCAAACCCAACAGTCCCAACACCGCCCATTTCTGTTAGTCCGGGAATGTCGAAGGCTGTAACGTCAAATAAGCTCTCAATCTGCTTTCGCATCTCATCACTCCAAGGTTCTGCCCCCAACAGCATCTTCTCCAATGCCAAATCTTTAACGTCTATGCCCATCTCTCCTGCAACTTCTGCAATTCTGATTGGATAGCTTGCTGTGGCACACAAGACTGTAGTGTTAAAGTCTTTCATGAACTTAATCTGATCTCTTGTATTTCCCGATCCAATCGGTATTACGAAAGCATTGAGTTCGTCTGCGGCAAAGTGGAAGCCAAAACCCCCATTCCACAAGCCAAATGCTGGAGTTATTTGTATAACATCTTTCGATGTTACATTTGCAATATAAAATGCCCTAAGCATCATTTCCTTCCACTGCTCAACATCATTCCTCGTGTATGGGATTATAACAGGCTGTCCAGTTGTACCACCGCTCATCTGGATTCTTACAATTTTTTCATTGCCAACGCAACACATCTTTAAAGGATAAGCATTCCTCAAATCCTGTTTTGTCGTTAGTGGTAGTTTTGTTATGTCCTCTGTTGTCTTAATGCTATCAACGTCGACGTTACACTCCTTGAATTTTTGTCTATAAAAAGGGCAGTTTTGATAGACGTACTTCACGATTGCCCTAAATCTCTTATTTTTATTTCTTCAATCTCTTTTCTTGGTAGAAATATCCTTTTCTCAGTCTCTCTCCTTTTTGGGGGAGTTGTCATTGATAATTGAATGATTCCTGAGTTTATAAACTTTTCCCATTTATGGGTATAATCTTTAATTATCAGATGTGATTGACTAAAATATCGGTTGCATCTCACTATGCGTAATTCCCATTTTGTATCCTCACCACCTTCATAACTTCAACGATGAACGATTCATAGCTTGTTTTCTCAGCGTACGTTTTTAAGCAACAAATTTAGCCGGACGTAATTTTATATAGTGGTTAACATGTATCTGTTGGGATAATACATAGTTTATTCATGCTATGGTTAGTTTTTAGCTCTTTTCTCATCTTCTTTTGATATACCCATGGCTGCAAGATAACCAAGCATAATCGAGGCAATCAATTTCAGCCCCTCAATACCACTCAAAAATAAAGCAGGAATTAGTTAGTGCAATAAATATGGCGATAAGAGGGTTATAGAGCATAGATTGCCTGAAAAGAGGAATCACTACTAATGCGACGATAGAGTATATGATACACCTACAATAACTGCTGTAGATTCCAAACAACAACATAATGTAAAAAATAAAGGATGCTATCCCGACAGCTATAAATATTGCTCCTATCAATCTCAAAGCACCATTGAGAACGTTTTGCGGTCTCATATTGCACTATAATGATATTCGAATACTTTCTTTGTCAGAGTTTTGCCATGCATTTTGTATCCTTTGACAATCCACGCTCCATTAGAGCATTCCAGAGTTAGGGCATCTATGTCTTTCAATTTGTCTACGTTCTTTATGAGCGCATTAATCACTGCAATTCTCCCTTCTGTAATTGCACGATGGGTTAAATAGGTATAATCCTTCCTTTGAATAACTTTTTGAACTTTACTGTACGTCAACCTTTCCATGCCCTTAAGGTGAATAGTTATTGTAAATGAATCTGTTTCTTCCAAAACTTTCCAGTAAAGTGGTATTCCCCAAACATCGATAAGGCGATCCCACAAACTTGCTTTACACTCGTAAGTGATCGAATACGTCCTTTGCCAAAGCGACGCTAATACACGCCATCAACACCATCAACCCAATTGCTATGCTCACAGCCCTCATATAACCACCAAATCTAATTTTATGTTTGTATTTATTCTTTACTCAAACTTATTTTGAAAGAGCATTATGAATTCACAGTTGTATTGAGTAACTAATTATTAAAAACTTGCTAATACAGACAAAATTTTTATTACTTTAATTGGTTTTGGTGTTATGATATATGAAGCTTTTTCCTCTCAGAGACGTGTGAGAACACTCCGCCAATTGCAACTCTCTCCGGCAAACTTTTCAAAATTACAGCAAAAAACTGGATTAAATCACACATCACTTTTAATCCATCTAAGAAAACTACTCTCATGCGGACTTATTGAGAAAGAAGGTAAAGTATACAAGTTGAGTCAGACTGGAAAACTTATTTATGGTACGTTAGACAAACTTGACAGGTTTATTATTGCTTTTGAAAGAGGTATCGATTTTTGGATTGAGCACGACTTGAGTACAAGTCCAGAAGAGTTGTTACTCAGACTTGGTGATCTCGGACACTACGAGATTGTATCGTGTAAGAATGAAAATCCAATGTGCTTTGTTGAAAGGATTGGCAAGATACTCAGCAAATCACGGTGGGTAAGGATTGTTTCAAGTATATCGCTCCATATCTACCATTTTTGTCTGCCGAGATAGATGTAGCTGTTGTTGCTACTATGGATGTAGCGGAAATTTTTAAGAAAAGCTATCCATTGATTAGAGCAGTTCAGGTTGTTGAAGGAATAAAAATGATGTGTGTGACTGCCAAAGTAGGTGTCATTCTTGGTTTATATTTGCTGAATGGTGAGTTTGACTTGAATAGAGTTGTAATCTCTTAGGGATGCTGAAGGCATAAAGTGGGGAAAGGATATCTTCAAGTATTTTGCAAAACGTTGAAAATTTAACTGAACACTTTAACTTGCTACCTAAACTCTGTATTATGGCTCGTAGAACACTTTAAGTCTCTCCAAAACGAATACCTCTTGAATTCCCCTATCGTGGGGAAAACTGTTCCAATAGTCCAATTCTCACCGTTGTTTGCTTATCCGAGGTTTGCCCTACTCCTGTCATAACTGCAGAACATGACTCTTCGGGGACAAGGAAGCTTTTCGAAAATCTGTTTAGAAAAGCTGGAGATTGGAGCAAGTTATTAGATACCGAGATTGCACGGTTTTGTGAATAACTACTCGACATTGAAAGCTGAATACACTCGCCACTCCGCTTAAAGTGATGAACATTGCAATTGTGTTCAGTAGTATTCTGTTAAAGTATTTTAAATCATTGCAACAAAATTCTTCAAATGCTCAAAAAAATTGTTGAGTCGATAAGAAATTATGAAGGACTAAGAAGGAAGAAATACGCTGGTGTTTTCGGCAAAAAAATTGGTGTGGAGATTGGAGAGGATGCTGCTGTTATTGATGTGGGAACTGAAGACCTACTCTTATTTACAGCAGACGGAATTTGGGATGTTGTTTTGCAAAAAGATTTACAGTGGGGAGGATTCGTATCCATTCTTGTAAACATCCATGACATCGCCGCGATGGGAGGAATAGCAATTTCAGCCGTTAACATCGTTTCTGTGGTTGACGATAAAGCGTTGGATGAGATATCAATGGGGATGAGGAGGGCTTGTGACTTGTATGGTGTTGGAGTAGTAAATGGACATATTCACCCAAATGCAAACACAAACTCCATAGATGTGGCGATGATTGGAAAGGTTAAGAGAAATTCGGTTGTCTATTCAAACACCGCAAAAGCTGAAGATTATTTGGTTTATGCAGTTGATTTAGATGGCAATATTCATCCAAAACTTAAGTACAACTTCGATTCAACTAAAAAAGATGCGAGAATTTTGAGGATGCAAATGGAGGCGATGCAAAAAATTGGTGAGGAAAAAATTGCATCTGCTGGGAAAGATGTTAGCAATGCTGGATTGGTTGGTACGATAGGCATGATGATGGAAGTGAGTAGGAAAGGTTGTACGATTGATCTAAATTCTGTGCCTAAGCCCGATGGAATTGAAATGGGGCATTGGCTTAAAGTTTATCCTGCTGCTGGTTTTGTTATTACCACCCCCACACCAGAAAAGGCTATAAAAATCTTTGAAAAACATTTTCTAACTGCCAGTATTATTGGAAGGGTTAACAACAGCCTTAAAGTTGAACTTTGTTTGAATGGTGAAAGAAAGACGGTTTTTGATTTCGATGGGGAAAGTATCTTAGGATTATTTTAACATAATGAAATTACAAAATAGCTTTTCTGGATATATGGGCAGGAGCAATGCCGATTCACAATAACAAAAAACAACTATTTCAATCACACTTTGTATTAATAATATCGAAAAAGTTAATTAGAGTTGGCACTACATCAAATGATGAAACCTACCGACTTGCTTAAAAAACCTGTAGATTGTGAATTTATCTCTCAACTGCTTAACAGGGCTATTGATGGCATTAGAACATACTATATCTTGTTAACTGCCATAAAACTTGGAATTTTCGATGTTCTACAAACTCCAAGAAATGCAAAAACGCTTTCAAAGGAATTGGGTTGCGATGAAAAACTTCTGTCCTTATTTTGCGAAAGTTTATGTGAGTTAGGAATTCTAACAAAGATAAATGATGCTTACGCAAATTCTGAGATGAGTAGGATGTATTTAACTATTAATTCTCACTTATCCCAGCAAATTCCTGTTATTAACACAGAAAGAATCGTTAACTTGTGGTGCAATTTGCATGAAATTCTTAAAAAAGGAGCTACAAAGTTTAGCAGAGAAGAGTTCTTTAGCAATTATGCGATACATTCAATGGCACAAACCAGTCTTCTTGGTGAGTTGCAGGAAACTGTAGAATTCATATCAAATTTTCCAGAATTCAAAAATGCAAAGAAGTTACTTGATTTGGGCGGAGGACACGGATTTTACGCAATCGCCTTTACAGCGATAAACGAAAATTTAAAAGCTTACGTTTTTGATTTGCCAAACGTCATAGATAGGACCAAAGAGTATATAAAGAAATACAATGCTACAAGGGTTGAGGTAATCTCTGGAGACTTTTTTGTAGATGAGCTTGGCAAAGACTATGACATAATCTTTTCCTCATACAATCCCGGTGGAAAAAAGCTGGAGTTAATTCCAAAAATACATTCGAGCTTAAAAGAAGGTGGACTATACATTAACAAGCAGTTTTTCCCCGATGTAACTGATAGCAATGCATTGTTAAATCTTGAATGGAATTTGTGGGTATTTGATGGGGTAAAAAAGGTAGAAAAGGGAAATAAGATATACAGTTTTAAGAACGATGTGAATTTAGATGAATACATTGAATCATTGGAGAGTGCTGGGTTTGAGATTTTAGAGGTTGTAGATGTGAAATCAAATGTTAAGGGAAGCAAGATTATAGTGACAAAGAAGGTTACTTAGATTCTGCATCCTCAATCATTTCTTTTGGAATAGGTATAACTATTGCCTTACCACCAATGTACGATTTGTGGATTGTAACAATTCCATTCCTTTTTGAATACAACACCTTACGAATGTTCACGTATTTGTCCAATTCTGATGGCGGTATGTACAGTCTAACAACCTCACCACTAACATCCACAACATCTGCTATTCCATCGACCAACAACAATATCAAATCGTCAACGTTCAATTCAACTAACCTCATAATTTCATCCCGGAATCTTAACAACAATCAAATCATTATTTTTCCACTCTTTTGGAATTGCAATTGTGTTCATTTTCCTCCCTCCTTTTTTAAACTTCACATTTTCTACAACTTCTCTTGGTTTGAGCATTAATATTACTTTCTCACCATCTATTGTTACATCCGCTGTACCCTCTTTTAGGAGTTTTGCTATGTCACGAATTGTTAGCAAACAAACCTTCATACCATCGATGTTGTTTCACATTATTAAAACAATGTGTTACAAATTATTTAAAGGCAAAATTGGTGAGGGGAAAATTAAAATTTTTGTGACAAATAAAGACACGGCTGAAATTTTATGGTTTGTATCGTGGTAGCACTGTTAATTTTGTTTTTAAATCAGTTATTTTATCATCCGCCATCTCAACAACCTAAGTAATCTTTAAATATCTTCCATCATTTTGCCATTTACATGGCGTTCAAACACATAGTTAGGATTGCTGATGCAGATTTGGATGGTAAAAAGAACGTAATGTTCGCTCTCACCGGCGTTAAAGGAATCGGCTTGAGGATGGCTAAATCGATAACCAACTACTTAAGCATAGACGCCAAAGCAAAGCTCGGAGAGTTGGATGATGAGACAATTCAAAAACTCAAGAAGTTTGTTGAGGAAGAAATTGAAAGCTTGCCGGCATGGATGCTGAATAGAAGAAAAGACCCACATACAGGAGAAAATCTACATTTGGTGAGCAAGGACATAGATTTTGCAAGGATGGTTGACGTGGAAAGGCTAATCAGAATGAAAGCCTATAGAGGTATCAGACATGCGAGAGGTAAGAAGGTTAGGGGGCAGAGAACAAGAACGACTGGCAGGAAAGGAAGGACGGTTGGAGTTATAAGGAGAAAGAAGTAAAGGGTAAAGAGTTAAGGGGTGAATTAAATGGGAGATCCAAAAAGACACAGAAAGAAATACATTTCTCCAACCCATCCTTGGGATAAGGCAAGGCTTGAAAAGGAGATGCAGATTGTAATCAAGTACGGGTTGAGGAACAAGAGGGAGTTGTGGAGGTTCCAGAACATTCTGAGAAAGTATAGGCGAGTGGCAAGAGACTTGTTAGCTAAGATAAATCTACCTGGTAGAGAAGGAGAGTTGGCAAAGGTTAAAGCCATGACTGTCATTAAAAAGCTGACAAGGATGGGAATATTGGATGAAAATGCGACCTTAGATGACATCCTAAACTTGAACGTTGAGGATTTCCTAGAACGAAGACTACAAACGATGGTTTACAGGCAAGGTTTAGCCAATACAATAAAGCAAGCAAGACAAATGGTTGTTCATGGACACATAGCCGTTGACGGTAGAAGGGTTACAGTCCCAAGTTACATTGTAAATAGGGATGAGGAGAGCAAGATTTCGTATTATGTAAATTCTCCATTTGCAAAAGCTAAGGAGGCTTGATTATGGCGGAAAAGAAGAAGGGTAAGTGGGGTATTGCACATATATTTTCATCCTACAACAACACGATTATCACGATAACTGATATTACGGGATGTGAGACGATTGTAAGGATAAGCGGTGGAATGATTGTTAAAGCTGATAGGGATGAAGGAAACCCATACACAGCAATGCAGGCAGCCATAAGAGCTGCTGAAATTGCCAAAGACAAGGGGATTGAAGGTGTGCACATCAAAGTTAGGGCTCCTGGTGGCAACAAACACACAACACCTGGACCAGGAGCGCAAGCAGCAATAAGGGCTTTGGCAAGGGCTGGACTAAAAATTGGTAGAATAGAGGACGTTACACCAATACCACACGATGGCACAAGACCTCCAGGCGGTAAGAGGGGCAGAAGGATTTAAGATTTATTTGATTAAGCTTAAATTGGGGTAGCCATGAAAATTGAAATTGTAGAAGAGGACGAACTCAACATTAAGTTTATTCTTTATGATGCTCCAGTAGCCTTTGCAAATTCATTCAGGAGAGCTATGAAAAGTCTCGTTCCTGTGATGGCAGTGGATTACATTGATGTTTATTTAAACTCATCATATCTGTTTGATGAGATTTTAGCCCACAGAATTGGGTTGATACCGATAAAAACGGATTTAAACAGGTTTAACATGCAAAATGAATGTGTTTGTGAGGGTGAAGGTTGTCCGAATTGCCAAGTATCTTTTAGGCTTAACGTCGAAGGTCCAAAAATGGTGTATTCTGGTGATTTTATTTCAGATGATGAGGAGATCAGGCCCGTTTATGATAACATACCTGTTGTTGAGCTTTTTAAGGGGCAACAACTAATGATTGAGGCTGTTGCTAGGCTTGGAACTGGAAAAGAGCATTCAAAGTTCCAGCCTGTCTCAATTTGCACTTACAGAATAATTCCTGAGATTGAGATACAGGGGGAATGTAACAGTTGCAAGGCTTGTGTTGAGGCATGCCCAAGGGATATTCTCGAAAACAGGGATGGCAAAATAGTTGTCAAAGATGTTTTAAACTGTTCAATGTGCATGGAGTGCGTTAAAGTTTGCGAAGAGAACGCAATAGAAGTCATGGAGACAAACAACTATCTTTTCATGGTTGAGGGGATTGGTCAACTACCAATTAGAGAAGTAATGACAAAAGCGTTGGAAATTATCAAGAGTAAAGCTGAGGAAATGAACAAGATAATTGAGGGTTTGGTCTGAAGTTTAAAAGGTTAAGAAGGTTTGGTTTGACTTTTGATTTGGTTCATTGTTTAATTGTTCCCTTAACAATAATCTGCCAAACAGACTACAAGTGGCAGTTGTTATCGAAAATACTTAACATTTTCGAATTGCAAAAGACAAAGAAGACCATGTTCTTCTCAACGAAGATTTCTCACGTCGTAGAGGATACAGAAAGATCTTTCCATGCTGCAACTTCGATGTAGTCAGATTGGATAGAACGTTGAGTTATCCTCTCAGCATTTTCGTTTCAAAAAGCTTGGAGGAAGACAAAAGGAGATTTAGGGCTTTGAAGAGCTTATGGCCTGCTGAGAAAACGGGAGAGTTCAAACCCGTCAGCCGTCAGGGCTGTTAGAGAAATGTGTTTAAGCTGGCTAAATCATTCGAATTCACATTCCTATGCCTACAGCGCCGGGGCTGGGATTTGAACCCAGGAGCCCTTACGGGCACCAGCTCTCAAGGCTGGCGCAGTACCTCTCTGCAACCCCGGCAGTAGTGGAATGTTTTTCAATCACTTTTGGGGTTTATGAAAGTTGTGGTTTTCAGAAAACACTCTATCTTTTGGTATTTTGACAAGCTCTGCAATACTCTTTTAGGTCACAAAAAAGTTAAATAGATTAAATAGACGGTGAAACAATGGAGAACAGGGAAAAGCTGTTGGTGGGAGTTGCAATAATTAGTTTTTCTTTAGCAATCACTTTTTCTCTCTTTCACAGTATATCTCCCTATACTACTGTTTCCGATTTGGTTGAGCTTAGGAATGCAAAAAACATTCAGGTCGTGGGAGAGATTGTCAAAAATTCAGTTGTAAACAAAAATAACACAACGATATTTGAAATTACAGATGGTGTAAACGAAGTCAAGGTTATCTACTCGGGGAAAATTACGTACTATGAGGGGCAAGTAGTAGTTGTAGGGGATTATAAAAATGGAGTGATCTATGCTACTCAAGTTCTCAGGAAATGTCATACTGAATACAGGGTGGGTGGGCAATAGATGGATGTCGGCGAGCTGTGTCTTTTTTTTGCACTAATCCTCTCATCAATCTCAACCCTTGCATTTATCTCCGGAAGCAAACGTAACGACGTTAAACTTCTGAAAATTGGCGAAAAATCCTTACATCTAACAACAGCCTTTTTAACCTCATCCCTCTTCATACTAGCCTACTATTTCATAGTAGATGACTTCAACATCACATACGTCTATTTGAATTCCGATCTCTATTTACCGCTTGCGTACAAAATAAGTGCCATCTGGGCTGGTAAAGAGGGTTCATTACTTCTGTGGGTTTTCTACGTATCCTTACTATCATCCGTATTTATCAATGTTGAAAAAAAAGACATCAACTTGGCTAAATCTTTGACTGTGGTCAGTGTATTTTTAACATCCCTGATTTTAATAATGATTTCTACATCAAATCCCTTTACAAGGCTCGGGTATGTGCCAGCTAATGGTGTCGGTCTAAATCCATTGTTGAGGACACCTGAAATGGTGTTTCATCCCCCCACGATATTTGTGGGATATGCAGCTACAATTTTCCCGTTTGCTGTTGCTTTGATTACGCATAGGTTCAAAAGAGGGTGGATTTTGTTTTCTTGGTTATTTTTAACTATTGGGATATTTCTTGGAGCTTGGTGGGCTTATAAAACCCTTGGGTGGGGGGGATTTTGGGCTTGGGATCCTGTAGAGAATGCAAGTCTGCTCCCCTGGGTAACTCTGACTGCTACAATTCATTTGATGAACAAATACAAGAAAGAGCCATATTTCTTAATTGTGGCGAGTTTTATTCTTGTCATATTTGCAACGTTTATTACAAGAAGCGGTATAATAAAATCCGTTCACGCATTTGGTGAAACTCTGTTCGGAGCGTCTTATCTTATCTTAATGGTACTCTTCTCTGGATTGTCGATCTTCTTCTATTTCAAAAACGGAGGTCCAGAGCAAAATCAGGGGAGAAACGTTGGGGGAATTTTGTCTAATCAAGACGTTTTACGCGCTTTCTTGATTTTGATGTTGTTCTTCGTCATGGCGGTATTGATTGGGACTATCTCAAATATATTTGCTGCAATTAAGAGAAGCTATTATTTGACCACAGCACTACCAATTTTTGGTCTGATAGTTGCATTGATCGGTGTTTGCTTCTCTTCAAAACTCAAACATTCAATATTAGTAGCCATGGTAGTATCAACGATTGCTTTTATTTATAAGGGATTTGTTGGGGCATTGGCTTTTTTTGTTTCAACTTTCTCAATTTTTTTCTTATTGAATGTTGGAAAGTTAAACCTCCAAAAAATAGGCAAAATTTTAGTCCATCTTGGAATTATTCTGCTTTTTTTAGGCTCAACTTTTGTTTGGGTGTACGAAGTAAAGCATGAAAATGTTGTGCTTGAAAAAGGGGAATCAGTTAAGATTGAAGGGGTCACAATAAGATACGACAATATCTTTTTGAGAGAAGACAATGAGAAATTTACGCTAGTACCATTGTTAACCTTCAATAACGATCAAATTGTTTTAAAGCAGTTTATCTACAAGATAGAGAGAGGCGAAAGAGTTGTGAACAATGTAAATGTGGTTGTAACACCTTTTTTTGATTACTATGTGGCATTAAAGGGAATTTCAGAGAACTACAATTCCATAGTCATTGATTTCTACATAGTCCCGCTAACATCCTTTGTCTGGGCAGGATTTTATTTACTGATGATTGGAGGATACTTCGCTTTGGTTCGGAAGAGCTAAAAGAGGGTTAAACGAAATTGTTGGTGCTTTAATGGCTGTAGAAAAATCGTGTCATACAATCTCAATTCCATAAACCTTCTCAACGTTCTCGCAACAAATTTTATGGATAAGGTCTTCATCAAATCCGTGTTTAAGCAATTCTTTGATTTTTCTTGGCACCGTTTTAGGTCCTAAAACAGCCCCGGGTCTCTTCTTATCATCAATGTAGTCCGTTTCAACCATGAATCTATTGCCCTGCTTTGCTGCATTCAGCACGTTTTCATTTCCTGCAATCACCGATGGAAACATTCCTATTTCTTCAAATTCCCTTATCTTCGGTGGTGAAAAGTGTTTCACAACTTTTTCCAACTTTACTCCAGCTTTTTTTGCAATGTTTGCAATCTCTTTCATTCCATCGATTGTAAAACTTTCTGTGTGTAATTGTACGGCACATCCAACGTCTTTTGCCACTTCAAAGGCGTGAAATAGGACATCATTGCTCAAATTCCATACATGTTTGTTAACTTTGTAATGGGGTCTGCCACTCTTTATTGCCACCGCTTTACCTTCTGCAACATACTTGCCAGCTAAATCCAATGCATCCTTCATAATTTCAGCAGCCTTCTCGTATCCGACTTTATCTCCCAATACGGTAATTTCAGCAGGATGGATGCTTAAAACCGCAAAAGCCCTTACAATCTCATTTGCATCTTTTACGAGTTTGATATGCCTATCAAAAACCTCTTTAAAATCTTCTCCTCTTTTCGGAAAAACGTTGTAATGATGGCAGAGTAACGAAACTAAAAACACATGCGTACCACCAACTTCCTTGAATTGCCTTAATGCCTTAAGTCTAAGATTGTTATATAGATGCATGTGGTTGTCTGTGATTATCATGGTGGAAAGTTCTAAAATCTGCTTTTAAAAGCTTGGGTGTAGCTCCGCGAACCGACCTGGGATCATGTTTGTCACCCAGGCGTGAGAGCGGAGCCATTACTAATTTCTTCAATCCAAATTTAAATTTTGCTGTTGAGTTTAACTTTGCAGTATCCAAACAACACTTCAAACTCCTCCAAAATTAATCTTTTAATGGTGGCTTATTTAGGATTATTGTAGATTTTTCATAAATCTTAGAAAGTAATTATAATTAAAAATAAATTTAAATTCTAAAAAACCAGCAAAAGCAACGAACCGTACCCAAAAGCAATTAAGAAAGCCAAGAAGCACAGCGAATTAACAACCTGTGGATATTTAGCTCCAAAATTCGTGTCGAGCAGTATTGCTCTCACACCATTGAATGCGTGGAATGCTACAAAGAACACTAGCAAAGCGTACATTATCTTGTATCCTAATGAAGAGAGCCTTGAAACAACCAACTCATACTCCATTGCTTCATGAGATACAAAGTGGGTTTCGTAGAAGTGAAATGTAACCAACACTGTTAAAATCAACCCTGAAATTAGCTGGAATATCCATGCTAAAGGCTCTAAAACCCTTTTTGTGTGCATTTCCTCTTTATTTATCTCATTTGCCATTATCACACCCCCATAACGAATGTGTACATCCTATAGCTTGCTATTAGCCAAACAATCAGCACAATTGCCACGCTTACATACAATATGGATTTTCTGCTCTCATAAGTCAATCCAAACTCATGGAGTATCAATCGCAATCCGTTAACTCCATGGTAAATTCCTGCCAAAACGAGCAGTATGTCGAAGATGAGGAATTGTGGTGTAACTGTTGTAGCTATAAAGCTCTCAAAAACTTCCTTACCCATCCTTATTGAGGTTAGATAAGCTAAATGCATGCACAAGTAGATTGTTAAAACCACACCTGTTAATCTGTGAAGACTGAAAGCGATACTGAACAAGCTTTTTCCTTTAACGCTAAACCACTTCTGCCACATAACCATCACCTGAAAATGCTCTTTATCGTTTCAATTGCTGACTTAAACCTAATCTTCTGCACCGCTTTAGCAGGATCAATCTGCTTTGGACAAACTTCGCTACATTCAGCAGCAAAGTGACATCTCCAAACACCATTATCTCCACAAACCAAAGCCAACCTAATCTTCTCTCCTTCATCTCTGCTATCTGCATTGAATCTGTATGCTGCCGTTATGGCTGCAGGTCCAAGGTAGTCATCCCTCGTAGCTGCTGCTGGACAGACTGAGTAACATGCCCCGCATTTCACGCACAAAGTAAAATCGTAGTAGGCATGTAATTCTTTTGGAGATTGGATTAATTCAACAGGTTCTTCGTAATTGTCATCCTTCCTAATTAAATACGGTTTAACAGCCTCATGCTTCTTGAAGAATCCTTCAAAGTCTGTAACTAAATCTTTTATCACTTTAAAGTTATCTAATGGCTCTACTTCCAATGAATTTCCAATTTCGAGAATTTGGGTTTCGCATGCTAATCGGGGTTTTCCGTTTATCTTAACAGCACAACTACCACAAATAGCCATTCTGCATGAAGCTCTAAAAGTTAAGCTCCCATCCAAATTCTCCTTAATGTAGTACAAGCCTTCTAATACGGTCATTCCTCTCTTTACAGGGATGTTGAACGTTTGCCAGTAAGATTTTTCACCATCAAACCTTCTAATTCTAAATTCAACATCCATGCTACCACCTAATACTTCCTTTCAACTGGCTCCCACTTCGTTATCGTCACTGGGATGTACTCAAATCTTGGACCATCAGGCGTGTAGTAGGCTAAGGTATGCTTCAACCAGTTCTCATCGTCCCTCTTTGGATAGTCCAACCTGTAATGCGCCCCCCTACTTTCCGTCCTGTTCAAAGCTCCAATTGCCACAACTTCAGCCAAATCGAGCATATATCCAACTTCAAAGGTATAAACCAGATCTGTGTTAAAGCCTTTGGTCTTGTCAACAATCTCCACATTGTTGAACCTCTCTTTCAACTCCTTGATTTTCTTAACTGCCTCCTTCAACTCATCTTCAATCCTGAAAATCCACAGATTTTTGTCCATCGTTTCATTTAACTCCTTCTTAAGCTGATACGGATTTTCATCTCCGCTCTTTCCAAGAATTTCATCAAAAATTCTGCTCTCCTCTGCTTTGTACACTTCATTGGAAACGTGGCTATAGTCGGCATTCAACACATACTCAGCAGCTTTTTCTCCAGCAGCCCTACCAAAAACGAGGCATTCAGCTGTTGAATTGCTCCCCAATCTGTTTGCTCCATGTATACTCACACATCCTGCCTCTCCTGCAGCATACAATCCTTTAACGGGACTTTCACAATTAGCGTTTGTATGAACTCCACCCATCGTGTAGTGTGCCACAGGCCTCACAGGAATTGGTTCTTCAACCGGATCAATTCCCACAAACTTTATTGCGGCATCCCTTATCAAAGGCAACCTCTCATTGATCTTCTCCTCGCCTAAATGCGTCAAATCCAAAGCTATGTAGTATCCGTGTTCACTTTCTATACCTCTGCCTTCCAGTATCTCCTTCCACATAGCTCTCGCAACAACATCCCTTGGAGCCAACTCCATTTTCTCTGGAGCGTACCTCTCCATAAACCTCTCACCATCCTTGTTTCTCAAATAACCTCCTTCACCTCTGCAAGCTTCTGTCATTAAAATTCCAGATGGAACCAAGCCCGTTGGATGGAATTGGAAAAATTCCATGTCTTTCAAAGGCACGCCAGCCCTATAAGCAACAGCCATCCCATCTCCTGTTACAGTGTGACTGTAGGTTGTGAATCCATACAGCCTGCCAGCCCCACCAGTGGCGAGAATTACGGCTTTAGCTTCAAATAAAATTAAATCTCCCGTCTTTAATTCAATTGCTGTCAAACCTTTAATTTTGCCATCTTCAATCACCAAACTCGTTAAAAAGTACTCATCATACCTTATCACATTGGGGTACATCAGCATTCTTTCGTAAAGCGTATGAACCTCATGGAATCCAGTTCTGTCAGCGGCAAATATCGTTCTGTTGAAGGAATGCCCACCAAAAGCTCTTTGGGCTATAAGTCCATCCTCTGTTCTGCTCCACGGACATCCCCAGTTGTCAAGCCTCAGAATTTCTTTGGGCATCTCCCTAACAAAAAATTCAACCGCATCTTGATCGGCTAAGAAATCAGACCCTTTGACGGTATCCCATGCGTGTAAGTCGAAGCTGTCTCCTTCTCTCATCACCGCAGCAGTTCCACCTTCAGCGCAAACACTATGGCATCTAATTGGATACGTTTTTGAGATTAAAGCTATTGATAACTTCTTGCTTTTTTCAGCAGCAGCAATTACTGCCCTCATTCCAGCCAAACCAGCCCCAACAATCACGATATCGTGTTGCACTTTCATATTCATCACTTCTAATCTAATTTTCCTACTTCTTAAGCTTTAAGCACTCTTTTAACTATCTCAGCAACCTCCATTGGAGTTTTTCCAACCTCTACGCCAACTTCATTTAATGCTTTAATTTTGGATTCTGCTGTCCCCATTCTGCCTTCAATTATTGCTCCGGCATGCCCCATTCTCTTTCCTGGAGGGGCTGTAATTCCGGCTATGTAACCAACTACGGGTTTTGACATGTCTTTAATAAACTCTGCCGCTTTTTCTTCATCAGTACCTCCTATTTCGCCTATTAAAACGACTAAATCCGTTTCTTTGTCTTTCTCAAACTTTTCAAGTATATCTATGAAGTCTGATCCAATTATCCTGTCCCCACCTATTCCCAAAACAGTTGATTGCCCAATACCAAGCTTTGTTAGGTTGTATGCTATCTGGTAAGTTAAGGTTCCACTTCTTGAAACTATGCCTACATTACCTTCCATGAATATCTGAGGTGGCATTATGCCAAGATGTGATTTATTCGGGCTTATTATCCCAGGACAGTTTGGACCTATTAATGTAACGTCATTATCTTTAACTTTCCAGTACATTTTAAGCTCGTCATGCACGGGAATGCCTTCGGTAATACAAACAACCGTCTTTATCCCAGCATCCACAGCCTCAAAAACAGCGTCAGCAGCGAAAGCGGCGGGTACAAAGATTACTGATGCATTTGCATTGGTCTCTTCAACGGCATCCCTTACAGTGTTGAAAACTGGCACGCCATGAACCTCCATTCCAGCCTTGCCAGGAGTAACACCAGCAACTATCTTCGTTCCATAGCTTAACATTCTTTCAGTATGAAAACTGCCCTGATAGCCTGTTATGCCTTGAACAACAGCCTTTGTATTCTCATCAATTATTATCGCCATTTTTACACCCCAATTCAACAGCTTTCTTAGCCCCCTCCTCCATCGTTTCAACGAGTGCTATTTCTTCCTTAGTTTGTTTTAAAAACTCTTTAATCATGTTTCTGCCTTCCTCCTCGTTCGTTCCAGCCAACCTCAAAACGATTGGAATTCCAACCTCCATCTCTGACAACGCTTTAATCAAACCCTCAGCAACCTGATCGCATCTGGTAATCCCACCGAATATGTTGATAAAGATTACCTTGACATTTTTATCCTGCAAAATTATGCTCATAGCCTCTTTAACCAACTCCGCAGAAGCTCCACCACCAATATCGAGGAAATTTGCTGGTTTGCCATTTTCCAAGTATATCAAGTCCATTGTAGCCATTGACATTCCTGCCCCATTTGCTATAACACCAATGTTGCCATCAAGCTTTACGTAGTTAAGCCCCTTTTGTTCGGCAATCCTTTCAAGCTGGTCTACCTCAGTATAGTCCTTCAATTCAGCTAGATCTTTGTGTCTGTACAATGCATTGTCATCTACGTTCAGTCTTGCATCTGCAGCAATTACTTCGCCATCCTTTGTAACGATTAGTGGGTTTATCTCCGTCAATTCAGCCTCATACTTAATCATCACATTGTAGAGCTTTTTGATTATTCCAAAAACTTCTTTAAAGTACTCTTTTGGCATGTTTGACTCATATAAAAGCTCTCTGACTTGATAATCCCACAAACCCCACTTCGGGTTTATCGTCTTTCTTGCGATCTTGTCTGGATGTTTTGCAGCTATTTCTTCAATGTTCATACCACCAACAGAACTCACAATTGCCGCAATTCCCTTGTTTGCTCTATCCAAAGTAAATCCAACGTACATTTCTCTGTCAATGTCCAATTGCTCCTCAACGTAAATCTTCTCAACCAAATGTCCTTTAATTTCCTTGCCAAACAACTCCTTAGCCTTCTCAACTGCTTCATCTACAGAATTAACGAGTTTTATGCCGCCTGCTTTGCCCCTTCCACCAACTAAAACCTGGGACTTTAATACAGCCTTTCCAAATTCTTTGACTATTGTTTCTACTTCCTCAACACTTTTTGCAAGCTTACCCTTAGGAATCTTAATGCCATTTTGAGCGAAAATTTGCTTTGCCTGATATTCATGTAGCTTCATTTTACCACCTCCTATCCAAAAACGGGTGGATACTTATTGGTTTCTATTTATAGTCCCTTTGGTTTTAAATTTTAGAGAAATAAATTAATTAAAATTGTAAAATTAAAATAGTTTAAAGCAATCAAGCAGATTTTTCGTATTTACCACTTAACAACCCAGAATACTCTTTTAATGGCTCTTCAATCTTTAAACCCATTCCTTTTTTCATGTCAAGGATTCTGAAAGTTCTCTCATGATTACCAAACCTGTTTTTGATTACCGTAATTGCCTTCAGCAACTCCCCCTCTTTTTCTATGTATCTGCCGTAAATTAAGTAGTCCGCAAACCTGCTTATTCCCAAACCAGTTAGATGGAAGACATCCATTTCTTGCGTAATCTCAACAACTGCCAACATCGTTACCCCCATCTTCTTAGTAGCTCTGTTGAGTGTTCTGAGCATGTTAATTGAATCCTTACTGTTGATTGCTAGGTTGGAGAGCGTATTGACACAATCAATTGCGATAATCGTTGGATTGTGGCTTTTAAGGTCATGAATTATGTTCCAATACACCTCCCCAACGCTTGACATGTCTTCGCATTCCTTAACAACTAACCTCTCAGGTTTGTAGTTGAATAAATCCTCATATCTTTGCATTATTTCTTCTCTACTCTCTTTAAACGTGTAGAGTATTCCTGTGTTGTTAAAGTCGTTCTGCATTAAAATCTGCAAACACAGATTCGTTTTCCCAACACCACTCTTTCCACTAATCATGAGTTTGGATCCACTAAGAATCCCGCCACCGAGCATGCTATCCAATTCAGCGTTTCCAGTGCTCAAAGTTAACCCGTCTTTGATACTGTTAAGTTCAAGACCGTGCAAAATAATAGGATAAACAACAATCCCGTTGTCTTTGATGTCAAAGTAGTGTCTTCCAATAACTACGTCGCTTCTGCTCTTTAAAACATCTATTGTTCTAAAAATTTTACCATTAGCCTCAACTTTTTCAAGATGAAATTCCCCGCTAACAACATAACTGATTATTTCTTTTCCAATGTCATCTGTTTTTTCTGACGAAATCATCGTTGTGGTGTCTCTTGAATTTAAATATTGGATTATCGAAGACAACACCCGTCTATATATCGCCTCATCCTTTACTATGTCCCTAATAGCACCAATTCCATCTATGAACACTCTGTCAGCATTTTCTATAACATCCAATTTTGTTACAGAGTCAATGAATTCGATAATTTCTGCTCTCGAATCGTAGTCGAGGAAAAATGCATCACTTCTGTATATGTCCAGCTTTTTGAGCATGTCAACGAAAAGTATGTTTTTGGTATCCCAGCCAAAGGAGTTTGCTTGATAGATAATCTCATCGACACTTTCATCAAACGTTATATAGACGCATTTCTCACCCCTTCTTAACCCCTCAATCAAGAATTGTAAACCAAAAATGGTTTTTCCACTTCCCGGACCACCTTTAACGAGGTGGGTGGTGCCTTTTTCTAACCCACCTTTTAGTATTATATCCAACCCCGGAATACCCGTGGTTGTCTTCATTATTATCACCTAAATCACAAGAGTTAGAATTGATGTTTCTCTCTGCACTTAAAGGTTACTCGTTGTGTGATTCTCACATATATTTTAATTATTAGTTACATTGCTAAACAAAACAAAATTTTATTTGGTTAAAGATTATTTGGTCAAAGATACTAATATGACTCCTAAAACGACAAGAAGGATTGAAATTGCTGTAGCAATGTCTATTTTCTCTTTTAATGAGATTTTCCCAAGTAAAGCACCTATTACTGGTGAGCTAGCAGTTATTGGTGTAACCTTCCATGAGCCAACCAAATGTACGGCTTCAATGAATGAGTAGATTCCAGCAAATGTTAATATTCCACCACCAATTCCCAAGTATTTGATAGCATTTGAGTTTATCTTGAACCCCTCGAAACCTGAAACGATTATGATTAAGATGGCAGCGTTAAACATCATTCTAACTCCCGCTACAGTTACAACAGAGAGTTTTGTTGTTAAGTAATCCAGTGTCAGAATTGCAAGTGACCAGAAAAAAGCGGCAAGTAAAGCGAAGTAAATGCCTTTTAAACTCTTAATCTTGTTATCAGCATTCTTTCTAACACTTCTGCTGATTGCATAGACGGCTATAACCGTCAGCAATGATGCTATTAACAAGTTTAGGTTGAATCTGACCGAATATATTACTTGGGAGAGTAATACCACATAAATGGGATATGTTGCTGAAAGTGGTAAAACAATACTAACTGGAGCGCGTTTCAGGGAATACAGGTACAGTAAATCTCCAATGAAGAAAGATAGAATGGCTGAGAGAATTAGTATAAAAGCGGTAAACATGTCTATGCTTACAAGCTCAAATATGTAGCTCCCAAAGATTAGAATGGGTAGAAACAACAACGAAGCAACAATTGACCTAACCATATTTCCATAAAGTTCACTTACTTCTTCCAACCCTTTCTTATAGACAACCCCGCTCGATCCCCAGCAAAAAGCTGCCAATATTGCTAAGATTAATCCTTCCACTTAAAATGGTTTAACAAGCTGAATATATCTCTTGCTTAAATTTATTTTCCCATTTGATATGCTATCTGTATTACGTTCCTTGCATGTCCCGTATTGAAGCTTTACAACCAATTCTACGACGCACTGCATTTCCCATGTAAACGAAACTTTAAAATAAAATATATATCTCCTTAATCAATCAACTGCGTGAAGGCTTTGAAAGGCGGAATAGGTTTTTTTACTCAAATCCCAATAGGCAGAGATTTGGAGAGTTTTGAAAATCTAAGAAAGAATCTCTGGATTTTACCTGTTGTAGGGTTAATTTCAGGAGTGTTAATAGCCATACCATCCTACTTTCTGTTTGCATTGAACATCGGATTTGTTGCCGTTATATTTTACATACTTGTTGAGGGGATAAATCACATTGATGGCTTAGCAGATTTTGGAGATGCTGTTTTTGCTAACAAAAAATTTGAAGCATTGAAAGATACAAAACTTGGAAGTGGTGGGGCAGTTTTTATAATCTCTTACCTACTAGTTCTATCATTCTCCTTTCAAAGTTTAGAGTTTCTAGGGTTCGAGATGATTTATGCGATAATCTTATCTCAAGTGTGTGCAAAAACTGCGATGCTCATCTTATTGACAACATCAAAACCACTCTGGGATGGCTTGGCAAAAACGATGATAGAATTTGCATCCAAAAAAGACCTGATTGTTGGTGTATTATTGTCCATTTTGATTTTTGTCTCAACAATTTTGATAAATTATAAATTCTCATTTTTCTTGTCTATATTGTTCTCTTCAATTTTGCTTACAGCAATTTATAGGTACTACGTTCTAAAAAAATTTGGTGGGATTAATGGAGATATAGTAGGAGCTTTGAACTGCATGGTTTTTGCTTTTTCAAATTTGATGTTCTTGATTTTAGCTTGAACTGATGTAAAGATGTAAAGTGTTTGGAGGTGTTTTGCAGAAAAAAATCTAAATGGAAGTTCAATGAGTTCGAGATTACTGAAAAGTTGTCCAAGATTCGGCTCGACTTTAAAAATAAAGGTGGAAAATGAAACAGATACGAAATGATTAGCGAGCTAAAAACTTGTGGCAAGTAATTGTATAAACGTTAGTTAATCGTTATATTTTATCTGCAAGTTTTCAGCTAATAGGTAATTCTCCAAAAAATGGGATAAAGCTTAAATATAAGGAATCATCCTACCAGTTATGCATAGAAAGATTTTGTTGGAAGAGGACGAAATGCCGGACAAATGGTATAACATACTGCCTGACTTGCCAAAACCTCTGCCACCACCAATCAATCCTGCAACACAAGAGCCAGCGAAGCCAGAAGATTTGATGCAAATATTCGCAAAGGAGCTTGTGAGACAGGAGATGAGTGGTGAGAGATGGATAAAGATTCCCGATGAAGTAAAAGACATCTACACGCTCTGGAGACCAACACCCTTGTTTAGGGCTGTTGGATTGGAAAAGATACTAAAAACCCCTGCTAAAATCTATTACAAGTTCGAATCAGTGAGTCCTGCAGGCAGTCATAAACCGAACACAGCTGTTGCACAAGCTTACTATAACATGGTTGAAGGAATAGAAAATTTAACAACTGAGACGGGGGCAGGACAATGGGGTTCAGCTTTAGCTTTTTCTGGAGCGATGTTCGGGATAAACATTACGGTTTACATGGTTAGGGTTAGCTACGACCAAAAACCGTTTAGGAAAACGCTAATGCAGATGTGGGGGGCTAAGGTTTATCCAAGTCCGAGCAACAACACGAAGTTTGGGTCTGAGATATTGGCTAAAGATCCTGACAATCCGGGAAGCTTGGGAATAGCGATAAGTGAGGCGATAGAGGATGCTGTAACCCATGAAAGTACGAAATATACATTAGGCAGTGTTTTGAACCATGTTTTACTGCATCAAACGGTTATAGGGCTTGAGGCTAAGAGGCAGTTGGAGAAGGTTGATGATTACCCTGACAAGGTTATTGGATGTATCGGTGGTGGAAGCAGTTTTTCAGGCTTGTTTTGGCCCTTTTACTATGACGTAGTGACTAAGAAGGCTCCAAAAGATGTTGAGTTTGTTGCTGTTGAACCCTCAGCATGCCCAAGTGTTACCAAGGGAGCGTATATGTACGATCATGGAGATTCTGCAAGGATGACGCCGTTGTTGAAAATGTACACCCTTGGCCACGATTTTATGCCTCCTCCAATTCACGCTGGCGGTTTGAGATATCATGGAATGGCTCCAACTCTATGTTTGCTTGCTAATGAAGGTATTGTTAAAGCTAAAGCCTATAACCAACTTGAGGTTTTTGAGGCGGCATCGATGTTTACAAAGGCAGAAGGGCATTTGCCTGCTCCAGAACCATCACATGCAATTAAGGCTGTAATAGATGAGGCAATAGAGTGTAGAAGGACAGGGGAGGAGAAAACGTTATTATTCGTGTTGTGTGGACACGGACACTTTGACATGAAGGCTTACGAAGACTACTTAGGCGGAAAGATGGTGGCTTACGAATATCCGAGCGAGGAGGTTAAAAAGGCTCAGGAGAGAATAGCCGAGCTTTATCCGTGGTTAAAGAGCCTTTAATTTGATTGGTTTAACACATCCAGTCTTTATTTTTTATAACAAAACTTCGAAAGTTTTAATTGTGTAGATAGGTTATTACCTATTATGGCTATAACTCCGATGGAGATTTACAAGCTTTTACCAAAAACAAACTGCAAGAAGTGTGGGGAGCAAACCTGTATGAGTTTCGCGTTCAAACTCGTCAATAGGGAAAGAAAACTTGAAGAATGCACACCATTGTTTGAGGAGGAAAAGTATGCGAGGCAAAGAGAAAAACTTATCGAGTATTTAAAACCGTTGGAAGAAGCGACTGAAACGGGGTTGATTGTTAAAGAGGAGCTGTGTGTTGGATGCGGCAATTGTGTTGTTGTTTGCCCTGTTCACGTTGAAAAAGATCCTTACGGTTGCGGGTCTGGTTTAGCCCCCAAAACAGACAAGCTGATTTTGAAAGTAGAGAATGGTGTGGTTCATGTATTGGACATGGACATGTGCAGGAGATACGGAAAGAACAGGGTTTTGTGTGTTGTTTGTAGGGAAAATTGTCCGACAGATGCCATAAGTTTTCTGGAGGGATAATATGTCTGGTAATACTGAGTATTACACATGTGCGGGTTGTTCATGTTTGTGTGATGACATTGAGATTGACTTAGATGGTGAGAATGCAAAAACTGTGAAGACTGCATGTAGGAGGGGTTCAAACATATTTTTGGAATACAAGGAAAACAGGGCTGAACCAGCAATCGAAGGCAGAAAAGTTGAGTTTGAGGAGGCAATTAAAAAAGCTCAAGAGTTGATAGAGAAGTCTAAAAGTCTCGCAATATACGGAATGGATACGATTCCCATTGAAGCTCAAAAAGTTGCAATAGAGCTTGCCGAGGGTAAAGAAGCTTATATCGACAACAGTTCATCTTACTGTTTGGGTGATTTCGTTGAGATGGTGTTGAAAAAGGAGTTGCCAACAGCTACGTTTGATGATGTTAAAGACTATGCATACGTCATATTTTACTGGGGTGTTGACCCCCACAACAGCTTACCAAGGCACATGTCGAGATATACTTACTATCCGAGGGGTAAGAAAAGGCAGAGGGGTTATGAAGAAGATAGATACTTGGTGGTTGCCGATATAAGAAAAAGCCATACAGCAATGCTTGTAGCAAAGAATGCTAGGTTTATTCAGGTTGATGATGATTTAAAGCTTGTCGATGCCTTCATTAAAGTTATTGACAAGCAGATGCCAGAAAAGTATGCGGATGATGCTGTTAGGGTAATTAGAGAAATGCAGAAAGCTGATTTCAACGTTATAATGGGCGGTTTGGGGTTAAGGTATGGATTGAAGGGCAACTACGAGAAGTTTAAAGAGATGATAAACAAGATGAATGAAGTTGCAAAGGTTTATTTCATTCCTGCTGGCTGTCATGCGAACATGCGTGGATTTAATGAGGTGTTGTTTGAAAAAACAGGATTCGTCAATAAGTACAGCTTTAAAGATGGAGAATCTTCGTTGGACTACGCATTCTTTGAGTTGTTGAAGAACGACAAAGTTGATACCACCTTAATCATAGGCTCAGACCCAGTAAATTCACTGCCGTTTGAGATTTCAAAAAAGCTGGCTAAAATAAACACAATCGTTGTTGACCCAAGAAAATCATTCACAACACAGATTGCGAAAGTTGTAATACCTTCGGCAATTTCGGGAGTAGAACAAGGAGGGACAATGATTAGGAGTGATGGAGTCAGAGTTAAGGTTAACAGCTTGTTTGAGAGAGAAATTAACGACGTTTATGTGTTGGAAAGGTTGAAGGAAGTGGTAGCATGATGCGTTTTACAAAATTTTTGAAGGTTGAGGTGGATGTTGTTGTTGCAAGAAATGCATTCATTCCAGACAACAAATCGAGTAAGGAGTATTTGGAGAATGTGGCAATAGCTTTCATGCAGGAAGAATTTGCTAAAGTCAATGGATTTAAGGAGAACGATGTGATAAAAATCACATCAAAGGGCAGGTCAGTAAATTTAAAGGTTAAGATTTCCGATATTGCTCATGAAAAAGGAATTTTGATTCCAAACGGAATTTATGCAAGCTATCTAACAAGCTTTGATGGTTTTAAGAGATTTAAGGCAGAGATTGAGTTAGCTGACGGCGAAATAACAAAGCCAGAGGAAATCATTGAAAAACTGAAGGGTTAATTTTGGATACGACATTAACACGTTCATCGTAAGACACGAACTTAGGTTTTAGAAATAAAATTTTTAATAGCTAAACTCATTCCATAAAGCCTCAAATATCCCCCTCTGAAGCAGAACGATTAGGGGGAATTTTATCACAATTGCTAGATACTCTCCATTCTCTTTCACCACCAGCACACCTTCTCTGTCTGAAATTGCGAGAACAGATGGCTTTAACTTAACCCCTTCAAAATCAACTCCTTTGATAATTTCCAAAAATCTACTAAAAAACTCTTTTTCTGACATTCTCTTTTCATCAACAATTCTAAAGTTGAGGTTAGTTGGAACCTTTTCTCCAAAAAACAAAGCCCTTCCCAACTTCAAGTCTTTCATAATTTTCGCAAACTCATAATCGAAAAAAATGAATGAAACTTCATTTACCGAACTTACAAGTTCTCTCAACCTCCTTTCGGCAGACCACTTCCCACGAGCAATCCATATCAGCGGAATTTCTTTCTTTCTCTCAACCCTCGTCTTCTCAAGAGCCACTATACATTCCTGTGCTTTTTTAATAAGGTTCTTCTGCAACTCCCCTATAATTTCCACCGGCTCAACTGCTCTAAAAAGCATCGGATTTCCTGGTTGGACTTCAATGAATCCTTTTTCCTCAAGTCTCTTCAGAACATCGTAGATTTTTGTTCTTGGAATCTTTGCAGAATCGCTCACTTCTCCAGCGGTGGCTTCAGTTAAAGCAAGGAGTGTTACGTAAGCCTTAGCTTCATACAAACTCAATCCAAGGTCCTGAAGCACTTCCACAGCATCTGACATGTAACCAACTATAGTGACAACAATTTTTTAAAGTTTTCTAAAAACCAATAGACATGGGTAGGCTGTTTACTTTTTCGCTGATCATGTCTTTTTTAACCCTCTCGATGGGCTTGGCTATGGTCGGTAAATTTGCAAGGAGGGTTGGGTGTGAAGAATAATCCTTGGCTTTCTTTAATTCTTGTAGCAATCGGAGTGTTCATGGCTGTGCTTGATGCGAGTATACTCAACATTGCTTTACCGAGCATAATGCAGGATTTCAATGCAAAAGCTACCGATGTTCAGTGGCTATTAAATGCCTACTTAATAACACTTGTAGTTCTACTAATCGCTTTTGGCAGAATTGGAGATATGGTGAGGAGAGATTTGCTTTACTCTACGGGAATGGCTATATTTGCTTTCGGGAGTTATCTTTGCGCTGAATCGTGGAATATAACCGTTTTCATAATCTTCAGGATTATTCAAGCCGTAGGCGGGGCAATAGTGATGGGAAACAGCATGGCTCTGATAACGGAGCTATTTCCCCCAGGAAAGAGAGGAGCGGCTATGGGTGTTCAGGCAATATTAGTAGCTTCAGCTTTCAGCTTGGGTCCAATTCTGGGTGGGTGGCTCACGACGCATCTAAGCTGGCACTGGGTCTTTTACATAAACATTCCAGTTGGAGTTATTGGTATAACGCTTGCGTTTTTACTACTACCACCACTTGGTGAGAAGGTTAAGGAGCCAATAGATGTAATGGGTCTGGGACTTTTAGCCATTGGACTGGGATTCTTTACACTTGGAATAATAAAGGGGCAGGACTGGGGTTGGGATTCTGAAAAAACAATAGCTTCGTTTTTGATTGCTTTTTCATACCTTGTAGCATTTATTGCTAGAGAGATAACTTATGAGTATCCTCTACTGGATTTCAGCCTGTTTAGAATTAGAAATTTCTTTGTTGGAATTCTTGCTCTCTTTATTATGATGATGGGACTGGCTGCAACACTGTTTTTACTACCATTCTTTCTGCAAGGTATTAAAGGTTTGTCAGCTGAAGAATCTGGTTACTGGCTTTTAGCTATTCCTATTGCGATCACAATTTTAGCTCCAGTAGCTGGAAGGTTAAGTGACAGGCTAAATCCAAAAATAATGATGTGCATAGGCCCAATCGTTTTCTCAGTAGGGTTGCACCTTTTGAATGACTTAGATGTAGACATAAAGTTTTGGGAGCTTGCACCAATTTTTTTCGTGCTTGGTGTGGGCATGGCTTTGGTGATGCCCGTAGCGATGAACGTCACGATGACGGCTATTCCACAAAGGAAGGCTGGGATAGCGAGTGGGACTATTCAGACATTCAACTCACTATCTCAAGCCATGGGTGTAACCTTCGGAGGAGTTTTGTTTACGGGCAAGATGAACGATTTAATTCCAAACGGACATGTCCACATTAGTATAAAACTATAGATACTTAAAATCATGCATTATTATGCTAAAAGTAAAGGAAATTGTAGAAGAGCTAAAAATCTTCGAGAGAAACAAAGTACCTCTGGAAATAA
>Ga0180301_10000068_pt1 | contig 68120 bp, 77 predicted proteins | sample GuaBasSediGuay16_FD_121797 | JGI IMG/M metagenome (GOLD analysis project Ga0180301, IMG submission 121797) | Subseafloor sediment microbial communities from Guaymas Basin, Gulf of California, Mexico - Guay16, Core 4569-2, 12-15 cm | ecosystem: Environmental > Aquatic > Marine > Hydrothermal...
ATATAGAGCTATCACTTAAAACTATAATCATATCGTTATCATTTACTTTTTTAGATATTGCTGTAATTCTCCCATCTAGACATTTGCCTATTACGTTAATAGTTCCATAGTTCTTGAACTTTATCCATGAAGCATAGTTAAGGAGTAATGTATGAGTTTTCACTCTAGACCCTATATTTAACGTGAATTCAGCTATTGGAAATGGTGTACCAAATTCTGATAGAAGGATATCACCCGGAATGGTTGTATTAAATGCCTTTAAGAAGTTATTAGATGTATTCATTTCATCAGCGATTATTATCGTTAAGCTATATTCCCTCATGAGATTAAGCATTTCATTTACATCAGCTTCTGTAAGAGGTTGCATTGGCGCTATGTACATGTATATAATCTTCTTAGGTCTATAAAGGCTAGCAATGAACTTAAGTTCGTCATAGGAATTACATTGAATAATATGGAAACCTCTTTCTGCTAATACTGAAGCTATAATTGAAGTACCGTTCCAATCTGTATTAAAGGGCGAAGTAGTGCTAATGTAGAAGGGTGTAATGATCTCTACTCTCCTCAACCCTTGAGAAAATGAAGCAGTGAGAGCTACTATAACTAAGAGCAATACAAATAAATTTAATCTCAACGTCTCATCACCTTAATGATTTCTAAAGCTTTTTCAACAACCCTCAAGTCTTTGAGACAAACTTTTCTGTCCGAGTAAGCAGCTACTTCATAAGCATTGTAAGCTTTAATTAATAGATTGTAGTACTCTGTACTCTTAAGCCTATTAATGAACTCTCTAACAGTTTCATACTTATACTTAATATATCCTCTCTCAGCAAGTTCTTGAAGTAGATTATGGAAGGTTTTAATAGTTTTAACCCTAAGTTCATCACCTCTGCTCCTAAAGTACCTTGCATCGATAGGAGGTCTGGCAATCGGTGTACTAAGTATCTTCTTAAGTTCTCTATGCCTTGTAAACCAAGCTAAAACTAGATATGTTATGTATAGTGCTGTTATAGATAATGGTATTAAGGTTAATAGAGAAATCTTGCTAGTTTCTACTGGGTAGATCGGTCTTCTAAACCGTGGCATTATTTGCTTTGGGTATTTTAAGTCAGTGATTTCAAGTAAATTACTTATTGGTATATCTGATATAGATGATATTAGGCGATGTAAATTGTATAGGTATGGATCTATAACTAAGTATGATGATCTGTTTTCTGATGAAAGTTCTATAGCTTTAATCATGGACTGTATCTCTGTAATCGATGCAAGTTCTGCATATATTTTAACAACTTCTGATGATGCTAAATTTACGTAGATTTTATTATCATCACTTAAACCTATCGACATTATCATTATAAGCGTTCTCATCAAGTCTTCGGGCATGAATGTAATAATTCCAATAACTTTGGATTTCAGTAACTTTAAAATATCTCTTGCTTGGGAGTAATAGTATATACTATACGATGCTATGAGTTCGTTAACAAGCCTTTCAATAGACTTTAATTCATTATAGTATTTAGGATCCAGGACAATGTTTTCTCTTAACCATCTAATTTCCTCTAGTAAAGTTTCCAATAGCTTGAGACCTGTTTTTCTGTCAAGAAATACAAGGACGTGAGGCATATTAGTTATATTTAGTGCTTCAAGGGCTAACGAAAAAGCGTTATAAAAGCCTTCATATAGGACGTGGTATATTCTTGATGAAATATCTTTAAGTAATAGGTCAAGTGCTTTAGAGTACTTGCCTGCATTTACAAGTTCATTGTATTTTTCAATAAGTTTAGCTAATTCCGGGTCAATAGATTTTAGTTCATTTAAAGCTTTCATTATCCTAGCTTTATGATAAATTGATAGTATTTTAATATAGTATGCTGGGTCAAGTATAAAGCCATTTTTCGTAGGAGTACAGCCAACGATTACTGCTAGTTTAATGAAAGTAGATCTAGGGATATTAGCTATAGAAGTATTTTCAGTAAGTATCTTCATAATATTATTTCTGAAGATCGATACATATACTGAGGCATTACCTTTAATAAGCTCTGTATAATATATGTTTAATTCTTTAACAATATTATTAAAACCAAGTCTTTGCAAAGTTATGGTGAGATTCTTGTATAATTCAATAAACGAGTTAAAGTCCATATTAATAAATGGTGCATCAATATTCCTAGCATGTCTAATGCCACTGCCTTCAACGGTAAATGTAGTTAGAAGCAGTAACATTAACAATGTAAATGCTAGAATTTCTTTAAATGCTCTAATCATTATCTTCCACTATGATATTATTTTACGTATCTAACCTAAAATAATTATAACTACATCCTAGCTAAAAAAGATGGTTAAGGCCATGGCCTAACTTTAGATGGCTTACCAACAGGTAAGATGTAGAGGGGCTCAATATTTTTTGGTATCTTCAGTATCTCTTTAACTTCGTCATCACGATAAGCTCCTATGGCAACAGTACCTAGTCCTAATGCTGTTGCTTGTAGATATAGGTTTTGAGCAGCATGTCCAACTTCATAGTATACGTATCTAACACCTCTCCTACCATAAACGCGAGTAGTTCTTTCAAGTTCAGCGGCAATAACAAAGATTACTGGAGCTGAGCCAACCCATGTTTGACCTAAACATGCTTCTTCTAACTTATCTCTAATATCTCCTTCAAGATGTAATTCTATGGCGTGTCTTTCAGGTAAATAGTGATAAACACCAGCCTTTAATCCCTCAACACCATTTTCTCCTACTACAATATATATTTCTAGTGGATAAGTTGCACCAGCGCTAGGGGCTGCACGAAAGCCATAAGATTCTTCAGTAATTCCTTGAACAGCCCATAGCAGTTGTGAAAGTTCTTCAAGCTTAAGAGTGTATTTCTCCCACCTTCTAATACTCCTTCTCTTAGCAATAGCTTCTTCAACGCTCATAAGACCTGTGGACTTAGGTTTAGGAAGTATAACTAACATTAAACCACCCTATCAACAGACAACTAGGAAACCACAATATTTAAGACTTATATAAGGTAATGAAAAATCAAGAACAGAGAGGAAATATCTTGAAGAAAATAGGGTTTAAACTAATAGCCCTAATATTTGGTTTCATTGTAACGGCAAGTGTAGCAGCTGGAGGGCTATTAATACTCATAACACATATACCTAGAGAAGAAAATGGGCTATTTATAGACTATCCAGACAATAGGAAAGTAACTAATGCCGAACGTTGGAAACCTCCATCAAAGGGAGTGACAATAATATACTTAAAGGAAGCTGAAAAGGAGGAATGCATAAAATTCGATAGGACTTGGAAAGACTTCATAAAAATATTGAGAGAAAATAGCATAAAAAATGTAACAGCAATAAGGATAGTTGTAGATCGATATCCAGATAAAATGTATGATAAGTTGGCAGGAAATACATTCTATGAATGGTATGCATATTTAAGTTTAATAGGATACCCACTTCAAACACCAGTGATAATATTATTAAAGGATGGAAAACCAATACCATTACCTATAATAAGCGAACTAGCGTTACAGTTAACACCTGATCAAATATATAATATAACGTTAAGATTATTACGATGAAATAAGGAAGCTATATGTCATCTTTAGCTGGCACCCTAGCGTACATTAAAATATAGTACACCTATACCCAGCTGTATCTAGATGTATGCATATTCTATGGATAGACGTTGTTACCTGCACATTTATGAAAAGATTAATGATGGTAATTTCTATGAGAAAATTAGCTTTAATAATGCCTTAAAGTGATTGTCATAGTCATGTGCTGTTATCTTTGCCTTCTTATTACCTAATACATGGATGAGTTCTTTCAACAACATTTTCCTAGACGATAGTAATAATTTAGTTGCAATATATTGGCTTTTAAGAAATCTTTTAAGGTTTGTTAATTTATGTTCGTATTCTATTAAATTACCATTACTTAATGCTCTTGAAAGCTCTTTTCCCGCTATAGATATAGAGTATAATCCTCCTCCGGTAAAACTCTTAACCATTGAAACAGAGTCTCCTATTGCTGCAATATTATTGATAACTAATGATTTAGGATAACCCCTAACTATGACTCCTCCAAATGGTCTTGACTTAATACTACTTACAATATTCATTTTGCGTAACTTATTAATAAAAGCCTCTAATATGGCTAAGGGTGTATACCTACATGCTACTCCTACAAGTACTCCATTGCTTGTAGGTATGACCCACCCCCAACCATCGTCTAAAAATCCATGCAATGTTGTTATGGTGTCTTCTGCTATCCTTCTAGCTTGTTGAGCAAATACCTGGACTCCATATAAAGTCTCCTTAATAGGTGCAAGGCCTAGGTTCTTAACAAACTGAGAGCTCCAACCATTAGCTATTACTATATAGTCGTACTTTCTTTCCTTAATATATCCATTAACGTAGAATTTTACATATCCGGCTTTATCTACTTTTAGTACCCTTGTCTTAAATAAAAGCCTATGTCCTAGATCTAATACCCTTTTCATAAGGTATTTTTCATACTTACTTCTCAGAACCCTTACTGCCAATGGATCATTACTTTCGAATTCTATTACCTTTTTTCCTAATACTATAAGAATTCTCTTGTAAATTCCATCAATGAGTTCATGCGGCACTTTTAATCTTAACATAGTTTCAGTACTTATAAGGCCACTACATTTTTCTATTAATCCTACATCTCTCTTTAATTCAAATACTTCAATGTCATAGTCCTTTATTAACGATGCTGTATATAATCCTGAAACTCCTGCACCAACAATTGCTACGCTCATGTATATTCTCCTAATCTTCCCAAAGAAGTTATGTATAGTTGTTTCCGCTTTGAGTTTTATTGACAGTTAATTCTTTCCATAGTTAGTGTTCTTCTATTATCTCAGTATTAACCCGTTGGACAATATTCCTCTTCCATGCCCATTGATTTTAATGTTTCTAACATTGTTGATATGATCTTTAATGCCTCTATTAATGCATCTACATCTTCCTTTACATTATATATGTAATAGCTTGCTCTTACCGTTCCCTTTAGTCCCAATCTATAATGTAGTGGATGTGCACAATGCATTCCAGTTCTTACTGCTATTCCCATTGTATCTAGCACTTTACCTACTGTATGGTGATGGAGTCCTTTAACATTAAATGCTATTACTCCTCCCCTTATCTTTGGATTTCTTGGACCATATACTTCTATAAATTCCTTTAATTCTTCTTGAAATCTCTTTAGAGTATATGCAACTAATTCTTCTTCGTGATTCCTTACGTTCACCATACCTATTCTCATTAAGTATTCTGTTGCTACTGCTAATCCTATTCCTCCTGCTATGTTTGGTGTTCCGGCTTCAAACCTCCATGGTAGATCAGCCCATTTTACATCGTCTAGAGTAACGTCTTTTATAGCTCCACCACCAGCCTTGATAACTAACATGTCCTCTAATAGGTCTCGCTTACCCCACATTACACCTATCCCTGTTGGTCCTAGCATTTTATGTCCACTAAACGCTAAGAAGTCGATGCCTAACTCCCTAACATTTACAGGTAAATGAGGTACCCCCTGAGCACCATCAACAACAACAATTGCTCCTACTTCATGAGCTAACTTAGCAATACGCTTAACATCATTAATAGTACCAAGAACATTACTCATAAGTGTTACTGCAACTACCTTTGTTTTCTCAGTTATCATTTCCTCAAATTGCTCATACTTTAATACACCTTCATCGGTTATGTCAACATACTTAACCTTTGCACCTACCAATTTAGCAACATTCCTCCAAGGTAGCATATTGCTATGATGTTCCATAACGGTTGTCACAATTTCATCTCCTTGTCTAAGATGCTTTAAGCCCCACCCGTATGCTATGAGGTTTAAGGATTCTGTACTGCCACTTGTAAATACTACTTCTTCCCAACTCCAAGCATTAATAAACTTAGCTAGTACTTCGTGTGCTTTTTCATATGCTTCACTTGCTTCTTGGCTAAGTTTATGGAATCCCCTATGGACATTAGCATTGTATTTTTCATAGTACTCACGTATAGTCTCAATAACTGGTTTAGGTTTTTGAGATGTAGCTGCATTATCTAGGTAAACGAGTCTCTTACCATTAATTCTCCTTTCTAGTACCGGAAAATCCCTTCTAATCTCGTAGGGGTTAAAACCCATAATTACAGCACCTTAACCAAGATATAACATAGATTTAATTTGAATAAAGAGCCTTACGCTACAATAAAGACATGCCTGTCTCTAACTGTAAACGTAGTAGTACTTATTAGCTTAAAACTAAAAGTTAAATTAATGAGCCCCGCCGGTCTCACGTCCGCTGAGACCCCTTATGGGGAATGAATATGAGGGCGGAACGGTAAGGCGGGGTACAGCCCGGGATGATTAAGCCCCCTCGCACTATCCGAAGATCTTAATAAATGAGGGCGTCGGGCCGGGAATGACCGTCAGTCTTAACTTCATTACCAGGTATATAGGGATTCTGTAGAATTATCGCTATTCCTATTGCTCACTTTAAGAATTAAACTAATGCATCTATGTTCTTATACAGTGTTATAAATGATGTTATTGATAATATGAGGCTTATCGTAGCTCCTATAAGTATGAGGATTATTATTAAGTACATGATCCATAAATCTACTCCCATGGAACTAGCTGCTTCAGCTATATCGCTTGGACTAAATAATGTTCTGACAGAATAGTTTAAGGCCATAACGTCTACTAACATAGTAAACGGTGTAAGAGCAGATGCTATTATTGCTCCAAGCTTTCTTCTAGCCCTAAATGCATGCATTGATATGAATAGAGGGAACATTAGAAAGCCAACCAATATTATGCTTATCTTCAAGAAGAGGGGTGCGATTATTAATGCTATAACGAATGATGTTAGATATCTCCTATAGGCTTTTCTAACAATATTTATCTTACCTGTAAAATCCCAATACGAAGCGACTATAGCTGTAGTTAGCCTCTCAATAGTTAAGGCAAGTTTAGGAGGATATCTTGAGAGTAGGGTAAAGTTCTTAACAGCATCTTTAGCTTTAGTTAAAAGAGCATCTGCCAACTTAACATTATCAATCCTACATTCACTTATAGACTTCTTAGTATATTCTATGGCACGAGTTATTGTTTTAGAAAGACTAATTGAGTACTTAGGTGGTAGTTTAGGAAAAAATTTTTTGAGTTTAGAGTCAAGTTCTTCGAGAGTCTTCAGGAGTTCATTTAATTTCTCTTTAGCTTGCACCTTGCTTTCTCCTCTTTGTCCATTTATATGCTACGAACACTATAAGTCCAAAGACTACTAGCCATCCAAAAGCTAGAAAAGCAGCTGCTTCAGGTGCAAAAGGCATTTTTATACACCTCCTATAATTTCTTTACCATATCTCCTGTATAGCGCCATTCTATTAATTATTAATCCTAGTATGAACATTATTACTAACATTGCAACCGCAATCCATCCAAATATATTGTCGGGTCTAGCAGGCGCAGTAGGCGACCCTGTTATTATGAACCATATTAATAGTATGATTAGGTATATTGGTGTTATTATTCCTGCGACAATCCTCCAATACCACTTTGGTACAGTCATAAATGCTCCACGATGCATCTCCTCGTAGCTGTCGTCAGCACCCCATAACCATAGTACTGCTATTACCTCAACTAATGCTACTACTAGTAGAAGTAATGATCCTGCATAGAAGTCTGCTAAGTCTAGATAATCTGTTAGTTGTTCAGTCCTCATAGCGCCTTCAATGTTTACGAATACTCCTGCGAAGAATATTAGTGCGAAGGTAATCCACGCGCCAATGTTCCTCTTGATGTTAAAGTCTTCTTCAAATATTGCTGTAATGACATTTACTATTGCTATAGCGCTCGTTACTCCTGCAAACCATAATAATGAAAACCATAAGAACCCGGCTAATGCTCCTACACCTCCTAGTTTACCGAATAGAGGTGGTAGTGCGCTAACTGATAGTATGAATCCTGACATTCCAGCTTCTACTTGTGCCATTAGTTCTGGTCCACCAAAGGCGTATGCTAATGGTATAGCTATGCTTGCACCCATGACTACTTCCGCAAACTCATTTAATGCGGTGGTTGTTAATGCACTTAATGGTATATCGTCTTCTCTTCTAAGGTAGCTTGCATAGTTTGGTATAATTCCTGCAATTCCAATACTTAGAGTAAAGAATATCTGTCCAGCACCCTCTATAAATGCTGATGGATCTCCTAACTTAGCTAATTTTGGAGTCCAAAGCCATTCAAATCCCTTAATACTTGTCCATTCTGGTTTTACGGGTGCCCCTAGCGTTAGTGATAGTATTACTAGGATTATTCCTTCTAGGAAGAGTATTGGCATCATAATCTTTGCTGCTATTTCAATACCTCTCCTAATACCTCTTGAAACTATGAATGCTATTATGAATAGTGATATAAGCCATGTGGAAAAGTTGTATGCTGGATTAGTTAAGAAGCTTTTAAAGTAGCCTATTGCATCATCAGCTGTCTTAAGTCCCGCAAATGCTCCTCTCAGGGATGAAAATGCGTAAAAGGCCATCCATCCAATGATGTTAGTGTAGTATCCGTTGATCATAATTCCTGCTACGAAAGCTACTGCTCCACCTATTATAGCAAACCAGGCGGCGGACTTTGGTGATAACCGTTTCTTAGATGCAATGTATAGCATTGGAGCTAAATGTCCATGACCATGGGCTCCTCCGTATCGTCCAAGAACCCATTCAACGAACATTATTGGTATGCCTAGAAGGAAGAGAGCTATAAAGTATGGTATGAGGTAGGCTCCACCACCATAAGCTGCAGCTTTAGCAGGAAATCTAATGAAGTTACCTAAACCTATAGCGTTACCTGCCATAGCTAATATTAGTCCTACCTTTGTGGCCCAGTGTTCTCTGCGTGGGACTGCCAAGATAGGCACACCCACCATAAAGTAATCTTAACTTACACAACTATAGGCAGGGATTTTTAATTTTTACTTATATCTTTTAAGGTAATAAGAGCGAAATTCTATTGTTGAAACTTAAATTATTTAGTTAATTATTGGATTGAACTTAGTATACTACTATATATTACGTCTGGGTAGTCATTTAAGTAGCTGATTTATTATTAAAGGTAATAGCTTCCATCCATGATCTAGTAGTCCATATGCTCCTTTATTTAAACATTCTCTTTCTGTGAACTTAGAAGCATCATCAGGCTTAATCTTGGGAGCTAATAATGCGAAAGGTACCGGGTCACTTGTATGAGATTTTATACTTGGAGGTGTTGCATGATCTGATGTTACTAGAATCGATATTTGATCAAGATCTATAGACTCTAATAATTTCTTAATATACTCTCGATCTATTTCTTCTAGAATATTAACCTTCAACGCAAAATTTCCATCATGACCTGGCTCATCAGGTCCCTTTATATGAACATAAACTACATCACATTTACTTAACAGCTTTAATGTTTTTTCAAGCCAGGTATTATAGTTTACTTTTTCTCCAGGTTCACGTGGCCTTATTCTTTCTACCTTCATATTCAGTAACTTTGCTATTCCTAATTCTACGGGCATCTCAGCTATTGCTCCAAATTTTAAGTTAAACTTCTTATTTATGGGCTCTATTCTCGGTATTTCTGAGCCTGCATCTCTTAATAATATAGCGTTTGCTTTTAGTAATCCTCTTCTACTTCTATCTTTATTGATTTCATGATCTTCTAATATCTCTATGGCTTTAAGGGTGAAAATATTTACGAGTTCTGCTGTTATTTTTGCTTCAACATTGTTGATTAGTGGTTTTGAGGTTCTGATATAGGGTTCATAATCTTTAACTGCAATCGAGATTCTACCCTTTCTCTTATATGCAGGATCAGTATTTTCTACTTCACCTGATAGTCTATAACTCCTACTTCCTATTACGACAACTGCTCTATGAGCTACAGTTGCTTTCACCTTGACATAGCCTTCATATGCTCCTAGCTCCATTCCATCAATTGCTTTAGCTAATTCCTTTGCCTCCCAGCTCGTTAAACTTCTTCCAACTCTACGGTCAATTATTTTAAGTGTCTTAGGATCTATGGTAGCAAAATTAGCTCTAAAAGCTACTTCAAATCCCTCCTTGAAATCTATGTCTGCTCCAATAGCTTCTATTGGTCCTCTACCTGTATAATATTTAAATGGATCATAGCTTAGAATTGAAAGTACAGCTGTATCACTTTCAGGAGCTATACCCTCTGCTATAACATACATTGCTCCACACTTGCCTTTACGAGCTATTTCATCTAGATGTGGCTTATGTGCTTTTTCAAGACTTGTAATTTCGTCCTTGAGGCTATCTGGTGCTCCATCTATAACAAGGTATATGAGCTTCATAGCTATCCACCTAGTCTCCTATCTTAGAAAGTTCCATTCTCTACTCTTGTACTTAGATTTAAGCTTATTTGCTAATCCTATTTCCTCTTCCGTTAAAGCTTCCTGGATTAAATCAACTTTTAGTGCTTTCTTAAAACCTTCTACTAATGGCTGGATAAGTTCCTCAGGTTTAACATATCTTCCAAGAGCTATTGATACTGCTGTAACCCATTCCTTAATGTTAACTACTCCATGAGCTTTAAGTTTAATTTTAGGAGGCTTTAATACCTTACCCATAACCTCTAAATTTGATGATACTAATAGCGTCCCATGTTGTAATAGTACATTTCTTCGTCTAATCTGAGCACTACCCGAAATCTTTTTTCCATTAACTATAATATCATTAACCGACTTGAACATTGGTTTTAAACCTATGGATTCTAGGGCATATATTAGTGCTCGACATATTCTCCTATAGCTTTCTTCAATATCTTCATATCCTTTTCTAACTCTCATTACTATAGCATAAGTTATTTCTCCTAATTCATCATGGTATACAGCACCTCCACCAGTTATTCTACGGACAACTGGTATCTTCATTAGATTAGCATATTCAAGGTTTACTACCTCCCTTATCTTTTGAAAATAACCTATAGTTACACTTGATGGCCTCCAACGATATAGTCTTAAAGTATCTGGAATTTTATTCTCCTGTCTTAGGATAAGCATAGCCTCATCTAATGCCATGTTCTCATAAGGATCTCTAAACCCATCAATTATTAGTCTCACTACGATTCACTTGAATATTTATTTTCTGTAACTAAGATTTAAGAATTCTGATGGATACGCTATGAAAGAACACATCATGGTTAGAGCAAGTATTGGTACCTTAGCAGTACTTGGTTTAGCTAAGATTAAAGTTGATGTACTTCCCACTACCGCCTACATATTACAATATAGTGAAAATGGATGCCTAGCTAAGTGCGCTTTTTGCCCTCAAAGCATCATTAGCAAGTGTAAAGAGAAAGTAAGTAGAGTTCCATGGCCTATTGTAAGTTTGCATACTCTTATAGAAAGACTTAAAGGAAACAACATCATAAAGAGAATCTGTGTTCAGAGTGTAATAAAACCATTCTTTAGGGAAGAATTGCTTAAGATACTTAAACAACTATATGATATCGGTAAGGATATTTCATTATCATTAAACATAGTTGAAGCTCATTGGCTTAAAGAATACTCTAAATACTCAAATATTATTGGAGTAGGGCTTGATATTGCTTCTCAAAAACTAATTAGTACTATGGGGAAACCTGGTACTTGGAATTCCTATTTAAAGTTCATTAAAAGATGTATTGAAACTTATGGTACGGGCAATGTATATGTGCATTTAATTATTGGCTTAGGTGAAAATGACAGAGAATTACTATATACGATGAAACTACTTCATAAATTAGGGTGTAATATCGCTCTCTTTGCATTTACACCTGTTAGGGGTACTCTGCTTGAAGACCGGAAGCCTCCTTCTCTTCATAGGTATAGATTATTTCAATTAATTAGACAATTAATTAGTGAGGGTTATGAAGTTGATAATTTCGTAGTATTTAACAATGATAAAATTCTTGGTATCAAGAGGGGACCCTGGGTTAACGATGAAAAACTATTACTTTCTTCAGTCCTTACATCAGGATGCCCATATTGTAATAGACCATTTTATAATGAATCCCCTAGAGGCCCATTATATAATTATCCCTCAATGAGTATTGTTTTAAGAGATAAGGAAAGGATTATACAGGAACTTTTACAGGTGATCATTTGACTTGGGCTTTTAATCCTAAACGAAAATTTCTACCAATAAGCATTACTGGCCATAAATGTGAACTTTTATGTAGATATTGTATGGGAAAATATCTTAGAGGTATGGTTCCTGCAACAACACCTAAAGCACTATATGATGCAATTAAACATTATTATAAGAGGGGTGTTAAGGGTTTCCTTATTAGTGGTGGATTTAACCGTAATGGAATATTACCCATAGAGTCATTTTTAGGAATAATTAAAGATATTAAACGTGAACTAAGGGATATCATTATAAGTGTTCACTCAGGATTTGTAGATAAGGATCTTGCCATTAAGCTTCGAGAGTCAGGAGTTGATATAATTGACTTTGAATTTTCATTAAGCAAAGTCTATATTCAATATGTTAAAAATCTAAGAAGTAAATCGCCTTCCGATGTTTATAGAATTTATGAACTGCTAAATAAGCATGGCCCACCATATATAGTACCTCATATCGTAATTAATCCTTTAACTGAAAAACATGAACCTGAAGCTATTTTTAATGAACTTAGCTGTTTAGCTGATTTTCACCCATATATACTTGTACTATTAGTATACATGCCTACGCCTAATACTCCATCATATTATGATGGTACTCCAAGCATTAATTATGTTTATGAAGTCTTTAGATGTGCTAGAAGATCATTTAAAACTGTTTCACTAGGTTGTATGAGACCTAGGATGGGTAATTATAGGTTTATGATCGATAGAATTGCGTTAAATCTAGGATTTAATAGAATAGTTAATCCTCATAGGAAACTTTTAAAGCATATTAAGAAGGTAGTTTACTCTTGTTGTTCCGTACCAGCAGAGTTACTTCATTTATTTATTTAAGTATGCAGCCAAATACATTTAAAAGATTTTACAAAATCTTTTTAAGAAAGTTATGGGTGTAATATTTCAATGTACTACATGGTGGTACATGACGACCTTGATGGTGTAGCTTCAGCAGCACTTTATTGTAGGTTTAAGAATATAGCCTTACATGAAGTTTCATTAATTTTTACTAGTCCATCAGAGCTACCTAAGGTTCTTAATAGACTTCATAAATATGTAAGTAAAGGAGACGTAATTGTAATTGCTGATTTGGGATGTAATACAGGAACTTTTAACGAATTAATGAGAATTATTCCCTTGCTTAGGAATAAGAACGTTGTTATTGAATGGTATGATCACCACATCTGGGAGGATAACTGGATTAATGAACTTAGAAGTTTAGGTATTAAATTAATTATTGATAATACTACTTGTGCTACTGGTATAATTGCTCGTAACTTTAATGCGGAATGTAATGAATTAATGCATGCTGTTTGTGCAGCTGATTTATGGAAATGGGATCATAATCTAGCACCATTTCTATATAGACTAGCATACATATATCATGAACGTGGGATGCTCTATAAGTTATTTGAAAAGTTTTATAAGGGGATCTTAATAGATGATGAAGCTAAAACGCTCATTGAAGAATATATCAGCAAGGAGATTAAAGGATATGATGAAGCACTTAGATACACTAAAGTATTTAAAGTAAATGGATGTAATGTTGCTGTAACAGTCAAAGACAAAGGCCCTCCAAGTAGAAGTCATGTAGCACATTTCATTATTGCTAGAAAGAATGTTGATGTAGTTGCTATATATGAGATAGGTCATGGGTTATCATTTAGATCCATAAATATCGACGTAAGAAGGCTTGCTACAGCATTAGGCGGAGGCGGGCATCCAAGAGCTGCTGGTGTTAAAATAAGAATACCATTACACATTAAACTTGTCTCGCTTCTCTTCAAAAGCATTCTACTAAGATATGTTGAAAGCATTGTGAAGAAGGTAATCGAGAAAGAGGGTTGTAAGTGCTTGTAAATATATGTAATCATCATAAAGTTCATGAAAGATTATAATTTCTAAAATATACGAAGGAAATGAATACGAATAAGCTAAGAGTATAGCGCTATGGGTTTAAACTACATGATAAAACGGAGAAGTACGTTAACCAATAGAAAAAGGTTATTCACGTACATATTATGTTTATTCATTTTATCGCATATCATGGTACATGGTACATGTTTAGAGAAAACTTCTAGTCAACCAATTATAATCACCGTACCAACGCCATTCTTTAAAGAACTCGTAAGAGAACTAGCATCACCTTATGTTACAGTAAATGTCTTATACCCTGAAGGAGTTGAACCCCATGAATATCAATTAACTCCTAAAGAAGTAGAGATAGCTTCAAAATCTCATATAATTGTAAGTACTTCGCATTTTCCAGGAGAAATAAAGCTTGAAGAAATGGTTATGAAGGGTAAAATAAAAGCTAAGCTCATTACATTAAATGATTTCCTCTGCTATGGCCTCAAGCTAGCAGTTAATCCATATACAGGCAAGGAAAATCTTCATGCATATTGGATCGATCCATCAAATACCATTGCCATAGCTAGGGCTATCGTTGAAGTTTTAAAAGATCTAGACCCTAAGCATGCTAATTACTATGAAGTTAAGTTCAATGAATTTAAGACAAAGCTAGAGGAATTGACAAGGACTATGATAAACCTCGTGAAGGCAGTAGATAAGCATATTAAAGCTGTTATTACTTTGCCCGCTGAACAGTATATTGCTAGTTGGCTTGGCATAGATATAGTGATGTTCATCGTTAAAGAGCACGGATTAAGTCCAACAATTTCTGATCTAGAGAAATTAATAGGACTTGCTAGACGTAGGGAAATAGATCTCATCCTCATATCTGATCACATAAAGGATACTAAAATAGGGCTGTTTATCAGAGATGTAGCATCAAGATATGGAATTCCAATAGCATATGTTAAGGTGCTACATAGCGAAGGCATGGGTATAGGTGAATTAATAGCGTATAATGTAGCTTCTATAACCTCAGCTCTAACTCAAGGCGTTAAGAGCTCCTTAACTGATATACCTTTATTTAAGATATACTTCTATTCTATTCTAATCCTCTTCACCATAATAATAATTGAATTTGGGGTGATATTATACCTAAGGAGGAAATTGCAGTTGAAGTAAGGGATTTAGTTGTTGGCTATAAGCCTGGTGTACCAGTACTTCATTATATATCCTTTACTCTCCATTCCTCAGAATTTCTAACTATACTTGGACCTAATGGTGCAGGAAAAACAACCCTTCTTAAAACACTTGTAGGCTTATTGAAGCCTTGGAAGGGTAACGTTAAAGTATTTAACTTAGATATAGTAAAAAACCTGAGTAAAATTCGTAGGCTCATAGGCTATGTACCACAACTTGAGAGAATAAATTTAGACTTACCATTAAGAGTTGCTGATGTAGTTTTAGCTCCTAAGATAATAAGAGGCGATATAGCATACGTTAAATATTCAAGAGAAGATCTAGAAGAAGTAGAGAAAATCCTTGAACTCGTCGGTCTAGAAGGCTTCATGGACAGATTATTTACCGAACTATCAGGTGGTCAACAGCAAAAAGTTTTGATAGCAAGAGCGCTTATAGGTAAACCTAAATTACTCATCCTCGATGAACCCTTATCTATGATTGATCCCATATCAAGAGCTGAAATAGCAACAATTCTAGGAAGAATAAAAAAAGAGCTTAGGATGACGATAATCATCTCGACACATGACGTTAATCCATTGTATGAGACTACAGATAAAGTCCTATTATTAAAGGAGGGTAGACTCATAGCCTTTGGAAAACCTAACGAAGTTCTAAACTATGAATTATTGTCTAAGGTTTATGGTCCTCACATCAGGGTTTTATCTGTAGCTGATAGAATGATATGTATATTAGGTGATGCTCATGTTTAATATACCAATACATATACTTAATGCCATTATAGCATCAGTATTATTATCTCTAACCATAGGTTCTACTAGTCCATTTATAATTATGAGGAGGATGAGTTTTCCGGTAATGGTTTTACTTCACTCGGTTTTGGCGGGTGGAGCATTAGGTGTTGTAATAACATCATATTTTAAAGTGTATGCATTAGAATTGGAGTATGCTATTACATTGTCTTTTGTATTAGCATTAACCATACTTATAGCTTTTTTAGTTAGAAAGGGTATTAGTGTTGACATTGCAACTAGCATTGTTGTAGCTTTAACATCAAGTCTCTCGGTAATATTCATAGGCTTAGCGGCAATGATAAGTTATGAAGGTCTTGCTAGAATATGGGGTTATCTTCTTGGAGAATTCTACTTACTTACTATCGACGATATTATGATGCTGTCTCTTGTAACTATTATTACTCTAACTATAGCGGTTCTGTTTGGGGCAAAGATAATCGTAATGAGCTTTGATGAAGAAGGAGCTGAAGCGCATGGATTAAATGTTGCGTTTTACCATTATTTACTATACGTTATTACATCGCTAGTTGTTGTCGTTGCTGTCAGGGTTGTTGGTGTAATTGTAGTACATATAGTATTATTAGTACCTGGAGCATTGGCTATAAGGTATCCAAGTAATCTATTACTAATGATATTCATCGGATTCACTATTTCTCTTCTTTCACTCTTTGGAGGCATATTTCTGTCTATAATATTTAATTTACAGCCAAGTGGCTTTACCGGATTACTACTCTTCTTAGCATATATAGTAGAGTTCATTAAAACTAGAGTAAGGAGTAGCTAGAATGTTCATGGGTGTAAGGATTTGTCTAAAGTATACACAGGCACAGGTGATGATGGTTTCTCCTATATACCTGCGTTTAAGAAAAGGCTTCCAAAAGATCATGAAGTATTCGAAGCTATTGGTACATTAGATGAACTTAATTCATTTATAGGGTTAATAATCAGCAAAGTAGAGAATTCTAGTAAACTTAAAAACCTAGCTTATGAACTGATATGGATTCAAAAAATGCTCTTTAGGATAGGTGAATCTATAACATCAAGCAAATGTAAAATAAGGGATGATGATTTAACTGAACTTGAGAAATTAATAGAAAAGTACTCTAAAGATGTAGGTTATGTTGAAGGATTTATATTGCCTGGAGGTCATCAATTAGCATCTTTACTTCATATTGTTAGGAGTATTTGTAGGAGATGTGAACGAAGAATAGTTAAGCTTATGAGACTATATGGGGGTCTAGTGGATCCGATAATAGTTAAGTTTGTTAATAGACTTAGTAGTTACTTCTTCATTGTAGCACTGTATGTTAATAAATACATGGGTATAGGTGAGCATAAACTTGAAGAAACATAAGATATTGATAACAAATGATGACGGGATATTTAGCGAAGGTCTATGGCTATTATATGAAGCTATAAAGGATTTAGGTGAAATCGTAGTGATAGCTCCTGAAGCATCTAAAACAGCTACGGGTTTATCATTAACAATAAATGAGCCTTTAAGACTCATGAAGGTAAAATATAGGAACACGAGTATTTACATAACCAATGGTTCACCATGTGATGCTGTTAATATTGCTCGTGAACTATTTGGAAATCTGGATTTAGTAGTTGCTGGAATAAATATTGGGGAAAATACATCACTAAAAAATATACTCGCTTCAGCAACCGTTGGTGCTGCACTTGAGGCAGCATTCCATGGTATTCCAGGATTAGCCTTTTCAGCTAATATAGAAAAGGATGAGGAACTTTATGAGGATGAATTTAGGAAAATAGCTTCTAGAGTAATAAGAGCTCTAACCTTATATGTTCTTGAAAAGGGTCTTCCAGAAGGCATAGATGTACTCAACGTTAATTTCCCTCGTAAACTACATGAGAATGTGGAAGTAAAAATAGTTCCCCCAGCTAAAACAAGATTTGTTGAAAAACTCGAAAAAAGAATTGATGTTAGGGGGAGGGAGTATTATTGGCTTTATGGTGTAGAGATAGCCCTTGAACCTAATACGGATTCCTACGTAGTTGTTTATGAAGGAAATATAGCCATTACACCTCTATCATTAAATATATTGCTACCCTTTGTCAGTACCTTAGAGAATCTAAAAGAACTTGAAGAAACAGCTAAGAAGGCAATAAAGCTCGATATTTGAACTCTAACTCTTATATTGTTAAACTAATACTTAATCCTTAGAAGGTATTAAATTGTGGTGATATAGTCCTTGAGCATAGATGTACATAAGGAATGGACAATGCTAATCAAGGAAATTAGTACTTGTAAGAAATGCGGTCTTCATAGGTTAAGGAGGAATCCTGTTCCCGGAGAAGGTCCTTTAAATGCTAAGGTATTGTTTATTGGGGAAGCTCCTGGCGAAAAAGAAGACGAGCAAGGTAGGCCTTTCGTTGGAGCAGCAGGTAAGCTTCTTAATAAATTACTGGAGATTGCTGGTCTAAGCAGGAGTAAAGTGTTTATAACAAACATAATTAAATGCAGACCCCCTGGAAATCGTGATCCAACAGATGAGGAAGTAAGGGCCTGTATAGATTACCTTTGGAGGCAGATATCATTAATTAAACCTAAAGTAATTGTAACTTTAGGTAGACATGCCGCAAGGGTACTATTCAATAAGGCCAATCTAAAATGGGATTCGATGTCCCAAAGACATGGACACATATATCCTGTTGAAATCCTTGGTTTAAAGATCATATTAATACCTACCTATCATCCTGCTGCTGCTCTCTATAATCCTAAGCTACGTAAACTACTTGAGGAGGATTTTAAGAAGATAGGACAAGCACTACAACGTGAAGATAGGTTAACTAGACCTAGAACCCTCTTTGACTATTTGGCGCTTAAGGGCAATAAAGTATCCTAAAGCAAAACTCATCACTATAAGTAGACACGTTACTGCAATATATCTTGAATCAATAGTTAATACTTCTCTAGGACTTACCTCTATCTTATATACTTCGACATGTTTAATCCCTTTTTCAGCTAAATATAAGATTAGTGGCGTTGCATAGGTATCAGCATACTTGAGCCACATGAACCTATAAATCATTGGTCCATATCCTGAATATTCATAATAATATATTGAATTAAAAGGCATAAAACCTAGGTTTATTAAGTAAGATATTTCATCTCCTACAATGCTCTTCAAAAGCACAAAATGCTCATTAATACTTGTTTCATTTAGGCTATTTAAGGTCACATATGATAACGATGTTGTTATAGAATATACTACTTCAAGAGCTCTTGAGTAAGCAAATACCATTTCTCCTAATGAGTATAAATTCTCTGCTTCTCTTAGCTTACTCTGAAGCTCATTAAGATAGCTTTCTGATTTTACATTAGCTACTCCTAACAATGCCTTTAGATATCTAAACAATTCTTTAGCAATATTAATGGCTTTTAACGTTATATTCCTAATAATGTTTATCGTAATATTAGTATATTTTAAATGAGTTAAGCTATCTAGGATATTAAACCATAGTTTTGTAGTTTCAATTCTTGCTTTACATCTAGTTAGCACTAGGATTTTATCTGAAACATTAACATACTCATTGTAATCTCGTAGAAGATCTCGTGCTAGGTTTATTCTAGTGGCTATTGTTACTAATAGCTCCCATATTAGGTGATCTATAATACTAATGTTATAATTCTTTAGCTTTAACAATAGCCTATTAATGGTATTGTTGAGCTTTTTAAATTCGTTATCTAACACTTTTGGATCCTTAGGCATAGTTAGTAATACGTATGTTGATGAAAGATTTAGATACATTGTAAATGCTATACTCGCAGCTGAGTAATAGTCTTGGTTTTTTATAGCTCTTGAATATTCACTCATAAGCTCATTGCAGTAATTAATTGAGTTATTTATCAAGGTTCTAAGTTTTAGTGATAGCTTTCTACTTGCATTAATTTCCATTAATACTTTCATGAGATGGAGAGTTTTATTATAGATGTAGTATGAATTTCTCTGGAACATTTTTGAAATTTCATAGGGTATTACGGGTTTGATGTACTTTACTATTCTTCTACCTGTTAGAATCTCATAGGCTTCAACGATAGTACTAACAGGTAAAAGTCTTACTCCTAATTTTATAGCCTCCTTTATAATTACAGGACTAAGATTCGCTCTTGGTAATATCATTCTACTTATATTGGCTTTGGCTATAGCCCTCATCTTTATTAAAACTCCTCCTACAGCCTCTACTCCGCCATCAATGTTAATAGCCCCCGTAACAGCTAATTCACTAGGCAGCTTATCACCCGTTACCAGAGCCATTATGAGTAATGCAAATGCTAAACCAGCACTTGGTCCTTCAATTTTTGCTGCTTCAACGCCACTTATACTTATGATTATATCTACGTCGGTTATGTTAATCCCAAGGAGTTTCTCAACTACTATTTTAGAGAATTTAGCTGAATATAAGGTGTCCTCTCCTATATTTTGAGGTCCCTTAATGATTACTTCCCCATTACCCTTAGTAAACCAAGCTTCTACTAAGTGTACTTTACCTACCTTTCCATCTATAACTGAAGGTACGTAAACTTTGACTTTTCTAACGCCTATATTGTTACTACTTAGTGGGATACTACATGAAAGGGTATTTAGTATTACTAATAGTAGTAAAAATAAAGCAGTACACCTAGTTGCTTCAAATCTCAGAGTGCACACCTCATATTAATTTAAGGAGTAAAGGAGTATTATTAATGCTACATAGACCCTGTTAATTTGTATATTACTTATTCATCTCATGAGTAATACCATGAATTAACGTCCATCTCCACCTAGCATTACTTTTATCTAAAACATATCAACTATAGATCAGTTAGGTGCCTATAGTGACCGATGGAGTAAGTTTAAGCGGGAAAGAAAATAGAGAAGTTCTTGAGAAAATAACTGAAATTGTTGAAAAATACAAGGAGACAGTATATATAGGTATTAGCTTACAAAGAAAGCTTTCAGGATACAGTAAAGATAGATCTTAAAGGAGTGTTTTTACGGATACTTATATAGCTTAAATAACCTAAATTATTTAAGGTAGTATAAGGTTTAAAATAGATAAGGCATTATTCCAGGGGTTTTTAATGGAATCTGAACTAAGGAGTAAAATTGATGAACTAAAGAAATTTTTAGAAGAGAAAATACAGAGCCTGAAAAGAGAATTAGAGTTATATGAACTCTTATTGACTATTCTAGAGCTTGGTATTGAGCCTGAAGTTAGAAGAATTAAAATTAAACCTGGGGAAAAGGTCATAGAAATTAAATCAAGTAAGGGGTTACATTTAGCTAATATGGTTATAGGTAAAGATTATATAAGAATACTACCGCTAAAGAGGATCAGTTATAATTCCTTAGCTGTCAAGGAGTTTCTTATAAGATACCTTGATGGTCTTAAAAAGAAGAGCGAAAACGAGCTAAATCAGGATACGAACACACCATTTGATTATGAGGTAAGAGTTGAAGACAATTATATAAAGGAGATTTTTATTAAGAATGCTAAAGATATTATCGTCGATGAATTAAAAATTCTTGAGCTTAAAGCAGCCATAGAATATAGTTTTCAATAAACTAGGAATGATATGGTGGTTGCCCGTGCCCGTTAACCTAGGTGCTTACGGTTCCCGAGTTATTTATAATTAATTTGGGCACGGGCTTCTCCCTCAACCACCTCATCTGGTTCGGTGGCTCATTGGGAGCTACATTGACCGCCACCACTTGGGCGGTCTTACGGGTTATGAGGACTAACCTCCCGCCCCTGATGGTTATCAAACCGTCATTGGAGCGGGAGAAGAGGTTAAGACATGCAACATATTGAGCATTAAAGGAGAAACCGCATTTTCTGCACCTAAATGATTCTTTATCAATTCTGTTCCTCTTATCTACGTAACCGCATATCGGGCAAGTAACGGATGTTCCCTTAGCATCAACCTCTAATACATTCAATCCTTGCTCATAGAACTTATAGTCAATATACTCTATGAACTTGTGATACGGGAACGTTGATAACCTATAGTTAAGTTGCTTACTCCTATTCCTACCATTAAGTCTTATATCCTTAAGATTCTCCCTAACTAAGTCAGCATTGCATTCCCTAGCAATCTCTGCTAGTAACGTAGTTATTTTCTTTAACCTATCCTCTACACGCTTCCTCTCACGATAACCATACTTAGCTAGAAGCTTATCTCTTAATCTAGGATTCTTCACCTTCTCTTGAATACTCTTTCTAATTCTCCTGTAGTTGGTGCGTATTCTCCTTATGTCATGTCTTATTGAGAATAACATAGCATCATTCCTATTGTAATTAACTAGTAAGCAGTCAATACTATCCTCATTAATATCTATGAAGAGCTTGTTCCTATGCTCATTAACCTCAACGTCCCTACGTATAGTTAAGAGAAGATAAGCTTCATTCTCATCAACTAGTATCCTAGAATTCCCTAGCTTAGCACCCTCAAGCTCCCTCCTAGCGTAACCGTACTCCACCACTAGGAATTTCAGGTAAACACCACTACCCTTAGACACCATTAATACTAGGGAACCATGCCTCCTCTCAAGCTTGTAGGTGTCAATATGAAGTTCAACAACTCTATTATCTTCTACCGTAGGTAGTGATGGTGGAGATATTTTCTTTCTTTTCTTTACTGGTAATCGCTTCCACTTATTCATTAACTTTCTATAGCTACGGTACATCGCTAATGCTCTCTTATACGCTTCCTGAACAAACTTATTGTGTAAGTGAGGATACTTATTCCTTAATACCTTATAGCATAACTCATGTGCTTTCTTCCTACTACGGACATCGTTTTTGATAATAATATCTAACGCTTCCCTTATCATTAACGTGTAATCATTTAGAAGTGAATATAGTTGGCTTTTATCGCTTTTTGTCAATGGTATTAGCTTAAACTTAATCGTTTTTTCGATAGTTTTAATCGTCTTTTATCACCTTTTCTACGACCTTTTTTATCTTCCTAAACTTCTGTGAACGCTTACCATAGATTCTAGCGGCGAAGCTAATGACTATAGATACGAAGTCCTCGATAAGCTCTTCCATATAACCCTTTTCTGTCTCCTCTACAACCTCTACTCTAACACCATGTGATTCAAAGTATCTCTTGAGATAATCGAATCCGAACCTCGTTAGCCTATCCTTAAACTCCACCACTATTACGTCGGTTTGATGCTTCTCAACAATATCAAAGAGCTTCTGCAAACCATTCCTATCCTCCTTTAAACCGCTAGCAACATCAGTTATTACCTCAATAATCTTGTATCCCTTAGCAGAACAGTAACTTCTTAACCTCTCTATCTGTCTATCGAGATTTCCGTCTTTCTTCTGTTTATGGGAGCTAACTCTCGCATAGATAACCGCTCTTACCTCTGATGGTTTAACACCAGATAATAACCTCCTTACCTCACTCTCTGGTATCATCCAGAACCTACCCACACGTATAGCACGTATCTTCCCCTCCTTAATCCACTTCTTAACACCACTAACACTAATGTTAAGAATCTCAGCAACCTCTCTAGTACGATAGAGTCTCTCACCCATCCATAGTACACCTAGTATTCTCTAGTAACTCTAGTAGCTAAGCTAGCTTAAAAACCTTTACCTAACGAATAGTCCCTCAGTGTAACACTGATCAGGCATGTAGTTGACCTTCTTGCCGGGTATTCTTCATCGGGCTATATACTAACATTATCCTCTAAGCCCATTAAGTTTACGCTTCCTTAGATAATGAAGATTAATATAGTCTTAATTAAAAGAACGTAAGGGGACGTCAAGTTATAGAGAGCCCTATTTTCAACCCCCCTATACGTTATATAAGTCGCGTATCTCTAAGTATAGTTTTAACGGAGGCGAGTGGTGTAAATATGGAGTTTAAGATACTAGCTGAAACATTTGAGAAGTTAGAGAAAATTACTTCACGTACACAGATGACGCTCTACTTAGTTGAGTTGTTCAAGAAGACACCCGTAGAAGCAATTGATAAAGTTATATATCTTATGCAAGGTAAGTTATGGCCTGACTGGATGGGAATGCCAGAGCTTGGTGTTGGTGAAAAATATCTTGCTAAGGCTATAGCATTAGCTGCTAAGACTACTGAAAGAGAAGTAGAAAAGCTTGCTAAACGCTATGGTGACCTCGGTAAAGCAGCTGAAGTATTAATAGATAAGGCTAGTAAGAAACCTGTTGGATTAATGGCATTTATTCAAAAAGCTCCTACTATAAGCACTGGATTAACTGTTGAAAGGGTTTATGATACTCTAAGAAGAGTAGCTGCAACTACGGGTGAAGGTAGTAGGGATATAAAGATTAAGCTCTTAGCAGGTTTATTAGCTGATGCTAAGCCCATAGAAGCTAAGTATATTGTTAGATTTGTTGAAGGAAGGCTACGTCTAGGTGTTGGTGATGCAACTATTATGGATGCCTTAGCGATAGTTTATGCTGGCAGTCAATCATTCAGACCAATTATAGAAAGAGCCTATAATCTAAGAGCTGATTTAGGGCTTATAGCAAAAATACTAGCTTCTAAGGGCATTGAAGAATTAAAGAAGATTACACCTCAAGTAGGAATACCCATCAGGCCTATGTTGGCTGAAAGACTTAGTAGTCCTTCAGAGATATTAAAGAAGGTTGGAGGTAAGGCTATAGTTGAGTATAAATATGATGGTGAGAGAGCTCAAATCCATAAGAAAGGCGATAGTGTGGTAATTTTCTCGCGAAGACTAGAGAATATAACAAAACAGTATCCCGATGTACAAGAGTATATCAAAAAGTCTGTTAAAGCAAACGAAGTAATAATCGAGGGCGAGATTGTCGCAATAGACCCTGAAACAGGTGAAATGAGGCCTTTCCAAGAGTTAATGCATCGTAAGAGAAAGAGAGATATACACATAGCTATAAAGGAGTATCCTGTGAAAGTATACCTATTTGACTTGCTATATGCTGATGGAGTGGATTATACTACTAAGCCTTTACCTGAACGTAGGAAGAAACTTGAAGAAATAGTTGAAGAGACAGACGAAATAAAAATAGCTGAATATATTATCACAAGTGATCCTGATGAACTTGAAGAATTCTTCCTTAAGGCCATAGAGGATGGTGCTGAGGGTGTGGTAGTTAAAGCAATTCATGGCAATGCTATATACCAAGCTGGTGCAAGAGGATGGCTGTGGATTAAGTATAAGAGAGACTATAAGAGTGAAATGATCGATACGGTTGATTTAGTAGCTGTTGGAGCGTTTTATGGTAAGGGAAGAAGAGCTGGTAAGTATGGAGCATTACTTATGGCCGCTTATGATCCAGATACAGATACGTTTAAGACTGTATGTAAAGTTGGCAGTGGCTTCACCGATGAAGATCTTGATAAAATGATTGAAATGTTTGAGCCATATATTATACCACATAAACATCCTAGAGTAGATTCAAAGATGAAACCTGATGTATGGTTTACACCAGCAATTGTAGCTGAAATAATAGGAGCCGAACTTACACTATCACCATTACATACGTGTGCTCTAAACACCATAAAACCTAATGTTGGTATATCAATTAGATTCCCAAGATTTGTAAGATGGAGACCTGACAAGAGGCCAGAAGACGCTACAACAACTAAGGAAATAGTTGAAATGTATAAGAAGCAGTTACGTAAGACAACTGAAAGACCAGCACCTGAAGCAATTTAACCTTACTTTCTAAATCATAAGCTAAGAAGTTTTATTCTATAAGCCTAAATTCTTTGCCTATTGCTTGACCTGGCAAGTTAGGCTTAAATACTGCACGAAGAACCCCTTTATTACCATGGACTCCTATAATCTTACCTCTATAGACATTGCCTTTTTCATCTACATATACGATCTTTTTTCCAATAAAGCCGGCTGCATGCCTCTTATCATCAATTCCATATAACTTAACAAGCACTTCATTTGGATATTGGGTATTTGACCCCCTTCTATATCCAATTATGAGTCCTCTAACTTCACCGCTCGACATTATCAGCACCATAAGCTATTCGTAAAAAGGTCTTTATATTTTTATTTGAAAGCATTAGGTTTATCCGCGTAAAGCTTATTCTTTAAATTTCTTCATGATTATGTTGGGAAGTATCATGCCATGCTCCTATGTTATGATGCTAGGGATGGCTGGTTCAGGTAAAACAACGTTAACAGATCGCTATAGTAGATGGTTAATTAATAATGGGTTCAATATAGCAATTGTAAACCTTGATCCTGGAGTCGAGAGAGTTCCGTATAAGCCAAGCTTCGACATAAGAGATATAATCACTATAAGGGATGTAATGATAAAATACGGTTTAGGCCCTAACGGCGCATTTATAAAAGCTATGGAACTCATTGAAGAGAATATGGATAGAATTTTGAATTCTGAACCTTTCATTAATGATGGTGATTACGACCTTATATTAATAGATACACCTGGTCAAATGGAGGTATTTGTATTTAGACCTGTAGGCCCAAATTTAATTTCCAAGCTTAGGTTTAAGGGATTCGTTATAGGGGTATACATAATTGATGGTGAAATGATTAAGAAAATACATGATGCCGTTATGGCATGGTTTATGGGATTAATACTAAGACTTAGACTAGGTATTCCTGTGATACCTATACTTAATAAATCAGACTTAACTAAGGACTATGAAGTAGTAGTTAAATTAATTAATGAACCGTTAACTTTAATCAATGATCTAAGGAGAGGCTTAGAAGGGATACTAGATGATGTTGTCGAGGATATGTTGCATCTTGTTGAAAAGACTAGGAGTGCTTTAAGATTTATCAAGGTCTCAGCATTAACCGGTGGAGGAATTGAGGATTTACATTACATTATACATGAAGTACATTGCACCTGCGGTGATTTAACTTAATTTACTCTAGTTGCTCTATTAACTTCCCGTATTCTTCTTCCAAGTCTCTTTCCTCTATATCGCCTAATGGTTCTTTCTCTCTAAACAATTTTGCTTCAAAAACATATATCTTTGTCCCATCCCATAACCAGCAGTCAGGTTCCATACCTGCTTTTAGACATACTTCGGCAAGAAATGTTTCTTGATCCCAACCATATTCTATAGGTACTTGTGGTAGTAATACGCCTTGATAGAGACCTCTTTTTACTAGTAGTCCGTGTTTGCCTATTATGATATGCTTAGGAAGTTCTTCATTAGGTACATTTAAAGGTTCTGGTTTAGAGAGAACCGATACTTCGAAAGTAACCGTACCTAATTCATCGGGACTCATGGGTGTAAATCTTGGATCTCCTACAGCTGCCTGAATAGCTACTTCGATTACAACGTTTACTAAAGGAGCTATTGGTTCTAAATATCCAATACATCCTCTTAGACTTCTCTTCTCATATCCATGAAAAGATTCTATGGTTACAAATGCCATGCCATTTTTTAATAGCTTACTTGGGGTTTCTGGAGGAGGCTCTATCTTTCTTCTCCTATGCAGATATTCCTCAACTGCCTTACGGGCTAGTTTTACGAGGAAAATTCCATCATTAAATGTTAGTTCGCGTGGATGGACGTACTCCTTGTTTTGACTCTTCCTTTTGAACATCCCTTTCAATCCTCTTCCTAACCCTTTCTAATATTTCTTCAATTTTAATCCAGTGCCTTCCCCTCCAATATACTTTACCGCACTTAGGGCATTTCCAGAAATCATAGTATCTTTCATATACAGGTCCAGGTACTTCGCCTTTTACTTTCTCTTTATCTACTCTAATTAAAAGTGTATTACAAAGCGGACAACGAGTTTTATCAAAAAGTATATAGAGCCTGATATTGTACCTTTTAGCTACTGCATATAGTCTATCTTCAATATCATCTGAAAGTATTAATATACTCTTAAGTCCCCTCCTTAGAGCTCTAGCATGTAATCCTCTATCCCTAGTTAAAATGATTCTTTTATCTTTCTCAGCTATTCTTAGTACTTGCCAGTCAGTTAACTTACGTGAATATACTGCATCGTACCCTAGCATTCTCAGCCATCTAGCTAGATCTCCTAGCATAGTATCTACTACGAACTTTACCTCTTCCTCACTCATCTGCCTACTGCCATATCATTGGTTTGGTATTATAACTGAACATGAATACTATTAAAGTTTTACCTTGAGGATCTCATAATGTAGCAATATATCTTGTTATATCAGTTAATGTTACCATACCCAACGGTTTTTCTTCTACTTCATCTAATACAATAACTCCTCTAATTCTTCTATCAATCATCTCCTTAACTGCTTCCCCTAATATTGAGCTAGGAGTATAGAGCGGTGGATTCAATCTCATTACATCCTCTAATAGTAGATTCATTATCCTCTCCTTTCTATACCTTACGGGTACTAGTTCATGTAATTGAAATAGGGCATATGCTATTTCATCGATTGATACCGTTCCTACAACCTTATTCATTTCATTTAAAACAGGCAGTAATTCTACATCATAATCTAGCATTATCCTCCTCGCATGGATAACTCTATCCGATGTTTTAAGTAATATTGGTATGGTCCTCATGAGCTCTTTTAGCTTAATTTCAGATTCCTTTAGTGACTCTAATAGGTTCCACTTAGTTAATAAACCAACTATTTTACCATCTTCAATTACTGGTAATGAGCTTATGTTTTTCTCTATCATCAATTTAGCAGCATTAACAATACTTTCTTTGGGTTGAATTGTTATAGGATTTGGTGTCATAAAGCTTGAAATATGTAACCTACCTGAAGATATGGTTGATGTTCTTGCGGTTCCTAGTTTTATTATGATATCTTTCCTTGTAGCTATTCCTAATAGTTTATGATTTTTAACTATGACAACTCTATCAATATCATACTTATCCATAATTTTAACTACATGAGGTAATGTATCATCCTTACTTACAATTGGAACATCTTTTAGCATTACATCAGCTACTTTAATGTTCCTTAATACTTCTAATTCAGACATATTAACCAACCCGTGAATATCCATGGTTTCTCTTATAACCTGGCTATGCCTTTAGCTACTTCTAGTTTTGTAACTATTCCTAGGAGGTTATCATTAGTGTCTACAACTGGTAAACAGCTTATATTGTTCTTTATCATAGTTTGTGCAGCCAATGATAGATCTTCTTCAGGTCTTATTGTTAAGGGATTTGGCGTCATAATATCTGATGCTACTGGTACCATGTAAAACCTAATAGCTGCAATCCTATCTTTCTCTACTATAAGCATCTTCTTCCTTACTTTACTCCTTATAGCATACATAAACGGTATACTTAAAAATACAATATCTGATTGTGTTATCACACCTACAGGTTTACCTCTATCAACTACTATTACCTTCTTAGCTTCGTCTCGTGAGATGGCTTCAATTACGTGGTAAAGACTATGTAGAGGGGTTACAGTCGTAGGTTTTGTTCTCATTACCTGACCTACTTTTAATCTTCCTTGAAAATTCTCCGCATATGCTTTAACTATGTCTGTCAAGGTTATTATTCCAACTAGTGATCCTCTTTCATCAACTACAGGTAGGCCGCTAATTCCATGCTTAATCATAATTCTTGCAGCTGTCTTAATACTCTTAGTCCTTTCAACTACTATAAGCTCTCTACTCATAACTTCGGTAACAGTTATGTCATCTAATGGTCTATGCTTTCTTCTTTGGAAGCCTAGGATTTTTACGAAGTCAGTTTTTGTTACGATTCCTACGGGCTTATCTCCTTGAACTATAATTACTCTCCCAATTTTATGTCTGAGCATGAGGTTTCTTACATGCGCTAGTGTATCTGTAGGTCTAGCTGTAATTACAGGTGTTGTCATATATGATGAAATTCTGATAACCAATATGCTCACCTACTTAAGGCTACTGCATATATTAGATCTTTTTCCGTAATAATACCTACTAACATATTATCCTTAGTAACTAGAAGGCTACTAGTACCATTATCTAACATCTTCTTAGCAGCTTCACCTATATCAGCGGAAGGTTCTATGGTAATTATTTTATCATTCATTACTTCACTTACAGGAGTCCTTAATGCTTCCTTGAGCTCTCCCCTAACTATCTTCTTAAATACTCTATTAGTTCCAAAGAATCTTACATAATCTTTTGCCGTTAACATTCCCATTACTTCCCCCTTGACATTAATGACCGGCAATCTTCTTATCTTTAATTTAACCATTATTTCAGCAGCATCAATTAATGTAGCATCACGTCGGATTGTTATCACGTTCTTGCTCATAATGTCTTCTACTATTATATTCCACTGTCTAGGCTCTATAAAGTGCTTGACTAGGTCCCTCTCAGTTACTATACCTCTAACCTTACCATCATCTGAGACAACAGGTAATACGCCTACATTCTCCGTAATCATTTTTTCAAGAGCTTTGACTATGGAATCGCTAATTGATATAATTATAGGTCTATCATTCATTAACGAGTTTACCGGTTCATCAAGTGCACTATAGATGTTATCGCCGTGCTTTACTTTAACTATTTCATAGAGGTTACCTCCACCGAGGTAATTGACAAGATCCATTGCGACTACTATCCCCTTAATGACTTTTCTAGCATCTGCTATTGGGATAGATCTTATATCATGAGTGGTCATTATCCTTGCTACTTCTCTTACAGGTGTTGTTGGTGCTACTGTGTATACGGGTGTTGTCATTACGTATACTATATCACCTTCTCTTTCATAGATATAGCTCGTAAAACTGGGTTTACCATTACTTCTAAGCCAACGATATCCTTCAACTCTTTTGAATGATTTAAACGTAGTAAAACTCCTATACATAGCCTTTACTCTCCCATACCTATGTATTTTAGATAAGCTCTTATAATGTCTTCCCTGTCGATTATTCCACACATATTACCTTTATCATCAACTACAATTATCCTTCCAATACCATAACTTATTAGGGTTTCAGCTGCTTCAAGCATTGTAGCTGAAGACTTTATAGTTATGGGAGGAGTTGACATTATCTCCTCTATCTTAGGTCCTTTTCGTGGCCCAGTTTCTGACTCAAAATCTATTCGTGTAAACCCATGTTTAATTAAATCATACTGCGTTACTACACCAACAAGTTTACCTTCATCATTAACTACAGGGAATCCTACATATCTATACCTAACCATCTTATTCCAAAGCCTTGTTATATGATCTTTACTATTAACGTACACTACATCTTTTGTCATGTATTTACTTACTTCTACGTTAAGTGATGGATGACTATTTTCTACTAGTACTGTAATTATGTCTTCTAAACCAAATACCCCTAGGTAGTTTCCGTTTTCATCTATCACTGGCGCATACCATTCATCTACGCTTAACATAGTTTTTAATGCTTCTAAAACAATTGTTTGAGGAGTAAGTGTAACTTTAGGTTCAATCATTATATCTGAAACTCTAGCGTTAGAACGAGTTGATGATATTAGAAGCACTCTTTCTCTGGTTACAACTCCTAATAACCTTTGCTCTTCGACAACAGGTAAAAATCTTATTTTTAATTTTCTAAATATTTTTCGAGCCTTTGTAGCTAACTCTTTCGGTCTTATAAATGGGTGCCTACGATTATAATAATGAAGAATAGAAGCTTGAGCTATATCCAAAATAGATCTGCCCCAGTATAATATTAGGTTCCTAAGTAATTTAAATTTAGGTAGATCTAAGCTGAAGTGATATGTTTAGTTATGTTATCTGCGTCTCCTTAAATAAAGTACCTCAAGTAAATTTGGTGCAAGTCTTAGTATATCGTATTCTGCTATAATACCCACCAATTTGTTATTCTCAATAACAACTAAATGTCCTATATTTTTAGATACCATTAAGCTAGCTGCATCTTTTAGGTCCATATCAGGTGAAATATGTATTACTGGTGAAGTCATTACCTCACTTGCCTTGGTTCTAAAAGGATCTTTTCCTTTGGCAAGAACTCTTCTTATAAGATCATTTTCTGTTACTATACCTACTACCTCTCCTACCTCATTTACTATTACAACGCTTCCAATATTTTCTTCACTCATTTTCTTAGCTATCTCAAAGACACTTGTATTAGGAGTTGCCGTTACTACCGGTGAAGACATTATATCTCTAACCTTTAATCTAACGCTCACCCCTTATACCCCCACTTAGCATCATATTTAGATCCTCCATTATCCTAACAGTAACACTCTACTTTTAATATTTTGGATTTACCAGGAATTCTTTGAATAATGTCGTTGATATTCACATTCTTTATAAGCATTTTAAGTTCTTCATCTCTACATTTACGTATCCACATATTCAATAATGCTTTTGCTAGACTAGGTACTTCTATATCGCCGGGTATGATTACCGCATAACATATAGCTTGCTTACTTATTAGTTCCTCGGGTCCAATTATTACCTTATATTCCTCTCTACTTAGCCTTATGCCTATAGCTAGTTTAAGCTCTACATTTCTTATGTAGTTCTTCTTTCCATATATCATGAATGCCCCTTTAGCTAGGTATTCTCCTGGAGGTGGCGTCTTTGATACTTGTGAGCCCTTGACCCAGAAGACATCTATACTCATTAATCCCTCTTTCCATGCCCTACTATATGCAGCTGCTATCAATGCAGCGTCTTTTATATCTTCATCTTTTGGTTCTTTATTCATGGTCTTTAATATTACTGCTGGAGCACCATGGATGTCGGCATGTATAAATATGTCTTTGTCTTCCAAATATCTTCTAACAATTGATTCATTTTGTTCAGCATTTCTGCCACCAATAGCTAAAAATCCATTAGTTGTAATAATCCAATGATATTTTTCAAACCATTCCTTTTTCCTTATCTTCAATTCTATTCTTTTTCTTACTTCAACACCCTCAACTTTGATCTTTTCTTTCTTTTTTTTAACTTCCCTAATGGCTTCTTTTATCCTTTCTATTTTTCTTTCAAGTTCCTTTACCTTTTGCTGTAGCTCAATAACGTTTTCGTGAAAGCTCTTTCTAATGTCAAGCTCTGCCTTAAGGTCATTTATCTTTACCCCTACTATACCTTTACGCTTATTTACTTCTACTATTTCACGGAATTTCTTTAATCCATTCCATCTACTTTGGTTAAACGATTCTAGGACTCTATTCCATAGGTTCTCTAGGTCAGCGTATTTTTCATATATTTTTTGTAGTACCTTTCTCCTCTTCTCTAGCTCCTCTATATGTTTATGGAGTTGTTTTTCTTGTTCTACTATGCTTTTTTCAAGTTTCTTAATTTTGGCTTGTAGTTCCTTTAGCTCCTTTTCAGCTAGTTGCTCCTTTAATGCTGCTGTAAAATACTCATCAAGTGCATCATTAAAATTACTAAACTCTTTAATTTTTGCTTCTTTAGGTATCTTTACAGGACTAAATGGAAGAACCGTTATAGGCTTTTCATCAACAATTATGTGACATGGTTTTATGTTTTTCTTTTCCTTTATTTCAATTATAAAGTTCTTTATATAATTGTACAGCTTATTACAGTCATCATGAGATAGTTCTTTGGGGTTTAGAGTTTTCCGAATATTTAATCTTGCTAATATATCTTCAGCTACTTCACCTGGTAATCCAATATATTTAACCAATCCCCTTACGATATCAACTCCTTTATATAGAAGAGTCTTAAATTCACTAATATCTATTTGAAGCATATTAGTTGATGGTGGTGGAGGTTTATATTTAATTCCGACGCGTATTGCTCTATCCTTTAATTCCATGTATTTTGAAGCCATTACTATATTTTCTTCGCCATTAGTTAGTATAAGAACTCCTCTTGGTATTAACTCGATTATTAGCTTGTAAAGGGTATTTGCTTTAATTACTTCGAATATTACTATTCTATCTAAGCCTAACTGATAAACATCTTTAATTATGCCTCCTCTTAAATGTTTTCTAAGCTTAGCTACTATTGGTGGTATGGTCTTATAGTCAGCTTCCTTTACATACCTAGTTATATGTATTCTACGTGATGGCTCTATTACTATGTTTATTTTCTCTCCTACACGACTATGTATTTTCATTAGATACGTATTTTCTTCTAGTTGGTAAATGTTAATTATCCTGCTTCCTATTATGATTTCCTGGGTTTCCGAAACCCATGCTGCAACATCTATATTTGTCATTGATGTTTTTGGTTTGATCACCTACACCCCCTGGTGGTAAATGATGTCACTAAGGTTTAAACAGTTAGTTAGAGAATTAGGCATTGAAGGTAAGGTCTTAATATTGAGAACTATTATGGGGATTATTGCAGGAATCCTATGCTTTATTATAGATGTATATATAACCCCACTAACTGGAACCATTATCTATTCTATTTATGCCTGGGGAATAGCATTTACCATATATGCTCTATCTATTCCACTAGTATATGTGTTATTGAAGGTTAAGAAGGGCTGGATACTTTTTGGTAAAGGTATATTCATGTATTTTCTAGCTTGGTTTATAGCTTGGATAACAATCTATGATACATATGCGTATTTCTTCTTAGTAAATATTACCTCAACTAAGTGAGCACTCTTGTTCTTAAGAACTTCTCAATAATTTCTACTTCTTCACTTAGTATTCCATGACGTAAATAGTCTACAAGTCCAGGAGTTAATAGAGGTTTACCATTAATCAAGGGGTATGCAAAGGGCAAGTAAATTTCAAGCTCAGCGTCTCTTACATAGGCCTTTAACTTTATACTAACTCCTTTGACAATTGGTATTTCGGTTATCCTCCTACCTTTAAACACTTGGAGAACCATATATGCTGTACCATCAATACTGAATTGATGTTTGCCTAAACTTACAACCTTGACATTCCTTGGATTCTCCCTTAAAATCCTCGACGTTAATAACTGGTACGTCCTACCTCTTGGCGGGTGATCTCCCATAATGCCTCCAATTACTACTAGGTTTCGTCTCCCTGTAAAGTCTTGGGGTTCAAGCAACTTATTTGAACGTGGGTCAAGGATTAATACGTTATCCCATTTACTTTTATGTATGAGCTTTACTATACTTTCCTTATGGACTATTCCATATTTGCTTAGAAGTTCTATGTCTTTTCTTTGAATAATGTTTGTAAAATGCAATCTTTCTTTACCTACCATTTTAGATACATGTTTATATTCAAGTAGTATCCATTTTGAAAGCCTAGGTTCTAAGTGTTCTATAGCTACTTCGATTTCTCCCATAATATTTTCCTCATAGCCTCTAGAGGTTGAGGTTCTTTGCCCATATACTCCGCAGCTGTTACTACTTTCTTCCCCATTCTAGAACCTAACTCAAATACTTCTTTAAGTTTATCCTTGTAATTTAAGTCTCTAAGGCTATGATGATCAACTACTAAAACCTCTAATTGCCTCATATGTACTAGTTTCTTCATATTATTAAGAGACCTCACTATACATTCGTTACTTATTTTAAATCCTTCAAAATATGTTGGAGGTCCTCCTAGTATTACCATATGTGGTTTCCAGTTAATTAGTATGTTAAGGGTGCTCTCACTTATTGGACCTTGAACGTCACTTGTATGAACTACTCTATATCCATCAACATCTAGTAACGTCATTATTACATATCCAAGCGGAGTTCCTTCCTCACCGTGAGGTACAGGTTTTGAAAACTCTAGCTTAATGCCTGTATCTAAGCTATATGTTCTTGCATCAGCAATGTTCACTTTAGCTAGTGATTTAACACCATTCTTCTCAAAAAATCTATATGCTCTTAGCCTCTGGCTTACATTTATATTCTCCTTGGGATTCTTTACAAATAGTTCTTTGTGTCTATATAATTCTTTATACTCTTCCCCACGTAGATAATGATCGTAGTGATAATGTGATATTATTATATGAGTTGAATCCTGTAGATCTTTACATATAGTGTCTATGAGTTTTTCTAGGGTTTCTAATTCTATAGGATGAGGAGGTAAACCATATCTTCTTGGAGCATATGATGCACCTGGATCTATGAATATTTTTAATCCGTTTACCTCAATCACCGTCGCCATTGATCTTACTCCAAAGCTGTCAAATGCTATTAATTGTATTCGAGGCTTCCTCAATTTCTAGCCTCACTAGCGCTTAATTATGCTTAGTAAAATATAATTTGTTAGATTAAAACTCTCCTGGGTTGGAACTTGAAGGTAATGGTATACGATGACTTGAGTCTCTGCGAATATGCTAATGTGCTTAAGGAAAACATTAAGTTAAAGAACCTAATAATTATGTTAGCACGTTGTAGCGTTGAATATGAAGGTAGGGGGGCTTCGTATCTTGGTGAAGGAGATAGACTTATAATTATTAAGAGAGATTTAGCCTTCCTTGTTCATAGACCTACAGGGTACTCCCCTGTAAATTGGCAACCTGGATCAAGTTATATTGATATTGAATGCTCTGATGAATTACTAACAATTAAAGCTATTAGAGCAAAACCTAGAGAAATAGTTACAGTTAAAATTAGCACTATCTATTCATTATTATTAGCTCGTGATCTTGAGGATAGAGCTGAATTCATAGAATATATTGATGAACATGAAATGAGGGATGTATTTGTACGTAACCCCAGCTTAATTGAACCTGGACTCAAGGTTATTAGCATAGAGAAACCTGTTGAACCAGGTTTTATAGATATGTATTGCACAGATTCTAAAGGTAATATCGTTGTTATTGAATTGAAAAGAGTTACTGCTTCGAAAGAAGCTGTACAGCAATTAGCTCGATACGTTAATGCTGTAAAGTCTTCTATTGGTATTAAAAAAGTTAGGGGAATACTAGTTGCTCCCTCTATAACTAAATCAGCTCTTCAGCTCTTAGAACTTCATGGACTTGAATTTAAGCAAGTTAATTTATCAAAGCTTAGATCCATGTTGAAGGAGATTAAAGAGGTTAGGAAAGGTCGTGAGAGAACGCTACTCTCATACTTTATGGAAAGTAAAGCTAGAAGTTAAGGAAAAGTACGATACTACAGCCCCTTCATATGATGAACTATATGGAAACGAACAATACCTAAAATATGAATATATACCAAGGTATGCTAAGCCCCGTGAAGGAGACGTAATTTTAGATATAGGTTGCGGTACGGGTCTTTTCATAGAATATTTATTTTACAATAATTATAATTTAACTTACTATGTAGGATTAGATCTCAGTACTGTCATGCTTAGCATATTTAAGAATAGAAGAAGGCATCTCCTTCCTCTAATTGACCTAGTACAAGGCGATGCAGAGTATCCCCCCTTCAGACCTAATTCATTTAATAAGATCTACCTCATAACAGTCCTAGATCTTTTACCACAAGGAGTTAAAGTAATAGAATACATAGGAGAATTGCTTAAGGATAATGGATTAATCATATACAGTATTCTCAAAAAGTATGACGATAATAGAAAATTGCAATATACAAGTAAATGCAAAGACTACATCCATGTAATCACTAAGCAGAAATTAACCTCAACACTTAAATACCTGATTCACAACCACACTCACAATGAGGCACTTAAAAGGTATTAAGCTTCAAGAGATATTTAAGGGGGTTGTAAAAAGCCTTGGCATCTTCGAGACCAGATGCTCCATTAAAATATCTTAGAAGTGCAATAAACAGAGTAGTACTGGTCAAGTTGAAGGACGGAAGCGAGTACATAGGAAAGCTAGAGCTAAGTGATAATACTATGAACTTAATACTAAGCGATTGTGTTGAAGTTCATGAAGGATCCGACGAACCTAAAACAAAATATGGAAGAGTATTCATTAGGGGTAGTAACATACTTTTTGTAAGTCTAGATTATCATCAGGTTAAGCAAATATAAGTAAGAGATTCCTATAGGGAATCAGTGTAATAATAATAATGAACGAAAAAGTTATAGTATTAATGTAGCGGTAGGAAAACCGGCGACTAAAATGAAGCGTAACATAGTAATTGAAACAGTGCATTGGCAACCTGTTGAATCATTAAACGTGGAAATGGTTGAAAGAAAAGGTCTTGGACATCCAGATTACATCGCTGATGCAGCAGCGGAATCAGCTAGTAAAGCCCTATGTAAATACTATCTTGAACACTTTGGAATTATACTTCACCATAACGTCGACAAGGCGTTACTCGTCGGAGGTCAAGCTGATCCAAAGTTTGGTGGCGGTGAAGTCCTTCAACCAATATATATCATCGTTTCTGGTAGAGCTACAACACAAGTTATTAGTGAAGGTAAGATAATTAGAATACCTGTTGGGACAATAATAGTATCTGCCGTAAAGGATTGGATTCGAAAAAACTTTAGGTACTTAGATCCAGATAAACATGTTATTGTTGATTATAAAGTAGGCATGGGAAGTGCTGATCTGGTAGCCGTATTTGAGTTAAGTAAGAAGATGCCATTAGCTAATGATACAAGCTTTGGTATAGGGTATGCACCTCTATCTACTCTTGAAAGACTTGTTTTAGAAACTGAGCGTTATCTAAATTCTCAAGCAGTAAAAAAGGAATTACCTGAGGTAGGTGAAGATATTAAAGTAATGGGCTTAAGAGTTAATAAGAAAATAACATTAACTATTGCTGCAGCAATAATATCTCATCTAACACCAGATATAGATCACTATATCGCAGTAAAAGAGGAGATTAAGAATAGAATACTGAATATAGCTTCGAAACTAGCTCCAGATTATGATGTTGAAGTCTACGTTAATACTGCAGATAAACCTGATAAGGGGATAGTGTACTTAACCGTTACCGGTACATCAGCTGAACATGGAGATGACGGTGCTACAGGTAGAGGTAATAGAGCTAACGGCCTAATAACTCCTATGAGGCCTATGAGCTTAGAAGCTACAGCAGGAAAGAATCCAGTAAGCCACGTAGGTAAACTATACAATATCATTGCTAAGTCTATAGCTGAGAAAGTACATAAAGAAGTTAAGGGCATTAGGGAAGTATATGTACAGTTATTAAGTCAAATAGGTAGACCCATAGATGATCCATTAGTAGCAAATGTAAAAATACTAACCGAAAACCGTAAACCATTAACAGCTGAAATGAAGTCTGAAGTAGAAGGTATTGTTAATGAGGAATTAAGTAAAATTACTAAACTTACTGAGCTCATAGTTAAAGGAGATGTCATGTTATTCTAATTCTTTTGAAAATACTCTCTTGCCCTCATCTTTTTATATTCTTCAATAATGGATAAGATCCTTGATCTTTCAATTTCGATCCTTCTCTTCTTTAACTCTTCCCTAGCCTTAATTGCGTCATCTACGATATTAGGCTTAGCAAGTGGAATATCCATTACTACCTCAATTACATACTTATTAGCATCAAGTACCGGTATTAGGTTCTTTTCAATTGCATCTATCAGTCCCTTACCCGTATCAGCATCTTTAATTACTACTGCCAGTACTTTTCTATCCTTTAACATCTTAACTGCTTCAAGTGTATAGAATCCAGGATTCTCGATGTAAATTATATCGTTTTCTACTAATCCTATAGTCTTTTCAAGCTTCTTTAATGAATCCTCGGTTAACATGTTTATTCTCTTGAGTGGTATTAATTCATTTTTAATTATTTTAATGAGAGCATATTCAATTCTTTTTAGCTCGGTTTTTAACTTACTGTTTTCTTCTTCTAATCTCTTTATTATTTCGCTTAATTTCCTTATTTCATCTTTTAGACTAGCTACCTCCCTATCTACCGCTACTTCCCTACTCCATGTTGTTTTAAGAATGTTTATTTCTCTTTCAAGCCTTTTCCTTTCCTCTTCACTCTTTCTCAGTTTATCCTTAAGTATCTCTTTTTCTCTTAGTAATCTGCTTATTTCTTCTCTATATCTTTCAACATCTATAGTTTTTTGCTTAGGTTGAGTTTCAGGTTTTCTTTCTTCTTCTATTTCTTCGTAACCATATATCCTTGCTATTTCCTCTTCTACTGCTTCAGCTATAGTCTTACCCTTTAATACCTTTACTTTCACGTTTTCTACTGATATATCTAAGCCCATTTTTGATAAGTAAGCATCTATTTGCTTAAACTTAGATTCAAAGCTTCTATATGCTCTAATGGCTGCAGCTAGGGCATCTCTCTGATGATTGTCTGTTATCTTTATCCATGGATACCTCTTTATTATCTCCTCAAGAATTCTTCTCTTTTCTTCAATACTAAGACTTTGGTCGGGTATGTATACATTAGTATTAAACATAGATGCTAACTTTTTGATATTATCAGGTACGGGAGTTACATCTACTGCTAATAATACTGGAATACCATGTGATAATATGTAGTTTGCTATATCAGCTCTATCTAGATTTCTACCACTAGTGACAGCTATGGGAATACCTTCAAGGTTTATAATAGCTATTCCAACATTTATGCCAGGATCTATACCTACTATTACTGGCCTACTCTTTTCTTCATGCTTTATAATTGATAGAAAGTCTAACTTAGGCTTGAATACAGGTACTATCTCTATTCTTATATATGGGGATTCAAGAGGTTTAACTATGCCGTAAAGTTTTTCTCTTGGAGCATAAACGGTAAAGACGCTTGATTCTAAACCTCCACCTGACTTTCTAAATGTTAAATCATAATCTATTCCATGTTTATCTAGGGCTTCCTTTATCTTTCTTGTAAGATTCAGTATTGAAACTCTCATTCTTCTCTTGTATCTATTTTGGCTCATACCTCCAGGTCCTATACTTGCTGCTTTAGATATTATTATTCGTGTTTTTTCTTCATACAACTTTATTTCAGTTCCATAACCTTTAGAAGCTAGTAATGCGGCAATATATGCTGTTCTACTTGGTGATAGCTTTCCATGTCCTATATCTATACCTGCTCTTCTTGCTGCTTCCTTAAGATCTATTAGCCCATCAGGCCATAAGGTTACTTGCACTATCTTTACATTTGCTGGCATCATTCTAACAAATTTAGTAAACCTTCTTTCATCACCTCCTAATTCTAGAGCATTATCAATAGCTAGGACGTGAGGTCTTACTTCCCATAATAACCTGATTAACCCATGTAGGGTTATGTCTTCATACTTAAGCTTGACTTTTTCTCCTTCAAGTAGAATAGCTGCATAATGTGGAACATTATCTCTACATCTATAACATATGATGTCGACTCCTAGAACTATTCTTTGTTTTTCAGATTTCATTTAATTCTCCCTTGACATACTTTAAAGCCTTCTCTCTACTAATATCTACGCCATAACGCTTTTTAAAGAACTTAATGACGTAGGTCACATCTCTTTCAAGAAGGCTGTTTGCACTAGGATGTTCTTTCTCAACAAATTGAGGCCAGTCAATAATGTAGGGTTCTTCTTCATCATCTACTATTTGTACCATAACATTATATTCGCTTAAATCACCATGTACGATGCCTGCATGTAAATATGCTTTCCTAATGGTTTCGAGAATCTTCTTCAGCATCCCAAGAGGATCCATTGCGTCTTTGTATCTATATAGTTCTATTCCTTCGATAAATTCTGTGACAACTACATGACGGCTTCTACCAATAGGTTTAGGAACTCTGGCTTTAACTTTATAGAGTTCATCAAGTACCTTGTACTCTCTTTCAGCAGCTATTTTTGCTTGTAATAACCATGAATATTCGGGTCTTTCTGTAGCATATGTCCTTACCCTTTTTATATGTTTAAAACTGGTTCTTCCAGCTCTATGAAATTTAACTATAACTTTATCGTTTGCTGGAGTAAGACCTTCATATACGTCACTCTCCTTTCCAACACCCATCTTATCTCCAAGTGCAGCTAATACTCCTCTTTCAACAAGGCTTCGAAGAGCTAAACAGTCATAGCCTAAATATGTTAAGCAGTATCCAATGTAGCTCCCAGTTCTTCTTTTTATTAATTTAAGCCTATTCAATTTTAGCAATGAGTAATTTAGCATATTGGGTGGTAATCTTGTTTCCCTATCTATTAATTCTACTGCAACGTACTCATACCTAGGCATGTACTTCTCTATTGCCAATAATACTTTGAAGTCTCTTTCATTTAGTTGTCTATATATGTATGCTATCTTCAAGAGCGGTTAACCATTAAGATAATCTATGTAACTAGCATTTTATTCTTTAAGGTTTATAAGGAAAATATAAAATCAATGCTATTAGGGTTCTAAATGATATCTTTCTATGTTACTACTTTTCAGAGTAGGTCTTATAATCCCCTTGTTAAACTATTCTATATAGGTGGTTTATTGTGGTTAAGCTAAGTAATAAAATTAAATGGACTAAACCTGGAATTTATGAAGAGAATGGAACATTGATTGTTATAGGAGATGAATATATTCAGCGTGTAGTTCAGGCCTTAGCTTCACCTACAAGACTTAAAATATTAAGATACCTTATGGATAATGAAGCTGATGTTGGACAAATAGCTAACATTATAGGGCAGAGTAAGGCAAATGCTAGCGCTCAGATTAGGAAATTAGAAGAGGCAGGTCTTATAAGGACTAGTTATAGGCCTGGACAGAGAGGTGTTAAGAAGATTTGTAAGACTGATGTTAGGGAGGTAAGGTTAATCCTTATACCTATTGAATAATGCTGCTCTTAATAAACCTATAAATGGCGGCGATGGTCTTAGTGGTCTGCTTTTAAACTCGGGATGTGCTTGGCATCCTATGAAAAATGGATGATGCTTATACTCTATGAATTCAACTATATCTGGGTTTAGTAAGTAGACTCCTGCTATTCTTATGCCTCCGCTCTCAAGTATATCTACATACTTGGGATTTACTTCATATCTATGTCTATGCCTTTCGTAAATTACTTCTGCTCCACCATAAAGCTTCTGAGTTATTGTACCTTTAATTAACTTTATTGGTTGTGCTCCAAGTCTCATCGTACCTCCAAGCATTTCTATGTATTTTTGATCTTCAAGTAATGTTATTACAGGATATGGCGTATTAGGATCAACTTCAGTCGTTGAAGCTCCCTTTAGTCCTATTACATTATTTGCTATTTCTACAATTGCAAGTTGCATTCCGTAACATATCCCTAGAAATGGTATCTTATTTTCCCTTGCATATCTTATGGCTTCTATTTTACCTTTAACGCCTCTTGCACCAAATCCGGGTAATACTATGATAGCATCAACATCACTGAGCACTTCATCTACTTTAATTTTGCCATACTCTATATCTGTGGCTTCAATCCACTTAAGAACAGGTTTTATGCTTAGATGTGCACCTGCATGCTTTAATGCTTCTATAATACTTATGTAGCTATCTTTGAGTTTAGTGTACTTTCCAACCATACCTACCTTAATCCTTCTTGAGGCATTCTTGAGCTTCTCGATAAACTTTTCCCAAGAAGACAAATCAGGCTCCCTATTTTCTAGTCCAAGTCTTCGTGTTATGTACTTTCCCATGCCCTGCGATTCAAGGATTAAGGGAACTTCATATATTATTTCAACGTCATAGCTTGTAAATACTGCTTCTAAAGGTACGTTTGAATATAGTGCTATTTTTCTCTTGGCTTCTGGTTCGAGCATTACACGACATCTTGCAACTACAATATCTGGTTGAATACCTATCCTTCTAAGTTCCTTAACACTATGTTGTACTGGCTTTGTTTTTTGTTCTCCTGTAGTTTCAAGAATAGGTACTAATGCTACATGAACAAACATTGAATTTTCGAATCCTTCTTCAAGCCTCATTTGCCTTATAGCTTCAAGGAAAGGAAGACCTTCAATATCACCTACCGTTCCCCCTACTTCAACTAAAACTATATCTGCTTGGCTATCTCGTGCTACTTCTCTAATACGTTTCTTTATTTCATCTGTAATATGAGGTATTATTTGGACACAGCTTCCTAGATATTCTCCTTTTCTTTCTTTTTCAATAACTGAAAGATATATTTGCCCTGTAGTTATGTTATTCTTCTTCGATAGATTAGTATCAAGAAATCTCTCATAGTGGCCTAAATCCAGATCAGTTTCCCCCCCATCTTCAGTCACGAAGACTTCGCCATGCATATACGGATTCATAGTACCTGCATCAACATTTAAGTATGGATCTATTTTTATTGCTGTAACGCTATAGCCTCGGCTCTTGAGTAATAAGCCTATTGATGCCGTTACTATTCCTTTACCGACACTTGATAAAACTCCTCCTGTTACAAATATGTACTTTGCCATACTTCTTCACACGTTCATTCAATGATATAAATCTCTCTCGCCTTAAAAATCCTATATGGGAGAGAATATTGAGAAGACCTGATTTTAAGAGACCGCTACTTCAAGTAGCTATCGACTTAACAGATCTTAAAGAGGCATTAAGAATTGCTAGTGAAGTATATAGTGCTGGAGCTGATATAATTGAAGCTGGCACGCCATTGATTAAGAGTACTGGTATAAAGTGCATTAAAGTATTTAGAGAGGAGTTTCCTGATGCAATAATCCTTGCCGATATGAAAATAGTTGATGCAAGTGCTTTAGAAGTTCAAATGGCAGCTAATGCGGGTGCAGATATTGTAACTATTATGGGATTTATAGATAACTCTTCGATAGCTATGGCGATAGAAGAGGCACGAAGGAATAATATCCTAATTCAAGCTGATCTAATGTACGTAGTTAATGTGGTTAAGAGAGCTAAGGAACTAGTTAATTTAGGTGTAGACGTCATAGGATTGCATGTAGGTGTCGACGTACAAAAACTTAAGGGTATATCAATAGCAGATATATGTTATCTAGTCAAGGAAGTTGCTGAAAGAATTAATAAACCTATATCAGTTGCTGGTGGTCTAAATAAGTATACTGTAGAGTCTATGGTTAAAGCAGGTGCAAAGATAATTGTTGTAGGCTCAGCTATAGTAAGGTCTAATAACCCTAGAAAAGCTACAAGAGAAATTCTAGAACTCCTTCAGAGAGTTCAAAAGTAAAGTACACGATATTGTATCCTACGTAGCTCCCGATTTTAAATAGCTTAACCTACTCCTATAGCTAATCATATAGAGCTATTCTGGAGGTGATAAAAATGATAGCAGAGATCATAGCTAATATTACAACATACGTAGTAGCAAGTATAGTACCATTGATATATAGTTATGGTTATTTATCGAAAAAGCATAAGGAAGTAAAATGCAGAAGACATAGAAAAACACCTTCATAGAGGGAGGTGTTGATAAAATGAATGGTGGCTCTTCATGAAGCTAGATAAGCATGTTTTATTGCTACACATAATATCCATAGCGTTCAATATGTACTTGTATATTGCTCTAGAAGGGGGCATATATTCCTCATTTATTCCCTGTACCCTTTTACTAAACATATTAAGTATTATAAATTATGCTACTACATTCTCACTCAGCGATATAACTTATGGTAGATTTAAGTATATACCTTACTTAATGGTTACATACTCGTTAATCATAGCATCTCTATGCTTAGCCATAGTATTAGCCGTAGAAAATATTAGTAGATTAATACCTGTTTCGAAAAGCGTAGCAGCTATACTATTGATAATCCTTATAAAGTTCATTACTTCGCTAAAGAAGTTTTATGTCATTAGAGCTTTCCAAATAGCGTTCATTACGATATCCATAATCCTTATCTATGGCTCAATAAACATAGCTTACATCAATCTAGAATTTATGGTACCAATTCTTATAGCTCTCCTTATAGGGTTTTTCTATTTACATATACTCAATAATATTCTTAATGGAAAACGTTATTCGCAAATAATTATTGTTAATTATCTTTCCCAGATAATGATCTATTGTGCAGGTTTTATGAAATTAAATGGACTTAATGGATTATTTCTCGAGAGCTTGCTATTAGTTTATCTTGTATTCTTATATGAAATAGCCTTCTACATGCTTATGTATGCATTTACATACTTAGAATTATGCTTGATAGATAAATCTATAGCTAAGGTATGTACCCAGATACCTAAATGCCCTTATTGCCCTCTACATATACTGTGGACTGTACTAGTTATCATTGTACTGCAATACTGTATTAACATTTATCCAACGGGCATAGTAAAAATTTCGGCAGCATCTACATGCATATTGGCCTTTATGGCTGTAATTTCCATCTACATGGTTAGCAGAGGAAGAAAACATTGAGCTTACTTAAGCCACATTTCTTCATATCTTCTTATGTAATCTACGCTCTGTCTTACATCTATAAATAGTTTTCTTGCCTCTTCAATATCTTCCTTGAATACTTCATCTCTACCCTTCCTTGAAGCTATTATTCTTGCAGGTTCCATTAATTGTATGGCGTATCTAAGGCTTGCTTCAACACCTATCTTAGTCAATAGTTCGAGAGCTTCATCAGTTAGTGATACATTCTCTTCTTTAGCTCTTATTTTGATAATCTCCCTAATTTCATCCTCTGTATACGGCTTTGTAGGTATTATCAGTAGTCTATCAAGTAAGTCTAAAGGCATTCCATGAGGTGATTTAAGGTCTGTTCCACGTATTGTCGTTATACCTCTATTAGTTGCTAATATAATTATTGGAGCAAGTTCACTCTCCATAGCTCTTGAGAGGAAACTAAAGCTCTCTATGTCTAGCATATGTGCGTCGTCGATGAATAAAACTCCGGGAACTACTTCACCTCTTTCCTCTTCAACCCACTTTCTAACCTGTTTATCCACTTCACGTCTTATCTCAGGGCTAATTTCTCTTTCAACTTCAAAACCTAGTAGAGCTGTAATGGTTAATCTTTGTGCAGCGAATAACATATCGAGATCATGGAGAGTTAGTGTATGTATTATTTCCTTTTCTTTTTTCACAGGACCTTTAGGCATTTCAATAAATCTTTCAGCTTCAATATCAAAGTATTTTGCCTTCTCAATACCCCTACACCTACCTAGCTTATGTACTCTCCCTGTTTCAGCATCTATCCATATAACATCTCCTTTCCTTATACCCATCTGTAATAATTGAACTGCTATTTCCTCACTTACCGATAATGTTACTTCGTCATCTTTGGTAGCTAATGTTATTTTAGCTTCCCTAGGAACAAGCATGTATGGATTAAATGGGTGTCTTACCCTCCTTACCCTAATGTCCTTAACAACGCCTTCATATACCTTCCTTAGCTCTCTTAGTCTAATTCCTATAGCTTTCCTTATCGCCTGCATTAATACTTCAGTTTTCTTCATTTCGGTAGAATATATTTCTGAACCAGATAATGCTACAAATGGTGTATCTTCACCGAGTTCTCTAGCTATTGCTACAGCTAATGCTGTTTTACCTGTACCTGGAGGACCTACAAGAAGTATACCCCTACCAGCCATCTTACCTTCTCTAATCATTTTAACAATAATGCCAGCAGCTTCTCTAGCCTCTACCTGACCTACGAGACCAGCAGCTACTCTTCGTGCCCTCCCCTTCTCGTCTAATCCTAAACCCTTAATATGACTATGAGCACCTATCCTCCTTAAACCTCTACTCGGTCTAACACTTATCTCTCTAATTTCAGGCATCCATGTTCACCTCTAGGGTAAATTAATGAATCATAATTGTACATGTACCAGTAGATTATTGATATTATATACTTTTTATAAGCTTTTGTTATAGAAACAGTATTAGGTGATGATGTAGAGTCATGTTCCGAGCCCTTAGGGGCTGGGGGTCCTGATGAAATCAGCGGCGACTGAACCCTTATATTAAGGTGAATAACTAATGCTCAAGTCTCTAAACGAATTAATTAAAGGAATAGGGTACACTATTAGGAACCTAATATATTGGCTAAGTAAAACCGAATTATATGGTGAATACTTTAGTTTACAAAGAGAATTAATTAATGATCTAAAAGAAGCTTCTTCAAAGATACTTAGTATCACCATTAAAATGCCTAATAGGCTATATATTTCTATGGTAAAGTCATTAATATCGTCTATAGGTAAAATGAGTGAAATTATAAGTGTTGAAGACATAGATGAAAGCAAGCTAAATGAAATAAAACATGAGGTCAAAAACATTAAAGATCAAGTACATAGACTTTATCTACAGGTAACAAAGGATAATATTATAGGAGTTCTCATACTTCTAAGTATTCCGATAATCTATATTGCTACGATAGTTTATGTTCATGGAGGTATAGATCTAAGGATCATACCATTAATTATCTTATTACTTGCCTCAATGTTATCGATTGAGGATATTAAAATATATTCAATATATCTATGTCTCGGCGGCATATACTCATTAATTGTCTATGGAATTATGTATATATCAACAGGAGATATTGTCTCACTACTTATGGTTCCCTCAAGTATAATATTAATACTCATTACATTTATTGTATATGGTTCTTGGAGAGCACTAGAAATTAGAGCCATTAACCTACTTGCAGACAAATTATCTAGAATAATATCATTAGTGCGTTCATTAATTGGCAAGGAAAAAACCATAGTACTTAAACCTACAAAGAAAATGCCGGATGCTAAGGCCTTATATAATGAACTTGCATCTAGGTACAAGGAAATCTATGGGGAACAGGGAGAGGAAATATTAAAATTCAGAATAAGAACCCTAGTAGATCAAGGTATAAGTTTCAGTGAGGCATTAAGAAAAATTAAAGAGGAACTAGAATAATAGATCCTAGATCATAGGTGATCGAATATGTCATCTAAAACTTCATCTACAAAGAGTAAAGAACTAAAAATTATCACAAGATATGTTGTCACACTTAAAGATGTAGAAAGGGATCCTAGAAAAATAAAGCTACTATACACTATAAAATCGTATGGGGAAATTTCAGAAAAAGCGCTTCAGTACTTAGTATATCACTTAGCTAAAGATAAAGGTATTGATCTAGGATACAAATTTCTAGTTATAGGAAATGTGCCATCTAGTAAAGAGTTAAAAGAGGATATGGTAGCTTTACTCTACGTAGGATTATTGGAAACTAATCCTAGAAACAAAAAGCTTAGAGTAACTAGTCTTGGTAATGAATTCTTAGAAAAGACTAAAATACTAGAACCAGATATTGAGAAACTCTCTAAGTCTATTGAGGAGTTAAGGTCAAGAATTCAATCAATAGATGCTGAGGTGGAGATGACTATTAGAGAACTAGCTAGAATGATGAGACGTAGACGCAGAAGGACACCATAATGCATTTCTAATACAATTATTTTGAAAATACGGCTTTGGATTTAAGATCCTCATCAGCCACTTAGTATTATATGGTTACAGTTGATATTCTTCTTCTTGATATTCTTTCTTCTTCGACTGGACGTGTCCATAGTAGTGGATTGATTTTTCCTTCCTTCATGAGTTTTTCTAAATGCTCCTTTACTTTACTTGTATGTTCAATGTCTAGTAATAGGAGTTCCTCTAATATTTTCCATATTCTTTCTCTTACTTCAACTAAGAGCTTCTTAGGCATGTGACTTATAATTAATGGGTCTTGAAGCCATTGATCAAATGCCCTAATGGTTCTCATTATATGCTGGAATGCTGTTCTTGATGCAACTATTAAATCCAATCTATCGGCGTCTTTTAACATTGCATCAACTTTTCTCATAGTCTCTAGCATTGATTTCTGCATTTTTACCCATTCTTCCAGGTTTCCAAAAAATGATGCCATATTATATACCACCTAGGTATTCTTCTAGCTAATTTAATAGGGTAACTCAAGTTAAAAAGGTCACCGGCTCTCCTTTAGATTAAATGGTTTACCTTCATAGACTATCTTGGAAGACAATTTATCCTGATATTTTCTAAGGAATTTTAGATCTTCATTTTTATTTCTTAATTCATCTGGTAGCATTCTAGGTATTTCATCTATTATTGGATACCACCTATTACATTTTGTACAGTATAAGACGCCTGTAACTACTTCATATTTTATACATTCATCGCAGGGATATTCCTTAATGTCTTTTATATATTTTACTAAGTAACCGCAATATAGCTCACAGAAGGGTTTTTCTTGTTCAAGCTTTCTTTCATAGACTTTTCTCTCTATAACAATTAGTTCTAATGGAAAATGTTTGCATATAGGGCATGCAAGTAGGTCTAGGAGTCTATATTTCAAGGTTTTCAGCCACGCTTTTAGCTATCTTAGTGAGTTCCTTTACTATACTTTTAGCTTTACTCTCATCCTTCGCCTCAACCATTATCCTTAATATGGGTTCCGTGCCACTAGGCCTTACAAGGAACCAAAAGTCGTTACCAAATACCTTGATGCCATCAATTGTTATCATACGGTAATTAGAATATATTTTCTTGATTTCTTCAACAACTTTTAATGCCACCTCTCTCTTCATGGGTATCTTAGTTTTAATGGGGTAGTACTTTGGTAATTCATCCATTATTTCTGATAGCTTTCTTCTCTCGTGAGCTAGCAGCTCTAACATTAAGGCTAATTTCATTGTTCCATCTCTTACTATCAAGTGTTTTGGATACATGAAACCCCCGTTTTCCTCGAACCCGCAAATACCTCCTCCTTGAGATAGCATAAGATAGCTTATATCAATACTTCCTACTTTAGTCCATACAACCTCTATACCGAAGGGCTTTAAGTATTCTTCAACTAATATGCTTGATGATACGGCAGTATACACTTTCTTAGGTAGTTCAGGATGTTTTTCCGCTAGGAACTTAGCTAATATAGCAGCAGACCTATCTCCCCAATGAATTCTACCTTTATCATCGATAACTATGCCCCTATCACCGTCCGCATCATGAGCTATACCTATATCAGCTTTTATATTTGCTACAATATTTGCTGTTTCTTTTAATGTTTCAGGTGATGGTTCTGGATGTCTAGAGGGAAAGAATGGGTCTAAATTTGAGTTAATACTTACAACCTTAGCTCCAAGCTTTCTAGCCACTAATGGTGTTGTTAATGAGGGAGTACTATTTGCGGAATCAATTACAACAGTAAACCTCTTACGCATAATTGCCTCCTTATCCACGAGGCTAATAACCCAATTAGTGTACTTTTCTATTAAACCTTCCATCTTTATTATATCGTATGGTATATTACTCCACGAAACCTTCCTAAATCTGCTTGTGAAGAATATTTCTTCAATTTCCCTTTCTTGATCCCTAGATATCTCTATTCCCTGACTACTCAACACTTTTATTCCATTATACTGTGGAGGATTATGACTTGCGGTTATCATTACCCCACCATCAAATCCTTCGCTTCTTATAGAATGTTGTAGTGCTGGTGTAGTTATTAGATCAGCTTCATATACCTTAACTCCTGCACTCATAAGTCCTGCTTCTACTGCTCTCATAATCATTAAGCCACCTATTCTTACATCTCTACCTATTAATATCCTTGAGCCTTCACCAAAGAATGTACCTATAGCGTATCCTAGCTTTAATGCAAATAGTGGGTCTAATTCTACGTTTACTACTCCTCTAACACCATCAGTACCAAATAGCCTGCCCAAACCCATCTCCCTCCTAATACATTATTTAGGGGGAGAAAAATTTAGACTAGTGATATTTAAGGAGGTGGTATCAACGTTGACTATCATAGACCTAATACTTATATCGACGTTTGTTTTAATATGGATTTATATGCTTCTATCCGTATTCAAGCTAATAAAGCCTAATCTGTTTCTACTTAAGCTGTTAATACTCATTTCTGGTGGTTTCCTAGTGATAAAGATATTACATGTTATGATTAGTAGAGCACCATTTCATTAGTAATACCATGTATTGTAGTATGTATGTTCATTAATTATATTAGTCTCACCTTTGCCTATGGGACATAAGTTTCTTAGTATACATCCACTATGATTGCACCACCCATATCTGAGGCATTTTTCATCATAGGTATTACACTTAGGTTCTTCTCTAGTACAACATGTTCTTCCAAATAACCATAGAAAATCGTCTAATATAGTTGGTTCTATTTTGGTTATATTGGATAAATATTTGAATGCTATCCTAACAGACATTCGAATAAGGATATCCTCCTCCCATGAAACTTCTATTCCCTTTATAATTTTTTCATATAGCTTTCCTTCTACCTGTACATAACCTAGTCTAAGAGCAATTCTCGTTACATGATTATCCACGGGGACTTCAAGGTTTTCTTTATCTATGGGATTAAATAATTTCCTTCTGGTAATGAACTTAATAAATAGATATATTTTCTTTTCAACTGGATCTTCATAGGCTGTGAATATCTTAAGTCTATTGACAAGCCCTTTATTAATTAGTTTAATTCTGTTATCAGTGGATTTTATTAAATTCTTAACACTTCCATTATAAATCTTTACTAGTTTTATTCCTAAATCTCTTAACAAGAGAGCTCTTAACTCTATATCGGGTACGCATATCTCCTTACCCTTATACTTAACCGTAAGCCATTTTTTAACTTCATCTATTGATATATTAGCCATTCGTATAGGACTAAAGAATTCAGGTTCCATATTCCATTTATTTATCCCAAGTCTATAAAGCAAATCAGCTCCATGGTATATTTTGCCATCTATTTCAGCTTCATATGGTCTTCCGGGCCTACTCGTTCTATGGTCTATAGCCACCATAAATATAAAGTACCTTAACACTTGCTCTTCAGGAGCATTAAGGGGCGGATAATATTGAGGATCGGTAAAAGGATCAGGTTTGATGTTACTTATGATTTCTTTTATTGCTTTACTTGTCAACTTTATGTTGTCATAGTTTATTGATATTGATGTTTTCTCCATAATATGTCCCCCTATATATGGTATGTGGTTTTTGAGTTAACTTTATGAGTATAAGTTGAGCTATTCTCGCATTCTTTTCTAGCTTTATTCCATAGGGATTAAATACCACTAGAAGTCCTTCACCACGCCCTATATAGCCCGGATCCCAAACTGCTGAGAATATTGTAGCACCCATTCTAATTAGTGATGAGCGGGGTAAGCATATTCCAACAGCATCTTCTGGAATCTTAACTATCTCTCTATAAGTTATTCTATATGCTCCTGGAGGTAGCTCCCAATAACCATTAGTTGTCTTTAATTCTTTGCCTTTTGGGATTTTTCTGTGTACAAAGCCTAGCTCTCCTGCTTCCTCTAACATGCATACCCTCATGATCGTTAAGTCTATGCCTGCTGGTTGTACTTGCTTTTCTTCATTAATTAAGTCCTCTATATATTGTTTTACTAATATGCCTGGAAGCGCCATACTCTCTATTCTCCCTTATCTCCGACTTCATAGATTTTTAAGTTCTCAGCTTTTTGAAGGATTTGATTACATTCATAGCCTAGTTCTTACCCTAGTTAATATTTCCCTTAAGTCAACTAATAATTGATATATTCTTAGCCTTAATCCAGGTGGAACATTACTTGAAGACATAAGCTCTATGAGTAGCGACTCTAATTCATCAATTAAATCTATTGCCTTATCTAGATCCCTTCTCACCACTTGTTGCAGGCCTCTTTAACTCTTTTTCACCTACTACTTCTGTTCTTAATCTCATCATTACATCTAGCATTATCTTCGATACTTCTATTATTGTTTCAGTTACACGTTGGGCCATCTCTGCAAGACGGTAATCGGCACTTAATTCTCCTGGCGGAATTCCTTTTACTACATTACTATCTATTACTAATACTGATAGTGCTTTTGTCTTTCTTAGACTTGATAGGATGTAGAGTACTGAAGTTTCCATGTCTACAGCTAATACATCTACACTACTCCAGGTTCTTAATAGATGCTCTACATTGTATAGGACGTCTGTTGATAGTATCGTTCCTATAAAGTAGCCGATTTCCTGACCTTTAGGTTTTACAGCATTATAGGCTCTTATGGCATCTTCTGCATATTTTAGGAGGCTTATGTTGGCGTAAGCTGGATAGCCTATTGGGAGATAGTGCTGTGAAGTACCTTCACCTCTAATAGCTGTCGCCGCTAATACTATATCTCCTATGCCTACACGTGTTGATAGTGCTGTTGCAAAACCAACCTTAATGAAAACTCTAGCACCTAAGTGAGTATATTCCTCAATAGCAATAGCTAATGCAGGGCCTCCTGGTCCAGCTGAAGCTATTGTAATTGGAAGCTCTCCTTTATATTTACCAGTTATTGTAAGGTAGGGTCCTTTACCTTCTATTTTTGTTTCGACTTCAAATTCCTCTAATCTATCTATTAATGTACCAACATATTCTCTGCTGGGAAGTAATAGTACGAATTCTGCTATGTCACCTGAGGTACATCTAGTATAAGGTTCTACTCTTATAGGGGCGGATTTATTGAGTCCCATGCGCAGAGCTACCAACTTCAGAAGGGGGGTAAAAATTTATAGGGTTATCCCTCATTAACCCCAGAGGGGTAAAGGGGATGCTAGCAAGAGAAGGAATTATGTTAAAGAAAATAGAAAAGGTGGTGGGAAAGCATATCTACGGTAATCTCTATGACTGCGATTATGATGCATTGATAGATGAAGAGTATTTAAGGAATACAGTAATCGAGGCAGCTCGCAAAGGTAATATGACTCTACTTGACGTTCGGTCATGGAAGATAGGGTTAGGGGTAAGTGTTGTAGCAATAGTGCTTGAAAGCCATATAACAGTACACACATGGCCTGAATTCTCCTTTGCTACTGTTGATGTATATTCTTGTGGAACACATACCGATCCAGAGAGAGCCTTTGAATACATAGTGTCGAGGCTTAAAGCACGTAAAGTAGTCAGAGGATACGTCGATAGATCCTTTGAAGAGGTAGAGACCATTAGTGTATTGGAATAGTATATAGCACAACAGCCAATACCATCAATAAACCAATGGTAAACCTAGCTTAGCCCATCTTATTCCTAGCTTAAATAAGCTCAATTCCTTCTTCGGAGGAGTCGTGTCATAAACTTTCTATAAATATTCCAAGAATGGGCTATTCTGCCTTTCCTGATTCCTCAGTATCTGGGATAGATGGTGGTTTAACACCCTTCTTCTCGTACCATTTGATTTTGTTGAGGAAATCTATTAATGCCTTAATATTCCAAGGATATGCTGTTTTCCTATATTTATCAACTCTAATACGTAGGTCCTTAGCCTCTTTTACCGTAAGACCTGCTGCTCTAAGCTCAGCAATGCTAAATCCTTTACCCTCCCTAAGCCCTTGATCGATGCCCCCATACTTAATTAATCTAGGTTTCTTTACTAATGGTTTAGGTAAAGGTATTTCGTTTCCCATAGTGTGTCGCCCTAAGAGTCAAGCTTGTGATTAGGTTATTAAATTTATTATCCAGATAGTGCTTCAAAACTTAGGTAGTGAGTGTTAGACTAACTATTAGAGGATGATTTAATCTATGAGGCTTAGGCGTATAGTATTAGATGTACTTAAGCCTATAAAGGAGCCTTCAATAATTGAACTTGCTCGCATCATATCGAGTATCAAAGGTGTTGAAGGAGTAAATATCACCGTTAGCGAAGTTGATGTAGAGACCCTTACATTAACAATAACGATTGAGGGTAATGATATAGATTTTGAAGAGGTTAAGAGAGTTATTGAAGATTCAGGTGCAGTCATACATAGCATTGACCAAGTAGTTGCAGGTGAAAGAGTAGTTGAAGTACCTACATCTCGAAGAAGTCAAGGATAAAAGTGTAATAAAATGATATGTGATGTTTGTAAATCAAGAGAAGCAGTAATATATCAGCCACATACACGTAGAAGACTATGTTCAAAGTGTTTCACGGAGAACATAGTAAGTAGAGTAAAGAAGGAAATCGAGAAATATGAAATGATTAAGCCAAATGATAGAATTTTATTAGCTGTTTCTGGAGGTAAAGATAGTTTTGTCTTGCTCGACGTTCTAAGCAGGATACATGATCCATCAAGGCTCATAGGCTTATCAATAATTGAAGGTATTGAGGGATATAATAGAGCGGAATACATCGATCGTTTAAAAAAGTATGCTCGTGAAAGAGGTATTGATGTGGTAGTTACTAGTTTTAAAGAGGAGGTGGGTGCAAGTCTTAGTGAGTTAGTTGAAAAAGCTGTTAAGAAATCCATAAATGTGTCTCCATGCACCTTCTGCGGGACAATTAGGAGAAGAATAATGAATATGTACGCTAGAAAACTTAATGTGAATAAACTTGCCACAGCACATAACCTTGACGATGAGGCGCAGACAGCATTAATTAATATCCTTAGAGGTGATTTAATGCGCTTGTCTACACAGCACCCCAAATCACCAATACTTCATACAGGGATTGTGAGAAAGATCAAGCCGTTAAGAAAGATATATGAATGGGAAACTACATATTATGCTTACTTAAATGGGTTCGAATTCCAGGAAACTGAGTGCAAGTATATTATTCAGCGACCTACACTTAGAGCAAGAACTAGAGTTTACCTTAGAATGTTGGAGACAACAAACCCTGGATCGCTTCTTAAGTTTTTAGAACTCATAGATAAGGTTACTGAAAAATTAATTAGAAATACAAAAATGCTCCCAAAACTACCTTCGTGTATTAAATGTGGTGAGCCTACGTCATATAATAGGAATATATGTAAGGTTTGTGAATTACTAGAACTCATAGGTATTGTTAGATCTTAGCATATTTTAGTCCCTGGAGGTACATCACTGCCCGTTATAGTTAGTATGGCTGGCTTTAACCCCTTCTCTACATCCTCTTTAGTACCTGCTGCTAAGATCATTCCCTGACTTACATATCCTCTTATTCTCTTAGGCTTTAAGTTAACTACTACGATTACTTTAAGTCCTTTGAGTTCTTCGGGTTTATACCAAGCTCCTAGACCTGCAATTATTTGTCTTTCCTCAAAGCCTAGATCTACAATTAGCCTCAATAACCTTGTTCCAGGTATTAACTCAGCTTCCTTAACAACACCTACCCTTAAATCTATTTTCTGGAAATCTTCAATACTTATTTCAGTGGAAATTATCCCACCCCCATCTGGTTAATTAATTCGGATTTTAATAAGGGATAGTGGAGTTGATAAATTGAAAGTTGATGAAAAGATATGGTCGAAGAGAAAGGAAGAAGCCTACATGAGGCTTAAAGAGGATTTAGAAATAGGGTATCTAGATGAGGACATTGTTGAGGTTCTTGAAGAAATCTTTAAGAGACCCCAAGCATTTACTGTTAGTTCTTGTAGTGGTAGGATCGTAATTGTAGATTCTCCTTATCCCTGGGAGCGTAAGGATTCAACCATTCTATTTAAAAAGCATAAACCTATTTCATTAAGTGAAGTAATCGACGTGATTAAGCAGCCTGCTATTAATATGATGTGGCTTGTTGTTGTTGGGCCTATAATACATGTATCTACGTTATCATTGAAAGAAGCTTTTAGAATTTTAAAAATCGCTAGACAAGCAGGATTTAAGCACAGCGGCATATTATCTGCCACAAGAAAAGGTATTACCGTAGAATTAAGAACTGGTATTAGGCTTGCTGCACTGCTTAAAATAAAGGAAAAGCTTGTTATAAGCTATGAAGATCTAAAATCAATAATAGAGATATCCAATAAGGCTCTCTTGCTAGGTAAAGAAAGGCTTAAGAGACTGCTAGAAGCCTTAAAATCAGTAGCGTAGTAAGGAGGGTGTAAATCATGGGTGAGCTATTAAATAAGCTAAAGCCTCTTAGACCTGGTCAAGAAGAAATGCTTAAGGCACTTACGAGTAGAGATTATGAAATAGTGGGTTTATTTGGTCCTACAGGTACAGGTAAGAGCCTCTTTAGTATACTATATGGAATAGATGCTGTTTTAGAAGGAAAGTACAAGAGATTCATAATTTCGAGACCTATAGTTGATGTAGTATCAGGAAGAGAAATAACAACAATTGAAGCAGGTTCTCAATATTTAGAGCTTGTCTCAGCCTATGCTAAGGATATTTTGACAGGGTTCATAGAGTGGAGTAAAGTTGAGGAATTAATAGATCAAGGGAAAGTGGTATTTGCCGATACGCACTACCTTAGGGGTAGGACCTTTGATGACTCAATAGTATTTCTAGATGATGCGCAAAGCATTGAGCCTGAAAGCGCTATAGAAGTATTAATGAGAATTGGTAGAAATAGCAAGTTCATAGTTGCTGGAGATCCTGTATTCCAAAGAGATCCTCGTAGAGGTGTAGAGGGAGTATCTGTCATTAGAGAAGTGTTATTAGGTGAGGAAAAAGCTAAGGTAGTAGATTTAGGGCTAAAGGATATAGTAAGACCAGGTGCTCTTCGAGGAATAAAGCTATTGCTTGAAGCTAGAATGAGGAGTCGTAGTTTATCAGAATCCGAGAAGAAAATAATCGAAAGCGCTAGGATTCATTCACCTGATGCAAATATAATAACAGTTGTAGAGTTTGTTGATGAAAAGAAGAAGTTTGAAATAACAAGCGAACATACACCTGATGCATTAATAGTTGTTAAGGAAGGATATCTAGGTAGACTTGTGGGTAGAGGTGGAGAAAGAATTGAAAAAATTGAGGAGGATACTGAGCTTAGACTTAGAGCCGTAGAACTTAGGTTAGACTTTAGAGATTTAGCTAATGTGAACTTCTTTAAGGATTTAATCAGAGCTGTTCATCCCGTTGCATGGATCTATAAACATGTAGTTGATGTAGATTTCGCAGGCCCTGATCTAGCTGTTAAGGTTTCAACTGATGCTTTTGGAGCTTTTGTGGGTCAAAGAGGCTTCCATGTAAAGTTCGTTGATGCCATAATGAGAAAGTTAATAGGCGTAGGAGTCCGAGCATATGAAGTTGCTGTTGAAGAGAAGAGGGAGAGGAGAAGAAGGCGTAGATAACCATGTTTCATGTTTTCTGAACCTCAATATCTAACACTACCTGGTATTTTCTAGGTCCAACAGTTCTAACAATACGTTTAAATATTACGTGATGCTTGATACCTAGCCCTGATAGTTTTTCCCTAAATTTTTCTTCAACCTTGGCTATAGGGTCTTCGCCTTTATCAGCTTCGGTAAAATCATATACATGTATATATCCCTTAATTCCCTTCTTTAATCCCATAATCGCATATTCAAGATATTCATAGCATAGTCCAGGCAAGGGCATTATTACTCTGTCAGCTACACTGGTTAATCTTTCCATAATTACCTTTGCGGCATCACCTAAAATAGGCTTAACTATCTCCTCAACATTGTTTAATTTAACGTTCTCAACCATGTAGTTATAGGCATCAGGATTTATGTCTATGGAGTATATTTTTCGTGGTTTAGAGTATTTAGCTATAATAATTGAGAACGTACCTATGCCAGCAAACATGTTTATTATTACTTCGCCTGGTTTAACTAGTTTAGCAATACGCGCATGTTCATAGTTTAGTCTTGGAGATACATATACCTTCCTTATATCCAACTTAAATGAGCAACCATGTTCTTTATATATTGTTTCACTTCTTAGCTCTCCCGCTAAATGCGTATATTCCCTGATTCTAAATTCCGTCTTTACTTCACTTGTAGCTAACCAAACGCTCTTAATATTCGGTATAGTTTTTAGTAATTCTTGAGCTACAAGTTTAAGTTTATCAATGGGATAATTAAAGGGCCTACGTATTATAGCGATGTCTCCAATAATTTCTATTCTTTTCCATATACGCTTAGCTTCTTCCTCTCCTAGGACTCTCTTAGCTATTTCTCTAAGGAGTTTACCCATCCACAATAGCCCTCATTCATCTATCATCTATATTCTTAGTTTATTCTTAGTAAGGTTAATAGCGTTCTTACATAAAAATACATACTTAGGTGGGAAAGTGCCTCAGCTTAGTAGTGGTTTAGTTATTGCAGGTGCTTACGCTGATAAGGTTAGAAGAACCCTCTTTGCACAACTAAAAGACTCTATTAGAAAAGGTGAAGTAACTGCACAGGAAGTTGCAAGAGCTGCAGGAGAACTAAACAGAATACTTTACCACATATTAGTTGAAGAACTTAAAACCGATAAAGGTGATGTCGTTAGAGTAAGAATTTCATATGATATTGAAGACGGAAAAATAAAATGGGACTACGATTCACTTCGACTTGAGGTATTCCGTAGAGTTCCTGAAGAAGAGATAAGTAAAGCTATAAGGGAAATTACAGCTAAGGTTGAGGAGGTTCTTAAGAGGGCAGTGCAATATACCATAGAGAAAGTAATAGCAACGCGTCTTGGAGATCACATTTACTGGTTAAGACTTGGAGAGAAGAATGTAGGTGCAGCAATAGCTACTCCTATAAATGGTGAAGTTCTTATAAGAGCAGCAGTATTAGATCCTTCACCAATGGTCGTTGAGAGAGCTAGAGTACCATTGGTAGAAAATGTAGACAAAACACTTCAAGAAAACATTGGTGAAGTAATACGTGCTGGAAGACACGTAGAATCAGGTGAAGTTATGGATATCATTAAAGAGATTGAAGCCTTTATTAAAATAGTAAAAGGCGAAGTAAAGGGAGTAGAAAAACCATATGAAGAAGAATAAAGCTAAGTAAATGTATTTGAGGAGCATAATTTGAGTAATCGCATCTTATATGTAGCATGGAGCAGAGATTCTAAGGGGCTTGAACTTAACGTTCAAGTTGACGAATTAAGCATTAAATCAAGTAACCTGAGGATATGGTTTAGGCCAAGAGAAGTTGAAGTTCAGGCAAGTATAAGGGAGTATAGAGATTATCTTGTAGGTAAGAAGAGGTATTGCTATATAGATTTTAATGAACCAATATCGCCACTGAAAATTCCGAGAATAGATTTAAGGAACCAAGATATTGAAATGGTATCAAATTTTGAATTAAGAGTTATAGATATTGAATTATCTAAGTATCTAACGATAGTAACTCCTGGTAACTTCTTATATAATTATATAATCCTATGTAATGACTCTATGGGATTAGAGCTAAGTGCTAGAAGAAATGTATTCTATGAAGCCTTGGATTATGGTATAGTGGTGTATATTATGTAACTGATGTTGCCGTTATTCATCAATTAGGTTGCTTAATTTATCTTTAGCTTTTTTAATGATGTCTGCCCCTATATACAATGGTTCTCCCATGTCTAAGACCACTTCACCATTAATTATAACTGTATGAACTTTTAGAAAATTTGATGTCAATATTTCAATAATATAATCTAAGGTTGTTGGTATAGGCCAGCCCGGAGGCTCGCTATAGTCTAGTATAACTATATCAGCTTTGAATCCCTTATCTATTACCCCTAATTTCTCTTCACCTAGACATATTGATGGAAGTATGGTTGCATACTTTAATAAAGTTGTGGAAGGTATAGCATGCAATGCTTTCATTAGATTCAGTATCCTCATCATAGAGTAGACAGGAGCTATACCTATTCCTATAAGTGATTGTTTATCCCAGTCCTTAACTCTATATGAGGGCAGTATTTTCCATATGGTTGGAGGTATATTGGTGTCCTTAGGATCTATTACCGCTTTTACTCCATTAATATAATTATGGAAGGAGTATACTATATCTACCTTGTCTTTTAGTAATTTGTATTCATCCTCTGAAAAAGCTACTCCATACACTTTAAACTGCTTATTTCTATTGTGCCAGAAGTTCTTAATATAATCCAGAGCTCGAGTACATGATTTTGAATATAATAAATATCCTCTGAGTCCTACTTTCTCAATAGCTTCTCCAGCCTCATGTAGATGTGGATCGATTATAGCAAGTGATGTTACTCCCATCTTTAACGACTCCATTGACGCCAAAAGTGATGCATAATATGCATCACTTCTTGAAAGAGTTTCTATGTACCCGTATATGTCATCTAGATTACGTATCTTGTACCTTACATGGTATAATGACAAACATGTCAATGGTGATACTAGGCCAGGAATTACAATTTTATCTTTACCTGGTATAATGAGTTCGGCTAATTCATATTCCTCTGGAGGTGATCCTTTGCCTACGGCTTTTATTATATTGTTTTCTATGTACACGTAACCTGACTTTATTAATGGTAATTTATCGTTACAGGTAACTATCGTTGCATCTTTAATTAAGATTTTTACCATATTATACCTACCTACTACATTTGGGTATCTAATATTATGTTAAAGCTCTACCTAAAATATCCAGCTATAGCTAAAGAGAAGCTCATTATAAGCGAAGTTGGTATACCTTTTGCTGTCTCTAGTAACGGGATTTTTAAGTTAATTTTAACGTGTTATGCTGAGGTTGAAGAAGGTAGAACTTTTGAATTATTAGTAGTATATGACAAATATGACGAAATACCCCTTTATAAGCTAATCTATATTTATGGTGAGGCAATTTTAGGGTGTCTTGAAGGTCAAGAAGAGTTTTTTAAGTATTTAGCAAAGCTTATTCCAATAGACAAATATATTGTTGGTAGAAGGAATTCTATTCACATCGTATATAAGGTAGATAAAGTAGTACATTTAGTTGACAATATCAAGATGATGAAAGATGCACTTAGAGCTAATATTCCATTAACTAGAGGGATTATGGGTTGGATGAACTACATTCATTTTCATCCTGGAATTGATATTATAAGTGTTTTAAAGAATATTAAGGTTAAATTCGAATGTAAATCCCAAGATAGTTCTTAGCTTGGAAGCTTAGCTGGTTGTAGGCCTATAGCTTTTCAAGAATATTACTCCACTTAATATAATTGATGATAAATATGAAATAGCCATGATCATCACGTACTCTTTTGTCCATGTTATTGCATATGCCGTTAATGTTGCTAATGTATTCCATATTGTATGAAGTATTATGGGGATTATTAATGATGATGTAAATGCTCTAATAAATCCATATAATACACCTACGCCACATGCATATATTACGTGTAATGTAGCTGCTGTTATTTCAGAAGCTATTATATGATGTGGTATATGCCATATGCCGAATAATATTCCTTGAACTATAACACCACCCCAAATTACTCCTAAATGGCTTAGTGAAAGCCATGTAAATAAAAGCCCCCTAAACATAAGCTCTTCAAAAAAGCTATTAACAGTATAATAACCAATGGAACTGAGTGTAGGATTTAATCCATACTGTATTGCATTAGCTCTAGTAGCTACGATTAACAATAATGGTATAGTAGGTAGTACATAGCAAGTCAAACATAAAATCTTATTATATGGTGCTAAGAGACCTCTACATAGACCATTTAATTTCGGATTTAACTTAAAATATAGAGACAAGAACATTAGTAGAACAAACCCTGGAATTTTTTCAATCATATAATATCCTAATCTGTAAAACATTAATCTCTGAAGGCATCTAAGAATTATAAAGAATATTAGCAGCATTATTATAATCATTGATGGTAGTGTAGGTTTCTTATCTTTAACCTTATACAAGGTTTTGATGGTGATGATAGCTATTGGTGTATAGAGTAGAAACATTAATGGAGTTAAGTAGACTGATACAAATTTCGGCGATACTGTAAATGCTGCTATGTATGTAGCCATGAAAGCTAGTATAACTGAGAGTAAGTTAATTATTACTACTACTCGAAATGTTATTGTACTTCTCCTCATCCTTATGGTTAGTGGCACCCAGACTTACTATAGTGATGTTAGCTTATTATATGCAGTTGAACTATTAAGTACTCAGCGGATGTAATATGAGGCGTATGTTAAAATACTTAGTTTTAATTTTAATTATACTGATATTAGCTTTCATGCTTAGCACAATTGATTTTATAAATTATCTTATAGATCCCTGGAACGGCTTATATTCGCAAGCAGCATTATCACTATATACTCATTTAACTATAAAATCAGCTAACGTTAAAAGTGAAGTATGCATTTACTGGGATTCCAATGGTGTACCCTACATTAAAGCCTACAATGTTATGGATTTATATTATGCTATTGGATATGTTCAAGCCCATGATAGGCTATGGCAAATGGACCTGCTTAGGAGGATGGCACTTGGTAACTTAAGCGCTATTGTAGGCGGAAAAGCGTTAGAAAGCGATAAATTCTTTAGAATATTAAATATTCGAAAAATAGCTATTTCAACATATGAATACATGAAGTCGAATAGAACCCTTAAATTTTATGCTGAAATTCTTAAAGCTTTTAGTAAAGGCGTCAACGATTATATTGATAATGCTATTAAACGAGGAGACCTTCCCTTTGAGTTTAGATTACTTGGATACAAGCCTGAGCGTTGGAGACCCTGGGATACCATAGCTATTAGCAAATTAATGGCATGGACTCTTTCAGGAAGCTTTAATGATTTAAATCTATACCAGTTGGTTAAAATATATGGTACTTCAATAATAGACGAGCTTAAGCTTATTAAAAGACCATTAACAAAACCTATAATACATGATACTCAGCGGCATGGCGAAGAGCACGGTTTAGATCTTATATTAGTATTAAATACTTCATTGTATTCTGTGAAGGCTTTATCTAATAGTTGGGTTATTTCAGGTGAACTTTCTGCAACTAATAACCCTATTTTATGCAATGACCCACATCTACCATTAACTTTACCTCCTATATGGTATGAAATGGTTATCGAAGTTGTAGGTAAATTTAAGGTTCACGGTGTTACAATTCCAGGAATACCATTTATAATCATTGGACGTAACGAGAAAATTGCTTGGGGTTTCACAAATAGTAATGTAGATGTTGTTGATTTTTACTATTATGTTTGGAAAGGAGACAAGTACTTTTATAATGGTACTTGGATTAATGCTGTAGTTCGATATGAGGAAATAATAGTCAGGAAATTTATGGGTATAGAGAAGTATATTTTGAAGGTACTAGAAACGATTCATGGACCAGTTATAGAGCGCAATAATATTCGTCTAGCCTTGAGATGGACGGGATTAACTAAAACTCTAGAATTTATTGCATTTTATAAGCTTAACACGGCATCTAATTATCTAGAAGCAATTAATGCAATGAAATACTTTGGAGCTCCACCTCAAAATATGCTTGTAGCAGATGTCTATGGTAATATAGCTTACAAACTTATTGGTCTAATACCCATCAGAACTCAAGCTATGTATAATGGAATCATCAATTACGGCTTCCTGCCATTCAATGGAAGTAGATGTGAAGGTGAATGGATAGGTTACGTACCTTTCGATGAACTTCCTAAAATAGTTAACCCTGAGAATGGATTCATTATAACAGCAAACAATATGCCTATAAACATTTCTAAGTATAAATACTATATCGGATGGAATTGGCATGATAGGTATAGATTTGAAAGAATACATGACTTAATCAAATCTCGAATTAATAAAGACTTTAAACTTACACTTGATGATATGATGGCTATTCAGTTAGATATCTATGAACCTGAAGCTCCAATAATATTAAATTTAACACTAAAAATACTTGAAGAAAATATCGGTAAGTTAACAGATATCGAGAAGAAGGCTCTTAAATTATTGGAGAAGTGGAATTATGAAATGAAAGTAGATATTCCTCAGCCATCAATCTATTACTACTACATATATTATCTCCACTACAATATTTGGAGTGATGAATTAAATGCTGCAGGCATAAATGATAAAACATTCATAAGGTTTGAGGTAACTGAGTATGTTTTGAGAAATGAAATTCAAAAACCTAGCTCTATGTACAAATGGATTAATTCTACATTGGATGAAATAGTGTTAAAATCATTCAAAGACGCAATTAAGCACCTGATTCAGCAGTTTGGGAGAGATGTTAACAACTGGAAATGGGGTAAGATTCATAAATATTCCATTAAACATCCACTAGGTGAAGTGATAAACTCCCTTAATTTACCTAAGGTACCTGCTAATGGAGGAATGTTCACAGTGAATGTAGCTCCATGGACTGATGTTAATATAGGACCTGGTTTAAGGTTTATAGCGGATTTATCATCTAATAAGGATCTAATCATAATTGCTGGAGGTAATAGCGGAAATCCGCTAAGCATATGTTATGATAATCAATTTAACTTATGGGTTAAGGGAATTTATCGAATAGTGTACCTAGAGGTAACTCCCTCTAATAAAGTAGGATCAATAACAATTAAACCCCTGACTTAGTTATTGGGGATAAAGGTTAAGTTTTATAGAGGGCTCAGGTATTGTAGGGAGTCCTGTGGTTAAAGTCCCTGTTAAACTCGTTACATGGGATGAAATAGTTCAATGGTCTTGGCAGCTAGCTAGGAAGATAAGGGAATCAGGGTATAAGCCAGATATAGTTATTGCTGTTGCTCGTGGAGGATATGTGCCAGCCCGCCTTGTTTGTGATTTTCTTGGAATAGAGAACTTAATATCTATTCAAAGTCAGCATTGGACTGAAGCTGCTAAAAAAGCTGAAAGAGCGATAATAAAGTTTGAGTATGTAGTTGATTTATCCGGTATGAAGGCTTTACTTGTTGATGATATAGCTGATACAGGGGAGTCATTAATTCTTGCTAGAGATTTCATACTGTCCAAGTGGAAGCCTAAAGAACTTAAAATAGCAACTCTCCAATGGATATCACCAATAAGTAAAATTAAACCAGACTACTATGTAATGGAAGTAAAAGAATGGATATGGTTTGCTTATCCGTGGACGCGACTAGAAGATACGACGCAATTTATGCGTAGAATGCTACTTGAGGAAGGTAAAGTTAAGAAAGAATGGAGCTATAATGACATAGTTAACAAGTTTATAGAATGGTACGGCGTAGATGTTGGTAAAGGATATTTCAATGGTGCAATAGAGAACCTCATTAATGAAAAGTTACTTAAAAGAATTGATGATAATAAATACGTTTTAACGAAATAATGAGAATTTTTCCATATTAATAATAAACTAAATCACCTTGGTGTAAAGAGAGGCTAATATGAATGTTCTTGTTAATGGTATTAAGCGTGAGAAGTTATTAGCAGTAGCTTTAGGCCTACTTGATGGTGATGGATTTAGGACTATTAGAAGAGACATAAATGGATACAAAAGGCACTATATTGGACTCTCTACTGTATCCTATTGTGAGTCAGTAATTTATTCAGCCATTATGAAGAAGATCTTAGGGAGGACACCATCACTTACGGTTAAATTTGAGCCAAAGTATAATAGGAGTGAAATAACTGTTTATCTCTATAATAGAAGCTTATAACATTCTGTCTGAAGAATGCTTAAATGAGATATCTAGAAATGAACCTCTATACTACCTCTCGGGTTTAGTATATGCTGAAGGAAAACTACAACATATATGGATAAAAGGAAGACCCGTTCTAAGGGATGTAAGAATATATAGTAAACTCTATATGAAAAATAATGGCCATAGGAAAACTTGGCAAAGGATTTATACTACACTTAATCTTACAGGCTTTTACTATAACGTTATTCCAATGAGCGATGGATTATTTTTATCATTTCTGACAAACATGGTATATCTATGATTATGGATGCGTTACCAGTCGATTACAAATTCTTCAGGTACTTATGGTATAATAATGAAATTGATGTAGCTACATTTATAGTTGCCTATGCACTTGATTACACCATATTAAATAGAGTCCTTACGGGATGTAAGAAAGGTAATTTCAAGACCTATCCAGACTCGTTTGAAGTAAGGCTACTTGAAACTATAGGCATAAAATTGCCAAGGATAAAGAATAGCATTTGTACATTAGATTGCTGTTATGCTCTAGGTATAAGTACCTTTTCAAATACGAAGTAAATGTAGATTCTTCGCTCCTTATCATTTAGCTTTATCCTTGGTTGTGTTCTCAGCTTCCAATTCGAGTTAATATACTTCCAAAATAGCTTATGCGGTTCTAGTCCTATAACTACCCATCCCTTATGTGTTGCTACTTTTATTGTGGTGTGTCCTGGTGGTTTCCATAAGTGGTCATCAAGCCAAATACTAATTCTCTTAACCCTAGCTACTCTATCCTGCATTTCTCGTTCTACTTGGTATCTTGCTATCTTCCTAGTTACTCTGTAGATTTGGTTTCTTTCCTCTCTACTTAGCTTACTTAACCTAATGTGACAATGCCTCTCGAATTCCTCTACTATTTCTTCGATTAGCTCCTCGACTCTCTTCTCTATAAAACTCTTAACCCTAGTACACGCATCTTGACAGATAGTATGTATATAGTGGCTTGGTAACTGCGGATATCTATTCCTAAACCTACGATATAGGTGTTTCTTTAAGCCCGTAAATGACTTAATATAGTTTCTTAAAGCATAATCTACTGCTTCGATAAGTAGTTTCCCATATATTTCGGTAAGCTCCCTCAGTACCATATACTTCCTCTTAGTTAGCACTAA
>Ga0180301_10000069_pt1 | contig 68092 bp, 69 predicted proteins | sample GuaBasSediGuay16_FD_121797 | JGI IMG/M metagenome (GOLD analysis project Ga0180301, IMG submission 121797) | Subseafloor sediment microbial communities from Guaymas Basin, Gulf of California, Mexico - Guay16, Core 4569-2, 12-15 cm | ecosystem: Environmental > Aquatic > Marine > Hydrothermal...
ACAGAAACCATCCAAGAAGCTGTTGGAAACCCTAAAAAGAAACTTGAAAAAATAGCTCAGGAGCTTGGAATAAGCTTTGATGGGAAGTCTGAGGGTGAGTTAAGGGAAGAAATTATTAGGTTTCTTCAGCAGGAGAAGTCTTAGGTTAGAGGATTTAAAGTTTTAGTTGATTCTTTTGAAAGCTAGTTTTAGCTAGCTTTATTATCAAGTTTAACCTTAAACATTTTTGTGAAGAAACCGCTACACCCTGACAAAGGGATGATGAGGGTTCAAAGCTCAGATTCCCATTTTTTAGTCAAAAACTATTGCTTTAAACCCTGTAGGCTTCCATATTTCCAGAAGAATTTTAGGGTTTGTTTTAAGGTAGGGTCCTATTGCTGGGTCATGAATATACAAGTTTTCTTTGTCGTATCCTACCACAACAACACTATGAAGGTTTCTTCCCACCAAAACCCTTATTATTACAGGTTTTCCTTTGTCAATTTCCTTTTTTAGGTTTTTAAGGCTAAGTGAAGCATAACGGCTTTTAACGTATTTTTGGAGGATTGGTAGCATGTTTTCAAACCTATCGTATCCTGCGTCGTGAACTTGGTCTTGGCTAACATTATAGCCAAAATACTGTAAAACCATGCTTGCTGAAGCCTCAGAACAATACCATGGTTTTTGTAAAACATAGGGAACATCTAATACTCTTCCAGCCTTTAAAGTCCTATTTTCTGGTAGTTGTCCAACATAAAGTTGCTCTGGAACCTTTTGGGTTAAAAGATAGTTTAGGCTTGTATAGTAGGTGGTTATGGTGACAGCAACCACTAACACTATAAGTGTTAAAATAAGCTTATTCCTGTTGGTTAGGAAGGTTAAATTTTTCAATGCTTCATAGTTAGCCTAAGACTAAACTAGGATAAAACGTTTTTTTGAAGAATCTTTTTGATTAGCTGGTTTGCAGCTGAATATGGGTCTATTTCCCCCCCAGATGTTTTTTTAACTAAAACCTTAAACTCCTCTGTTTCTTTAACCCTTGTTAAAACATAGTCTTGTAGTATGCTTGTTAGGGCGTCTAAAACCTCTGTTTCACTTTTTTCCTCTTTAAACCTTTCAATTAAACCAGACTTTAAAAGGTATTCTTTATGCTCCTCTATTTTTTCCACGAGTTTGCTTATCCCTTCACCAGTTAAGGCTACAGTTTTTAGGACTGGTTTTTCCCATTCTGGGATTATTTTTTCTTTAATCTTTCCCTTTTCAAGTTTAAGCATATCCTCGATAAGCATAACAGTTTTGTCAGCATCCTCTTGGTCAGCCTTATTTACAACAAAAATGTCTCCAATCTCATAAAACCCTGTTTTCATAGCTTGAATCTCATCACCCATTTTTGGCATAAGAACTATGATTACCGTGTGAGCATATTTTACTATGTCAACCTGTGTTTGACCTATCCCTATTGTCTCAACGATTATAAGGTCTTTACCTGAAGCATCTAAAACTTTTATGGTGTTTCCAGCTGCTCTTGATAAACCTCCAAGTGAGCCTCTACTCCCCATACTTCTAATAAAAACTCCTTTGTCGAGTGTATGTTCACCCATCCTAATCCTGTCACCAAGAATTGCTCCACCAGTAAATGGGCTTGTTGGATCTACAGCAACAACCCCAACAGTCTTATTTTTCCGTCTGTATTCTCCTATAAGCCTACTGATTAAACAGCTTTTACCCACACCTGGAGGTCCTGTTACACCTATGATGTGGGCTTTTCCTGTATACTTGTGGAGTTTGCTAACTATTTTTATGGCTTTTGGGTTTTCATCCTCGATTAGGGTTATAAGTCTTGCTATTGTTTTAAAGTCTCCATCTAAAACCTTTTTAACTATTGTTTCGTTCTCCAAGCCTTTTTCTTCTCTCCAAACAAAGACTTTTATGCTTCATATTTTTTTGGGTTGTCTAATATAAAAAGTCTAAACCCTTAGTTATTCTTTTCTTATTGAGACATCTCCACTAACAACCCTTTTAACGGTTCCATCTTTAAGCCTAACCAAAAGATAGCCATCCTCATCAACATCTAAAGCCTCACCAGTAAAAACCTCTTTTTGGGAGATAACCTTAACCCTACAACCTAAGGTTTCAGAAAGCTTTCTCCATTCAGCCAAAATCTGGTTAAACCTGTTTTTGGTTAGGGTTATGTAGGCTTTTTCCATTTCAAACAAAAATTCACGTATAAACTCAACCCTTGAAACCTTTCTTCCAAGAATTTGGCTTATTGAGGTTGCGGTTTTAGATAGGTTTGGTTTAACCATTGAAAAATCAACGTTAAGGTTTACCCCAACACCAACAACCATATAGTTTATTCTGTCAGCCTCACCACTAGCCTCAACAAGAACACCACAAACCTTATACCCATCAACCAAAACATCGTTAGGCCACTTAATCTTAGCGTTTAAACCATAAAGCCTCCTAACAGTTTTTGCAACAGCAACACTAGTGGTTAAAGTTATTCTTTGAGCATATTGGGGTGGAAGATTAGGTCTTAAAACTATTGAAAGCCAAACACCACCCAAAGGTGAAACCCATTCACGTCCAATTCTCCCCCTACCCCTAGTTTGTTTTTCAGCAACAACAACAGTTCCCTCAACACAATCTTGAACAGCAAGTTTTTTTGCAATCTCCTGGGTTGAGGTTACCTCCTTAAAACAAAAAATTTTACAGCCAAGAATTTTTGACTTTAACCCGCTACCAATTTCGAAGGGTGATAGGATGTCTGGTGTTTCTATAAGCCTATAACCAACCTTTGGTTTTGCCTCAATCCTATAGCCTCCCCTTTTTAAAGCCTCTATATGTTTCCAAACCGCTGTTCTTGAAACCTCAGCCTTTTTTGCTAAATCTTCACCAGAAACATATTTTTTACTCTTTTTTAGTATGCTAAGAATTTTTGTTTTCGTCAAACGTTAACCCCTAAAAAGCTGCAAGTTAACATTTTTTCCACTCTAAAATAGTAAACGTTTTTAAGGTATAAGTTTATTCCAAAAATAAACTAGAAATGGCTTTTGAAGAGGCGAAAAATTTAGGGAAGATTAAGTTGATACCTAAAGAAGCTAAAACTGGAAAAGTTAACAGTAGGTTTGCTGAAGATGTGATTAATAGAGGCTCAATATTTTTTCCAAGAAAAGACATGGAAACTTTAAAGGCTTGTATGCAATGTGGAGTTTGTGTTGGAGGATGTCCATCTGGTAGGAGAACTGCTTGGCGTATTAGAAGAATATTTTTGAAGGTTTTAAGGGGTTTTGAGGATGATGCCTTAAAAGATGAAAGCCTATGGGAATGTACAACCTGCTACACATGCCAAGAAAGATGTTTAAGAAAAGTTATGACAACAGATATTGTTAGAATTTTAAGAAACCTTGCTGTTGAAAAAGGCTATATGAACGAAAACCATGTTAGGGTTTGTATGCTTCTTTTTAAATATGGGCATGCTGTACCAATAAACGAAAAAATTAAAACAGTAAGAAAAGAGCTTGGTTTAGATGAAATCCCCCCAACAGTCCACAAGTATCCTGAAGCCTTAAACGAGGTTTCTCTTCTTGTTAAAGAAACAGGTTTTAGGTTAAAAGTTGAAAGGAGCTAAAAAGATGAAAGCCTATGCATATTTTCTTGGCTGTATAACACCAAACAGGTATCCAGGAATAGAATATTCAACAATAGAGGTTTTTAGACTTTTTGGGGTTGAGCTTAAACCTATGCATGGAACCTCATGTTGTCCAGCTCCAGGTGTTTTCGGCTCTTTTGACCTATGGAATTGGCTTGTTTTAGCTGCTAGAAACCTAAGTATAGCTGAGGATATGGGTTTAGATGTAACGGTTACATGTAACGGTTGTTATGCGACACTTCAAGAAGCAAACCATATGCTTCAACATGATGTGGGGTTAAAAGAGAAGGTTAATAGTCTTCTTGGGAAGGTGAATAGGGTTTATAGGGGGACTATTAAGGTTATCCATGTTACAGAAATTTTGTATGATGTTGTTGGGTTGGAAACGATAAAAGATAGGGTTGTAAAACCTTTAAAGGATGTTAGGGTTGCAGTCCACTATGGATGCCATTTTCTTAAGCCAAGCGATATTAGAGGTCATGGTTCACCTGAAAACCCAACCATGCTTGATGAGCTTGTTGAGGTTTTAGGTGCTGAAAGTGTGGAATATAAGGATAAGCTTATGTGTTGTGGTGCTGGTGGGGGTGTAAGAGCTGGAAGACCTGAAACAGCCCTAGAAATAACAAGGGAAAAGGTTGAGGCTATGCTTGATGCTGGAGCTGATTGTGTTGTAACACCATGTGCCTTCTGCCATCTACAGTTTGATAGGGGGCAGGCGGAACTAACAGCAAAAACGAAACATGAATACGATTTACCGGTTGTTTTTATAACCCAGCTTTTAGGTTTGGCTTTAGGTTTACCCCCTGAAAGGCTTGGACTACTAAAAAATGAGACTAGGTCTGATAGGCTTCTAGGTAAGCTTAACTTTTAGCCTTAACCTATTCAAACTCTAAAACTTTTCCAACACCACATTTTACATGTTTCTCAGGAAAAATTTTTTCTATCTCTTTTTTGGCTACCGTGCAATGGCATGGGCAAACCAAGGATACCTTTTCTAAAGCCTTATAGTTTCTAAACCCGTGAAAACCACCAATAACCCCGTAAACCTCACCAAATTTTGAGGCTTCCCCTATAATGTTTTCTAAGCCTGGATGGGAGCATCCTGTAACCAAAACTAAGCCTTTACCTGTTTTAACAAGGAGAGACTGTTCTATGTTCATTAGCTCCCCCAAAATATAGGTATCCTCAGATAGCCTAATAGGGTTTTTAACCCTAACAGTTTTTACTCCCATAATTTCTGTTGGGAAGCATTGTGGAACATAAAGTGTAACGTTTGGGTTTACCCTAAGAAAATCTGCTAATCCACCAGTATGGTCTAGGTGTGGATGGGAAATAACAACAACATCTATGTTTTTGGGTGATATTTCAAGTTTTTTCATGTTGTGGAAAAGTATTGAGGGGTCGTAGCCTGTGTCAAACAAAATTTTTAGGGTTTTGGTTTCAACTAGACAGGAGAAACCCCAATCTGGTTTTAGGTCTTCCCTTAGGGAAACATTATCGTAGATAACGGTTAGCTTCAAAACTTTTACCTCCTACAGAAGATAAACATTTTTTAGTCGTATAGAAAAAACGTTTTATATGCTAAAAATCTTCCCATAAAACGTTTCCACTCATATGGGGAGTGAAATTTTCTTTTTAGCCTTTCTTTTTACCTCAACACCACAAACCGGACAAACTTTTTCTGGTGGCTGGATAGAAAATTTTCTTTTACAACCTGGACAATACCAAACCCATCTAACCCTACTTTTTATACTTCCAACTAGTGAAGCATAGTTTATTTTAAGGTGGCTTGCAACGTTTTGGATTGAATAATCGTCTGTTATGATTGTTGGATTAAACTTTTTATTTTTTAATTCTAGGGCTAAAGCCAAAACACTTAAATCTGTTTTTGAAAGTTTAGGTTTATCTCCAGTCTTTCTTGAACATTTTTCCACTAGGTCTAAAAACTCTTTTTTTGGGGGGATAATTGCTAGTTTTTTAAGGTTAACAGCCACCGAATACTTAATTTGAAGCCAAAAACTACTAATTTCACCAACAACCTCTGGTGTTGTAAAAAGTTTTAGGTTTGTGTAGAAGGGGTCTAAACCCATTATAAAGGCTGAACTATCCAAAACCAAAACCTTTTCTTTCGCTCTAGACATAACAACCAAAACCTTGTGAAGACAAGATTTATTTACTAACATGTGAATGGCTTAATTTAAGGGGTCTCTAAAATAAATTTAGGGTTAACCCTTACTAATGTTTCTGGCAGGTAAGGAGAGCAAAACTTGTTTAGAAAGGTTGTGGTTGTTTCAAGGGTGGACCGTGAAGACGCTGTTAAGCTTTCAAGCCAGATAATAGACTTTATTCGTGGGAAAGGTTTAACTGTAACTCCTGAAAACCGGTTAGCATCAAAACTTGGGGTTGAGGGTGAATCTTTAAACAGGGTTAAGGGAGACCTTGTGGTTGTTGTTGGTGGAGATGGAACAGTTTTATGGACTATCCATAACATGGCTACCCAAATACCCCTGTTTGTTATCAAGTTTGGTAGGGTTGGCTTTTTTGCGGATGTAACTCCTGAGGAGGCTTTTTCAGCCCTAGAAAAAGTTTTTCATGGTAACTATATGCTTGAAGAATGTTTAATGCTTAAAACAAGTCTAGACCTACCTGAAGCCTTAAACGAGGTTAGGATAGGAACTCTTGTTCCCCAGCAAATGGTTGATATAAGTGTTTTTGTTGAGGGTGAAAGGGTTGCTAAGGATAGGGTTGATGCTATTGTTGTTGCAACCCCTGTAGGCTCCTCTGCCTATGCTTTAAGTGCAGGTGCAAACATAGTTGACCCAAACCTTGAAGCGTTTCTTATTGTTCCAATATGTCCTCTCTCCTCAAATTTTAAGCCACATGTTATCCCTACAAACTTTACAGTTACCATTAAACCTGAAAGCCAAACAGAATACCTTGTTTTGGTTGATGGTCAGATTAAAAAAACTTTTACCCAACCCTTAACGATTAAAATATGGAAGTCTGAAAGGAAAACTGTTTTTGTAAGAACAAGAAAAAACTTTTATGAGAGGTTAAGAAGAAGACTTAATGTTTCTTGTGTAGACTTTTAAGAAAAAAATTTAATTAGGCTTGGGTTTAACCTTAAAATTTAAAGTGAGAAAAAATGAGTAAGCCTGTTGATGTCGGCTCAATAAAAGAGGGTCAATATATAGTTATAGACAATGAGCCATGTAGGGTTGTTGAATGTGAAAAGTCTAAACCTGGAAAACATGGCTCTGCAAAAGCTAGGATTGTGGCTATAGGTGTTTTTGACAACGTTAAAAGAAGTATAGTAAGCCCTGTAGACTCAAAAATAGATGTTCCAATAATCGAGAAGAAAACAGGTCAGGTGATTTCAATATCTCCAACAAGTGTTCAGTTAATGGATTTAGAAACCTATGAAACCTTTGAAACATCAATACCAAGCGAGGAGGAGATAAAGTCTAAGCTTTCAAACGGTGTTGAGGTTGAGTATTGGAAGATTCTTGGGAGGGTTAAGATAGTTAGGGTTAAGGGGTAGGTTAGCATTCCAAAAAGGAAAAACCCTCAAACAAACCATGTTAAACAGATGGAGGTTTCCCCAAACATTAGTGTGTCAAAGCTTGTTAAAGAGATGGGTTTGTGTGGTGTTTTAGGTGCTGGAAGGGTTGCTAAAGCCTCAGAAATTCTAAAGGAAATGTTTTTTAACCCAGATTACACGGTTTATATTTCTTTGGCAGGACCTGTTGTTGCTGGTGGTTTAAGAAACATTGTTTCTAGGCTTATAGCAGAAAAACTTGTTGATGTTGTTGTTAGTAATGGGGGAAACCTAACCCACGACCTAATAGAGGCTTTAGGGTTTAAACATTTACGTGGTGAAAACCATCCAAACGATGTTAACCTAAACAAGAAAAAAATCGGTAGGATTGGAGATGTTTATGTTAAACAAAACGCTTTCCAAACACTTGAAAAAGAAGTTTATAGGATGCTTGATAGGCTTATAAAAGAACATGGGGAAACAAAAATTTTTCCTGTTTATAGGGTTCTTGAAGCTTTTGGGTTTATGGTTAAAGACGAAAACTCTATTTTGGCTTTAGCCTCAAAAATGGGTGTTCCTGTTTTTTCACCCGGCATCTACGACTCTATGCTTGGCTACCATTTATGGACTTATGGGAGGCTTAAAGGCTTAAAATTTGATTTTTCACTCGACATGGAAAAAATGGCTGAAACTGTTTTTAAGTCAAAAAAGATTGGTGCTATTATTTTGGGTGGGGGGCTTCCAAAACATTTTGTTTTGGGTGCAAGCATGTTAAAAGGTGGGGTTGATGCTGCAATCCAAATCACCATGGATAGACCTGAAACAGGAAGTCTTTCAGGAGCACCCTTAGAGGAGGCAATTTCATGGGGGAAGGCTAAAGCTAAAAGTAGACTTGTTAACGTTATCGGAGACTACACTGTTCTTTTCCCCTTAATTGTGGCTTCGGTTTTTAGCTAGCCTTAAACATGAGAAGAAGAATAATATTTTTTGGGTAGGCTGGGAAAAACAGTGACACTTGAAAAGCTTAGCTCAACCCTTCAAGAATCCCTAAAAAAGATTCTTAGGCTTAGTATAGTTGATGAGGCAACTGTAAAAGAGCTTGTTAAAGATATTCAAAGAGCCCTACTCCAATCCGATGTAAACGTTCAGCTTGTTCTTAACCTATCAAAAAAAATTGAGGATAGAGCCTTACACGAAAAAATTCCTCCAGGTTTTTCAAGAAAAGAACATTTAATAAAAATTGTTTATGATGAGTTAACAAGTTTTCTTGGTGAAAAACCAGCTAAACTTCCTGTTGAACCTGGAAAAACAAACGTTTTAATGCTTGTAGGGATTCAAGGTTCAGGTAAAACAACAACAACCATTAAAATAGCAAGGTTTTTGAGGAAAAGAGGGATAAGGTCTGCTGTTGTTTGTGCTGACACCTATAGACCAGGAGCCTACGCCCAGCTTAAACAGCTAGCAAACCTTGCAGGTATACCTGTTTATGGGGATGAGTCTCTTAAGGATCCTGTAAAAATAGCGTTGGAGGGTGTTAAAAGGTTTAGGGAGGAAGGTTATGAGGCAATAATTGTTGATACTGCTGGAAGACATAAAGACGAGAAAAGTTTGATAGGGGAGATGAAGGTTTTAGCTGAAACAGTTAAGCCAGACCATATAATGCTTGTTGTTGATGGGACGATAGGTCAGCAAGCTATGGTTCAGGCTAAAGCCTTTAACGAGGCTACAAGAATAGGCTCTATAGTTGTAACAAAGCTTGATGGTTCAGCACGTGGTGGTGGGGCTCTTTCAGCTGTGGCTGCTGTAAACGCTCCGATAACCTTCATAGGGACTGGTGAAAAAATTGAGGATATTGAGCTTTTTGACCCTCCAAGGTTTGTTGGACGTTTGCTTGGGATGGGTGACCTTAAATGGCTTATTGAAAAGGCAAAAGAGGCTGAAATAACGGTTTCGGAGAAGAAGGTTAAATCTATTTTGAGTGGAAAGTTTACTTTGGAAGACCTTTATGAGGAGATTGAAAGGATTAGGAAGCTTGGCTCCCTAGGAAAAATTCTTAAAATGATTCCTGGTTTTGGTTTACCGTTGGATGATTCTATGCTTAAGCTTACAGAGGAGAGGATGGAGGGTTGGAAAGCCATAATCCAGTCTATGACAAAGGAGGAACGTGAAAACCCAAAAATTTTGAATGCTTCAAGGATTAGAAGGATTGCAAGAGGTTCTGGGAGAAGCGAAAAAGAGGTTAAGGAGCTTATCCAACATTTTGAGACAACCAAAAAAATGTTAAAAACCCTAAAAAGAAGACATCTCCCAGTTAAAATGTTTGGTAAAGAAATGTTTTAGGGTTGATTAGGTTGGCTTCCCCATCAAGAATCCCCATAAAAATTTTTGTTGAGGATGTTGGTGAAAGTAGAGGTGAGCTTATCCTTTTTCTCGCACCAAAAACAGTTAACATGATAGTTAAAGCTTTACCCTTAGAAGGTAAAATAGTAAAACTTGAAGGTGAAATCTATTTTTTAACCCCAATCAAAACTGGTGTTGAAAAAGGTAAGGATACAGTTGAACCTGGAACAATAGCATATTGGCCTCAGGCAAACGCAATCTGTATTTTTTATGAGGGAATGAGGCTTTATGGTAAAGTGAATATTATTGGAAAAATTTTGGAAAACCTTGAGGTTTTTAGGGAGGCTAAAAATAGTGGCATAATTAGGGTTGAAAAAGGGTGATGTTTAGGCTGCTGAAACTGTTGGCTTATAGATTTTTATGCGTTTACATCCTGTAACTAGGCTTACAATTCCTCTTCTTCTAAGCTCCTCAAGAAAATCTTTGGCTACGCTAACACGAACCCCATAGGTTGAAGCGATGGTTGAGGGTGTTATTGCCTTCATTTTTACAAGTTGGTTTAGAAGCTCTTTATCGTCAAAGGCTGGAAGCCCAACCTTTAAAACCTTTTTTTCAACAACAGTTTTAGCTTTTCTTTTTGCAGCTCTTTCTCTCTCCTCTCTTAGTCTTTGAGCCTTTTCCATTGCACTTATACTTTTCCTCTTCTGACCACCCAAAAGAAAACCTCCACATATAGTCTAAAAACGGGGATTATTTTAAGGTTATGCGTCCACAACAAAAAAATTTTGAGTTTAAGCTTGAAAAAAATAAATAAAACAATTAATATCTTAAAAAATTCAACTTCCCTTTTAGGATTGCCCTCGGTAATGAAAATTATTACTGTTAAGCTTCCAGACGCCCTAGTCCAAGGAATGGATGAGCTTGTTAGGGCAGGTATGTATCCAAGTCGAAGTGCCATAGTTAGAGCGGCTGTTAGAGACCTTCTAAAAAACGAGCTTTGGCAACAGCAAAACCAAAGGTAAAATGACTGTTTAACCGTATAACATTCTTATTCTTTCAGCCTCTTTTATAGGGTTTTTTGCGTTAATGATCTTTCTTCCAACAATTAGAAAGCTTGAACCCATTTTTAATGCTTTTTCAGCTTTTCCACCTTGAACACCTATCCCAGGAGAATAGATTGGAATTTTTTCTCCAAGAACCTTTTTTATTTCACCTATTTTTCTTGGTTTTGTTGCACCTACAACAACACCATCAACCTTCCATCTTAAACTTTTTTCAGCAAAAAGAATGTATTGGGGTTTTGGCTTCCCCCCATCTAAAACCTTCCTCTCATAAAACTCTTTAGCACCTTTATGGCTCATGTAGACAACGGTTATGACTCCCTTCCCGTTTTTATGGGCTAAGCTAAGAACAGGTTTTAATCCATCCTCAAAACCTATTATAGGGTTTACTGTTAAAGCATCAAAACCTGCCCTAAAATAGTTTTTAGCTATTATAAGGTTTGTCGAACCAATATCGTTTATTTTACAATCCATTATGGCTGGAAGCCCAAACCTATGAATAAAACCAACAATTTTTTTAACCCCATCAAAAAGACCTAAGGGAAGAACAAGATGCCTATTAATCTTTACCGCACAAATAAGGTTTGAGAGGTTTTCAAGCAAACTAAAACTTTTTCTTAAAAGTTTTTCCCTACTAGCCTCTACAAGGTCTAAAGCTAAAACTATCCTTGACCTATTTTTTTCTGAAGCCTTCCCAATTTTATCCTTAAACATTCCTATCCCTTTAACCTATAAAGCTAATCTGGGAAAAGTGGCATCTCCTTTACATCCACAATTTTTGCATAAAAAAACTTTGTGTCAGCAGTGTTTTTACAGTATTCCACGTTTTCACCACCAATTTTTGATGTATTATATCTTATGAAGGGTTCAAGTGGAGGGTTCCTCTCCCTAACATAGAAAAAGACCGGTAAAGCATTAGCCTCATAATAACGTTCAAAAGGAATACAAACCCCAAGAATATACCTCCTATCCTTTTTAAACCTCCAAATAGGGAAAGAAGTATACTCCTTTATAGAAACAAGGTATAAAAGCCTAACCATAGACTTAATCCCATCAAGCTCTATCCCAATAGGCTTTTTAAAGTTTGGAGGCTTTTTTTCAAAAGCATCCTGAAAAATTTTTGGAGGCTTTTTTAAATTAATTATTGGAGCATAAGTATACCTTGTATCCTCAACGTTATCCGTAAACAAAAACTCCTCCCTCTCCAAATCACTTTTATAAGCCAAAAACGAGCCTAAACTACCCTTCACCCTTATATAGGCAAAAATAGGCAAATCACCCTTCCAAGAAACATAAACAGAAAAAGCTCCAAGAAACCTTTTACCATCATGTTTAAAATACCAAAGAAGCGGAGGATTATCCGTTAAAGCCAAAGCAAACCTAGAAAAACTTTCAATGTTTTTTATACTCAACAAAATTGGTGGTTTAGGCTTCATCCCCTACCACAAACACCCTAAAAACAATTAAACCCATCTACCTATATGAAGATTAAACCCCCACCAAACCTCAAATAAACCAGTTTAAAACATGTAATGCAGTGCAATGCACTGTAATGCACACCCTCTAAACCAAAAATCTTTAGTTTTATTCCCCACAAATCTAGAATCTAGAGGGTTAAACATGCCCATAAAAATTGGGTGTTGTGGTTTTCCAGTTTCAAAAACAAAGTATTATAGGGAGCTTCCACTTGTCGAGATTAACTCAACCTTCTACAATTATCCAAAACAGTCTATCCTGTTAAAATGGAGAAGGGAGGCTCCTGAAAACTTTGAGTTTACCGTTAAAGCCCATCAGGACATAAGCCATACACATAGGTTTAACCCAAACAACGAATGTATTAAAGCCTTAAACCTAATGGTTGAAATATGTAAAACCCTAAACTCAAAAATACTTTTAATCCAAACACCAGCCTCCTTCAAACCTGAAGAATCAAACCTTAAAAAAGTTAAAGAATTTTTTGGGAAAATAGGTAAACATAAAATTTTTTGGGTTTGGGAAACAAGAGGAGATGAATGGTTTAAACCAGAAACCAAAAAAACCCTAAAAAAAATTTTTGATGAGTATGGGATAATCCACTGTACAGACCCTTTTATCAGCCAACCAGCCAGAGTTGGAGAAATAGCATATTTTAGGCTTCATGGTTTAGGTAAACGCCTATACTACTACCAGTATTCTGATGATGAACTTAAAAAACTGCTAGAAACGGTTAAAAAGTTTAACAAAAAACGTGAGGTTTATGTCCTATTTAACAATTTAACAATGTTTACCGATGCCTTAAGGTTTAAAAGTCTTGTTGAAAAAGGGGAACTCCCAAGCCTAACAGGATGTTTCGGCTTAGAATCCTTTAAAAAGGTTGTTGAAAAAACAAAATTTCCAACCTCAAAACCAAAACTTCTTAAGATGCATGGGTGGAAGCTTTTCGACCTTAAACATGGGAAACAAATATTGGTGGAATCTGTTTTAGAGCAGATACCCACAAAAACCTACAATAGTCTTGATGAGCTTCTTAGTGAGGCTAAAAAAGTTTTGGGAGGTTAAGCTGAAATTAAGGTTACAGTCCTAATAATTCCTGGAATCTTACGCATCATCGTCACAATTTCATCCAACTCTTTAAGTGTTGGTGTTTCAAGTCTTGCAACAACATCATACTCCCCATAAACAGTTTTAGCCTCAGTAACACCCTTAATCTTTTCAAGAGCTGTTTTTACCTCAGACTCCTTACCAATCTCGGTAACTATTAAAACATAGATTACCACTGGCAAACCAAACACCACTAACGCTAACTTAAATGTTTATGTCTGTTTTAAATTTTACTACAATAAAAAGTTTTTTAAAGCAAAACCTAGCAGAAAAGTTTAAATCTAAAATTTTCTTCTTCAAAAGAAGGGCTTCACCTTTTCCAGTAGGTAACCTTAAACCAGAAAAAAAGGCTGTTTTAGCCTTAGCAGACGGAACAACTATTGTTGGTTATGGTTTTGGGGCTACTGGTAAAACCTCTGGCGAGGTTGTTTTTAACACAGGTATGGTTGGCTATGTTGAATCTATAACAGACCCCTCCTACAATGGTCAAATTCTGGTTCAAACCTACCCACTCATAGGTAATTATGGGGTTTGCCCAGAACATTTTGAGTCTGGCGGTCCCAAAATAAGGGGGTATGTGGTTAGGGAGCTTTGTGTTGAACCCAGCCATTGGACCTCAAAAAAAACCTTGGATGAGTGGCTTAAAGAAAACGGTGTTCCAGCCATTTACGGTGTTGATACAAGAATGCTTACAAAAAAGCTTAGGATTTTTGGGGTTATGCTTGGTGTTCTCCACGTTTATCCTCCCGGGGAGGAGCCTAACCTAGAGGAGATTAAAGAGGAGATTAAATATGTTCCAGACCCAAACCAGACAGATTTGGCTAGAGAGGTTTCAACAAGAAAAATTGTTAGATATGAAACCGACGGAAAATATAGGGTTGTGTTGGTGGATTGTGGAGTAAAAAAAAGTATAATAAGAAACCTTTTAGCTAGAAAGGTTAACGTTGTTCAGGTTCCAATAGACACCACAACAGATAAAATTCTTTCAGAAAAACCTGACGGAATAGTTTTATCAAACGGTCCTGGAAACCCAAAAATGGTTCCATACCTCATAAAAACGGTTAAACAGCTATTAGAGGTTAAAATCCCTGTTTTTGGTATATGTTTAGGCTGTCAGGTTTTGGCTTTAGCTCTTGGAGGAGACACCTATAAGCTAAAGTTTGGTCATAGGGGTCAAAACCATCCAGCAATAGACCTAAAAACCCAAAGATGCTATATTACAAGCCAAAACCATGGTTACGCTATAAATCCAGACTCCCTACCAGAAGATGTTGAAGTAACCTTTCTAAACGCAAACGATAAAACTGTTGAAGGTATAAAACATAAAAAACTACCTTTTACCGCTGTCCAATTTCATCCTGAGGCTGCTCCAGGACCTGTAGATACAGACTTTCTTTTTGACCTGTTTTTAAGGGATATGGAAAAGTTTAGGGGAGGTTAAAGGGTTTGGCTTCCCGTAGGGAAACTGTTAAAAGGGTTTTGGTTGTTGGGAGTGGTGGTATAGTTATCGGTCAGGCTGCAGAATTTGATTATAGCGGCTCCCAAGCCTTAAAAGCCTTACGTGAAGAGGGAATAGAAACAATACTTGTAAACCCTAACGTTGCAACAATTCAAACAAGTTTAAGGATGGCTGACAAGGTTTACCTTGAACCTGCTGTTCCAAACATTGTTGCTGAAATTATTAGAAAGGAAAAACCTGATGGGATTCTGCTTAGCTTTGGAGGGCAAACAGCGCTTAATGTTGGGGTTGAGCTTAAACGTATGGGTGTTTTGGAAAGTGAGGATGTTAAGGTTCTTGGAACATCAATAGAGACTATAGAGGCTACAGAGGATAGAGACCTTTTCCGTAAAGCAATGTTGGAGGCGAACGTTCCAATCCCCCCAAGCCAAGCAGCCTACTCGCTTACAGAGTCTCTTAGGATAGCTGAAGAAATAGGTTATCCTGTGATTGTTAGGGTTGCGTATACGCTTGGTGGTGGAGGTTCAGGTGTAGCCTATAATGAGGCTGAGTTAAGAGACCTTGTTCCAAAAGCTTTAGAGCTTAGTCCAGCCCATCAAGTCCTTATTGAAAAGTATCTTGGAAACTGGAAGGAGATAGAGTATGAGGTTATGCGTGACTCTGCTGACAACACGATTACCGTTGCTGCACTAGAAAACTTTGACCCTCTAGGTATCCACACAGGAGACAGTATTGTTGTCGCTCCAACCCAAACCCTAACAAACCGTGAATACCATATGCTAAGAAGTGCTTCTCTAAGAGTTATCCGTAGCCTAAAGGTTGTTGGTGAATGTAACATCCAGTTTGGGCTTGACCCCCAAAGCGAAAACTATGTTGTTATTGAGGTTAATGCAAGAATGTCTAGGTCTAGTGCTTTAGCCTCAAAAGCTACGGGGTATCCCTTAGCCTACATAGCTGCTAAACTTGCTTTAGGTTATACTCTTCCAGAGCTTATAAACAAGGTTACAGGTGTAACAACAGCATGTTTTGAGCCTGCGTTAGACTATGTTGTTGTAAAGATTCCAAGATGGGATTTTCAAAAGTTTCCAGGACCTGTAGACCCCCATCTTGGTTCTCAAATGAAGTCTGTTGGGGAGGTTATGGCTATTGCACGTTCTTTTGAGGAGGCTCTTCAAAAAGCAATTAGATGTCTTGAGGTTGGGAAGATTGGGCTTGTGGCAAACCCAAACCATCAATATGAGTTTTTGTCTGATGATAGGGTTAAGGAGCTGCTTAAAAATCCTACGGATGAAAGAATATTTATTATTGCTGAGGCTATTAGAAGAGGTTTTTCCATCCAAGAGATTAATAGGCTTACAGGGATTGACTGCTGGTTTCTTTACAAGATAAGAAACATAGTTGAAATGGAAAAGGTTTTAAGAAATCTGTCTTTGGAGGATAAGGATGCCTCGGAAATCATACGTAAAGCAAAAATGCTTGGTTTTTCTGATAGGCAGATAGCCCTATGTATGGGTTTGGATGAAGATGAGGTTAGAGCTTTCAGGAAAAAGTTTGGAATAAAACCCTCATTCAAAATTATTGATACTATGGCTGCTGAGTGGGCTTCAAAAACAAACTACTGTTATTTAACCTACGGTGACACCGAGGATGATGTTGATTTTTCACCCAAAAAGAAGGTTCTTATTCTTGGTGCAGGATGTATAAGGATAGGTAGCAGTGTAGAATTTGACTATTGTACAATGAATACTGCTTGGTCTTTAAAGGAGGAAGGAATAGATGAAATAATAGTTTTAAATAACAACCCTGAAACAGTTTCAACAGACTATGATATGTCGGATAAGCTTTACTTTGAAGAGATAACTCTTGAAAGGGTTCTTGACATAGTTGAAGCTGAAAATCCTTTAGGTGTTGTGGTTAACGTTGGAGGTCAAACACCAAACAACCTAGCCTTACCACTAAAAAAGCATGGAGTTAAACTTTTAGGAACCCTAGCTGAAAACATTGATAGGGCTGAGGATAGGGCAAAGTTTAGCTCTCTTCTTGACAAGCTTAAGATTCCCCAGCCACCATGGAACAATGTAACAAGCCTAGAGTCAGCTAAAGAGTTTGCTAGGAAGGTTGGTTATCCTGTCCTAGTTAGACCCTCCTATGTTCTTTCAGGAGCGGCTATGAGGGTTGCAACAACAGAAAAAGAGCTTCTTGAATATATAGAGAGGGCTACAAAAATTTCTCCAGAGCATCCTGTTGTTATAAGTAAGTTTATTGAGGATGCTAAGGAGGTTGAGGTTGATGCTGTTTCTGATGGTGAGGATGTTTTGATAGGTGCCATAATTGAGCATGTTGAGCTTGCTGGAACCCATAGTGGAGATGCAACAATGATTATCCCGCCACAAACCCTAACCAAGGAGGAAATAGAAAAAATTGAAGACTATACGGTAAAAATAGCTAAAGAAATTCAGGTTATAGGACCTTTTAACATCCAGTTTCTTGTTAAAAACGGTGAAGTTTACATTATTGAGCTTAACCTTAGAGCAAGCCGAAGTATGCCCTACACAAGCAAATGTACAGGTGTTCCCTTAATCTATATTGGTGGAAAAGTTATGATGGGAAAACGAATCAGAGAGTTTAAGGATAGCATTATAAACAGTAGGAGTATAAGCCACTTTGGTGTTAAAACCCCAACATTTTCCTTCCTTAGACTTAAGGGTGCAGACCCACTTTTAGGTGTAGAAATGACTTCAACAGGTGAGGTTGCATGTTTAGACTATACGGTTGAGGGTGCAATGTTAAAAGCTTTTTTGGCTTCAGGGTTAAACTTCCCAGACCAGAAAAAATTCATCCTTATCACCGTTAGAAAAGAGGATAGAAAAACAGCCCTTGAAATTGCTAAAGATATTCAGGCTATGGGTTACCCGATACTTGCCACAGGTGGAACAGCAAAATTCCTTCAAGAACATGGAATAGAGGTTCTTGGGCTTGGTAAAATAAGTGATGGTATTAGAAGCATACCAAAAATGATTTCAGCTGGAGATATTGGACTTGTTATAAACACACCAACACCAACCAAAGAAAAAACGATAGACGACAGCTACATCATCAGACGTACAGCTGTAGAGTTTTCTGTTCCTGTTTTAACAAGGATAGAGACAAGTAAAGCCTTTATTAGAGCCTTAAAAGAGAAAGGTAGAACAGCCTTCCAAGTAAAATCTTTAAACGAGTATCATAAGGAGAATCCTTGGCTAAAATACATCTAAAATAAGCAAAAATTTTTGTTTAAAGAGCCATCTTTAAAAAGTATTGGTGTAACCTTCTATCCTCTGTAAGCTCTGGGTGAAAAGCTGCCACCAGAAGATTTTCCTCCTGCGCAGCAACAATTTTCCCCTCAAACTCAGCTAAAACTTTGGTTTTACCCCAAACCTTTTCTATGACTGGGGCTCGAATAAAAACAGCTGGAAAAGGTTTTTCACCCAGAACAGGAATATTTAGGTCAACCTCAAAAGACTCTCTTTGTCTTCCGAAAGCGTTTCTAACAACCTTTATATCCATCAACCCCAACAATGGCTGTCTAACAACACCAACCTTTAAATCATAAACCTCCTTCGCAAGCAAAATAAGACCAGCACAAGTGCCAAAGATAGGTGTTCCATCCTTAGCCTTCCTAACAATCTCATCCATTAAACCTCTTTCCTTAGCAACCCTACCAATTGTTGTGCTTTCCCCACCTGGAATTATTAACGCATCAACCTCTTTAAGCTGGTTTAGGTTTTTAACGGTTTCACATACACCATTAATCCCCATAATTTTTAGAGTATCGTTTACAACTTCAACATGCTCAGAAACAGCTCCCTGAACCCCTAAAACACCTACCCTAAGACTTTTCAAGACTTCTACAAGCCTCTAAACTGCATAAGCTGTTCAGGCTTTAAAGTTTTAATATCAACACCAACCATAGACTTTTTCTCAGTAACCATCCTTGAAGCCTCAGCAACCACCGTAGGGTCTTCCCAATGGGTTGTAGCTAAAACTATTGCTTTACCCCTCTCCAAGGGATCCTCAGACTTAAAAATTCCTGAGCCTACAAAAATTCCGTCTGCACCAAGCCACATCATTAAAGCTGCATCTGCAGGTGTTGCTATACCACCAGCAGCAAAATTAACCACAGGTAATCTTCCAAGTTTAGCTGTCTCCTTTACAAGCTCAAAAGGAACCTTATATTCTCTCGCAACATCAAGCAACTGTTCATCGTTTGCTTTTTGAAGCTCCCTAATTTTCCCCATAACAGCCTTCATATGTTTTACAGCCTCAGCAACATTCCCAGTTCCAGCCTCACCTTTAGTTCTAATCATAGCTGCACCCTCAGCTATACGTCTTAAGGCTTCCCCAAGGTCTCTTGCACCATTAACAAATGGAACCGTAAACTCCCACTTGTTAATATGGTGATGCTCATCAGCCGGGGTTAAAACCTCACTTTCATCTATCATGTCAACCCCTATACTCTCCAAAACTTTTGCCTCCATATAGTGTCCTATCCTACATTTAGCCATAACAGGTATGGTAATATGGTCCATAACCTCCTCAATAATTTTAATGTCACACATCCTTGCAACTCCACCAGCCTTTCTAACGTCTGCTGGAAGCTTATCCAAAACCATGACAGCAACAGCCCCAGCATCCTCAGCGATTTGTGCCTGTTCAACGTTTGTAACATCCATGATAACTCCGCCTTTCTGCATTTTTGCAAAACCACGTTTTAAGACTACTGTACCATGAACAGGTTTTTGTCTTAGCCTAATCTGGGTGAAGGTTTCTTCCATGAAAAACACCACTAAAAAGTAAAGCGAAGAAGAATAAAAACTTTTTAGCATTTAAATTTAGAGAAAAATTTTTTGTTTCTATGTTAGACTACTTTTTCTTTTTTGTTGATTTCTTCTTTTTTGTTGATTTTCCTTTAGCCATTTTCTTTCATCCCCCAACAATAAAAAATTAGACTTTTCTATTTAAAATTTTTTTGTTTTAAAGCCTTCTCTTTCCGCCTCTATGAGTATGGGGGCTAACCATCAACCTTACCGACTGATAATTCTTTTTACCAATCCAGCTTGAAAGAACAACCCTACCGTTTATCCTCTCCCTAAACGAGGGATAGCTAACTATTAGAGCAATTCTTCCGTTTTCAGGTTTATAGGAAAGAATTTTTGCATGGTGTTTTAGTCTACCTAAAAGCCTATAAAACTCAGATTTACCTATCGTGGGGATAATTTCCTTCCAAACTTCTATTTTCTCTCTTATTCTTTTTATCGTATGTTTTTTTGGCATGGTGTCAACTACTTATTAGGTTTTAAACTATATAAACTGGTATTTAACACACATAAAATATTTTAAACCAGCAAACTAACCAAAAAATTTAAAAGTGTAATGTTAGAGTAGTATAGGAAGGATTTTCGTAAAACAGTTTTTTGAGGTTCGTTTGCCTTGAAAGATTTGGCTGAAAGAGGAAAACTTATCGAAAGACCTGCTCACAGAGCCATAAGAGACTATGCTGCAAAACTAGGATACCGTGACCTAATATATTTAAATGTAGGTGAACCTGACTTTTCAACACCAAAAAACATAGTTAATGCTGCAAAAAAAGCGATGGAAAAAGGTTTTACCCATTATACCGAGGAAAGAGGTCTTGTTAAGCTTAGGGAAAGTTTAGCATCAAAAATAAGGGCGGAAAGAAAGGTTGAAGTTGAAAAGGATGGGATTCTTATAACCAATGGGAGCGCTGAGGCAATATTCATTGCCTTAATGAGTTTAATCAATCCTGGTGATGAGGTTATTCTTTTTAAACCATATTATCCACCCTATCTTTCCTGTGTTAGGATAGCTGGAGGCAAACCTGTATTTATCCCCTTCAACACTGAAACTTTAACACCAAACATTGAAGCCTTAAAAGAGGTTGTAAACGAAAAAACTAAGGCTATCATTGTTAATAGTCCATGTAACCCTTCAGGTGTTGTCTACGATAAAGATGTTTTAAAGACTATCGCCGAAATTGCGGTAGATAAAGATCTATACGTCTTATCTGACGAGGTATATGACAGGTTCATCTATAATGGAAGCTTTTACAGCATCTCCTCCTTCGACAAAAACCTTGAAAGAACAATCATTATTAACAGTTTTTCAAAAACCTATGCTATGACAGGTTGGAGGATAGGCTATCTCGCAGGAAACAAGGAGCTTGTTTCAAACATCCTTAAAATGAGAGGTGCTGTAAACGTTTGTGTAAACGCAATCTCACAAATAGCTGCCTTAGAAGCCCTAAAAAAGTCTTCCGAAAAACATGTTAAAAAAATGTTGGCTGAATATGCTAAAAGAAGAAAGTTTGTTTTGGATATGCTTTCCAAGGTTCCTGAGCTTAAATGTCCAAAACCAGATGGAGCATTCTATATTTTTCCTAATGTTTCAGCTATAGAAAAGGATTCTTTAAAGTTTACGATGTATCTGTTGGAGAAGGCTCATGTGGTTGTAAGTCCTGGAAACTCTTTCGGCTCCAACGAACATATAAGAATATCCTATTCATGTTCAATGGAAAACCTGAGAAAAGCCTTTAACAGGATAGTTAAGGCTGTTAAAGAGTATAAGGCTAAAACATAAAATTTTTTACTGTGGGAGGTTAGATTAAAAATCAGAAGAATTCTAGTTCTTAACAACAGTAGTGAAACCTTAGATAAGCTTGTTAACTTCCTTAAAAGCTTTAACGAGGTTAAAGTTGACGTTAAAAAACCTGGAGAGATTCTTCAACCCAACAACTATCATGGAGTAGTTATTTCAGGTGGTTTTCTCCCAAACGAAAGATACAGAGAGCTTCTTATCTGGTATAAGAATTTTCTTAGTGAGGTTCAATGTCCAGTTTTGGGGATATGTTTAGGGCTTAGAATATTTGGCTATTGTTATGGTGCTAGGATAAGAAAAATGGAGAAGGAGGAAAACGGGATAGTAAAAATATTTTTCCATAGGGAGTATCCTCTTGCCCCTGGAAGAAAAGAGTTAACGGTTTATGAAACCCACCTATACGAGCTTATTTCTACTGGTGAATATCTTGAAAACTATGGTAGTTCAACTGTATGCAGAATTCAGGCGGTAAAACATAAAAGTAAACCTCATTATGCTGTTCAGTTTCATCCTGAAGTTGGTGAAAACAACGAGGGACCGCTTATCCTAGAAAATTTTGTTAGGCTTTGTGTAAAACAGTCATAATAGTTTCTATAAGTTTTAGACAAGCTTAAAGGTTTTTAGGTAGAATTTAGGTTAGGTGGTTTTCTTTTGGAGGTTATTGTGGAAAACTCTGATGTTCTACTCTACCTTGATAATAAAAGAAAGTATTTGGTTAAGGCTAGAAAAGGAGAAGTTCTTCATACACATAAAGGGTTTATTAGGGTTGATAACCTAATAGGTAAACCTTTTGGAGTTAAGATTAAAAGTAGTATGGATGTTGAGTTTGTTGCATTAAAACCAACCCTAAAAGACTATCTGCAAAAAATCGCTAGAAAAACCCAAATAATCTATCCAAAGGATGCTGGGTTAATCCTCCTATACACAAACATAGGTCCAGGTTCAAGGGTTGTTGAGGGTGGAACTGGGAGTGGTGCTTTAGCAGGTTTGCTTGCCTCATATGTAAAGCCAGATGGGAAAGTTTACAGTTATGAGACAAGAGAAGAATTCTTAAAAACAGCTGAAAAAAACCTTAGAAGGATGGGTATTTCAGAATTTATTGTTTTAAAGAAGGCTGACCTAACCCAAGGTATAGAGGAAAAAGATGTTGATGCTGTTGTGCTTGACATGCCAACCCCATGGCTTGTTGTCCCCCACGCATACAACGCACTAAAAAATACGGGCACCCTAGCCTCCTTCAGCCCTACAATAGAGCAAGTTATAAAAACCGTTGAAGCTATGCGTAAAAACGGGTTTTTAAACATAGAAACCTTTGAATGTTTGGTTAGAAGGTATCAGGTTGAGGCTGGCAAAACAAGACCTGAAACTTTAACAGTAAGCCATACAGGCTACTTAACCTTTGGTAGAAAGTTTCTTCTTTAAGCCTAACCTACTTTTCCCCATACCTATTTACAAAAAGAATTTCCTCAAGACTTTTTCTTGGTTTTGCTGTTAGTGTTTCAGCAGGGAAACCTAGCGAAATAATAGAGACTAAAAATTTTTCTTTTGGCACATTAAGAATCTCCTTAATTTTTTCCTCATAAACACCACCGTAAACTCCAAGCCAACATGCACCCAAACCTAAGGCGTGAGCTGCTAAAAGCATGTTTTGAGCTGCAGCAGCCCCATCCTCCACAGCATGGTTTGAGGTTTTAGGGTCTGTTACAACAGCAATCCCACATGCAGCATCAGCCAAAAACCTTCCAGAGGGAAAGACTTCAGCAATTTTACGTTTTATTTCCTCATCCTTTAAAACTATAAAATTCCATAGTTGACTGTTTTTAGCTGAGGGTGCCCATCTACCAGCCTCTAAAACCTTTAACAAAACTTCTTCTGGTATGGGTTCTTTACGGTATCTTCTAATACTTCTCCTAGTTTTTATGGCTTCAAACACATCCAACCTATAACCATCCAAAAAAAGTTTATTCGGCAAAAAGAATTTTTGCAATCTCCTTTTTTATAGCTTTCTCAGCAGCAGCAACTCTAGCCTCAAAAGTTTCATCAATCCTTATCTTTCCATCCAAGGTTTCAAGAATACATCCTCCAACAGTGTTTATCGGAGTGTTATCCACAGTTATTTTTAGGTTTGATGGAAGCTTAAGGTTTTTAAGAATCTCGTTTTTACGTTTAAGGTCTTTACTGTTCAGTCTTACCCTAACCTCAGCCTCCCCAAGTTGGAGTGCTGTTGTCTCAATAATGGAGCAGAGACTTTTAATATAAGCCTCACTCTCAACAGTTTTTTCAAGCTTTTTTAAGGCTTCTTGGAAAGCTTTCCCAATTAGGTTGTTTTTCTCCTCTAACATTTTTATTGATGCTACACGTCTAGCCTCACTAAGCCTTCTTCCCTCCAAAGTTTTTATCTCTTCTAGGGCTTTTGCTTTTACCGTTTCAGCCTCCTTTTCAGCCTCAACCTTTACCTTCTCAATTTTTTCTTTCGCCTCTTTTTCAGCTTCCTCTATCCTTCTTTTAGCCTCAGCCTGAGCTTCAGCCAAAATTTCTTCTCCAATCTTTGGGATTAGGGTGCTCATGGTTTAACCCCCAAAACAACCTCAATTATCCTATCTACAGCCTTACCCATATTTTTGGAAGACTTTTTCTTAAGCTCATTAATTTTAGCCTCATTTTCTTTTTGAATCTCCTTTACCTTTTTTTCAACCTCTTTTTCAGCCTTTTTTACCATTTCCTCACTTTCACTTTTTGCTTTTTCAATAACCTCACGTTTAACCTTTTCAGCCTCAGCCTCAGCATCAACAACAATTTTTCTAGCCTTAGCTTCAGCCTCCTCTATTATTTTGCGTGCCTCCTCCTCTATCTCACGTATTTTTTTGATTACTTCAACCGATGACAAGCCTCACCGCCACTAAAACCTCAAATCCTAAATTAAACATTTTTGAGGTTAGTTCACTATATAAATACTTCCACCAACCAGCCTACATAAAATCCTGAAGACTTAAACTTTTCTTGGATGGTTTTCCAGTTTCCTCTTTTTTCTCGTCTATGATGAGTTTCCCATATACACCATCATATCCAGGTTCAACCTTCACCCTATCCTCCCTAACATCCACTATCACCTTTGCAGCCTCCTTCCCAACAACCTCAGCAATCTCCTCAAACCTTGCCTCAAGCAAAACCTTATACTCGTTCCCAAACCTGTTTACAAGCCTACCGTAAACCTCCCATGTTTTCCTGTTTGATGGGCTTCCAAAACCAAAAACCCATGCTAAAATCTCAGATAAAGGTAAAAGATGAACATAGCCAGGTCTGTTTGGAGGTTTATATCCTTCAGGTCTGTCAGCCAACTCTTCAACCCTCTCCTCAACACCCTTAGTCATCCTCCTACCACATACGGGGCATATTCCCCCATGTTTTATAGCCTCAGATGCTGGCATAGAAACACCACAACCTCTATGTCCAGTCCAATGGTATTTTCCGTAGGCAGGGTTTACCTCTACCGTAAAAAGAATTTTTTCAGGGTTTCCAGACCTAACAGCCTCAACAATCTCACGATAACTAAAATTTTTAACCTCTAAAACGTTTGCCTCCCTTCCAAGTCTCCAAGGCCAATAGCTATGGCTGTCGGAGTTTGATATTATTGTTACTTTGTCAAGTTCACTGATTCTCCAGTTCATTGGTGGGTCTGAGGATAGTCCTGTTTCTAAAGCAAAAATTTTGTTTGATTTGTCTTGGTAGCATTCTTTTAGGCTGTTAAATCCGCTAAAGGCTCCAAAAAGACTAAACCATGGTGTCCATGCGTGGGCTGGGAAAACAACGTTTTCTTTTGACACTTCTAGGGTTACTTCAACAAGTTCTGGTGGTGTTGTTTTTAGGGTTGGTCTTCCATCAGCCTCTAAAGAGCCGTATTTGGCTAAAACCTCGTTAACCTGTTCTGCTGTTTCAAGGGATGGTGTCCATATTACATGGTGTATTCTTTTTGTTTTTCCCTCATAGTCAAAAACGGTGTTGACCTCTGTTGTTACCATAAAAAAGACTTTAGAATCTTTTTGGTTTCTGACAACATATAATCCACTATCGTTAAACTCAGCAAGGTTTTCTTTTAACTCTTTAAGCCATAACGGATGGGTAAAATCTCCTGTTCCAACAACGTTTAACCCTTTAATTTGGGCGTAGTAGGCTATGTTTTTAACGTTCATATCTTGGCTTGTAGCCCTACTATACCTTGAATGGAGGTGGGCATCCATAAAAACCCTCAAACCTAAAACACCAAACCCAAGAAAAAAGGGAGAATAATAAAGCTAAAAATTTTTAGATTCTTCGTCTACCAAAACCAAAATTAAAACTAAACCCACAAAAGAAACAGCAAGAATAAGGTTTAGGGTAACATCTGTTAAAGCTAAAGGTTGAATTTGGCTGGAGGTAACCTCAAACTCCACAGTTTTAACATTCTCCCCATTCACCTTAAAAATAAAGGTGTAGTGTCCAGGCCTAAGAAACCCTAAATTATAGGTTGAGGATTCTACAGTTATTACTTGGATTGCTGGTCCCTCCCAAGCTTCAACTTTTGCATCCACACTAAACACAGAGTTTTCTTTTTTAAGTGTTCCCCAGTCAACATGAAAATCTCCACTTTTAAAGGTTATGGAAACCTTAGCTAGGGTTTCTCCGTTTTTGGTTTTTTCTATGGATATTTTAACTTGTTCTGGGTTTGGCTTGTATAGGGTCCATTTCCAAGCCTTAAGAAGGAGGTCTTCTTTGAGGTTTTGGAGGCTTCCCCTATAGGTGATAACTGAAAACCTTATGGTTTGGTTTGGCTGGAATAGGTTTGCTATTCTTTTGTCTGCTTCAGCAACAACTTTTAACGGTATAATTTTGTTTCTCATTACCACCATGTAGTTGTTGGCTGGTAGGGTTGCTGGAAACCTTATCCTATCACTTGTTAAAAGAAAAACTGTGATGCTGGTTTTTCCTTTGGCTATAGAGGAAATTTTTAGTGGGAAGTATGCCTCCTTAGAGTCGAATTTATACATTAAAGGTTTAACTGTTTTAATGTTTTCTCCAACGTTTACAAGGTCAAAAACAAAATATTCAAATCCACGTTTAGTGTAGTCGTTAACAAGGCTTAAAACCTTCTCAAGGTTTGGTTTTGGAAGCCCATGTTTCCCTGTAAAATCTTCAACCCAACGAATAAAGTCTTTTGTATCCTTAACCCTAACCACCGTAACATCATGAACACCTATCTTCTCATGGAAAACTACCTCTACACCCTCAACACCAGCTAAACCCTTCCCATAAACAACCCTTTTAGACCTAAAATACCTTAACAAAACATCAAAAGACTTGGGTGAAGCCTCCTCAATTTCTGGTTTTGAGGGTAGGGGGAGAACCTCTAAAACAGGAGTTTTACCCTTAAGGGTTTTTAAATCAACCGAAAGAATAAGAATCTCCTTTTCACCGTTCCATGCAACTATAGCTTTTTGGCTTGGCTCATAGATTGGTATGTCACCTATTGGAATAACACCCTTATCAGCATAGGCTAAAAAACATGTTTGGCTAAGCAGGAAAACTGAAAATATTAACGTTAGTAGAAGCTTTTTTGTCAAGCTTTTCAACCAAGTTAACATAGCTTGGCTTGTATCCTATTAATCTTTTGAAAATGTTCGATAAAAACCGAACAGTCTAACAAAACACTAAAATTTTTTCTTTGGTAAATACTTATGCTAGGTTATTAAAGATGGGTTTAGGAGACTATGTAAAAGAAATTAAAAACTGTCTTGAATGTTACGCATGCCACGAGGTTTGTCCAACCTATCTAACAACAAAAAACGATTTTCACTCTCCAACCTCAAGACTTAAAGTTGCTAAAACCATTTTAGCGGATGAACCAATCCAAGAATGGATGGTTGAATCATCCTATTTTTGCACCCAGTGTGAGGCATGTGAAAAGGTTTGCCCCTCAAACATAAGAATTTCAAAGATTGTTGGTGAAGTTAGGGTTGAGCTTTTTAAGAGGGGTTTTGCACCTCTTGAACCCCATAAAAAAATTTTGGATTCTATCCTAAAAAACCAAAATTCTGTTGGTGGGGCTCCTGAAAAAAGGTGGGATTGGCTTCCTGAACAATACAAGCAAAAGTTTGAAAACAACTCTTCAACCATGTTTTTTGTTGGCTGTCTTGCATCCTATCTAACAAGGGATGCTGCAATTTCAACTGTAAAGGTTTTAGAAAAGGTTGGAGTTGATTTTAGGCTTGTTAAAGATGAGGGTTGTTGTGGTGCTCCCTTCATAAACTTTGGTGACATGGAGAACGCTGAAAAAACCGTTAAAGAAAAACTTGACCTATTCGATGATTTAGGAGTAAAAAGGGTTTTGGTTATTTGTGCTGGATGCTACCGAACCTTTAAAGAATTCTACCCAAAAATTTCTGGAGAAAACAAGGTTAAGTTTCAGCATGTGGTTGAGGTTTTAGATGAGCTTTATAGGAATGGAAAACTAAAAATGGGTAAATCTAAAAAAACCTTTATCTACCATGACCCATGCCATCTTGGAAGACTTTTTGGGGTTTATGAGGAGCCTAGAAGACTTTTAAAGGCTGCTGGAAACCTTGTAGAATTCGACGAGAATAGGGAAAACGTTTTTTGTTGTGGCGCAGATTCGGGTGTTAGAGCAGCCTTTAAAGACCCCTCAGTCCAAATGGCTCTAAAAAGGGTTAATGAAGCATCAAAAAAGGCTGACATTTTAACAACAGCATGCTCCTTTTGTCTTTTCAACCTTAACTATGCATCAATAAAGTCTGGTAGAAAGCTTCCGGTAAAATATTTGACAGAAATAGTTTTGGAGGCTTTGGAAGACTAATGGTGGAAAATCTGATTGAAGACAAAAAACTTTTAAAATCAAAGTTTCTTGGAGCTTTGGTTGGAACCGCTGTAGGTGACGCTTTAGGTATGCCTTTTGAAGGCTACGACCCAAAATATATCCAGTCAAGGTATGGAGAAGTTAAAGATATGTTTCCCGGTAAACTTCCAGCAGGCTCCTATACCGATGATACTGAAATGATGATTGGGGTTGCGGAGTCGCTTATTGAAAATTGTGGGTTTAACGGTGAACACATGGCTAAAACATTCATAAAAAATTTTAATTCAAGTAGAGGTTATGGTTTTGGTGTTCAAATAGTTTTAAAGCTAATATCAGAAGGGGAATCATGGGAAAACGCTGCTGAAAATCTTTTTGGCGGTATAGGCTCCTATGGGAATGGGGCTGCTATGAGGATTGCACCAGTAAGCATATTCTACTACGACAATTTTGATGAGCTTATAAAAATAGCTGTTAAAACCGCAAAAATAACCCATACCCATCCACTTGGGGTTGAAGGTGCTGTTCTTCAAGCCTACGCTATAGCTTTAGCCTTAAACCAGCATCCACTAAAAAACCTAAACATAGAAAACTTTTTACAATCCCTCCAAAACCTTGCCAAAAGCGAAACCTACAAAAACAAAATCAAAAAAATAAAAATTTTACTCAACAAAAAAACAAGCAAATGGGAAGTTATTTTTTTGCTTGGAAACGGAATAGAAGCCTTTAACTCCGTCCCAACAGCAATCTACTCCTTCCTAGCCAACCATAAAAACTTTGAGGATGCCGTAACCTACGCAGTAAACCTAGGTGTAGACACAGACACCATAGGAGCCATGACAGGAGCAATAAGCGGAGCCTACCACGGATTTGAAGCCATACCAAAAAAATGGCTAAACAAACTTGAAAACCTAAACCACATAAAAAACCTAGCCGAAAAAATATGGGAAATCAAAACAACCCAAACACAGCCTAAACCAAACATATAATGCACTACACCGCAGTGTAATGCACAGCCTTATCCTAGCCTCCCACAGGATAAAACATCAAACCAACAAAAGTTTTAAGTTTTGGCTTCAGAAATTTAAAATATAAAATTTGTTTGGTTTGGCTGATGTGGAAAGGTGTGTTTTGGTGGTTTTAGAGGACCGAAAACTCCTAGAGAAAATTAAGGAGCTTAGCGGTATAGATCTTAGTGTTTGTATGCAGTGTGGTATATGTTCTGGAAGCTGTCCTGCAGTCGACCAGATGGATATAACACCAAGAATGATGGTTAGACTTATCCAGCTTGGACGTGAAAAAGAGGTTTTAGATTCTAAGGCTATGTGGATTTGTCTTTCATGTTTTACCTGTTATGCTCGTTGTCCACGTGAAATAGATTTTGCTAAGCTTGGTGAAGCCTTAAGACAGGTAAGACTTAGAAAAGGTTTAGACTATATCCGTATCTCAGAAATCCCTGAAGAAGAGTTTAAAAAGCTTCCTCAAATAGCCCTTGTAAGCTGTTTCCGTAAATTCACCTCCTAAAGGGTGAAAACTTTGAAAATTCCATATTATCCAGGTTGCACCCTAAAAACCTCAGCCAAAAACCTTGAGGTTTCAGCCTTAGAGTCTGCTAAGGTTTTAGGTGTAGAGCTTGTTGAACTTCCAAGATGGAATTGTTGTGGTGCTGTTTTTTCTATGGCTACCGACGACCTAATACATCAGCTTGCCCCGATAAGAAACCTTATAAGAGTTCAGGAGATGAATGAGAAGGGTATTGTTGAAAACGAGAATCGTGTTGTGGTTTTATGTTCAATGTGTTTTAACACCCTAAAAAGAAGTAACATGTTTGTAAAGGAGGATAAGGAGAGACTAGAAAAAATTAACAATTTTTTGTCTGATACCGAGGAGCCATATCAGGGAAACATTGAGGTTATCCACTTTTTGGAGCTTTTAAAAAACGATATAGGATTTGATAGGGTGGCTGAAAAGGTAAAAAAACCTTTAAAAAACCTTAAGATTGCACCGTATTATGGCTGTCTACTTTTAAGACCTGAGGAAATCGCCATAGACAACCCTCAATCACCAAAAGTTCTTGAGAATCTTCTTGAGGCTTTAGGTGCTACTGTTGTTGACACCCAGTTTAAAACTAGGTGTTGTGGAAGCTATCAGACGGTTAACCGTAAAGAGCTTGTTGCTGAACTTGCATATGACATCCTTAACCAAGTAAAGATTAGTGGTGCTGATTGTGTTGTTACAAGCTGTCCTCTTTGCATGTTTAATCTTGACACTAGACAGGAGGAGGTTAAAAAGGCTCACCCAGAATTTAAAACAATTCCAGTTTTCTACTTTACCCAGCTTATGGCTTTAGCCTTTGATTTAGGAGAAAGCTTTTATAGGTTTGATTTAAACTATGTGAATCCGAAACCGTTACTATCTGAAAAAATCTTTTAAAGACCTAGAAAATGTTAAGGTTAGTTTGGAAATAGCCTTTTATGTGTTAGGATGGGTGGGAAGTTGGTGGAAAAAACTCTGGAAGAAAAAACCTCAGAAAGGTTCTTGGATATTATGGAGAGAATAAAAGAGTCAAACAAGTCTGTCACCACTGGTATTGATGAGAAGGAGATTAAACATTGGGTAACAATCTACATTATGGGTAAAGCTTACAAGGTTCCAGCAGACCTAACACTTATGCAGGCAATGGAGTTTGCTGGTTACAGGTTTATTAGGGGAGCAGGTTGTAGAGCAGGATTTTGTGGGGCATGCGCAACAATCTACAGGAAAAAGGGTGAATATAAGCTTAGAACAGCCTTAGCATGTCAAACAAGAGTTGAGGATGGAATGTATCTTGTACAGATACCTTTTGCTCCAGCAGAAAAACCTGTTTACAACCTTGACAAGGAGGGTGGGGGTTTAGATGTTGTTTTTAAACATTTTCCAGAGGTTGCTAGATGTGTCTCCTGTAACACATGCACCAAAGCATGCCCCCAAACCTTAGAAGTTATGGATTGTATTCAGGCAATTCTTCGTGGAGATTTTAAGTTTGCAGCTGAAAACTCCTTTGACTGTATTCAGTGTGGCTTATGTTCAATTAGATGTCCAGCTGAAATAATTCATTATCACCTTTTCCAGATGGTTAGAAGAATTCATGGAAAGTTTGGTGTCCCCCCAGAACCAAACCTAGAAAAAAGAATTAAAGAGATAGAAGAGGGAAAGTTTAACGAAGAATTTGAAAAGCTCCTTAAACTCAGCCCAGAGGAGCTTAAAGAAATCTACAGGAAGAGAGAAATAAAGCTTGACTAGTCTTTTGGAGGTGAATAGTAATGTCTGAACTAAAATTTATTGAAGGATACCCGGAATACATGTATAAGCTTATAGAAATTGTTCATGAGACAAGAAGCGCTAGACTAAAAGAAAAACCACGTTTTATGACTCTTGAGGAAAGAGAGGAAGTATTAAAAATACATCCAGACTATGCTCCTGGAGGTAAAAGAGAAATTAGGATTGGACCTAACAAGGGGGATGTAGCCCCAAACGAGGTTGTAGATCTGCTTGAAGCTTACCCCCTTATTAACCCAAACGAGATAGACCTAAACAATGTTGACTATGAGCCTGACATACTTATAATAGGTGGAGGTTTAGCAGGCACAACAGCCGCCTTATGGGCTAACGATAACGGTATCCCTGCAGAAAATATTTTACTTGTTACAAAGCTTAGACATGGAGACTCTAACTCCGTTATGGCTCAGGGTGGAACTCAGGCTGCTGATAGACCTGACGACTCCCCAATAATCCACTTTATCGATACGATGGGTGGAGGACATTTTGCTAATAAGCCTGATGTTGTTAGAGCTCTTGTTGAAGATGCTCCAAGCATTATTAAGTGGCTGGTTGAGCTTGGAGCGATGTTTGATAGGGATGAAAACGGATACTTCTTAGAGCTTTCTGGTGGAGGTGCTTCAAGAAGAAGAATGCATGCTGCTGGAGACTATACAGGGCTTGAGGAGATGAGGGTTGTTAGAGATGAGTTTAGGAATAGGGGTATCCCATGTCTTGAGTTTAACCCTGCTATAGAGCTTCTTACGGATAATGATGGAAAAGTTGTAGGTGCGGTTTTATGGAATATGGAAACAAGAGAGTATAAGATTGTTAAGGCTAAAGCAACAATACTTGCAACAGGAGGTTTTGGAAGACTCCATATTAGAGGTTTCCCAACAACAAACCATTATGGAGCCACGTGTGACGGTGTTGTTTTAGCCTACAGGGCTGGAGCAAAACTTAGAGATATGGATACAGTCCAATACCATCCTACAGGTGCAGCCTACCCACAACAGATAATAGGTCTTCTTCTAACCGAAAAGTTAAGAACTGCTGGTGCTCAAGTTGTAAACGTTGATGGTGAAGCTTTCGTTAACCCTCTTGAACCTAGGGATGTTGAAGCATCAGCAATCATAAGAGAATGCTACATAAGAAACAAGGGAATCACAACACCAACAGGAATTAGAGGTGTATGGTTAGATATTCCAATGATAGACTTGGTTAGAGGTGAAGGCTCAATAAAAAAGCTTTTCCCAGGTATGGTTAGAATGTATAACAGGTTTGGAATAAACATAACAAAAAATCCTGTGCTTGTTTTTCCAACACTCCACTACCAAAACGGTGGTGTTGAAACAGACCCCTACGGTCAAACAAACGTTAAAGGGTTGTTTGTTGCTGGTGAAGTTTCCGGAGGAGTTCATGGGAAGAATAGGCTTATGGGAAACTCAACCCTAGACTGCTTGGTTTTTGGTAGGAGAGCAGGAATAACAGCTGCAAACTATGTTAAAAGCGGAGTAAAAATTGGTAAATTAACCCTAAACCATGTGGAAAAATATGTTAAAGAGCTTGAAAACACTGGAATAAAAACGAGTAGAAGGTCTCCGATTCTCCTACCAGACTATAGGGGGAAGGCAGTTCTAGCCAGAATGATTGATGTCTTCTAGTAGGGCTAATCTTTTATCTCTTTAAGAATTTGCTCTATACTTTTTTCAACCTCACCTATACTTTTGTTTCCATCAACATCAACAAGAATCCCCTTTTTACGGTAATATTCAATTAAAGGTTTTGTTTGCTCCAAGTAAACTTTTAGTCTTCTTTTTATGGCTTCCTCCCTATCATCATCCCTCTGATAAAGCTCACCACCACACTTATCACACCTACCCTGAACCTTTGGAGGGTTAAAAATCAAATGGTAAACAGCACCACAAACCCTGCAAACTCTTCTATTTGAAAGCCTCCTAATAATTTCCTCCTCACCAACCTCAAGGTTTATTACAGCATCAACCTTTCTATTAAGCCTCTCCAAAATCCTATCTAAAACCTCAGCCTGAAAAACCGTTCTTGGAAAACCATCCAAAAGAAAACCTTTTTCACAGTCAGACTGTTTTAGTCTTTCCTCAACAACCCTAACAACTATATCGTCAGGAACAAGCTCACCTTTATCCATATACTCCTTAACCTTAAAACCAAGCTCAGTCTTTTTTGCAGCAGCCTCACGAAACATATCCCCTGTTGAAATATGTGGAATACCCATTTTTTTGGCTATTCTTTCAGCCTGAGTTCCTTTACCTGCTCCTGGAGGACCAAAAAGTATAAGATGCATTTTTAGCCACCCTTTTTTCGCCTTTATTGTGGTTAGGTCGGACCTTTCAAGCTTCCTCATCCACATGTCAGAATAGCCTTTCCCTCATCCCCTTTTATACGTATCCCAAATAGGGGAAATAACTGTTTCCATGGTTACCTTTAAAAGTCTTTTTGTCTAACCGAAAAGAGCAAAAGGTGGCATTGGTTAGCCAATCAGTAAAGCTTGCTAGGAATGTTGGTATAACAACAAGATGGATTCTACTTCAAAGACTTAAACAAAAAACTTTTTGAAGAATTAAAAGACCAATTTGAGACTGTGTTAAACCAAGAAAAATTTTTAGATGCTATACATGAGGGATTTAAAGGTTGGAAACAAAATCTAAAAACTAAAATTATTTAGTTAGGAGTATGTTTTAAGATAGTAGGGCGGCGGTGGCCGAGTCAGGTCAAAGGCGGAGGACTCAAGATCCTCTCCCGTAGGGGTTCGCAGGTTCAAATCCTGCCCGCCGCACCATTCCTCTTTTTTGGAAGGTTTAAACAGACTTTAGACTTCTGCTTTTACTGTTAACTTTATTAATGTTATCTGGGGATATGATAGGTTGTTGAAGGGAATTTTATGGGTGAAGATTTAACTGAGAGACAGAAGGCTCTTAAGGAGAGATTCATTAAGGAGAGAGGGTATTGGTCTGAGGGTCTTTGGGGTGAGGTTCTTAAGCTAGACCCTGACTTTTTTGAAGCCTACCTAAATTTTTCAGCTGTACCATGGAAAAAGGGTGTTCTTCCACCAAAGGTTAAGGAGCTTATCTATATAGCCATCGACGCTTCAACAACCCACCTGTATGAGCCTGGTCTTAGACAACATATTCGGAACGCCTTAAAATATGGTGCAACCAAGGAGGAGATTATGGAGGTTTTTGAGCTTGTGAGTGTTCTTGGAATTCACACATGCACTTTGGGTGTTCCTGTGTTGGTTGAAGAAGTTAAAAGGTTTGAGGAGGAAAAGAAGGGGAAAACCTAATCTAACATACCTCTTTTTATTTTTGTTGACATAAAAAATGGTGGGTATAAATTTAGAGAGGATTGTTAAGAAGGTTGTAGAGGATTTAAAGGATAAAGGAAGGGTTGCTGTTGCTTTTTCTGGTGGTGTTGATTCTGCTGTTGTTACAGCTTTAGCCTATAAAGCCTTAGCTGAAAACTCTTTAGCTGTAACCATAGATTCTCCTTTACTTCCCTCAGGAGAACTTTTTGACGCAAAAAAGGTTGCGAAAAGTGTTGGAATAAAACATTTGGTTGTTAAGTTTGATGAGTTTAAGATTTCTAGATTTGCAGAAAACCCGTTAAACCGTTGTTACCTATGCAAAAAACACCGTTTTATTTTTTTAAAAAAGTTTTTGGAGAGGAGGGGGTTTAAAGTTATTGTTGATGGGACGAGTTTAAGCGACCTAAAAGAGTATCGTCCAGGGGTTTTTGCCTTAAAAGAGGAGGGAATTTATAGTCCACTTTTAAAGCATAAGATAGATAAAAATTTAGCAAGAAAAATTGCGGTTTTTCTTGGGCTTCCAAACCATGATAAACCACCTAATACATGTTTAGCTACAAGGTTCCCCTACGGTTGTAAGTTAACCCCGGAAAAGCTAAAACGTGTGGATAAAGCTGAAAAATATCTTCGTGAACGTTTTGGTGTTAGGGTTGTTAGGGTTAGAGACCATGATGGGTTAGCAAGAATAGAGGTTGGAAAAAAGGATTTTAGGCTTCTTCTAAAAAGGGAAGCTATGGATAAAATTTCTGTTAGATTTAAAAAGCTTGGTTTTAGGTTTGTAACCTTAGACCTTGAAGGGTATAGGTTTGGAAGTTTTGATAGAGTAGCCTTAAAACGTTAACCATAAGCTTTTATTATCTGGTAGGTTGTGGTTCTTTCTGCAGGAATTCTTCCAGCATCTTTAATTACTCTCACTATTTCTTCTACAGGAAGGTTTTGACCTGTGGTTGCCCCAGCAGCCCTAGAAATATTTTCCTCCATCAGAGTTCCACCAAAATCGTTTGCGCCAGCATTTAAGGCTACCTGAGCAAACTTTACCCCAAGCTTAACCCATGAAACCTGAATATTATCTATTAAACCGTTAAAAAATATTCTTGAAACAGCATACATTTTTAGGTCTTCAAAGCCTGTTGCTCCAGGTTTTGATTTCCCCTCCAAATAGATTGGGGTGTTCCAATGGACAAAGGTTAATGGGACAAACTCTGTAAAGCCATGTGTTTCCCTCTGGATTTCTTTTAGCATGGATAGGTGGACTGCCCAATCTTCAGGTTTATCTATATGTCCATACATGATGGTTGAGGTTGAAGGTATACCAAGCCTATGTGCAGTTTTAACGGTTTCAACCCACTCTTTACAGGTTATCTTTTTAGGGCAAATTTCTCTTCTAACCTCATCAACCAAAATTTCAGCTGAGGTTCCAGGGATACTTCCAAGCCCAGCCTCCTTTAACATTTTTAAAGTTTCTTTTACGGTTAACCCTGCTTTACGGCTACCATAAACAATTTCCATGGGTGAAAATCCATGGATATGGATTTTTGGTGTATAAGCCTTAATACTTTTAACGATTTCCTCGTAGTAGTAGGCGTCGATTTTTGGGTGAAGCCCCCCCTGAACACAAACCTCCGTTGCTCCCATAAGCCAAGCCTCTTTAGCCTTTAACCCTACCTCTTCAGGTTTTAGCAGGTAGGCTTCAGGGTCCCCTATTTTTTTGCTGAAAGCACAAAAGCCACAGTCGTTATAGCATACGTTTGTAAAGTTTATGTTTCTGTTACAAACATAGGTAACTATGTCTCCAACCTTTTTACGTCTTAACCAGTCAGCAACAAGAATTAAAGCTTGAAAATCCAGGTTTTTTGTTTTAAAAAGTTCTAGGGCTTCCCCTCTAGAAACCTCTTTTCCATCTAGGGCTTTATCTAAAATTTTTGCAACTATAGGGTCTAAAGCCTTAAAAAACTCCTCTTTAAATGTCTCCATTTTTCACGTAACCTTCCGAATCAACCCTCTCAAAAACCGTATCCTTAAATTTTTCCGGAATAAACCAAGGTTTTTCTTTTACATATTCTGGGTAAATAGGTAAACGTTGCTTTAAAACAAACCCACAATTTTGGGTGATTTCTTTTAACTCGTAAAGTTTAGGCCAAGGTTTTTCTGGGTTTATATGGTCTGGGGTTATGGGTGAAACTCCACCCCAATCGTTTATTCCAGCGTAGGGGAGTAGGTCTATTATGGGTTTTGTTAGGTTTGGTGGAACCTGAATATTCATGTTTGAACCAAAAAATATTCTTGCAACAGCAACTGTTTTAAGTAGGGTAAACCATGAGGGTTCAGGATGGTTTTCCATTGGTGTGCCTTTTTTAGCCATAAAAGGCTGAATAATAATTTCTTGTAGATGCTGATATTTTTCATGAATTTCTCTTAAAACGTTAAAAGAGTCTATAATTTCTTCTGGTGTTTCACCAATACCAAGCAGAATCCCTGTGGTAAAAGCTATATTTAGTTTTCCAGCATTCTCTATTGTTTCTAAACGTATTTTTGGGTTTTTCCCAGGACTAAACTCATGCGGTCCACCTTTTTCGCAAAGTCTACTGCTAACGTTTTCAAGCATCAAGCCTAAGCTTAGGTTAACCTCTCTTAAATCCCTTAAATCTTCGATGGTTAAAACTCCAGGGTTGCTGTGGGGTAGGAGTCCTGTTTTTTCAAAAACGGTTTTACACATGTCGTATAGGTATTCTATGGTTGTGTTGTAGCCTAACCTTTTTAGCTGGATTTTTGCTTCCCCGTATTTTTCTTCAGGTTTTTCTCCTAATGTGAAGAGAGCCTCGTTACATCCCATTTTTTTTCCTTTTTCAGCTATTTCTAAAACTTGTTTGGGGGTTAGAAAACCAGCCTTTTTGTTTGAGGGTTCTAGTCGAAAACCACAATATTTACATGCGTTTCTACATAGGTTTGTTAACGGTATAAAAACCTTTTTTGAGAAACTTACTTTATCTTTTTTCCCCTTAAACTTTAGGAGGTTTGCTGTAGCCATTAAAACTGGTAGATGTTTAAAGTCTAGGTTTATTAGCTGATATGCCTCTTCAACGTTTATCTTTTTTCCTTCTAAGGCTTTAGCTAAAATTTCGCCTATGTTAGCTTCAAAGTCACCAATAGTCGGTTTTTGCTTGTCTTCTAAATCCTTTTTAAGGTTTTGAAGGTTTAGTTTTCCCACTTTAACCCTTCCTTTTATAGGTTAAAACTAGGTCTTCTCCAGCTTTTTCCACCTTAACAAGTTTAAGCTTTAATCCTTCTCTCACCCTTGTATATCCCTCACCCTCCACAAGTGTTATGGCTTTTTTTCCTCCAACAATAACTGGGGCTATTGCAACCCTAACCTCGTCAACAAGGTTTGCTTTAACCATACCCCAGTTAAGGTTTCCCCCACCCTCAACCATAAGTGTTTTAATTTTCATTCTCCAAAGTTTTTTAAGTAAAAGTTTTAGGTTAACTTTTCTCCCTGAACCCGAAACAACAATTTTTGCTCCTGCCTTTTTTAGGGCTTTAAGCTTCTTTTTTGATGCTTTACTTGTAACAGCAATAACTATCCTATCGTTTCCCCTATACTTGAATATGTTTGCGTTTACAGGTGTTCTGGCTAAACTGTCAACAACTATTTTTGTTAAAGGGTTTTTACGTGGATGTTTTACCCTTAGCTTAGGATTATCGGTTAAAATTGTTCCTATACCAACCATTAAACCATCAACCTTTGCTCTAAGCCTATGAACCCTCCTCCAATCTTCCGGGCTTGAAATTTCAGAGTCACGAGTTTTTGTTGCAATTTTTCCGTCAAGAGTCATAGCAGCGTTTAAAATTACGTAGGGTCTATTTTCTATTTTCAAAGTTTTATCCCTTCAACAATCCAACCCTATCTAAAACTTTTTTTCCCTCAACTAAAACTATTTTTATGTTTTCAGGTCTACCCCTAACTATCAAAGAGGCTAAAATGTTATGGGAAAAAGCCAAATTATCCATGGTAAAATCTATAAAGACTAGGTTTGCAAGTTTTCCCTCCTCTATTGAGCCTACCTTATCCTCTAAACCAAGAATTTTTGCACCGTTTATGGTTGCCATCCTAAAAATCTCCTCTAAAGGTATGGGTGGAAAACTTTTTTCAAAAATGTTTGCAAGATTTAAAATGTAACTCATCTCCTCAAACATGTTTGGCTGATTAACCATAACATTATCAGAACCTAAAGCCACAGTAACCCCCATACCCAACATTTTTTTGATTGGTGGAAAACCTAAGCCAAGCTTAAGATTTGACCTAGGACAAACAACAACACCAACCTTCGCCTCCACAACCTCTTTAAGGTCTTCATCTGTTGGATGGGTAAGATGAACAAGAAAATCTGCCTTTAAAAGTTTAACAGCCCTATAAACCTCACTATAATCCGTTCTCCTCCTCGATATTTCTTGGGTGGCTGGATGTTCAGCAACATGGGTTGCTATAAGCTTTTTACCCTTAAAAATACTTGAAAACTGTTTAAGAGCCTTATCCGTATACTCGTTTGGACTGCTTAACCCAATTCCATCAGCAAACCTAAAAATCTTATAGGTTTCCTTTAAGGCTTGACCTGAAAGAGGCTTCAAATTTTTTTCTAGGTCTTCTTCATCCATATAGTAGTTTGGTCTACCCAGAATTATCGGCTGAATTCTAAAACCTTCTAAGGCTTCCCTTAAAACTTTAATACCTTTAACCCCACCCTCCCTAAAATCAGCAAAAGTTGTTATCCCTAAGGCTAACATATCTCTTAGGGTCGACCTTATTCCACGAATAAGAGTTTTCCTGCTGGTTTTTCTAAGAAACCTATGTTTTAAACCGTTTGGAGGTTTCATAAGGCTTAAAAGATCCTGTCCAAAACCAAGCTCTTTTGCAGCGGAATCTCCAAGATGAATATGTGTGTTAACAAATCCTGGTATAACAAGAAAACCTTTTCCATCTATTCTTTTTGATGTTGAACCTTTAAACCTTCCAGAACCAACCTCAACAATTTTTTCTCCATCAACAGCAACATACCCATTCCTAATAATCTTCATTTCTCTACCTGCAACAACCATTATCCTCTCAAAAACCCTCATTCCAACTTCAAAACACAAAAAAATCTACCTGTTTAAACCTTTATTTTCCCCTATAAACTAAGATTTAAATATCTACATTAAACATAATCTCAAATGGTGTTTTAAAATGGTAAGTTTTGGTGTAGAATTTGTTCCAAACGAGCCTATAACAAACATTGTAGAATATGTTAAGCTTGCAGAAAAAGTTGGATTTAAAAACGTCTGGATTACAGACCACTACAACAATAGAGATGTCTACACAACACTTGCCCTTCTAGCCCTAAACACAGAAAAAATTATGGTTGGCACAGGTGTAACAAACCCATACACAAGAAACATTGCTCAAACAGCATCCTCAATAATTACTGTTGATGAAATTTCAAAGGGTAGAGCTGTTTTAGGTATAGGTCCAGGTGATAAAGCAACCTTCGACAGTTTAGGTGTTGAATGGGTTAAACCTGCAAAAACAATAAGGGAGGCTGTAACAGTGCTAAGAAAACTGTTTGCAGGTGAAAAGGTTAGTTTTCAAGGTGAAATCATTAAGCTTACAGGTGCAGGTTTGGCTGTAAAACCTGTTGGTAAAATACCCATCTATATTGGTGCTCAAGGTAGGTTAATGTTAAGGGTTGCTGGTGAGGTTGGTGATGGAGTTCTTATTAACGCTTCACACCCAAAAGATTTTCAGGTTGCCATCCAACATCTTGAGGAGGGTGCAAAAAAGGCTGGTAGACAGCTTAAAGACATTGATGTTGCAGCCTACGCATGCTTCTCAGTAGATGAGGATGCTGAAAAAGCCAAAAAGGCTGCAAGAATAGTTGTAGGATTTATTGTTGCAGGCTCCCCACCAGAAGCCCTAGACAGACATGGAATAGACCTAGACTCCCAAAAAACAATTAGGGAAGCCATAAGCAAAGGAGACTTTAAAACCGTAGGAAAATCTGTAACAAACCAAATGATGGAGGCTTTCTCTGTTTGTGGAACACCAGAAGACTGTTCAGCAAGAATAGAGGAACTTCTTAAGGTTGGAGTCACACAGGTTGTTGCAGGTTCACCCATAGGTGCAGACAAAAAGAAGGCTATTGAACTTATAGGGTCTAAAATTATTCCAAAATTCACCTAAAAATATTTTTAGTGATGGGCCGGGCCGGATTTGAACCGGCGACCTTTCGGTTATCAGCCGAACGCTCTAACCAGGCTGAGCCACCGGCCCGCTTTTTGTCTTCTAAAATTATCCTTCATTTGGTTTGTTTTTAAAGTTTTGTTTTAAGGTTTTGAGGTTAGATTACGTTTTCTTCTATGGTTGACTGTTTGATTTGTAGGTGTGTTTTCCTGTTTTTGTTTTCTGGTTTATGTTCGTCTAGGTATTCTTTGTAGTCGAATATTTTTATTGGGACTGCAAAATGGATTTTTGGCTGGGAAACTAGTAGGGCTTCACCAACATCCAACATTTTTAGTTCTGTGTCTGAGTATTCTAGGTATGGGGTGTTTTCTGAAAGATAGTTTCTGTCGTCTTTTAGGGTTGTTTTAAGTATTATTTTTGTCCATAGTTCTGCAAAAACATCCTTGTTTATTCCTGATGGTCTTGGGGTTACAGCGTTTAATCCAACCTTATATTTTCTGTAGGTTAAGGCTATATCAGAAAAAATTGTGTCTTTTTCAGCTAAAAACTTGTGTGCTTCTTCAAGGGTTATAAGTAGGTAGGGTAGTCTTCTCCAAGAGTTAAAATCTTTACGCCAAAGCTCCCTATAATATTCAACAACCCTACCTGCAACCCAACATACAACCTGTCTTTGGGTTTCTTCACGTAAACCTGAAATGTCAACAAGAACAGTCTTATTTTTTGTTAATGCATCTATAACGGAATAGGTAAAATCATAGTCAACATCAACAAATATTTTTTCGTTTAAACTTGAAAGTTTTCTTAGTAGTGCTTCAACAACACCTTTTTGTCTTGTTGGTGTATGTCTAATAACACCATCAACATCCTCACTCTCATAGATTTCTAGGGTTTTTGTTATCCAGTCTGGTGAGCCTATCCTATTGTAAAGCTTTTCTGCGTAGTGTTGCTGGGGGCTTGTAAGGTCTGGAAGAAGAAAACTTAAGCTTTTTGGTGTAAGTTTTCTTAACCCTATCTGCATTACCCCATAAGGAACCTTTTTTTCAGGTTTTTCCGTCCCAAAATATACAAGGTTTTCCTGTGCATATGGGTGGTCAGCTAAACCTTTCCCTATCTCCTTTCCTGTTAAAAGTTCTCCAGCAAAATCAAAAATTAAGCCTACAGCCTCTCCCCCTGTAAACATTATTGATGCGTTTAAAACAAGTTCAGCGTTTGTTTTACCTGAACCTATCTGTCCAACTATAGCCATCATCCTAGGAATATTTTTAACATCTAACCCAACAGTCTTTTTTGTTACAACACCACCAGAACGTAAATAGCCTATTTCAAGCTGACCTGAAATTTTTAATGTTTCATAGTCGGTTTCATCAAGAGTTTCAACAATCCAACCGTAGTCTGGGTTTAAGGTTGGCGCTCTAACAACACCATCCACATCCCTTTCAAGAAAAACCACAGCCTCAATATACCGGTATTGGGAATACGGTCCAACTGTCCTCATAGAACCCTTTAAATCTTGAAGTTCAGGGACTTCTTCAAGTGTTGATTTACTTCCAGCATCTGTTATTCTTGAATAGTAAATTTTGGATGAGTTTTCTCCACGAATCTTTATAAGTTGTCCGTAGCTTACAGACTCGTTGCTGGTTGCAACAAGTATAACTCTGTCTCCCTTGCTTTGTTTAACCTTCCCTATCTCCCTACCCAAAACCTATTCACCTTCAATATCTTCTATCATGTCAAAGTCGTAGGTTAAACCAAGCAAATGTTTTCTAAAACCAGCAACATCAGACTCCCTAAGAAGAAACTCAAGCAAACCTTCTCTATCTAAATTTAGTTGAACAAGCTCAAAATACTCTAAAAGTTTTGCTCTAGGTATTCTTGTTCTTTCATGAGCTAAAAACAGTGGAGCAGGATAACCGTTGCATCTTGCATCCATCGATAAACCTGCAAGCTCGGATAGAATTTCAGCAAGATATTTTTTTCCTTTTTCCACAAGATAATCCATAATATCACATCGGAAAACTCTTGGACTTAAAGGTGAAAGTTTAACACATGTAACATCCCCATAAAGGTTTTTTCTGTTTGCAGCCTCAAGTATTGGATGGTAAAACCAGCATTTCCCAAGTTTACCTTCCCTTTGAAGTTTTAACCCGTAAAGGTTTATGGTTGTAAGTAAATCCCTATTTTTTTCGTCATGAAGGTTTGGAGAGTTTTTAGGTATCATTAAAAGCTTTATTTTCTTCTTTAAACATGCCTGATAAAGCTCCACAGAATAGCTGCTTCCACCTCTCATACCAAAAAATGCTGCTCCATCCATCAAACAAAAATCTTCGCTATCAAGTTTTTTAACAAGCTTTATAGCCATCTCACTTTCATACTCTCTAAGCTTGGTCCAAATCCTATATTTTCTTTCGTTTATGGGGGCTATGGTGGAAAAAATATGGTCTTGGTATCCCTCCTCTGAAACCACCCATCTCCCATTCAAATTTTCTACGATAACGTAGGCGCAACGGCTAACCCCTATACGCCAATTGTTTCCCCTCATTAAAGGATAGGATGAAGCATCAACCGAAAGAAATTTTACTTGGGCTTCCTTAGGATTTATCTCTAAAAACCTTGAAGGATAAATTTCATCTGCTATAAAGGGTTCCTCAACCTGAATTTTTTCGTTGCTGTATCCCTTCTCAATATACCTTTTTACCTCTTCGATACACTTTTTTAGGTCTAGCTCCACCTTTAACCCCAAAAGATTTTTAGGGTAAACCATTATTTAAGGAAGAGAGGCTAGTAAAAGTATTTTATTTCTCGTAAAGAAAACTATTAAGAAGATAGGTTAAGGGTGGATGACCTATGAAGATAATGATTCTTTCAGATTTTCATGGTGTGGCAAGGTTTGCAGAAAAAATGAGGGATTTAGCTGTTTCACAAAAGTTTGATTGTATAGTTGTTTGTGGAGACCTAACAGACCTTGGACCCGTCAAGGTTGCACGTCAAATAATAGGAACCCTATCAGAGTCAAAGCTTCCAGTTTTATACGTTCCTGGAAACATGGACCCTAGAAACCTTGTGGACGAGTTGGATTCGGGTTTCCATGTTCATGGTAGGGGGAAGATTATTGGTGATGTTGGTTTTGTTGGTGCAGGCTCCTACAGTAACCTTAAGGGTTTGCTTGAGCAAGGATTAAAAAGTTTGGTTAAAACTCCTAGGTTTCTTGTTTTTGTAACCCATGTTCCACCAAAGGGGACTAAGGTTGATTTGGCTTGGGATGGTTCCCATATTGGAAGTTTGGAGGTTAGGGAGGCTGTTGAAAAGTATAAGCCAAACCTTGTTGTTTGCGGTCATGTTCATGAGGCTAGAGGTGTTGATAGGATAGGTGAATCTGTTGTTTGTAATCCCGGACCTGCCTACAACGGTTTTTATGCTGAGGTTTTTTTGGATGAAAAGGTTAAGGTTAAACTTTTAAGCCTTAAAACTGTTTAAGGTTTTTGGTGGGTGTGGTTATGCTGTTGAATAGGATTAGGGTTACACCATAATCCAGCAGTTAGCCTTAGCCTATATAGGTGAACGTGTTTTAGGTTTACCAAAATCCTATTAGCCTAACCTAAGGTTACATTTTTAATTTAGAACTGTTTTTGAAATATTCATGGAGTTGTTTTTTCTTGGAACTGGTGGTGGACGTTTCTCAATAATAACCCAAAAAAGAAGAACTGGTGGAATTAGAATAATCCATGATAAGCTAAACATACATTTGGATCCTGGACCTGGAGCCCTAATTTATTCTCTTGAGAAAAACATGGATCCTAGAAAGATAAACATGGTTATGGTTTCTCATTCACATCCAGACCATTATACTGATGCTGAAATTCTTATTGAGGCTATGACTGGTGGTGCCCTAAAAAAGTCTGGAACCCTTATTTGTGCAAAAAGTGTAACCGTTGGAAACGATGTTTGCGGTCCCTCAATATCAAAATACCATAAAAGTCTTCCAAGGGAGGTTGTTGAGTTGGAGGCTGGTGGAAAATATGTTTCTGACGCTGTTAAAATTGAGGCTGTTAAATCTATCCATTATGACCCTGACACTATAGGGTTTAAGTTAACGTTTTCGGATGGAAAAACTTTGGGTTATACTTCGGATACAGAATATTTTGAGGGTTTGGGGGAAGCCTATAAAAACGTTGACCTTCTTGTTTTGTGTGTTATAAGACCTAGAGGTATGCCTCTTAAATGGCATATGTGTATTGATGATGCTGTTAAGGTTGTTGGGGAGGCTAAACCTAAAAAGGCTATTTTAACCCATTTTGGTATGAGGATGATTCTTAACACAACACCAGAGGTTGAAGCAAAATATGTTGAGGAGCAGACAGGTATACCTACTATTGCGGCTTATGATGGGATGGTGTTTAGGGTGAAGAGGGGGGAAAGAAAAAAAGATTTAACAAGCTTTCTTTAAAATTTAAAACTTAAGTTTGGCTGACCTAAAGTTTTGTTGGAGGCTTAAGCTTTAACCTTGAAGTTTAAACCGAAAATCGCTGATAAAAGATGGGATCCGAAGAAGGAGCAGGAGATTTTTGAGGAGTGGTTAAACAAGAAAATTTATAGGGTTAACAAGTTTTCCGCAAAGCCAATCTACAGTATTGATACTCCTCCACCTTATGCTTCTGGTAGGTGGCATGTTGGTGGTGCAACTCATTATGCTCAGATAGATATGGTTGCAAGATATAAGCGTATGAAGGGTTATGAGGTTCTTTTTTCTTTTGGTATAGACCGAAACGGTTTACCTGTTGAGGTTGAGGTTGAAAAAAGGTATGGTATAACAGCCCATAAAACTTCTAGGGAGAAGTTTATTAGGCTGTGTAAAGAGTTTCTTGACCAAGTTGAAAATGAGATTGTTAATACTGCTAAAAGGCTTGGGATGAGCTGTGACTTTGAAAACATGTATAGGACTGATAGCCCAGAATATAGGAGGATAACCCAAGAAACCTTTATCGAGCTTTGGAATAAAGGCTTAATATATTCTGATAATAGACCTACAAACTGGTGTCCTGTCTGCCAAACAACTATTGCTGATGCTGAACTTGAATATGTGGCTGAGGAGACAAACCTATACTATATAAGGTTTAGGGTTGAGGAAGGTGGAGAAATAGTTATAGCAACAACAAGACCTGAGCTTTTATGCACATGTAGGATGGTTATCTATCATCCTGAAGATGAAAGGTATAAGCATCTTGAGGGGAAACATGCTGTTGTCCCTATCTACGGTCAAAAAGTTCCTATCAAAGCCAACAGTTATGCTAAACCAGGGTTTGGAACAGGAATAGCTATGATATGTTCCTTTGGAGACTATACCGACATCAGAATTTTTAGGGAGTTAAACCTCAAACCCACGATTGCAATAACAAAGGATGGGACGATGAATGAGGTTGCAGGACCATATATGGGTTTAACCGTTAAGGAGGCTAGAGAAAAAATAGTTGAGGATTTGGAGAGGGATGGTTTACTTGTTAAAAAGGAAAAAATCAAGCATAACACTCCTGTTTGTTGGAGGTCTAAAAATCCTGTCGAATTTATTTTTATGGAGGAATATTATCTTAAACAGCTTCCATTTATTGAAAACCTAAGAAAGGTTATTGACCAGATAGAGTTTTATCCTCCAGAATCAAAACAGCTTTTGTTAAACTGGGTAAACTCTATTACTGTGGATTGGCCTATCTCAAGAAGAAGGTTTTATGGGACTGAAATCCCCATCTGGTATTGTGCTAAATGTGGAAAACCTTATCTTCCACCACCAGGACGATATTATCAGCCTTGGAGGGAAAAACCTCCAACCGAAAAATGTGAGTGTGGCTCTAAAGATTTTGTAGGTGAAACTAGAACCTTTGACACATGGATGGATTCAAGTATAAGCCAACTCTACATTTTGGGTTATAAGAGGGATAAAGAGTTTTTTGAGAAGGCTTTCCCATGTAGTTTAAGACCTCAAGGGATGGATATTGTTAGAACATGGTTATATTATTCTATTCTTAGAACCTACCAGCTTCTTTCAGCACCAGCCTTTAAACATGTAAGAATTTCAGGTATGGGTTTGGATGAGCATGGGGAGGCTATGCATAAGTCTAAAGGAAACATTATTTGGCCTGAACCATACCTAGAAAAGTATGGTGCTGATGCTTTTAGGCTTTGGGGTGCTTCTGAGGCTAAGCTAGGCTCAAACTATAGGTTTAGCACCGAAAGACTTGAGGGATGTTTCCGTTTTCTTACAAAGCTTTGGAATGTTTCAAGGTTTATTTCTTCTTTCCCTGTAGAGGTGGAAAACTATAGTTTAACTCCAACAGATAGGATGATTTTAAACGAGCTTTATAGGCTTGTTGTAGAATGTGAAAAGGGTTATGAGGAGATGGATTTTTTTATTCCAGCAAACGCCATCAGAGAGTTTGTTTGGAATGTTTTTGCAGACCATTATGTTGAGGCTGTTAAGGCAAGAGCCTACAACACGGATGGAAGTTTTCATGGGGAGGAGCAGGCTGGAGCATGGTATACCCTCCACCTATGCCTTAAAACAATTCTTAAGCTTCTTGCTCCAATATGTCCATTTATAACTGAGGCTATTTGGAAACAAGTTTACTCTGAAAACTCAATCCATCTGGAAAGTTTCCCGGAGCCTAAAAGGGAATGGTTAAGTGAGTATGGTGGGTTTATCAGCCAATTTATGGGGTTTAACTCTACTGTTTGGAGGTATAAAAAGAGCAGGGGGATGGCTTTAAACCAAAAGCTTAGCCTTGTTTATGCACCAAAAGTTTTAGAGCCTTTTAGCCTAGACCTAAAAGCCATGCATAAAATTGAAAACCTATCCTTTGAAACACCAAAAGAAACCGAGAAACTTGAAAAATTTGGTGATGCGTATTTTAGGCTTTAGCTTTAAGTTGGAGAAGCCTGTTTAACCCGTTAATCATAGCTTCAACACTTGCAAGCACAATATCAGGTTTTGCTGCTCTTGCAGAAACAATTTTTCCATCAGCATCCTCAACCTTAACAACAACCTCAGCCACAGCATCTGAGCCTCCAGTTAAAGCTTCAAGCCTAAACTCTTTTAACCTAACGTTTATCAGTCTATCAGTAATTTTTTGAATAGCCTTTATTGCAGCATCAACAGGTCCAACACCAGTTTCTGAGGAGACATATTCTTTTCCCTCAAGAATTAGTTTAACTGAGGCTGTTGGAATTACACCACTACCAGTAACAACTGTTAAATCTTTTAGGTCAACTATTTTTGGTTTTTCAACTGTTTTTCCGCAGATTAGGCTTGCTATGGATATTAGGTCTGTTGTTGTCACAAGCTTACCCTGGTCACCAAACTCTTTAACCTTTTGAAGAATTTGTTTAAGCTGTTCTTCTGTTGGTTTAAATCCAAGTTCTTCAATCTCCTTTTTTAAGCCATGGGTTCCAGCATGTTTTCCAGCCACCAAAATAGATTTTCTTCCAACAAGTTCTGGGGTTATAGGTTCATAGGTTAGAGGCATTTCAACAACTCCACGGGTATGGATTCCAGACTCATGGGCAAAAGCATTTTCACCAACGATAGGCTTGTTTGGAGGAATCATTACACCTGTAAGCTTTGATACAAGTTTTGAGGTTTCATAGATAAGGTTTGTTTTAATCTTAACTTTTTCCCTGTAAAGCGAATATAAAGCCATAACAACCTCTTCAAGTGAAGCGTTTCCAGCTCTTTCCCCAATACCGTTAACGGTAACATGAACTTGGGTTGCTCCAGCCTCAACACCAGCAAGCGAGTTGGCAACAGCTAAACCAAAATCGTTGTGGCAGTGGACACTTATCGGAACCTTAACATGTTTTTTAATTTCACCTATAAGTAAACCCATCCTTTTAGGTGTCATAACACCAACAGTGTCAGGGACGTTTATCCTGTCAGCTCCAGCCTCAACGGCCCTCCTATAAGCCTCTACTAGAAAAGGGATTTCTGTTCTTGTAGCATCTTCAGCTGAAAACTCAACAGTTACTCCGTGGCTTTTAGTGTATTCAACCCATCTAGAAATTTTTTCTAGGACTTCTTCTTTGGTTAGGCGGAGTTTATGTTTAAGGTGGAGTTGTGAGGTTGCAATAAAAACATGAACACTATCAACATCACATTTTAAGGCTGCATCTATATCTTCTTTTGTTGTTCTTGCTAAACCACAAATTTCAGCTTTAAGCCCCTCTTTTACAATAAGCCTAACAGCTTCAACTTCCCCTTTTGAGGCTATAGGGAAACCTGCCTCAATAACATCAACCCCAAGCTTGTCAAGCTGTTTTGCTATTGTAAGTTTGTCTTCTGGTGTTAAAGCCACACCCGGAGTTTGTTCTCCATCCCTAAGGGTTGTGTCAAATATTCTAATGTGGTTTTGGCTCATGACGTATAGTTGATTGTTGGTTGTTGCTTAAATAGTTTTTATTTTACTCTGAATTTTTAGTGTTTTTGAGGGGCATTACACTGCATTGCACTGCATTACATGTTTTAAAGAGGGTTTGTTTTACAGGAAATTTTAATTTTTGGTTTAAACATAAGTTTAAGGTGTGTGTTTTTAGATACTTTAGGTTAGGTTTTGGGTTTGGTGGGAAGTTTGACCTATAGGATTGCTGTAATTCCTGGGGATGGTGTTGGTCCTGAGGTTATTCGTGAGGGTTTAAAGGTTTTGGATTCTGTGGCTGAGGTTTACAATGTAAAGTTTGATTTTAGGTTTTATCCTTATGGTGGTGGTTATTATCTTAAGACTGGTGAGGTTCTTCCTGATGAGGCTTTAAAAGAGATTGGGGGGATGGATGCTATCTATTTTGGGGCTGTTGGTCATCCTGAGGTTCCTCCTGGTGTTTTGGAGAGGGGTTTACTTTTAAAGCTTAGGTTTTATTTTGACCAGTATGTGAATCTTAGACCTGTAACCTTGTATCCTGGTGTTGAAACTCCGCTTAAGGGTAAGGGTTCTCAAGACATTAATTTTTATGTTGTTAGGGAGAATACTGAAGATTTTTATGTTGGTTTGGGTTGTAGGTTTAGGTCTGATAGGTATAAGGCTAACTTAAACGTTAAACGTAGACTTTATAGTTTAAGGTTTAACGTTGAAACTTTGGCTGATAAACCTGAAGAGTTAGCCTACCAGATTGGTGTTATTACAAGGAGGGGTGCTGAAAGGGTTATACGTTATGCTTTCGACTTTTGTAGGAGGAGAGGCTTAAAACGTGTATCCTCTGTTGATAAGGCAAATGTGCTTAGCGAAATTTATGGTCTTTGGCGTGATGTTTTTAACGAGGTTTCAAAAGATTATCCTGAAATTGAAACAGAGTTTACTTTTGTTGATGCTATGGCTATGTGGTTTGTTAAAAACCCTGAAAGGTTTCAGGTTGTTGTAGCACCAAACATGTTTGGAGATATTTTAACAGATTTAGGTGCAATAATTCAAGGTGGGATGGGTTTAGCTCCAAGCGGAAACATAAACCCTGAAGGTGTCTCAATGTTTGAGCCTATCCACGGTTCAGCACCAAAATATGCTGGAAAAGGTTTAGCAAACCCTATCGCAGCAATTTTAGCTGGAAAACTTATGCTTGAACATTTTGGTGAGAATGAGGCTGCTCAGGCAATAGATAATGCTGTTAAAAAGGTTTTGGTTGAGGGAAAAGTTAGACCAAGAGACCTTGGAGGGAAAGCCTCAACCTCAGAGGTTGGTGATGCGGTAGCAGAAAAAATTTCTAAACAATAAAAATTTTTAACCTCAACAATTGGAAGATTTAACTTTTCTTAAAGGAGTGTTAAGCTTTTAAACCAAGATAAAGTTTTCCTATTTCCTTATCCTCAAGAATTTCTTTTGAAGAACCTTCCTTAACACATCTTCCATCCACAAGTATATAGCCTCTATCAGATACTGCTAAACCTTTTCTTGCATTCTGTTCAGCCATAAGTACAGAAATCCCAGAATCACATATCTCCCTAATATAGGATAAGACTTGGGATGCAGCTATAGGGGAGAGTGAGGCTGTTGGCTCGTCAAAAAGAAGAATTTTTGGCTTTAAAACCATAACCCTACCCAAAGCCAATATTTGTCTTTCTCCACCACTAAGGTTTCCTGCCCTCTCATTTTTCTTCTGTCTCAAAACAGGAAACATATCGTAAACTTCTGATATGCTAGCCTTTACCTCATTCTTATCCTTTTTTGGGTATGCTCCAATCTCCAAGTTTTCTTCAACGGTTAAATTTGTAAAAACATTGTTGATTTGGGGAACATAACCTATACCCATTCTTATAAGCCTATCAGTTCTTAACCCTGTAATATCTTGGTTTTCATAAAGAATTTTTCCGTCAAAAAGCTTGGAAAAACCTAGAATACTTTTTATTAGGGTTGATTTTCCACTGCCATTTGGACCTACAATAACAACAATCTCATTTTTTTTAAGTTCAACTGTTACCTTGTGAACCACAACAAGTTTACCGTATCCTGCAACAACATCTACTGCTTTAAGTATGGTTGACATTAGGCTTCACCCAAATAAACATCAACAACAACCTTATTTTTTACAACCTCCTCAGGTGGGCTTTCAGCTATTATTGAACCGTTATGCATAACATAAACCCAGTCAGCATGTTCAAGCAAAATTTCAATCCTATGTTCAATCGTGAAAAAGGTTAGGGAAAGCTCATCCCTAAGCTGTGTTATCTTCTCAAAAATTCTTCTTGCAAGAGTTGGATTTACACCAGCAGCAGGCTCATCCAAAAGAAGCATTTTAGGCTCAGTCATTAAAACTCTACCCAACTCTAAAAGCTTCATCTGCCCACCTGAAAGTTCGCTGGCAGGTTTATCTTTAAACCTATCCAACTCTATTATTTCAAGTATTTCAAGAGCTTTTTCAGCCAGTTTTTCCTCCTCCTCAGACCATCTACGTTTTTTAAGGAAAACGTTTAAAATTTTGTCTCCAGGGTGGCTACGGCATGAAACCATCATGTTGTCAAGTACTGTTAGCTTTTGGAAGAGTCTTGGGGTTTGGAAGGTTCTTGCAAGACCTTTTTCATAAATCTTGTAGGGTGCTAACCCATCTATCCTTTCACCGTTAAAATAGATTTTTCCCCTTTCAGGCTTATAAACCCCTGAAATAGTGTTAAAAAGTGTTGTTTTTCCTGAGCCGTTTGGACCTATTAAACCTGTAATACTGTTTTCTTTAACCGTAAGGGTTACATTATCTACAGCCTTAAGACCTCCAAAACTTTTTGTCAGGTTTTCTGTTTTTAGGATCGTTTTTTCCATTTCGATGCAACCTCTAAGGCTGGTGTTTTAACCTTACTTTCCCTAAATAAGCCTTGAGGTCTATACATCAATATAAGGATTATAAGGATTCCGATTATCATAACCCTTAGGTTGTGTGGGTCAACAGGAAGCAAAAGATAGTCTTTAGCTATTCTTGCTCCTCTTTCTAGGGCTTGAACAAAAACAGCCCCTAAAATAACACCAAGATTGTTGGCTGGTCCTCCAAGAATAACCATCATCCATACGGTAAAGGTGAGGATAGGTTCAAACGTGTAGGGGTCGATAAACCTTACATACTGGGAAAATAGGCTTCCTGAAACCCCAGCCATAGCTGAACCTAACGTAAACATTTGAGCCTTATACTTAAAAACGTCTTTCCCTAAAACTTGGGCTGCAAGCTCATCTTCCCTAATTGCTCTTATGGTTCTACCGTAGGGTGAGTTAACAACCCTTTGAGCTATAAAATAGCATATGGCTAAGGCAGCGTAAACTATTGTAAGCTGGATAAGCATCATGGTTTGGATTGGGACACCTGTAATTGTTATGGCTGAGGGAACGGTTATACCTTGAACTCCTCCAGCAATCCACTCCTCATTTTTAAATATAAACCTTAAAATTTCCCCAAACGCCAAGGTTACGATTGCAAGATAGTCTGCTTGAAGTTTTAAGGCTGGTAGGGATGCTACAAAACCTACAAAACCAGCAGCGAAGGTTGCTACGGTTATACATGCCAAATATGGGAAACCCATGTTAGCCAAAATTGAGGATGTGTAAGCTCCAACCATAAAAAACGCTACCTTACCAAAGTTTGCTAAACCTGTAAACCCATATTCAAGGTTTAAACTAACAGCCAAAATAGCAAATATACCTACAAAAACAGCCATGTCTAACACGTAGATTAAAGGCTCAGACAACCTTACCTCCCTCACCAAAAAGCCTTCCAAAACCTGAAGGTTTAAGGATTAGAGTTAAAATTAGGATTAGGAAGGCTATAGCAAACTTATAGTCTGTTGAAAGCTTAAACATTACAAGAAAAACAACACCAAAATTTTCAGCTAAACCTATAACGTAGGCTGCTATAAGCGCCCCATAAAAACTTCCTATACCACCCAAAATTACAACAGCAAAAGCTGGAAGCAGAATCTCCCAACCTATAAGGGGAACAAGCCTTGTATCCGCAGCCCTAAAAAGACCTCCAACCCCAGCTAAAGCAGCACCAACAATCCAAACAACCAAAGCTATTTTTTCAACATCAACACCAGAAGCCATAGCCAAATCAGGATTGTTTGCTGAAGCCCTTATAGCTTTTCCAAGCCTAGTCCTAGTTAACACTATATGCATAACCCCAACCATAACTATGGCTGAAAGAATAAGAGCAACCCATAAACCTGTAATCCTAACAGGTCCAACATCAAAATAGGGCCAAACCATCCTAAAAGAAAGCTGTTCCCCACCCCAAACCTGCTTAATTAAATGTCTAACAAAAAAATCAAGCCCTATAGATGCAACCATCAAATGGATGATTGTTGCACCCCTATGGGTTAAAGGTCTAAAAACTAGGAGGTAGGATGCTGCTCCTAAGGCTGCTGAGGAAATAAAGGCTGCAATAAACGAGTAGGGAAAACCAAGTTTAAGCTGTTCAGCTATGGTGTAGCCTGCATAAGCCCCTAAAGCCATAAACTCTGCATGAGCAAAATTTGGGAATCTTGTTAAACCGTAGGTTAAGGTTAAACCTACAGCAGCAAGCAGGTATAGGCTACCTGTAACAGCCGAATTAAACAACACTTGAAGCCAATTAACAACAACCAAAAATAACACCAAAAAAGGTTTTTATTGGGGTTTGGTTTTAAGGCCATCTTCCAATACCGACAAACTTATACTTTCCATCAACCTTTTCAACTTTCCATATCTCATAGAATTGGGTTAGCTGGTCTCCATTCTTGTCAAACATCTTATGTCCTGTTGCACCAATATAGTATTGGCTAACATATTGTAGGGCATCCTTAATCTTTGCACCATCATATTGTCCAGCGTAGGCTATGGCTAAGGCTGCAAGCATTGTTGCATCGTAGGCTGTATCCTGATACATTGTTGGGGCTTTCCCATACTCCTTCTTAAAGCTTTCAGCAAACAGCTTGTAGGTTATCAGTCCAGTTGGAGCTATTGGTCTTGTTCCTATTACAGCTCTCTTCATAAACTCAGCAGCATCAGCAACCTTAAACATGGGTTCACCGTAAACACCCTCAGCAGCAATCCATTGAATATTGTCTAACCCCATCTCTAAAGCCTGTCTAAACATAACCTGTCCATCCTCATACCATCCAACATAAATTACAGCTTCAACACCAGCATCCTTAATCTGTGAAAGCTCTGTTCTAAAGTCCATTTTTGTTGGGTCGTATCTGATTGAAAGAACAATCTTGTCTCCAAGAACCTCTTTTGCTTTTTCCTCTATACCTATACCGTATGGGTTGTTTAAGACTAGGGTTGCAATCTTTGTAAATCCTTTCTTAAGAGCAGTATCTGCTAAGGCTTTTCCCTGTAAAGCATCACTTCCAACAGTTCTAAATATGTAGTCGTCTGGGAATTCTGTGGTTATTTTTGGTGAGGTGGCTGTAGGTGAAATTACAACAACCTTCCTCTCGTTTGCATATTTACCTATCGCCATAACCTCAGGGCTTGCCATAGGACCTATAACAACCTTACAACCATCAACCTCAACAAGCTTTTTAAAGGCTTCAAGAGCTGTTTTAGGGTCTGTAGCAGTATCCTCCACTATAAGTTCAACAGGTCTTCCAGCAATACCACCCTTCCTGTTAATCTCTTTTACAGCCAATTCAACACCAAGCTTAATCTTTTGACCCATAGGTCCTAGAAAACCGCTAAGACACATTAAAGAACCTATTTTTATCTTGTCTGGTAGGGTTGGACCCTTAGGTTTTCCAGCTTTAAGCCCCTCCTTGTATCCTGTCTCATATCCAGCCTTATACCCTTCACTTTTACCTTTCTCGTAGGCTTTTGCTCCACCAGCCATAACACCCTTATCGTATCCAGCCTTATATCCTGCATCGTATCCTGCTGATTGTCCAGCAAAATAGCCTCCAACACCAGCAACAACAGCAACAACGATTATTAGGGCAACTAGGACAGCTGTTGTTTTTGTTGTGGCTGAAGAATTCATACCGGTCACCCTTTTTTATTTTTTCCAGAAGACCAACTATTTATTTCTATTGGTTAGATTTCAGGGACCTCCTCCCTAAGAAAACCTATTATCTCTTCCCTGAACCTTATAAACTGGCTGCTAAGCTTGTTTCTAGGTCTCTCCAAGCCAATAAATATCTCTTTTTTAACCTTTGCTGGTCTTCTTGTTAAAACAAGAACTCTGTCAGCTAGATAAACTGCCTCCTCAACATTATGGGTTACAAGTATGGTTGTCTTTTTTAGTTTTTCATGGATAGAGTAAAGCTCCTTATGCATTATCCATCTTGTTTGTGCATCTAGGTCTCCAAAAGGTTCATCCATCAAAATTATTGAGGGGTTTACAGCTAAAGCCCTTGCAATAGCAACCCTTTTACGCATCCCACCTGAAAGCTGATGTGGATAGTAAGATTTAAAGTTCTCCAAGCCGACAAGCCTAACAACATCCTCCACAATTTTAGGGTTGTAGTTTCCCCTAACCTCCAAACCAAATTTTATGTTATCCCAAACATTCCTCCAAGGAAATAAGGCTTCCTCCTGAAAAACAAACCCTATCCTAATCTTTTTAGGGTTTGGTGTTTCACCTTCAACCCTAACCCTCCCAGAGGAGGGCTTTTCAAGTCCAGCTATAATCCTTAGTAAGGTTGTTTTCCCACATCCTGAAGGCCCAACAAAACATAAAAATTCTCCATCATAAACCTTAAAGGAAATGTTATCTAAAACCTGAAGCCTTTCACCGTTAGGGTTAACAAAAAACTTTGAAACTTTTTCAACCTCAACCTTATATTTCATAGGGTTACCTCTCTACGCCACCTAAAAACTCTTTTTTCAACCCTTAGAAAGGTTTCATTCATAAGAAGCCCAATAATACCTATCAAAACCATACCAACAATCATACCTGAAACGTTTAAAAGTTCACCATATTTTAGGATTAGCCAGCCTAAACCAGCCATCTCCCCACCAATCATTTCAGCAGCAACAATACACATCCACCCAACACCCAAACCAATCCTCATACCTGCAAAAACCTCTGGTAAAGCATTTGAAAAAACAGTTTTAACCACAATAGTTTTTTTATCAGCACCAAAAACCTTAGCAACATCGATAAGGGTAGGATTTACAGTTTGAACACCAGCCATAGTGTTAAGTAGGATAGGGAAAAAGGCTCCAAGCCAAATAATAAGCATATATCTAGCACAACCCGTTAAAAGAATTATTGCTAAAGGTATCCATGCGATTGGAGGTATAAACCTTAAAGGTTCAAGTATAGACCTAACAGAACCGTATGCCACCCTTTTTAAACCCATAACCAAACCTAAAGGTATACCTGTAACCACAGCTAAACCAAAACCTAAGAGTACACGTGAAACACTTGCAACAATATGGGTTGTTAGACTTATCCCTTCAACATCACCCTTTAAAAGCAGAATAAGAAAAGCCTCCCAAACATCTAGTGGGTTTGGAAAAAACGGTGAAGAAATGGTTATGGATAAAATTTCCCAGAGAAAAAGGAATATTGTGAGGGAAACAAAATTATTCAAAAACGTTTTATAACTTTTCCCCAAAAACTTTGAAGCCATATTTTTCCCTAACCTAAGATTTTTCAACCTCAGCTAGAAGTTTTGTGTTAACAAGGCTTTCCACAAACCTATCAACATCAGAAATATCTCTAGCAGAAACTTTTCCTTGTTCTATAAGGAAGGGAACAAAAATTTTTATGCTTTTAACGTTTACATGGTAATCCCAAACCATCCTACCCCAACATTCATCAACAACGTTTAAGGGTTTCCCAGTCATCTCCGAAAAAATTTTTTTGGCTTCTTCAGGGTTTTCCCTAATAAACCTCATAGCCTTAACATGAACCCTAACAAGCTTTTTAGCTATTTCAGGTTTTTCCTTTAAAAGCTTCCCAGAAACATAAAAAACACAACATTGATGGTTAGGTAGAATATCGTGAGAAGTATAAATTATATGTCCAATCTTTTTTATAACAGCCTCAGCACAAAAAGGCTCCCAATCAATATACGCATCAATTTCACCCCTCCCTAAAAGCAAAGGTAAATCTGAAAACTTGTAATGTTTAACATTCATCCTAAGATTAAACCTTTCTTCAACCATCCTAATCATACAGTCTTGAATAGACCCTAAACCAGGTGTCCCCACAGTTTTTCCATCAAGCTCAAAAACGTTTTTTATCTCTGGTTTTGCCACTATAGCTGAACCTTCAAGGTTTGCTGAAGCCACCACAACAAGGTTTGCACCTTTTGCTTTTGCTATTATTGCAGGTACAATTCCAACATATCCAGCGTCAAGCTCACCAGCCTTAAAAGCCATCATTTCAGGCATACCGTAAAGATACTCCATTCTTACTGGTTTTATACCCTCCTCCTCATACCAACCCTTATAGTAGGCTACAAAAAAGGCTAAATGGTGAATGTCTGTGGAAATATAGCCTATCCTAACAGGAGTTAGCTTTTCAGCCTCCCTTTTAACCTCAAAAACCATAAAATATCCAAGAATGGAAAAAAGAAGTATACCTATAGCTAGTCCAACCATAACCTTCCTTTTATCCAACATTTTTCACCATAGGTGTTTTAACATGTTAGCTTAAAAATCTATTAGGGACAGCAAAATATATATTTTCCCCAATCTAGTATTCTTTACCGTCACTTTAAGGATAATTTTTATGAGATGATGTACAATTGTGTGGTTGGGAACTTGTAAAAGCTGGTTTAACCTCAAACGAAGAATTCGCTAAAACCCTAAAAACTAAAATTAAACAGTTAGGTTTAACCGTGGGAGAGTTTAGCAAAAATTCTGGTATCCCTTTAAGCACCCTAAACAAGATATTAGAAGAAAAACGTGACTTAAGACTTTCAACCTTTAGACAAATAGTTAAAACAGTTAGTAGAATTGAGGGTGGAGGTTTTAGTGAACCTTTTGTCGCTGTTATTGCTGCAAGAACAACCCTAGACGAAATTAAAACAAGAGTTATTCATACGGGTAAAATAAAAATACCAATCCGTGAATATTCAGCCATAACCATTGAAGATGTCTTAAAGGCTGCTGTTAAAGCTGAAAAAGAGGGTGCAACAGTAATTGTTTGTGCACCCATAGTTAGTGAGCTTGTAAAAGACTTTGTAACCATACCAATAGTAACAATGCATATTTGTGAAGAAGACCTTATGGAGGCAATAAAAACAGCAGCCCAAAAAACAGTTAAAGCCTAACCTTTAGAAGCAATCAATTTTCCACTTTTATTAACATTTATTTCTGCGGTTTGGTGGTGAAAAATAGGTAAAAATAAAAGTTTTGTTAAAACTGTTTGTCCAAGAGACTGTTACGATACATGTTTTATTCTTGCTTTAAAGAAAAATGGAAAAATAATTGGTGTTAAAGGTAACCCTGAAAACCCTATTACAGACGGTTTTCTCTGTCCAAGAGGATTAAAAGACCATGAAAGAACCTACAGCCCCCAAAGAGTTTTATATCCACACATTAGAGACGGAAAAAAACCTTATGGTGGCTTTAAAAGGGTATCATGGAGTAAAGCCCTAAACCTTATCGTTTCAAAGCTAAAAAACACACTTAAAAAATACGGCTCAAAAAAGGTTCTCCACCTAGAGTACGCTGGAAACATGGGGTTTTTCACATGGTATATGGCACAAAGAATATGGTATGCTATAGGAGCAACAAAAACAGACTACAGTATATGTAGCAGGTCTGGACATGAAGCCATAAGCCTACACTACGGTTTAAGCTATGGAACCCAACCTGAAGAAATCCCAAAAATGAGGTTGATAGTTTTTTGGGGGTTTTAATGCTGCTGTAAGCTCCCCACACCAGTGGCATCTAACCCTGAAGGCTAAAAGAAAAGGCTGTAAAATTGTTGTGGTAGACCCTAGAAAAACCATTACGGCTGAAAAAGCTGATTTATGGGTTCGGTTAAAACCAGAAACAGATGTTGCTTTTGTTTATGGTGTTGCTAGATGTCTGATAAAAAACGGTATGGTTGACCATAAGTTTATTGGTAGATGGACTTATGGTTTTGAAGAGTTTAGGAGGGAAGCCTTAAAATGGTCTCCCACTAGAGTTGAAAGGTATACTGGTGTAGGCTGGGAGACCATTAAAAAGTTTTGTGAAATGTATTGGAGTTTAAAGCCTAACCTTATAATGGTTGGTTTAGGTCTCCAGAAAAGTTTTTGTGGTGCTGAGGCTGTTAGAGCTGTTTCCCTTCTACCAGCCCTAATAGGTCTTCATAGAGGCTTCTACTACAGTAACAATCAAGGCTGGAACCTAAACCTTAAACTTTTAACTGGTGAAAGTTTAACACGCAAAAGGATTCACACGGTTAGCCAAGTCTCCCTAGGGAAACTTTTAGAGAAAGGCGAGTTTAAGTTTGTATACATCTACAACATGAATCCTGCTGTTTCTCTCCCAAACCAAGCCTCGGTTAGGAAAGGTCTTTTAAGAGAGGATGTTTTTGTTGTTGTTCATGAAACCCACTGGACTGAAACAGCCAAACATGCTGATGTTGTTTTACCAGCCCCAACCTACCTAGAAAAAGAGGACATAGTGGTTTCCTACAGCCACCCATACACAAGAAAATCTTTAAGGGCTATAAAGCCTCTAGGCGAAAGCAAAGACGAGTTATGGGTTTCAAAACAAATAGCTAAAAAGCTTAAACTAAAAAACAGATGGCTATATGAGAATCCATGGAAGACTATAGAAAAAGTTCTAGGAAAAAACCTTACAGAAAAAATAAGGGGAGGAAAAACCGTAAAAATAGATGTAAAACCAAAGAAGGAGTATCAAACACCATCAGGAAAAATAGAGTTTTATTCTAGGAGAGCTAAAAAGCTAGGCTACAATCCCTTACCCATCCAACCAAAAACCAAAAGAAAAAACTGGTTTATTCTTCTTAGCAGTTCCCTCCCCACCTACACCCACACACAATTCCAAGAAGTTTATGGTTTTATACCTCCAATAGCACACATAAACCCTAAAGATGCAGAAAAACACGGAATAAAAAACGGAGACATTTTAGTTCTCTCCAATAGGCTTGGAAAAATAAGGCTAAAAGCCATAATAACAGACAAGGTTCCACAAGGAGTTTTATGGACTCCTAAACATGGTTTAGACCTAAACAAAAAACCAAAAAACCTGATAACCCCAGACCACACCCAAAAAATAGGTGGAGGACCAATTTTTAACTCAACCCTAGTTAAAATAGGATGCGGGGGAGGGGATTTGAACCCCTGAACCCCTACGGGACAGGATCCTGAATCCTGCGCCTTTAACCTGGCTTGGCTACCCCCGCAAAAAATTTTTGGTGGGCCGGGCAGGACTCGAACCTGCGACCAACGCCGTGTGAGGGCGTCGTCATAGCCTCTAGACCACCGGCCCTAAAATAAAACCTAGCCTTTCCCCTTTATCTTCTATAATCTTGGCTGTCTAAAAATTTTAGGGGTTAGATTGGAAAAAACTATTACTTTTTAGCTCCAAGCTCTCTTTTTTTCCATCTAAGGTTTGTGCTTTTACATTTTCTACATTTCCAGGCTGTTGGAGCGTTTCTTGCTCCACATTTTCTACATATTTTATAGTATAGTCTATGTTGTTGGGCTAGGGTTCGTTTTAAAAAGTCTGTAACTGGCAAGGTTTTTAGCCTCTAACCTGTTTTCTTTCAGCCTTTTTTCTAAAATGTTTTCTAGCCTTTAAGTTTTTCTTTTAATATTTTTGCTATGTCGAAGGGTGTTTCAGCAACAGAAACACCAGCAGCCTTAAACGCTTCAATTTTTGTTTGGGCTGTTCCAACCCTACCCATAATTATTGCTCCAGCATGACCCATCCTTTTACCTGGGGGGGCTGTTCTACCAGCCACATAGGCAACAACAGGTTTAGGATACTTTACCTCTTCAACATATTTTGCCGCAAGCTCCTCGGCATTTCCACCAATCTCACCGATTAAAACAACAGCTCTAGTTTCTTTGTCATCTTTAAACATTTCCAAGACTTCAACAAAGTTTAATCCTGTAACAGGGTCTCCACCTAAACCTAAACATGTGCTTTGTCCAAACCCTATTTTGCTTATTTCCCATGCAACCTCATAGGTTAAAGTTCCGCTTCTTGAAGCAATACCGATTATTCCAAGGGAAAACATGTGGTTTGGCATTATTCCAACCTTAACCTTCTCGTTTGGGTTTATTATTCCTGGTGTGTTTGGACCTATGATTGTTGCGTTTTCCATTTTTGCTTTTGCAATACACTCGATTGTGTCTTTTACCGGAATCCCCTCAGTAATAACAACTATTGTTTTTATACCTGCATCTAAAGCCTCTAATATTGCGTCTTTCGCAAAAGCTGCTGGAACAAAAATTATCGAGGTGTTTGCTTTCTCTTTTTGAACAGCCTCCTCAACGGTATCATATACAGGGATTCCTTGAATGGTTGTTCCACCTTTAGCTGGACTTGTTCCAGCAACAATTTTTGTTCCGTATTTAAGCATAAGCTCTGTATGGAAGCTTCCTTCTCTACCAGTTATACCTTGAACAACAACTCTTGTATCCTTTCCGACAATTATACCCAACCCTTCACCCCCTAACCGTTTTTACAGCCTCCCTAACAGCCTCCTCAACATCCTTAAAAACGTTGATACCAGCATCCTCCAAAATTTTTCTACCTTCTTCCTCCCTTGTCCCAACAAGTCTTACAATAAGCGGTCTTTTAACACCTGTCTCCCTAAGAGCCTCAAGTATCCCTCTTGCAACCTCATCACATCTTGTTATACCACCAAGTATATTTACAAGCACAACCTTTACATCAGGTTTTGATAAAAGAATTTTTACACCCTCCTTAATAATTTCTGCTCTTGCACCACCACCAATATCCAAAAAGTTTGCAGGTTCTCCACCAAAAGTCTTAATTAGGTCCATTGTTGCCATAGCTAAACCAGCACCGTTAACAAGACACCCAATGTTTCCTGTAAGGTCAACATAGGATAAACCATGTCTTCTGGCTTCAGCCTCTCTTTCGCCATACTCTAAAAATGCTCTTTCACTAAACTCTTTATGTCTAAAAAGTGCATCATCGTTAATTATTATTCTTGCATCAGCAGCCACAAAACTTCCATCCGAGATTTTAACTAGAGGGTTTGACTCAACAAGTTCAGCATCATAATCCATAGTTATCTTGTAGAGGCTGTAAATTATGTTTGAGAAAGTTCTTAAATCTTTTCCACCAAAACCAAGCTTTTTAACAATTTTTCTTGCATGAAACTCGGCAAACCCATAAAGAGGATCCACATTAAGCCTAACTATTTTTTCTGGAGATTTTTCTGCAACCTCCTCAATATCAACTCCACCCTCGGTTGATGCTAAAACAACATAGCTTCTAGCAGACCTATCAACAGTTACCGACGCATAATACTCATCAACAATATCAAGTTTTTCTTCAACAAGTAGGCTTTCAACCCTTAAACCTTTAATTAGGCTACCCAACATTTTTGAGGCTATCTGGTAGGCTTCTTCAGGGTTTGATGCAGGTTTAATGCCTCCAGCCTTCCCTCTTCCAGCCACAAGAATCTGAGACTTTAAAACAACGGGTTTTCCTATTTCTTTAGCAGCGCTTTCAGCATCTTTAGGTGTGGTTACAACCTTCCCTTTTGGTGTTGGAATACCATACTTTTGAAAAATGTTTTTTGCTTCAAACTCAAAAAGCTTCACTTCCTGCTCTCCTCCCCTCTAACATTAAACTTTGGGTTAAACTTTAAAATATATAGTTAGGCTTAAGCTTTATTAAACCGTAACATACTTATCTTTGAATTGTATCAGTATTAGGTTGTCAGCAGGGAGTCAACAACAGCTACGGAGAACTGGAAAATGTCTCAAACAAACAGTATCCTAGTTGGCAAAAAACCTGTAATGAACTATGTGTTAGCGGCTTTAACACTGTTCCAGACAGAGCCTGAAGTCTGTATTAAGGCTAGGGGTAGAGCGATTTCTAGGGCTGTTGATGTTGTTGAAATAGTTCGTAGACGTTTTCTTCAAGATGTGAAGGTTAAAGACATAAAGATAGGCACTGAACAGATAGCTTCTGAGGAAGGAGGGCTTCCAACAAACGTTAGCACTATTGAAATATTGCTTTCAAGGTAGATTATGGCTGTAGAGGTTAAGATAAACAAAAACCACATATTTTTTTAGTTGGGTAAGGCTTGTTATATTTATGCTGTTTAGGTGAAAATTCTTGCGTATAACTTTTGTGGGTTCCGGTGGAGTGGCTGTAACTAGGCAACGTTGTTGTGCATGTTTTTTGATAGATGAGGATATTTTGATAGATTGTGGGTCAGGTGCTGTTAAAAACCTTAGAAAGATGGGTGTAAACCTATCAAACATTAAAAAAATTCTCATATCCCACTATCATGCTGACCATATAAGCGACCTTGTTCCTTTGCTTTGGGCTTTGGAGCTTGAAGGGTATAGGGAGCCTATCGAAATAATGGGTTATGGGAGGATAGAAAAGGTTGTTAAAGGCATGTTAAAAACCATGAAAACACCTGAATCCTACACTGTTTTTAACCTAAGGTTCACATCGCTTAGGGGAGGAGAAGAAATAGGTGAAATTAAATGTTTTTTAACCAAACATAAACCAAAAAATTTGGCTTACAGGATTGAAAGAAACGGTAAAAGTGTATGTTATAGTGGGGATACAAGGTTTTATAAGCCTCTTGCAAACTTCGCCTCAAACTGTAACGTTTTAATCCATGATACAACCTTTCTTGACGAGCAGAAGGAGCTTGCCTCCCTAACAAACCATTCTACAGCCTCTCAGGCTGGGAAGATTGCTAGGATGGCTAATGTAGACATACTTGTTCTTACCCACTTTTTCCCAAACAACGTTGAAAACGAGGAGGAATATGTTAAACAAGCATCAAAAGAGTTTAAAGGTAAAATTATTCTTGCCAGAGACCTTCAAACCATAGAAATTTAGGTTACCATAAACTCTAAATATTCAACCATTCTTTTAACATATGACAATAATGTTAACCAAAATATGTGCCGTAGACCTTAAAAGTGGTATATTATGTCCAAAATGTGAGGAAAAGGTTAGGTCTGGGGAAGTCTCCCAGCTAGACCTTAAAGTTGCAAAAATTTTGCTTGAACTTGAAAACAAGTATCCTGCACTTCAAACAGTATACTTCCATAAAGCCATAGAATCTGGAGACAACCTTGTCATCCTTGTTGATAAAAGTGATGTTTCAAAAATCCTTAGCTATGGTGGGAAAATCCTACGTGAAATTTCTGAGAAGACTGGTAAAAGGAGGATAAGAATATTGGCTTACAACGATGAGCCTAGACGTTTTCTTGAATACCTTTTTGCTCCAGCTTCAATCCTAACCATCAACAAGGTTTGGCTTCCAGACGGTTCTGAGGAGACAAAGGTTGTTATACCAAGAAAGGATATAAGAAAGCTTCCGAGCGATATTAACGTTTTAAAGGAGTTTGCAAAAAACATTATGGGTATGACTTTAAGGGTTGAGTTTGAAAGTCCAAGGTCAAGGGTTGTTTGAGGAGGCTTCCTCAGCAAAATTATTTATTTTAGCCTATACTAGGATTTGTTTAACACTGTAAAGCCTAACCGTTAAACCATTGGAGGCTTTTTGTATATGGATAAGCTTGAAGATTGGAGAAGAACCCATTTTTCAAGTGAAATAACCCCTAACCTTGACGGTCAAACTGTTACTGTTTTTGGATGGGTTCAAACAGTTAGAGACCTTGGAAAAATGAAGTTTATTGTTTTAAGTGACCGTGAAGGAGAAATCCAAATAACAGTTCCAGCTAAAACTGTAAGCCAAACGGTTTTTGAGAAGGTTAATGGATTAAAAAAACAGTCTGTTATAGGGGTTAGGGGGGTTGTTAAAAAAAGTGATAAAGCCCAACGTGGGGTTGAAATTTTCCCTGAAGAAATTAAAGTTTTAAATTATGCTAAACATCCACTTGCATTAGACCCTACAGGTAGGATACCAGCAGACCTTGATGTAAGACTTGATGCAAGAATTCTTGACCTTAGAAGACCTGAAAATAGGGCTATCTTTAGGATAAACCACCAAGTTTTATCCTCGATAAGAAAATTTTTTGAGATGCAAGGGTTTATAGAGGTTCAAACACCAAAAATAATAGCAACAGCAACAGAAGGGGGGGCTGCACTTTTCCCTGTCGTATATTTTGATAGGGAGGCTTTTCTTGCCCAAAGTCCCCAACTTTACAAGGAGCAGTTAACCTCTGTTTTTGAGAAGGTTTACGAGATTGCTCCGTTTTTTAGGGCTGAAGAGTCAAGAACAACAAGACATACTGCAGAATTTATCTCTGTTGATATTGAGCAGGCTTTTGTTGATTGGAGGGATGTTGTAGAGCTTCTTGAAAACCTTATAGTTTTTGTTTTAAAAGAGGTAAAAGAAAAATGTCAAAAAGAGCTTGAAATCTTAAAACGTGAAATTAAGATTCCACCTCAACCCTTTCGACGCTACACCTACGACGAGGTTTTAAAGGTTTTAGAGAAAAAAGGTTTTCCTGTTAGTTGGGGGGAGGATATACCAACACCAGCCCTAAGAGCCTTAGGTGAAATTCACCGTGAAGAATACTATTTTATCGTTGACTGGCCCACAAAATCTAAACCTTTCTACATAAAACCTAGAGACGATAAACCTGAGGTTTGTGAGGCTTTTGACCTAATGTATAGCTGGATAGAGCTTGCTTCTGGAGGGACCAGAATCCATGATAAGGAGCTTTTGGTTAAAAGGTTGAGGGAGCAGGATTTAAACCCTGAAAGTTTTAGTTCCCATCTTAAGGTTTTTGATTGGGGTATGCCTCCTCATGCAGGTTGGGCTTTAGGTTTAGGTAGGTTTTTAATGGTTCTTACTGGGAGAGAAAACATACGTGAATGTGTTCTTTTCCCAAGGGATAGGGATAGGCTTGAACCCTAACCATCTTAAAACCTTTAAGCTCTCCACCCTTTTAGGTTTTCTAGCTCTCTGGCTAGGAGTGGAAGAAAGGTTCCTATATCCGAGATTACTCCTATGGCTTGCATAGAGCCTCTATCAAGAAGCTTTGTTACTGTTGCAGGGTTTATGTCAACACATACAACCCTAACAGTTGAAGGTATCATATTACCCACAGCTATAGAGTGGAGAGCCGTAGAAAACATTAAAACCATGGAAACATCTTTAAGAATCTCCCTATACCTTTTTTGAGCTTCAACCATGTCTGTAATAACCTCTGGTAGGGGTCCATCATCCCTAATAGAACCTGCTAAAACAAACGGAACCCCATTTTTTATACACTCATACATTACACCTTTTTTGATTATCCCCTTTTTTACAGCCTCATAGAGACCTCCAGCCTTATAAACCTCGTTTATTGCTGCAATATGGTTTCTATGACCTTTTAAGGATGCAATCCCCTCTTTTAAAGATATTCCAAGAGAGGTTCCGTAGAGGGCTGCTTCAACATCATGAACAGCTAAAGCATTACCGCTAAGTAGGGCGTCCACAAAACCCATCCTTATCATGCTTGCAAGAGAGTCTCCAGCACCAGTATGGATAACTGCAGGTCCTGCCACAACAACAATTTTCCCCCCGTTTTTCTTGATTTCGTAGATGTCTTGGGCTATCCTCCTAATTATCGAGGTTGAGGGTTTTTCTGGTGATGCTTCACTACTCATAAACTTAAAGATTCCTATGCTTTCTCTTGGACGTTCAGGAGGTCTAACCTTTATTCCTGTCTCCCCAACAACTATTAGGTCTCCTTTTTTAACTTCACCCATGGCTTTACAGTAGGCTTTACCTTTTTCAGGTTCCACAACTATAACCTTATCCATCATCAAATTTTCAACTTCAATCCATCTACCGTTAATATAGACGTAGGTTGGATGGTTTGTTGTCGAGTAGAAGTCTTCTGGAAGAATTTTGTCGGCTGGTGCAGGCTTATATTTGGCTTCCTCAATTTTACATGGAACCGCTCCAAGCCTAAAAATTTCTTCAAGAATAAAGTTTAGATGGTTTTCATCTCTCCCCTTAACAAGCATTTTAGCATAGCTATAATCGGTTTTTCTTTTTCCAACCCTAAACTCTAAAACCTCAAAGTCTCCACCCAACTCCATTATACGGTCCCATATCCTCGAAAGAATCATCGAGTCTATAAGATGTCCTTCAACCTCAACCTCATGACTTGCAGAAAAGTTTTTGTTAGACATTCTAGCTTCAAACTCCCATATTTTCCTCAGAAAAGCTTTAAAATCCAAAAATTAAAGTTTTACTCTTAAGTTTACAATGTTCCCTTTTAGAGGAAAGATTTTAATGTTTGCTTTAACCTTCTTTTAGAAGTGGATATGGGATGTCTAAGCTTAAAATAGCCATACCCAAAGGACACCTATGGGAAGGGACAAAAAATCTTCTCACCCAAGCTGGCTACGAACTTAAAATTGTTAGTGAAAGATCCTATCTTGTCATGTCAAACGACCCTGAGGTTGAAATGAGGATTCATAGAGCCCAAAATATAAGTCCACTTGTTGAAGAGGGAAGATACGACTTAGGAATAACAGGTTTTGATTGGGTTGTAGAATGTAATGCTGATGTTGAGGAGCTTATGGATCTTGGGTTTGGAA
>Ga0180301_10000070_pt1 | contig 67979 bp, 69 predicted proteins | sample GuaBasSediGuay16_FD_121797 | JGI IMG/M metagenome (GOLD analysis project Ga0180301, IMG submission 121797) | Subseafloor sediment microbial communities from Guaymas Basin, Gulf of California, Mexico - Guay16, Core 4569-2, 12-15 cm | ecosystem: Environmental > Aquatic > Marine > Hydrothermal...
GGAACAACAGGCTCTGGTAAAACCACTCTTTTAAAGAATTTAGTTGCATCGATATATTCAGGGTATAAATATGAAGGTGAAAGACCAACAATAATTGTTATGGATCCAAACAAGGATTATGTTCATTTGCCACTAAAACCTTTATGGGAAAAGACTCCCGGTATTAATTGGGATCTCGAAGTAGATCTTGCCAGAAACATTAGTGATTATGTTAGAAAACCTAACGGTATAATGATCATACTACCTATTACACAATATGTTATAGATAGACTAATACATGAATCCGAGATTACATGGGTTAAAGCTTTATTGATTATTGCCCAGGACTATTTTGATACGGTATATAAAGGAGTTATTGAAAAAATAAATGCTAAACTTCTTAATGAAAAGATCGAGGTCATCGAACAAGAGTTCAAGGGTAAAAAACTTAGATATGCCTTGATCGAAGCATCTGTGAGATATTGTGATGGCGAAGAAGACTATATAGAGATCTATATAGTACCTTATGGATTCCTATTTAAGAATATGACACCACGTGAATTCATAGAGCTTAATCCATTCTTTACACAACAAGCAAGAGACTCACTCTATAGATTACTGATTAGACTTAGAAAAGAGGATATAATCTTTAATACACTACGTGAATTCTATAATGCGTTATCTGAAGCCCGTATACAGAAAGGCAAAAGGGAGAAAATCGGTATAACTCTCGACCCTCGTATAAATGCAGTTACCGAATTACTAAGTAGACTAGCAATACACAGAGCCACTCTCGAGAATATTATTAGGCAAGTTGGTTCTTTAGTTGATACTGGTTTCTTCGACATTGAGATCCTTGCAAAAGCTGGAGAGAAATACCTGAGCGAACCATGTATCGAATGCTTACTTGAACTTCATGAAAAGATGTTTAAGAAGTATCCAGTCGTAATTGATCTAGAATATTTGCAGGAAAATAGCCCGACAGACCCCGAGCAGACTATAGCTATTGCAGCATTCCGTATACTTAATAGAGTATTTCAGTGGAAAATGATTAAGGCTCGCATGAGAGAACCTACCCAACCAATTATTATATTAATTGATGAAGCCCACAGATTCTTTCCCTCAAGAAGTGGTAGGAGAGATGAATATATAGAGCATATATCTGGAATGATCGATAGAATAGCTCGTTTGGGTAGGGCACGCGGCCTTGGCTTAGTTTTTTCTACACACTCCCCGAAAGATGTACATGATATTATACTGCAACTTACGAATACAAAAATTATTCTTCGAATGGATAAAAGTACTTTGACAGCATTAGATATCCCTAGTGAATATCGCGACTTCATCATAAAGGCCGGTGATCGAGTGGGTCTTATTAAGACGCATGCTATTAGACTAGGATATACAACGTTTAGAACTACATTACCATTAGTGGGTCATTACGATCTATCAGCGTTATCGCTTAAAAAATAATGAACGGGATGTAATATGGATATAGGTTTTTATGAAATAATAATCCCTAAGTTAAGGAAAATACTTAGAAGCACTTCAATTAAGGATATAGAGTGGTTTAAAGAAAAAGTATTGGAACAATGGATTATTAATAGACCCAGTGAAATATTACCTGATATAGTATATGGCGTTGATGGAGGAAGTAAAGGTATTGATTTTAAAGGATTTACACTAGCATTCATAACAGCGGGCTCCGTTGGCTACCGTAAAGAGGATAATATATTAAAATTTTACAATAGATTCCGTACAGCTTATGTCGACAAGGTTACACCACCATTCAATATTAGTGAAAGAATATCCCTATATAGAGAGGTTCTTGAGGGAAAAATAGCCTGTCATAGTTGTAGGGATCATGGCTTGGTCCTCATGGATGGTACTATTGAATCAGCGGTAATAGCTCCGAGACCCAGGGTTTCTAGAAAAGATCTTGAAGAAGTACCTTTTCTCAGAAAATATACTATTGTTGAAGGAGCCACGAGCTACATTATGGAAGAAAAGTCAGAACTCTTTGATGAATTATTTGAATGTATCGATAGATCCTTAACTAAAATAGAATATTTGCAGGAAAATCCTATATGTGCATCTATTCTGGACTATAGTTTTGTAAGAAGCCCTAAAGTCATTGATTATATAACCGTCTCGATGGAATATATTGAAAAGGTCTATGTTTATGGACGTTTACTCGAGAAATTAGCTAGTGATAATTGTAGACTAGTATATATTGCTAAAACAAGTAGGTCAACGGATCTATTTAGATCAAATGTATATCCTGATATAATATTGTTTGAAAAATTAACAAACGAGCCAGGGTATTCTAAAGTTAATAAACAACCCATTACCAGTATAAAGTTATTACCAAGACTACACATTTCTAGATCATATAGAGAAGCTCTTGATCTTTATGAAAAAATGTGTGTTTATTATACGTTTTCAAGATTCACAGAGTATGGTCCTGTTCTAGGAGTTGAAGTAATAGATCTTTGTACTCCTTCACGAGTGGATGATGATTCATTTAAACAATTGCATGATATATTGTCTACAATATCTGTTAATGGATATCCATTTCCATTGAAAATGGCTCACCATGAAGTACATATTAGTGGCAATGACATAACTAGATTACTTCATTTACTCGGCCTAGATATAGAAACTACCGGGAGGGAGGTTCTTAGATGAAAATTGATGAGTGGATTCATGGTGAACAAATAGGCTCCGTAATTGGGGAGACTAGCCCCATACAAGCATTATTTATTGTAGAGAACAGAAGTATTAAGCCTAAGCTTGGAGAATATGTTGTAATAGATTATGGGCCTGATACTCCATTGAGAGAAAGATACGTTTTAGGTATGATTGAAAGCATTTATAGTGGTAACCCACTAGCACCAGATGATCTGGATAACCCGTATGCTATTTCCAGACTAAGAGTATATGATGAGACTCGAAGAAGAACTTATTTGAGAGGGGTTATAAGACTATTAAGCTATATTTCTACAATTTTGCCGAGATCCGGTGCACCTATTGTCGAAGCCCCTAAAACTCCTCCACCCCCTCTATCGCTAGTTTATAGAGCTAGTAGTAGCCTTTTAACAAAAATATTCTCAGAGCGTGGGCATGAATGGGTCCGTATAGGTGTTCTTGCTAGCCATCCTGAAGTACCATATAGTGTTAATGTAAATTATATTGTCCAAAGACATCTTGCTATACTTGCTGTTACTGGAGCGGGAAAGTCCAATACCGTAGCTTTACTTGTCTCAAGAATTGTTGATAAGCTTAAGGGTACTGTACTTGTATTTGATATGCATAGCGAGTACGCTAGTAGTAACCTGGGTGTTAAGACTAACGTTATTCAGCCTTTCTTGAATCCCCTTCATCTAGATGTTAGTGAATTTTTACAATTGGTTAGAATACCGTCTAATGCATGGAGACAGGAGTATATTTTGAGATCTGCTCTTGAAAGCGTTAAGAAGGCTATAATTAATAAAGATGTTTTGCCTAAGGATTTCTTTGATGTACTTAAAAAAGATATAGAGTTACTAATAACAAATCCCAAGATGAGTCGTATAAAGGTTAGCGGTAGAGCTTCCGAGTGGCAGAGAGCGGCCAGTAGTCTTCTTAATAAAATAGATGATCTCTTATTCCGTTATGGAAGTATATTTAGTTTTATGGTCTCAAAGGATCTAAAGTCAATTATAAGGCCTGGATATCTAAATATAATGGATCTTGGCGGAGTGGATGAAGATGCGGCTGACGTCATTGTACACCATTATTTACGCAGACTATACTATGAGAGAAAACGCTATATTAGAGAGAAAGACGGGTATCCGGATCCCATCTTAGTAGTTCTTGAAGAAGCACATGTACTTGTACCACGTAATGAGGATAGATTAACAAAGTATTGGGTGTCAAGACTTGCACGTGAAGGCAGAAAATTCGGCATAGGATTATGTCTTGTTAGTCAGAGGCCTAAGGTAATTGATGAGAATGCCCTTAGCCAGACAAATAATAAAATCATATTAAAACTCGTTGAGCCAAATGATCTACGATATGTACAATACGCCAGTGAATACCTTAGCGACGAGCTTCTAAAGATTCTTCCAGGACTAAATATTGGTGAAGCAGTAGTACTGGGCTTAATGACTCCTTTGCCGGCTATTGTAAAGATCGATAAATGTCCAGGTAAGAGCGGCGGTAAAGACATTGATGCTGTAACTGAATGGGGCAAGAGAAAAAGTTTAGCTGAAGAGGCTGAGGAGCTTATTAAGGAGGAAATTGATATAGCTGGTCTCTAAACAATGGTTATCAAACATATATTCTCTATAAAATTGCCCAAGCATTATAATTTATCATTAACATTTTATCCATCATTTACATACCCCTTATATAGATTTATGGAAAATAGAGCCGTAAAGGATATTGGAGTATGTAGCGGTACCATATTTACTTTTTATAAGGATCATGTGTATATAGATGGTCCATGTAATAGGGATGTCATCGAAGAATTGCTGGGCCTATGGTTTGATCCCTCAGAGTATATAGATAGCGTTAGCAAAAGATATAAGGACTACATATTAGGTCTTGTAAACAGATTTAATGGAATTAGATTAGCTATTTCACCTAGCGATAGGATCTGGGTTTTTATAGCTGTTTTTCTCTCTAAAGCTACTAACTTCCATATTAATACAGTCAAGTGGGTTAGAGAAATAGCTTCAATAGGTTTAAACAATTTTATCAAGAATGGATATAGATCTATTGGTAATAGCTTCCAATTAAAACAACTATGGCATCTGTTAAACGAAAGCAATATCATTGACGTGCTTGGATCATTTAATCCATATAGTTTTAACGATTCATGGAAATTGAGGCGGAAATTGCTAGAATACAAATATATTGGCGTTAAAACAGTTGATGCATTTTTACTTTTTGCTACTAAATTTAGCTTCTTTACACCTATAGATAGACATTATAAGAAGTTTCTAGTTCAAAAACTAGGTCTAAGAAGCTATAGAGAACCTTTAGATAAACTTTGTAAACTATACAACTGCTATATATGTCCATTGAATAGAAAATGCCTTAGTTATTTCAGTAGAAGAAACTTTGGGAAACTAAGTGGCTGGATACAGACATTATCTTACTTAGCTGGTAATAAATTGTTGAATATATGACCCTTTCCTATCTTTCTTAGCACTATAAATAATCGATAGTATTGATATAATGAATAATTCTATGTGAGGACTATACGTTAGCATAAGCTAATGAGGCAAATCTGTATTAATTATGCTACGATGTATAAATATTCTGAGCCATATATCTACTATCTAAAGCCGTGGCTTTTATTTCCTTGCCAACATTGAAACATCTAGATCATTTAATTCAAGTATAAAGTTGAGATATAAGGATATAAAGCCGACGATATGGTGTCTACTTTAGACTCTTATAGATAAATAATATTCTTTGTATTAAAGTAATTAAGGACAACAATACTAGAACATAAAGTATTATCTTGGCAACATTATATATGTAGATAGAGAATACAATGATCACTATTAGAAATAGTATTCTTTCTCCACGCTCAATAAGTCCTATACCCTCAATCTTTAGCCCTAGTCCCTCGGCTCTGGCCCTAGAATAGCTTATGAGAAATGATAGAATTATTAAAACATATACTATAAACTCATTAAAACCCATGTACTTCAAAGATAATATGAGTATAAAGTCGTTAATTCTATCAACAGTAGAGTCTAAAAATCCACCAAATCTAGTTACTCTACCACTATACCTTGCTACTGCTCCATCAGCTACATCTAGAAACGAAGATAATATAATAAATAAGATGTAGATAAAGAACATATCATAGATAATAAATAAATAAAACCCAGTTATCATGACAATTAACGAAAGCATTGTTAATAGATTAGGAGGTATCCTAAGTAAAGCAAACACTTTACCTATATAAAAGAGAGACTTCCCTAATTTCTTCCTTAATTTAGTTATCAATACACTTTACACCGCATAACTTAGTACAGATATTCTTCATAACAATTGCGTCCTTTTCCAGTACTGGGCTTTCGCTAATAAATACTGCATCAATACCTGTCTCAACAACACCTTTACAGACAATCTCAAATTCGGGACCATATTCTTCTTCGGCAAGAGTATGATGTTCCTTTTCACCACCCTTTCCATATTCTATGCGAGAGAAATGCATATGCAATGGTTTAACGGCTTGCGTCCCAAGCTCCTTCTCAACAAGCTCAATAACTTCGATTACATGTGATGTATCAACTATATAGCTTCCCAGACTCCTAGCATACAAATGAGCCCAGTCAATAACTGGCTTACACTTATCTATCTCACGGCATATGGCTATGTTTTCCTCAAGAGTGCCGAGCTGAGTAGTTTTACCCGTTGTCTCCGGCCCTAGCCATACACTCTCTGCACCCAAGCTCTTCCTATATTCTTCAACATCTCTTAAAGCCTTGATAGCTCTTTTTAGTGCTTCTTCTGGCGTTGTATCCTTATAGTATCCGGGATGAAAAACAACTATGTATGCATTCATCCAATATGCAGCTCTAACACTATCTATTAATCTCCTAACGCTTGCCTGTATAGTTGTCTCCTTAGGACTTCCAAGATTAATGAAGTACGGAGCATGTAAGCTCAATAATATATTGTATTTACTAGCTTCTTCACCTAGTTTACGAGCCTTATCCTCGCTAATCTTGACTCCACGAACAGCTTGATATTCAAGAGCGTTAAGACCCATTTCATGGAGAAACCTTGGTACCCCTATCATGTCTCCTCTGTAATCTATGGGCTTGCCAGCCGGACCAAAGTAATATTTATGCATGTCTTATCACTCTCCACATATTTTATTCTTAATTAATAATAATTAATAATATAGAATTTATAGTTTAGAGGACACATTGTCATCGATTTGATGCATAAATTCTATAAACTGTCTCTAATAATAGGTTGTTGTAGATTTAATGAGGTGAACAGTAATGTCTGTCAAGATAGATGTCAAAGCTATTGAATCAGAGATCGATCGTATTATTGAAGAAGCGAAAGCACATGCACAGAAGATAATTAGCGATGCACGGAAAAAAGCTAAGGAAATTATAGCAAGACCCATTCCTCTCGAACAATATAAAGAAGAAGCAGAAAAAATTAAAGAAAAAGCTAGAAAGGAAGCAGAAAAAATAGTTGAAGATGCAAAAAAGAAAGCTGAAGAAATAAAGAGAAAGAGCGAGGCACGTTTAAATGAGGCTGTTAACTGGCTTGTTAAAGTCGTTGCTGGGGTTTAGATCCATATGCCTCCAGTATTATTAAATAAGCCCGTTGAAATGGTAAAGGCAAATATACTCACACCCAAGACCTATGTCGATAAACTGTTATCTATACTGCATGAGGAAGGGGCATTACATATTACAAAGATAGGTAAAGGTATCGAGGAATATATTGTTAAGTTACAGAAAATCAATGACATAAATAATAAGATCGATTACATTTTATCTTTTAAGACGGGGGCGGTCCTAGATATTTCACTAACTTTATATGAACTAAGGCAGATATCCATGGATATCATCGAAAAAGATGTTAACAAGATCTACTTAGAAGTAAAGGGTCTCGAGGATAATATTGAAGAATATAAAAACGAGTTATCTAAATTAACTAATATTTATGATGTCACAAAACACTTGCCTCAAGATTTCGAGACAAAATACATATTTTATAAGGGAAAGTATTTATCAATTATAACAGCTTATGGTAAATCCGATAATATTAAGGAATTCGTTTTAGAAAATAAGATCACATTACTGTATAGCAAATTTATGGAGGAAAGAGCCGTAGCCATAATGATTATTGAAGTAAGTAAACTAAAAAGTCTATTGCGAAAACTAGCACTTTCAGGACTAAAATACCTACATATAGATAATAACCTAGTGGACAAGTATACTAAGATAAAGGAGTTAAATGATTATCTAAGTACCCGTATAAATGAGTTAAGGGATAAAATTAATGAGTTAAAAGATAAAATTAATAAAATAGTTTCGCGATCCCTAAGCGATCTTGGTAAATATAAGGTCATAATCGAGAATATGTCTTATAAAATAGAGGCTCTATTGAATATAGCTACATCAAAATATTTACTGCTCATCAGTGGATGGATTCCTAAAAACAAGTCTGATAAGCTGATTAATAGACTTAAAACAGAGAATATACCCGTTTATATAGAGTACAATCCGCCATCAATAGAGGACGAACCCCCCACATTACTCGAGAACCCAAAGATTATTAGATACTACGAGCCCATAGTAAAATTCTTAGGCGTACCCAACTATCATGAATGGGATCCCACTCCTGTTGTAGCTTATTCCTTTGCACTATTCTATGGAATAATGCTTGGAGATATGGGATACGCTATAGCAATTATATTAGCGGCTTACCTTATACTTGATAAATTTGTCGTTGATGTATATAGTAGAGATTACCAGTTCTTCAAAAGATCGATTGTAATATCAAGTATTGTTGGCTTTATTATAGGAGCATTAAGTGGTGCCTTATTTGGCGATATACTGGAAATTGCAAGATTGAAATATATGATTACTAATATCTTTAATGATCCATTAATGTTCCTTACAGTATCTATCATTATTGGATTAATACACGTAAATATAGCCCATGCTATAGCTTTAGTGAAGTATTTAAAGAGGAAAAATGTTGGAGACGTGATAAGTGAAACAGGCTTATTCGTAGCAGAGATCTTTGGCATACCTTATATAATGTATACAATGCTAAATATACCAATACCGATAATACCTCAACACATATTACAATACTTTATTTGGTTCGCATTAGCTGGAGTAGCATTAATTATAATAGGTATGATTAAAAGTATTGGTGGACTTGGCATACTAATGTGGTTATTTAATATAACTGGGTTACTAGGAGACGTACTTAGTTATAGTAGGCTTGCTGGCGTAGGTCTTGCAACTATATATCTAGCATCTAGTTTCAACCTTATGGCTAAAATGATTTATAATGGCATAATAGGTATGCTTCCACAAATAATAGCTCCTATAATAGCTTTCATACCAGCTATGTTAGTAGCCCTTTTCGGACACTTTATAAATACAGCTTTATCGGCCTTAGGAAGTTTTATACATTCCCTAAGACTGTGCTTTGTTGAATTTCTCAGTAAGTTCTATGAGGGAAACGGCTACTTATTTAACCCATTTCGAATTATTTTAAGAAAGAGAATAATTATAGAGTAATTAAGGACTAACATGTCTCTTAAAACATTTCTAAGAAATACTACCCCTCGTCATTAATTCTTGCCTCATTCTTCTAAATATCCTCTTCTCTAGGATGTCGATATTCTTCTCCACATCTAATGTCCAGGTACGTTCACTCTGACTATAAAATCTATAAGGTATGCCCCATTTCTTAACAGCAACAGTATCATAACTAAAGATCTCAGCTTCATCTATAAGATTTAATTGTCTTAGTTGATAGAGCAACCTGGCCAAGTAGACTTGAAAAATACTTGGAATAGCCATCGATATTACAACAACGTATTTATCAGGTTTAAAATTATCGTTTTCGTTAAAGAAATCAAGAATTTCATGTCCCCATCTGATCACATAAACCCATGGTTTATACTTAAAGAAACTTATAAGAATGCTGGCTTTATCCTTGTCGCTAGTCTTTAGAATGACCACATGGAAGGAATCAATAGGCCTGCTCGTAAAGCCGGTTTTAAGAAAAATACCTTTAATCAAATTCCTCTTGTATACATGAAGATACAAATGTTTATTAAAAACTTTCAGTGAAAAAGGGTATTCTTTTGCCATCATATGAATTGTTTTAAATGCATCTTTTTCTAACTCCTTTAAAATAATCAAGTCTACTATATCAGGGGGATCAGTATATTTAAGATTGCTCCAATAGAGATTCCTTTCACTTAACCCCGTTTTATAGGCTATTTCATTTAATTCTTTTACCATAATATCCCAATTATATTTAAAAAATGATCTTACAGGGTCTGTTGAGAATGTTGGTTGGGACCTCATAATATTGTAAATCATATAAACTCTTTTTTTACCTTGTATAAATTTTGTTTTCTTAATAAGTTCTCTATAGGCTTCTTTAATCATTTCTATTAAAATGCGTTTATTGGCCGGAATATAATATGATATGAAAGTTCCTACAGGATTATGTGTTATAACATAGAATTTAAGCCATACATTAAAAGGTATATCATTATGATCGATAATAGTGGGTAAATATACCATAAACTCCATTAATCCTAAAGATAATGTGTTTACATCAATTGTAAATTCCAATCCTAGTTTCCTTATCCTCTTAATAAATTGTTTTAAAAATTCCTCATTTATTCCTAGTTCTTTCGATAAAAGTGAATAATCTCCGGCAATCCTAGTACTTCTAAGTTTATCTATTATTGGTCCAAGCTTGTATTTACCTATTTTATTAAGTAAATTTATGACTCTCTTATAGGAGTCTATATAGTCATCCACCATTGCAGCCAGTTTTTCTTTAGAATCCATGAATATCATCCGCTATGATAGTTATATGTCTGCTTCATTCTATCTTTACCTTACTACTATTAATTATTTAGTCATTTAACTGTATTTTCATTTTCCACTACTACTTATATATCTCAACCATTTTATGTTATTTTGTAAAAGTATGATATGGAGATATATATGAGTATCACTCACAAGCTAGAGATCTTTAGAGGTCGAAGGGTAAAACTCTATGTTGAGGAACATTTACTTCCAAATGGTAATAAGGCATTGAGAGAAGTAGTTAGATTCCCTAACGCAGTAGTCATTCTTCCACTCCTCACATTTGACAAAATAGTTTTACTATACCAGTACAGACCAGCCATTAGAAAATGGATCTACGAATTACCAGCAGGTATAATAGAGGGAGATGAAGATCCTGCTGAAACTGCTTCTAGAGAATTAATAGAAGAAACTGGCTATAAAGCGGGTATTCTTAAACAAGTATTTAGCATGTACATGGCACCGGGATATAGTACCGAATATATGTATGCCTTTATAGCATATGATCTTAAAGAAGTAGGTGCTAAGCCAGAGCCCTACGAAGTATTAAGGAAAGAGATCATCAGTATAGATAAAGCACTAGAGATGATAAAAAACAATGAAATAATTGATGCTAAAACAATTGCCTTAATACTATATTACGCATATAATAGAAATAATATAATATCTATACTGGGAAAATAGATAATTAAGAAAATATAGGTGTACACTATTTGAGCACATTGCCTCCAGAACTAGAAGAGCTTAAGCATTTAATTAACTTAGCTATTCATATAGAAGGTCCTAGTAGTTGGATAGTTAGAGGATTTATTGAAAATGTGGATGAATATGTTCTTGACACAATTTCTCTTATACTTGATGAAAACCTCTCAGAAGATCTTGAATATGAGATTTTAGAAGATAAAACATTATGCGATATTTCGCCTGAAGAGAAAGATTGTAAAGACACTTTACTTATAGCAATCTATTTTGATGGAGATACTGATCCATTAGCATATATTATTTTTAATAGAAAACTCGGAGATAATACATATATTTTTAAACTAAGAAAAATTATTCTCACAAAGTACCAAGTCTAAATACTCTTCTTATAATTCATAAGACAGTGAAAGTCTAGGGTTTTAAAACTTTTCTCCAAGATCTCCTTACCGATCATTACCATAACATTGACAAATGATGATTTTCATATTATTGCCTCGGTGGAAGCTATGAACATACGCATATTAAAGCATCTAATTAGAACAATCAAATACAGTAGGTATATAATTCCAGTAATTATGGCCTTAGCGGTCTTTTTGGGCGGCGGAACCCACGGAGGAGACCCAATAGATAATGATCCAGTTGTTTAGATTCTAATAACTTTTTTAATTAGGCTTAACTTCTCCATATTCAATAAAATACCATAGCCTGTTTCACCTTTAATAGTTTGATTAAACTTTTTTACCTCTTATAACCATTGGATTACTGTGACTTGGTTATGTATGGTTATGGAGGATGGAAAAATGGATCCATTAGCATTAGTATTTGCCTATGCGGGTGCAGCTATAGCATTACTTGGTGGATTTGTAGGTTCGTCTTTAGGTATTGGCGCTGCTGGTACAGCTGGTACCGCAGCTCTTGCAGAGGATCCTAAGCAATTTAGGAATGTATTACTATTAGCATCGCTACCAATGACACAGACATTCTACGGATTAATTGTTATGATCCAGTTTATCTATAACATTAAAGGTAATGTTGACAAGATTGGGTTAGAAACAGGATTAGCCATGCTTGCTTTGGGATTAGCTGTTGCATTCGCAGAATATTTTTCAGCAAAATACCAGGGACGTGTGTGTGCTTCAGGTATAGCTGAGTTACCGAGAACTAAAGGTGCTGTTACATTTAGTACAATGATCTTAGCTGTTTATGTAGAGCTTGTAGGCATTCTTGGAATGGTGTTTGGTATACTGGGCATGACCCTCATAATGTCTTAGACCTGAGGGATTCCATTTGAATATGAGCAGTACCGGAGAACTAGTAGGAGATGTAAAGGATATTATCGAGAGACTTAGATTAGATGCTAAAAAGAAAGCTAAAGAAATCATGAGAGAGGCTGAGAAAAGAGCTAAAGAAATCATTGAAGAAGCTGAAGAAAAATGGAGAAAAGAAGCTGAAAAGAAGAGAGAGGAAATCATTGAAGAAGCTAGAAAAGAGGCTCAAATAATAGTTTCAGAGACCCGCAGAAAAGCTAGGATGATTATAGCTAATGCAAAATATGAAGTTATAGAAGAAGTCTTTAGTCGGACTAGGGAAGAGATTAGAAAGAAAGTCAACATAAAAAGTTCTCTCAATAACTTATTAAGGGAGAGCTTAGCCCATGTTACTAAGCCTTCAACAATTTATGTAAATAAAGATGACGTTGATATTTTAAGTGAGATCATAAATGAAGTTGGGCTTGAGGATGTAGAGATAAGAGAATCAAATATTCTTGGAGGATTAATAATTGAAAGCATTGAAGGAGTGAAGGTAGATAATTCTTATGACACACGATTAAAGAGAGCTAAAGAAACTCTAGTCAATAAATTAGCAGAGATCCTTTGGAGTTCTGGGTGAAATAAATAGTGATAACAAGAGTTTTTCATGAATCCTATGTATACTCTTATGTTTCTATTTTACTCTCAAGAATACTTACTAAAACTGATTTTGTAGAGCTATTAGATTCCAAAACTATAGATGAAGCCATAAAGGTGATAAGTAATAAGCCTATTGGAACAAAACTATATACTCTCGTGTTGGAGAAGAATATTGAACTTAAAAAAATCAATGAAGCCATAAATAATTACATTATAGAAAGACATAATGATCTCTATGATCGCATATCTTCACGTCATAGAAGATACTTGGAACCCATAGAGAGTCTTTTTGACTCGTTCAATATAGTATTGTTCTATAGTAACTTGGTTAGAGGATGTAAGGCGGAATATCTAATTCCGGCAGGAAAGATCTTTAGAATGAAAGTAGATCTTGAGAAAGCTAAAAACATTGATGAACTAATTGATATTCTACTTGGTAAAGGATTAAGTATTTACATAGACACTCTAAAGAAATATACAGGCGATCCAATAAAGTTATTTTATACACTAACTAAAAAGATCCTACCTAGTAGTAAGCCATTAGACATTCCATATAGGCGTTTACTAGGTTTTATACATGATTTATTATGGATACTAATGTGTAGTGCTAGTGGTGAAATACCTAAAGAAGTCATTCCAAACTTTTATGGCCTATCAATAAATGAATTTAATAATGTATGTCTATCAAAAAGTTTAGAGGATATTCCCGCTATATTACAGGATGGTTACTATAGGAACTTCTCAGAGATCCTTAGATATACTAATAAGATTAGTATTGGCAGTGGATCACTATTTCTAGGTTTTATACTTTATTTGTCTGATTTAACAAAGGATTTATTAACTCCATACACTGCTCATCCTTATGTAAGGTACTATATACTTATTCTTAGCGAAGGAATATTACTCAATACATGTTTAACGGCCATAGCCACTGGTATGTTTGTAAAAGAACTTAAAGATCTTATTAATGAGTGGTGGGTTCTTTGATGAAGACAAGAATTACTAGAAAAGATATATTAATTATAGGTGATCGTTTATTATGCCTTATAGGTTCAGCTGCAGGTACTGATTATATAGAATTCTCAGGTACCAATTGTAAAGATGTACATGATTTTCTAAATAAGAACGCTACAAAATATGGAGTTATAATTGTTTCGAGAGAAACTATTACGTCATGTAAAGATGTTAATACGCTTCTGAAAAATCTACCTGAAAATATACTATCAATTATCATAGACACGCCAAGAACAATGGAGAAATTAGATGTCAAGAAACACTACGAGGACATTATACGCAAATATATTGGTTTAAAGATAACGCTATAGTTTTTATGCCCACTCGCAATAACCCTTATACTGAAATAATTGAAGCAGGTGCTTGAGCAATTGCCATTAAAGGGAAGTATATACAGAGTATCCGGTCCTCTTGTGATAGCCGAAGCTATGAAAGGTTCCAAAGTATACGAAGTTGTTGAAGTTGGTGAAGAAAGACTCGTAGGTGAAATAATTGGGGTTGAAGGGGATAAGGCTATTATACAAGTCTATGAAGATACTACGGGGCTTAAAGTAGGAGACCCGGTCTATGGTACAGGATATCCCTTAGCAGCTGAATTAGGCCCCGGCTTGGTAGGATCAATTTATGATGGTATTCAGAGGCCATTACCTATTCTAGAAGAACTTGCAGGCTTCTTTGTAAAGCGAGGTGTCAAGGCTGCACCATTACCAAGAAATAAGAAATGGCATTTCATACCTATTGCTAAAAAAGGTGATAAATTAGAGCCGGGTGACTATCTCGGCTATGTTATTGAGACAGAAACAGTTAAACACTACATAATGGTTCCACCTGGAATTCATGGCGTTCTAAAAGAAATCGTTCAAGAAGGGGATTATACAGTCGATGAGACTATTGCTATTATAGACGATGTAGAGGTTAATATGATACAGAAATGGCCTGTACGTAAACCTAGACCTTATCGAGAAAAACTCGAACCCCATGAGCCATTGATTACAGGCCAGCGTGTAATAGATTTCTTCTTCCCATTAGCAAAGGGCGGTAAAGCCGCCATACCAGGAGGTTTCGGTACTGGTAAGACCATTACTTTACAGCAACTTACCAAATGGAGCCACGTAGATATAGCCATCTATGTTGGATGCGGTGAGCGCGGTAATGAAATGGCTGATGCGCTTCATAGTTTCCGTAAACTTGTCGATCCACGTACTGGTAAGCCATTAGTTGAGAGAAGCGTATTCATAGCAAACACTAGTAATATGCCTGTAGCAGCTCGTGAAACAAGTGTATTCCTTGGAGCAACGATTGGCGAATATTTCCGTGATATGGGATACCATGTGTTAATGGTTGCTGATTCAACAAGTCGATGGGCTGAGGCTATGAGGGAGATTAGTGGTCGATTAGAAGAGCTTCCTGGCGAAGAAGGTTATCCAGCATATTTGGGTTCTAGACTAGCTAGTTTCTATGAAAGAAGTGGTTATGTAGAGACTCTCGGCAAGCCTGAAAGAACTGGAAGCTTAACAATTATGGGTGCAGTAAGTCCTCCTGGAGCAGACTTTAGTGAACCGGTTACACAAGCGACTTTACGTATAGTGCGTGCACTATATGCTCTTGATGTTGCGCTAGCTTATCGTAGACACTATCCAGCTGTTAATTGGCTCACAAGTTATAGTCTCTATGTAGAGAATGTTGCTGATTGGTGGCATAAGGAAATAGGTAGTGAATGGAGAAGTCTTCGTGAGAAGGCTCTTGCTATTCTACAGAAGGAGGCAGAGCTTGAAGAACTCGTAAGACTTGTTGGAGCAGAAGCATTGCCTGAAGAGGATAAACTTGTTTTAGAAGTTGCACGCATGATTCGTGAAGACTTCTTACAACAAAATGCCTTCCATGAGATCGATACTTATTGTCCGCCTAAAAAGGCTTTGCTCATGATGAAGGCCATAATGTTGTTTTACGATTATGGTCGTGAGGCCATTCGTAAGGGTATAACGGTTGATGAAATACACAATATGAAATGCAGGATTAAGATTGCACGTATGAAGGAAGTACCTAATGTAGGTTTTGAGGATATGTTTAAACAATTATTTGACGAGATAAGAAATGAATTTGAGACAAAGATTAGAGAGGTGGGTATTATTGGTAGTTTCTAGCCTAGCTATTCGTGAATCTCCAAAACTTATAAGAGCTCAAGGAAGTCTATTGATCGCGGAGCCTATATATGGCGTTAGCTACGGTGAAGTAGTTGAAGTAATGCTTGCCAATGGAGAAACAAGACTTGGACAAGTAATAGATGTTAGTCGTGAAGCCATTATAATTCAGGTTTTCGGAGGAGTTAGCGAAGTAGATCTAAAGGGTTCACGTGTTAGGTATAGTGGAGAAACATTGAAGTTACCAGTGGGCATAGACATGCTTGGCAGAATGTTTGACGGATTAGGAAGACCTATCGATGGAGGTCCTCCAATTGTTCCAGAGGATTATCTAGATATTAACGGTGCTCCCTTAAATCCAGCTGCTCGTTTACCTCCATCAGAATTTATTGAAACAGGTATTAGTGCTATTGATGGTTTGAATAGCCTTGTGCGTGGACAAAAACTGCCTATATTCTCAGGTTCAGGATTGCCACATAATCGTATAGCTGCCCAAGTCGTTAGACAAGCTCGTGTACGCGGGAAAGAGGAGCGGTTTGCAATTGTATTTGCCGCCATTGGTATTAGCTATGACGATGCTATGTTCTTCATCGATAACTTCCGACGTTACGGTGCATTAGAGAACGCTGTTGCATTTATTAATACTGCTGACTCTCCGGTTATTGAGCGTGTAGCTATTCCAAGAGTGGCGTTGACTGTGGCCGAGTATCTGGCATGGAAGCATGGAATGCATGTATTAGCTATCCTTACTGACATGACAAATTATGCTGAGGCTCTACGTGAACTTAGTGCTGCCCGTGAAGAAGTACCTAGTAGGAGAGGTTATCCGGGATATATGTATACTGATTTGGCGACCATATATGAGAGGGCTGGCAGGGTTGAGGGGCAGAAAGGTAGTGTTACTCAGATGCCTATATTGACGATGCCGGATGATGATATAACACATCCTATACCCGATCTAACAGGCTATATTACTGAGGGCCAACTTGTACTATCAAGAGCATTATGGAGGAAAGGTATCTATCCGCCCTTTGACATTCTTATGAGCTTATCACGATTGATGAAGGATGGCATCGGTGAAGGAAAGACGCGTGAAGACCATCGAGGAGTGTTTATGCAACTATATAGTGCCTATGCAGAGGGCGTAAGGCTTCGTGAATTAGCCGTTGTCGTTGGTACCGAAGCATTATCTCCGAGGGATAAGAAGTTCCTTGAATTCGCTGATAAATTTGAAAGGGAATTTATTGGTCAAGGAGAGTATGAGAGGAGAACTATTGAGGAAACCCTTGATAGGGGATGGGATTTGTTATCCATATTGCCTGAAGAAGAACTTAAACATGTAAAGCTGGAGCATATCAAGAAGTATCATCCAAAATATAAAGGTAGAAAAGCTAGTACTATTTCATGATTCTTTTAACAAGATAATATTTTGCTGCATCTTCAAAAGCTACTATAGCATCTAATGCTATACCTATATCCTCGCCCCATGAAATAACTCCATGCCTCGGTATAACTACAAGCCGTGAACCCCTTAAGACCTCTTCTAAAATATTGTTTGCTAGATCAATTGTTCCTGGCGATGCCGGTTTACATATGCTAACTTTGCCAACGCTGTACTTTATTTCCGCAAATACTTCATTAAGCCAATCGATACCTGCTGCATCAACCAATGCCGTTGATATTGGTGGATGGGCATGAAGAACTGCTTTAGCATGGTCTATTTTCTTATATATCATTATATGAGCGTTTATTTCTATTGATGGTTTTCTTAAACCCATATACAAGTTTCTATCAAGATCATATATAATAAGGTCATTAACTTTTAACATATGCTTAGGAATTCCTGAAGGAGTCAACCATACTAAAGAGCCTTTTCTAATGCTTCCATTACCACCACGTGGATTAGTTAGTCTTTTCTCGACAAGAAATTTCATAGCATAAATTAATGTATATGGTTCAGTTAATGCATCACTCACGTACCTCACCTTCACAGCTTTATTTTAGATCCTGCCATTGCTTTAATGAGTTTTCCAGGATAGTTCGCAACCATGTACTCTATAAACTTTATACCGCTACAATGCAGGGGTATTACATATGTTGATACCGAGGATAAATAATCTGCTATAGATTTAATGAATCTTTCAGGTGCGTTGATTAAATGGAAGCCTCCTATGACAGCATATATTTTTTTATTAAAATGTTCATAGATAGACCACAAAACTTCTTTATAATTAGGATGCATGCACCCACTAAAGATGATTAATCCTTTATCACTGTCTATAACGAGGAAATGTTCCCATGGAGGACCATAATAGGGTTTCGAGATGTATACTCCTGGAAGAATTTTAATCCAGTCGATAATCTCTATTGGCACCAAGCCATTTTTCATAATTATTTGCTCAAAGTAGGGGCCTGACGCATAGGGTATGTATGTTTTTGTTGACGGAGCTATCCATCCAATAAAAGATATTCCACCAGTATGAGATGTATGTACATGGGAAATTACAACTGCATCTAATAAACTTAAATCTATATCTAGGGATTCTGAGTTATTTCTTAAAATATCCGGATTAGGCCCAGTATCAAACAATATATAATGACCCATAGTCTCTATATATAACGAAATACCATGAATAGGCTTCAGTCTAACTTCATCAATACTTCGATCATCAACTAATACCGTAATCTCTAACTCGTTCAATTCAGTTAATCCTCCAAGAACATTATCTAGGAGGTAAGGAAAATATAAAACTACGTATATCATTAGAGAATATGGAAAGTGCTTATGGAATCAAATATGAAAGTAGCAGTACTATATAGTGGAGGAAAAGATAGCACCTATGCATTACATTGGGGATACCTTCAAGGGCTAGATATTGAGTGTCTACTATCCATTTATCCAAGAGAATCTTCTATGCTATTCCATTATCCAGGAATAGAAGCTACAGTTTACCAAGCAAAAGCAATGAACATTGATATTCTATATTCGAGGGCGGTGGATAATGAAGAGCATACATTATATAATTTATTGAAGAAAGCAAAAGAGAAATATAGTATAAAAGGAGTCATTGCTGGTGTATTACTTAGTGATTATCAGAGAATGAGGCTGACTTTCGTTACAGAAAAACTCGGATTATCCCTATATACACCATTATGGAGAATTGATCAAAGGTGCTACATGAAAGAAATAGTTAAAAATGGGATAAAATTTATCATAACATCCATATCAACCTATGGATTAAGCCATAAATATATAGGTAGAATCGTCACATTAGAATTACTTAATGAAATTTTAGTCATAACAAGTAAATACCGGTTAAATCCAGCATTTGAAGGGGGAGAAGCAGAAACACTCGTGATCGATGCACCATTATTCAAACAAAAACTAATAATTAAAGGAAGAATTATAAAGAGAGGTCCATATGAGGCAAGGCTAATAATTGATAAAATAGATCTAGGAGATCAACCCAGGATTATTATAGAAAATAGAGAATAGTGCTGATGGAAAATATCCTTCATGGTTTATGTATTAAAATTACATTTGTCTTAATCTTTTATTTGCTACCAAAGTAGTTAGCTAATACGTTCGCCAGATGCTCTGGTTTAGTATACCATTTATCGTACTTGTAGTCTTTTCCTCCAATACTTACAATAATGAATTCTCCTTGATCCTTTACTGTTGCTTGGATCTTGTTATCCTTTACTAGGTAGAATATTTTCGCACTCTTATCAACGATCTTGTAACCACTTAATTTCGCTATTAATAATTTTTTAAGCTCCTTTATATAGTCTGACATTGCACATCACTAGTTTTTGGAAACATAGATAATCCTTCTTAAATCTTACTCTCTAAAATTAATCTAAAGAGAGGTAAAAGATTATAGAGGAAATAGTGTTTTTAGTATGTAACTCCAAGCAATGCCCATTTATCTGATTCTTTACCACACACACTTCTACCTTTTGCAGGAAGCTTTATTGGCGATTCAACGATTGTTCCTATAACTCCTTTTCCAGTTATCGACTCTAGTTCTTCAGCACATTCTTCAGTACCGTCCCAAGGTGTTACAATTAATCCCCTTCTACCTATTACTTCTTCAGGCTTCTCAGTAATTATAACTAGTCTCTTAAACTGTTCAAGAGCACGTTTATATAACGTTGCTTCAATGTCTTTCCATACGTTTTTAAGCTCATTAACTAGAGACTCTATACTCACTGTTCTCTTTTCGATCATATCCCTTCTAGCTATTGTTACAGTTTTATTTTCAAGCTCTTTTCTACCTACTTCAAGCCTCGTAGGTACACCCTTCATGTCCCAATAATAGTATTTCCATCCAGGCGTATGTTCAGGATCATCATCTAAATAACTCCTAATACTATTTTCACGAAGTAGTTTATCAATTTTCCTGGCATAATCTATGATGTCTTTTTCATCTCTTCTAGCAATAGGTACTATAACGACTTGTATTGGAGCAACTTCTGGGGGGAGAATCAGTCCTCTATTATCTCCATGAACTGCTATAACTGCTCCTAAACTTCTTTCCGAGATCCCATAGCATGTCTGATATACATATTTAAACGTACCATCCTCATCCATAAATCGTATATCAAATGCCTTAGAAAACCTCTGACCTAAATTAATTACTGACCCAAGTTCTAATGCCTTACCATCAGGCATTGGTGTGATAAAGTCGTAATTGTATTCCGCACCACTAAACGTATCCCATGGAGGCGTAAGCACTATGAAATATGGAATTAATAGTCTATCATAGAATTTCTTATATATGGCTACACCCTCCTTAATCTGTTCTTCAGCTTCTTCCATAGTGGCATGAGCAGTATGTGCCTCAATAAATGAGACAACTTCTCTAACTCTAAGAATTGGATGAGTAGCCTTAGTTTCATAACGAAATACATTAACGACTTGATACATTTTAACGGGAAGATCCTTTTTTCCCTTAATCCACATACTCCACATATAATACATGACGGTTTCACTAGTAGGCCTAACATATAGCTTTTCACTAAATTTCCTAGTCTTAGTACCCTCAACAACGAATGTCTCGCCGCCAAAACCTTCAAGAAACTCCTTTTCCTTAGCAAATAAGCTCTCTGGTATCATTGTAGGAAAGTACGCTTCTTCATGACCCGTAGCTTCTAAAAGTTCAACCAATATCTTTTGTACATTTCGTAAAGCCTTATAGCCATATGGTCTCCAAACATTCATGCCTTTAACAGGGTACCTTATATCAACAATTTCTGCTCGTTTCAGTATTTCATGATACCATTTAGCGAAATCGCTGTACTTATCGATGTCAAATAGATATTTTTTCTCTGACACGATTTACACCCACTACGACTAACCACTCTTATACAAGGTAATAACAGCTAGTGTCTTAAATAAATTCATTTCCTCAGAGAAAAACTCATTATATTATTGAGTAGATTTAAATAATTTATTGAGCTTGTTCTAATATATTCATATATAGCTCTTATAATCTCTTCATTAACATGTTGTTTAGGCGTAGTAATTAGATTTATTTCGAAAATCCTATTTTCATTCCCAGGACTGTATATTACTTCACCTTTTATATGCGAATTATTTAATTTCTTCAAAACATCCACTGCTATCATTATTTCAGGAATTAATCGTGTTTCAAATAATCCATTAATCATATAAGTAGCTATGGGCTTTAGAAAGTTCTTATTAAATGATTTAACAAATTTATTTTGATCCAGGTTATCCTTAATATTATGTATATCTGCCAATTTTCTAAATAAAACCCTTGTTTCAAGGGGCAAGTCTGCTTTCGAATCAATAGAAAATCCTTCTTTCAAGAACTTGAACGAATAAATCTCATTGAGAGATTTGCCATTGATTACCCTATGTAGTAATTCAAGAAGGCTTAACATAAACGGCTCGAGCCTAGGATCATTTTCACGTCCATCATCCAAGTTAGTATGATAATTTACTCTTAATTCATGAAAAGTATGCAATGTAATAGAGGGAATACCGTGTAAGGTGAACGAGAAACTATCAAAATATGGTTGTTCATTTTCCAATAAGGAGCTATCCACTGCCCCACGATTAACTAGTTCCTTGACTATGTCTTGTAGAAATATGTTAAATGCTACATGTACTTTACTAGTGAATAATGTATCAAGGCAAATATTCATCAAAATATTATCAAGATCAGATTTAATGGAACGGTTTTCTAAATACTTCCTACTACCCCAAATCCAATACCACCCACTATAACCGGGAGCACCTGATTCTTCAGCAGTAAATGAAGCAAGTATAGTAGTGTATTTCCTATTATTTAATCTTCCTAACTTTTTAGAAAACTTAAGTATTATTTCAGGACCGATAAGATCATCTGAAAATCCAGTAAACCAATGATCATGATGGACGCTGTAAATTATCTCATAATCCTTAGATCCATTATATATTGCAATAACATTGTAGCCGTATCTACCATGATCTACTCTTGTTTTAACAAAAATTCTAATATGACTAGTTCTCCTCATAAATAGCTTTAGATAATCCTCTTTAGTGATACTAATAACAGGTATCGGCGGTGGAGCTCCGTAATTAAATGGAAACCCTTCAACACCCGTAACAACTATCCTCCTATATCTTCCTGGAAGGACGTCATAGAATATTACCGCTAAAGCTCCAGCATCATATAGTCTCAACATAACAAATTTAGCGTCATCGGGATCAGGTGGGAAAGGTATAACTACTACTTTTCCATGAGGATCGCTCTCTAAACTTATTCGTTCACCATAGTAATTGGCAAATACAATCGGTGCTTCAATGTCATCAGTTAAGGTATAGGGTAAACTGAAACATCTAATCACCTGATCACCTATTTCTAAAAAGCATTCTTTCTCATACCATGACATTACATTAATATGTTCTAGGAATACTTGGTCAGCTCCATGTTCTTGAAACAAGTTTTTTAGTTCCATGGCTACATTGTGTTCATCCGAAGTGCCTGTTATAATTTCCTTGGTGAATAGTTTATTATTTAATATAATTACTTCATTTTTCATCGCTCAATATTCACCTAATAATAATTTCCTAGTTTCTAGAATATGAATTTAAGAGGTTATTAGAAATTACTAGAGTTATAGGTGTAGGATATGGTTAAATTAATTACAATGAATGTAAGGGATCTTGATAATTTAATTAACAAAATAGTTAATAGTGGATATAAGATCGAATATGGTGCCCACGCTGTATTACCAGATAATAGTGAGATCGAGGAAATATATGTTTTCAAAAACGAAAGACTTCTTGGAATAGTTATTGCACACTATATATCACAATACTATAAAGTCATAATTGAAAATGAAGAGGCCGACGATAGTACTATTCTCAAGAAGCTACTCGAGGTTAAATATAGTAATAATAAATGGAGGACTCCTGTTTCACCCATTGCTGTATTAACTGACGATGATGAGTTAGTACGTATATTTGAAAAGTATAAAGATGAGTATCCCTGTGATGAAGCCAAAAGGCTTAGTAATATCTATAAAGAGAAAACTCCTATAAATAAGAACATAATCAGCGGCCTATTAGCAAGAGCGATAGAAAACTCCATTCCCTATAAACTAGTTATTCATATTTAAAATAATACTCAGAAAGGAGAATATTCTTCATCACCTTCAAGTTCTGGAGACCGTCGTTTCATCATTCAATATAAATATTTAGTTAGAGTATCTTTAATATTCTTAGTACATGGTATTTTCCTATGGAGGTTGCATTATGAATAAGCCCAAATATTTAATTATTGAATTTCTGAAGATCTTAAGGCCCTTAAATTGTTTTATGACGGGTCTTGCTATATTATTTACATATTTTGTCCTAAATTCTTATAGCATACGGAGTTATATAGATCTAATCATAGGTTTCTTCACGGGATTTTTTGCCTCAGGTGCTGCTATGTTAATAAATGATGTAATAGACCTCGAAGTTGATAGAATTAATAAGCCCTGGAAACCATTACCCCGTGGTATATTTAGCGTTTATAGCATACGTTTACTAAGTTTAATATTACTACTAATCGCCATATCTATAAATCTTATAATTTCATTACATTTATTCCTAGTAGCATTTATTTTCTCTATAATAGCATATATATACAATTATATGAGAAAATACTGGTGTAGTCATTTTCTGGTTAGTGTCTCTACCATGGGTCCATTCATATACGGATTATTTCTTGCTGGTTTACCTTATTCCAAAGCCTCATTTACAATACTTTTTTCAATAGTTGTATTTCTCGTAAATACGGCTCGTGAATTTGTTAAAAGTATAGGAGATATAGAAGGAGATCTCAAACTCGGTTATAAGACAATAGCAACGGTATATGGTGTGAAAAATGCTTCTAGAGCTTCATTAATATTGTCTATTATAGGATCAGTTTTAGCCGTATTAATAGGTATTTTTGGTTTAGCAAACATCTACTATACAATAATACTAGGCATTGCAGGTTCAATATATACATATTCAGCTTATAGAGTGTATAGGGATCATAGTAGAGAAAATGTATTAAAAATGAAAAAGTTAATGATATACATGATGTTATTAGCATTAGTAGGATTCCTATTGTCAGGGTTGCCCTAGAATTTCATGAACCCTAGATTTGTACTTACTTATATTCTTTGTTTCGAGAGGATCTATTCCTCTTAGGCGAGCTAATTTTACGCTTGCTAAGCCAAGTAATAGGCTTCCATACAATAATTTCTGGAGAAGATTCTTTCCTTTAAGCAATATCTTCTTAACCGGATATCTCTTTTCTGCATATATCTCATCCATGAAACTGATTAACTTTAGACCAATAGAATTGCTTGGATCAACTATTTCGAGAACAGTCCATTTATCAGTAAATGGTTTTTCCCATCCAACAATATCATTATGAGCCCATTCCGGAGCCACATCTATTTTCACAGGTATTTTCGAATTCTCATTAAACTCGTTCTTACCTCTAATTGCAAGAACTTCCAATGGTGTATGTGTCGCTATTACAAGATTGCCTTTATTACCATATATAAACTGTGCTACCTCCATGGCTTCATTATAGGCATAGGCCATATGCTCTTTTAAGAACTGCGTTAAATCCTCAACTTCGTCTCTTGATACAATAGTTAAACCGCTTGTGTCAAGAACATTTAGTACTGCAAGAAGCATTTCTGGAAGAGCAGTACGTGGAGCTATGCCCTTAGTTACTGTAATTAATGGTAGATTCTTCTGCTTTGCGTCTCTTTCTAGGAAACCATTACTTGTTATAACCACTAACTTACATTTTCTACGAAGCGCCTCTAAGTAGGCATGTCTAGTCTCTAATGTATTACCACTATAGCTTATAACAAAGACTAGATCCTTCTCATTAATGAAACTTGGTAATTCATGACTTTTAACTATGAATATTGGATACTTAAAATATTTTCTAGTACTAGCCAATGCATATACATAGTCCCCTACACAACCACTACCACCCATGCCAGTAATAACAATTAATCTTGGCTCCATATCAACTCTACAGCAACCCCACATAGAGAGCGCTCTTTCCACTTGCTCAAGCCATCCAAGATAATAATCTTCCATCAAAATCACCACTACATGATCGTTTCTCTCCAGATACCTATGACTATACTGTTCAAAATAGTTTTCTAACATAAAAACAAAAATGCTTAACTATCCTAGTTTTTACATGATAAGGCTATGAGGAAAGCTTGACCCAGATGACTAAAAGGGATGATTTTACGCAGGCCTATCTGAGCTTTACCTCTTTATTAGCCTTAGTAACAATTATTAGAGATTAGAGGTTGTTTATTGAAATGAGGTTTCCATGGTTTTTCCTACGCGGTAAGTGGATTATTTCCGGGCATGAGGCTTGGGCCCGGGATTTATTGATCTCCTATTTATCTCTCCTAGCCTCGACTGACGGCTACGTATATATAGAGGCTCATAGGCCGTGGAGAATAGACTTAATAGAGTTATTATCTTCTAAGATAGTTAAGAATGCCGTTATCGACAACATACTTATTGTAGATAATATAAGACTTGATCGTATCGAGAATGCTAGACTCCTTATCTATATAGATCCTATTAAGACCCCTTATATTGCTAAAAAATTAAATGTTATAGTTTCTACTTATCCAACTAGTAGAGTAAAGAAATATTTTGGCTGGAGAAAAGCTATTCTTAAAAGAGCTGGAGAACACGACTTCATAATGTCTATTGAGGGAAGGCGTATCAGAGTAACATTGTCTCTGAGTTATATAGGTTATTCGTCTCCTCCACAAGGTATCTATGGGGAAGCACTTAACTTATTACGTAAAGGCATAGTCGAATACGGTTTTCTATCGACGCGAGATGCTTTAGACATTATATCATATAATCTAGGTATCAAGAGGGAGCAAGCTAGAAAAATACTTGCATATCTTGTTGAAAAAGGATACATAACTATTAAGAAAAAGGAAGTACTTGTGTACTAATGATTTATTCGAATTCTATATATATGGCGGGTTTTAAAGGATATGCCTCCTTACCCTTAAGTTCTCTAGTTTCACTAGCATATCTTACCTCTAATGGGGCCTCTACTTGCTTCTCAATCCATTTATGAAGGGCTTCAATAGCTTTCTTTTCATCAAGTTCTGTAGATAATATAAGGTCTCTTAAATATAATGGAAGGCTTGAAGCTAGTTCATAAACCTTTCTAGCAATATTAGCAACCCTCTTCTTATCAACAGAGTCCATAACTATATCCTTAATGAATTCTCTCATGGTTTTTCCAGACACTATATATTGTATTGCTTTGCGTAAAGTCTCATATGCCTCTGGATCAACTACATATACCATGATCTTTCTAGGCTTTCCTTTACGCACTCTTAATATTTCACGAATATCGTTAATTAATCTATCAATATACTCCATGGAGAGAAGTGCTTGTGGGCTAAAGTATTTATCTTCAACAGTGGGCCATGAAGTATTTATTATAAAACCTTCTCCACCAATAATTTTCCACATTTCTTCCGCAAAGAATGGTGTATAAGGAGCCATCATTCTTATCCATGAATCGAATACATACGCTATAGTATGTTTAAATGTTTCATCAAAGTATCTATTTTTAGTCTTAATTATGTCTAAGTATTTTTTAATACACTCCTCAAATATATAGTAAATCATATTGGCAGCTTCTCTTACTCTGAGCTGATCGAGTGATCTCCTAGCATTAGTTGAAATTTCTCCTAACTTACTTATAATCCAAGCATCCTCTAGATGAATTATATCTGGTAATTCTTTCTTCCTATAATTGACTATGATGTCTCTATATTCAACGATCATATTATGTATCCTTCTAAGCTGTTCGATAACGAAATATGCTGTCTCCTCCCTAAAGTCAAGATCCTGGTCGATCTCGCTTGAAATCGCTATGGCTAGTCTTAAACCATCTGGACTGAGTACTGATGCAAGTTGCTGAACAGGTATAACGTTGAATAAGCTTTTACTCATCTTCTGACCACGATATAGTACGTACCCGTTTACAGCTATTTGCCTAGGCCACTTTGTCCTAGGAAATATAGCTACATGGTTAAATATTAAGAATGTTAAATGATTCTTAACAAGATCTTTACCACTATGTCTAGAATCTAATGGATACCAGTAATCGAATTCTTCTCTAGCCTCCCTTAATACGTTTTCTGGAATACCTGTTTTTCTAGAAAGCTTCCTAGGATCACCTTTGCCAAGGAGGATATAATCCCATACTTCGTAAGTAAGCTGATCAGCTTTAACTCCATATTTACGCAGTATATGATTCATTGTATAGAATGCCATGTATATTGTCGAATCACTTAAACTTTCAATAACCCATTCACGATCCCATGGAAGCCTAGTGCCTAATCCCTTAGTCCTTGCACATGCTCTCTTCTTAACCCACTCAATAGTCTCTTCAAACTCTTTCCTTATTTGTGAAGGAATTATATTCATGGATGCAAGGGCTTCACGTGCAAGTTTCTTCCACTCCTCAATACCGTAGTTTATGAACCATTGGTTCTCAAGTATCTTCACAACAACCTTATTGCCCCATCTACTATAGATAGGCTTATTAATGATCTCATACATGCTATCCGCTAAGCCAGCATTACGTAGCCATAAAGCAGTAGCCTCTCTAGCCTCGGGAACAGGCTTCCCTGCTATAAGAGTCTTTACAGCAGCCACTACATACTTCCTTAAACCTTGATCTCTTATATCAGATGCCACGCGCTCAGCTATATCTTCAACAACTATTCCCTGTTTAAACTCAATACTATAAACCCTCTTAGTAGCTTCTTCAAGCTTATCATGTTCAAGCTGGCTGGAAATACCCATTTCCTCAACCACATCAACTGCTAACTTATCACTAACCCCAGGTACCCTAACAACAGTCTTTGGCTTAAGCTCTTCAGGCCTTATTCCTAGTTTCTCAAGTAACTCCTTATTTCTTAGTATATCCTTGAGAGCAGCATAGTCGTAAGGTGCATGAGCAGGTACACTCATGACTATGCCAGTAGCTGTATCTGCATCAACGAATTCTGCTGGTAAAATAGGTACTCTCCAACCAGTAGCCGGATTACGGACACGTTTACCGATAAGTTCTTCTCCTCGGAATTCTCTTAGAACCTTTACCTTTCTAAGCTGTAACCTAAGCTTATCAACAGCTTCCTTGCTAATAATCCATCTATGTCCATTGACAAGAGCCTCTACATAGATAGCTCTGGGATTAACCCATACATTAACAGCTCCAAACACAGTCTCCGGTCTAAGTGTCGCAGCAGGCATATAGACTCCATCATTTGTCTCAAAGAAGAGCAGTGTAAACTCGCCAATCTCCGGCTCAACATCGCCCTTAGTATCATGCATACCAACCGGAGTACCTACAACTGGATCCCACCCGACTGGATGAGTACCCCTAGTTATATAGCCTTTTTCATATAGTTTCTTGAATTGCCAGTGTATGAAGCTACTGAACATAGGATCAATACTTACAAACTCTCTTCTCCAATCAATCATGTATCCCATGAGTTTCATGGACTCCTTGATACTTTTGTGAAAATATTTTACAAGGTATAGCGGATCCTTCATTTTTTCAATTTCTTCGTCGGGTATACGATATAGTTCACGAAATAGCTTTAGTGTCTTCTCATCACCCTCCTTTATAGCATCTGCCATAGCTAGTACTGGTGTACCTGTGTAATGGAAGCCCATTGGAAAAAGTACATTATATCCCTCTAGTCTCTTGAACCTAGCATAGATATCTGTCAGGGTATATGTTCTAGCATGCCCGAGATGCATCATTCCATTTGGATACGGAAAAGCCGCTGTTAGGAAGAATTTTGGTTTATTAGAAGGGTTTGCTTCATGTATTCTGGATTCTTCCCATTTAGTCCTCCATTTATTAGCTATTTGATTAAGCCAGCCAATATATTCACATAAATCCTTTCTATTCTCAACAATAGGCTTCACCAGTACTTCACCATATTCCATTATCCTATATTAGTTTAACGGAGAATAGTCTATAGATTCCGGAAATAATTAAGTTTAACCACATGGAGTATTTAGAAGAGAGATTTCTGTTTCACAAGATCTTCGTCGAAAACTAGTTTCATAGATTGAAGCTTCTTCATAACAATATTTACGAAATCCATTAAGACTTGCCTAGGTATACCCTTTTCTTCAGCTTTCTTAAGGACTATTTGTTCGACAATAACATATTTGCGATACGTCTCATTAAGCCTTTTCCATGGTATACCAGATAACGCTTTTGCTATTCTTTCATCATAAGGTAACTTACCTTTAATCATGAGCAATGCTATTATCGGATAACCTATATATCCTCGATATATAGTTCCATTATCTGTCGAATATACTCTTCCATCATCTCGAACAATGACCTTATATGTTCTTTCACCAGTAGATGATCTAACTTCGGCTTCATCGTCCTGAACATTTATTCTACCATCAGCTATTGACCCCAGAGCCTCTAAAACCTTTATCCTAGGTGGAAGTCTTAACACTCTTGCCATTATGTTTAACCTCCTTGAACTATAGATGCATCTATTATAATAGGTTCCATACTAATTATGGATCCGCGTCCATTTATCATTCTCCCTACACCCATACTTATAAATCTCTCATACATATCATCAGGTATTAAAACGTAGAAGCTTGCAGATTCACCATCATAACTTCCCTGTAAATATACTGCCTTCCTATATTCAAAACCCGGAGGAGATTCAAAACCTACTATTACACCTTCAAATTCTACTTCTTTTTTATACATTACTATACACCGGATCAGATGTGGAACTTAATGAAATATTTATAGACATCAAATGTAATAAATCTAGTTATAGGTAGATAAATTTTAGAGGTGGTTTTATTTATGCCCCGTGAACTTAGCACTGGACTAATTATAGCTGGAGCATATGCAGATAAATTACGTAGAACACTATTCGCACAACTAAGGGATATGGTTAAACAGGACAAGGAATTTGCAAGAGAAGTAGCACGTGCTAGCGGCGAGATCAATAGATTATTATTCATAATACTTGTTGAGAAGCTAAAAGTTGATAAGGGTGATGTCGTTCGAATTAGAGTACAATATGATGTTGAAAATGGAAAAATCAAGTGGTATTATGATACATTACGTGTAGAATACTTCAAGCGTGTAAGTGACGAAGAAGTTGCTAAAGCTGTTAAAGAAGTTCTCGAAGAAAAACTAAAAGAGATACAAGAACAGTATGCCGTGGCCCCATCAAGGGAAGAAGCTGAAGAAATTCTTAAGGGAAAAAAGGAAGAATTTAAGATCGAGGAGACTAAAGAGATTATGGGTGAAACCCAGCCTCTTGAGAAAGGAGAAACCGTTGAAGAAGGGATTGAAAACATTATGAGTACGGTACTAGATGCAACTCCGATCGGGGAAACTATTGAAGGAGGACTATTATTTGAATTAAAAGGCAGTAATAAAGAAAATATTGGTATTGTAAGCATTGAGTCAAGGGCAGGCACATATGTTGCCGAGGCAATAATACTCCCACGAGCAGGAGAAGCATATAAAGCCTATACAAAGCTTAGTAAATCACTAAATGAATATCGTGAAAAACCAGAACTGCTCATTGAAGAATTAAAGAAGGCACCTATAACAAAGATCTCTACAGAAGAAGCTAAAGAAATTCTTAAAGAAAAAATGGAGTCCTTAATATAGCCATAAATGTTTGATATTATAAACGATAAAACATTCCCTAATATAACACTATTAGCAAGAAATAGTTTTTGTTAAGCATAATCAAATGTATTCGCGCAATATCTTTGTTACCTTGAGATATCCTTTCCGTATAATAACAATAATTCATTATCAAGTAACGCTAAGAAATCTTTAAACTTACTAGTATGTACTCTAGCACCCGCAGCAAAAGGATGGCCTCCTCCTGTACCATCTAATTTAGGTGTTATAATTCTAAGAACTATATTAAGATCTATTTCTCTTATAGATCTAATGCTAATAACCATATTATTTTTATGTCTTGACGCTGCTAGACCCACGGGTTTGCCAGAGTATATTCTTGCATAATGTGCTGCTCTGCCAAGGCTTCCGGGAGGCTCAATTACATAGCCCAACATATTTAATTTCATAACATTCTTTTTTACCCATATTCGCATTTCTTCCTCACTAACACTCTCAATTAAAGCTCTAATCAATAGTTCACTAAGACTACTAGGCAATTTATTTTCTGAAAGATGTTTTACGACATGTCTCTTGAAATCATATAGTTTACGGGAGGCTTCTAATCCTTGAGCAAGAACTCCTGCCTCAAAGTATATGCTTCTCTTATCCCATTCATGCAGCATTTCCCTTGCCCAAGGAGTTTCATCTAAATAGTCCCCGATCGCTCCATAAAGAGCTACACGGCTATACTCAAAACCTAATGTGTCTTGAAAGAATTTATAAGTTAGTTCGGACGCTGAACAACATGTATCATGTATTATTAATCCCTCAAGTTCTTTTAGATCGAAACCTATGGGTTCAGGATGATGATCTATGTAAATGAGTTCACCTGATCTATTATAACTACTAAATAAATCCATTACCTCCCTGAGATGTTTTTCGCTAAGAGCTATATCTGCTATAAATATTCTATCACCAGGTTTAGCAAATTCAGTTAGATCCTCTACTAAACCTGCTGGATGAGTAAAAATTATTTCTACATCGACTCCCTTACATACATAGTAATGATAAGCTAATGCGCCGCATACAACTCCATCACTATCTCCGTGTATGAAAAGCTTTGTCTTCAATACTAATCGCCCAATGTAGATACTGCATTATCACTTGAAATATTATCATTGATCCCTGTTAATTGTAGTGATTGTTTTATCGTATATCTTTTTACAAGAGATACTCCGAGATACACAAATGGGGTATCAAGTATGGCTATTAATACCTTGAATAACCACATACTCATAACCATGTTTAGCAATATATCCGTGGACTCAATACCGTAAAATGCTATTAATATAAATATTGCTGAATCTAGAAACTGGCTCACCATTGTTGAAGCATTATTTCTAATCCATAAATATTTTCCTCTAGTTAATTCTCTCCATTTCCAAAAAGCCCATACATCATGATGCTGACTAACCAGATATGCAACTATACTAGCCAATACAATCCTTACCTGAGGAGTAAACACCCTAAGATAATCGGCCTGCATACCGGGTTCAAGAGCAGGAAGTAATGCTTCAGCACCAATAAGTATCAACATGGCAATCTCAGCAAACAATCCGGCCCAAACAATGTATATAGCCCTACGCTTACCATAAACTTCATCAACAATATCAGTTATTGGAAAAGTTATTGAATAAGCAATGGTTCCAGCAGGTACTATGAATCCTAGGAAATCAACAAGCTTTATACCAGCAGCTATATTGGCAAAGACAATAGATGCGCCAAAAACGCCGGAAAATACCACCAATATAAGTAGATCACGTTCATTCAAACTATTTACAGAGACCATTGTAATCCGCCATATCAAAACACTATATCTTAAAACAAGCATTAAACACTAAAACATCCTTATAAATATTACAAACAAAAGTACAAACAGAAACAGGGCCCGTAGCCTAGCATGGATAAGGCGCCGGCCTTCGGAGCCGGAGATCCCGGGTTCAAATCCCGGCGGGCCCGCCACTTAAATACCCTATACTTAAGTCTTTTCCTAGTGTCCCCAGATAAGTTTTATACTCTGGGACTGCCCTAAACCATGAGGACAAATGGGACGTTCATATTTTATCCTGGAGGAATAAGGGTAAAACCATGTATCTACATAGGGCCTCCGTAAGCTGTATCTGTTCAGGCCATAAGTGTTTAAGGCTACGTGTATTTATTGAAAAGTTCATGCGTATTGTCTTCCTAGTTTCCCTAGTTGCCTCGCTAATAGGTTTATGCTTTTATATCTCGGGTCCAGAAATAAGGGTTACTTCGATATGTTGGAATAAGCTGTATGATTTCACTTTGCTTCCTAGTAATAATGAGCCCATAGCTAGGGCGGCTCGGGAACTCCTCGGCGAGCAGTAACCCGCTTGACACAGTCTTTTCTAAATAATTGTAGTACAGAGCCACTATTAATGGACTCGAACCAGCTCCTCTGGCACGTAGAGTATTTTTTCAGGATGAATGAAAAAGCTTAATTAGCATGGATGCCCAAAAGTAAATTAATTAAATAATATGGTGAATAGAAGGTGAGACATTTGTTTTCTGATAGACAACGTCCACACCTCTTAGTGATCTCTTTGATTCTCATTATCGTTATGCTGGCCTCGGCAATACATGTCTCTGCGGAGACCGTTGAAGTAGTCTATGGTCCAACCAAGACATCTACGGGAGGTAACGAGGAACTCCCTCAAATAGTGATTGACCATAATGGCAATATCCACATCGTCTGGACCAACACGACATACCTATTATACGAGATGTTCAACCCTAGTGGAAACCTGCTCATAGGAGAGACTGTATTAAACCCCTGCTTATCACCCTACTCGTGGCACGTTAGGAGGCCCTCAGTGGTCGTAGACTCCAATAACAACCTGCACATAGTGTTTCATGGCTTTAGCCACTACTCGGACTTCACGGATGGTGTATACCAAAGCTCGACGAGCCTCAGCGCGAGCGAGGTCATATACCTCAAGATAAACCCTTACCTCGATGACCGCGACGGCAGCCCGGCAGACCCGGGCGTGATTACCGTGATACCCGAGAAGATCATAAGCACGAACGATAGCGTGAAGTCCCGTGCACCCAACATAGCCATAGACAGGTTTGACAGGCTCCACGTAGTGTGGTTCGACGGCGATATATGGAGCGCTGCCGGAGAAGTACATTACCTTGTCATGGATACAGATGGTAATACACTGATCTCAGAAACAACTCTTGCATCAGGCTTCTACACCGACGTCGACTGGAGCGAGCCTGAATTAGTTGTTGATAGCAACGGGAACGCCCACGTCTTCTTCGTGACCGAGGGGTGGACGAGAGACACCTACAACTGGAGGGATGTATGGTACCTGATGGTCAGCGGATCCGATGGAAGCGTGCTCATAGCGCCAACCCAGCTTACAGAGAGCGGTGGCACGTGCAGGCTCACCCGCCCAGCCATAGCAATAGGGGATGATGATCTGATCCACGTGGTATACCAAAACAGCACCGATGAGGGGTTTACTGAGCTCTTCCTACTCAGGGTTAACCCTTACCTCGATGACCACGACGGCAGCCCGGCGGATCCCTCGGTCATAGTGGTGTCAGGGCCTATTCAGCTCACCGAGACAGACGGCTATAGGTCATACCTCCATAACATAGCCCTTGACCACTGGCACAGGGAACACGTGGTCTGGGTTGACCAGAGAGATTTTGCACCCTCACCGAATTGGGGCTCGGGCGAACTCTACTACATGATCGTTGGAACCATTAACGAGACAAGACTCACTTTCTTTGAAGGAAACATATACCCCGCATACTGGTGGTACAGCTCGGGCCGCAGGCCCGGAATAGCAGTGTCCAATGACCGCGTCTACCTAGTCTTCAACGGTTACGATCGCGACAGCTACACCAGCGACATATACTTCATGATACTTAGAGTCCCAGTCCCTGCCCCACCCATCGTTGGGGGAATGCTCCAACTAGAACAGCCCAACATCCTAGCCCAAGCCTCAATGCTGCTGGTAGCAACGTTGACTATAACAGCCGCCGCCATCATACTTGCAAGACGACGTAGCTAGCACTAGGCAATCCGAACCTCTTCCTCCAGCATTTTTTCCACACGCAAGAACTAATCTGTAGCTGAGGAGCCATTGATGCTTGTAGTCGGAAAGATCCTCCATTTATTGAGATCGAACCCGATCATAGCGTAGCATGCTGGCTATACGCTAGTAAGTAAATAGAATCGGCTTTCGAAGAGGCTAGGACTCTAGTATTCTCCTAACTCTACTAGAAACCTCAGGGCGCTCGAAGAAATACCTCTCAAGAACCCTGATCCTTCTCTTCTTGGAGCCGTAGAGTAATTCTATGGTCTTCTTCCCAGTGTTTACGGCTATTAGTGTATATGCTTGCTTCCATGAGTTTATGGGCGGGCCTTTTCGACGCAAAGCTGTTCTAGCATACCACGCACTAGGCTTAAGGCTATGTATCCAGCAATGCTCATCTTCATGTTCTCCATAGGATCCGGGATCCATCTAGTGGGCAACAGTATGTGGGATAGTGCTAGTCTCTCGAGGCTAATTCTCCGCGTCCACAAGTCTTTAATTGGTTCGTGTGCTTCTGGCCAGGACTGTACAAGTTCCCAGAGTTCCCTAAGCACTTGAGAATACTCGAGCATAGTACATTTAGATCTTGGTAGCTTTAGGGCTTGTACCGCGAGTTTGACAAGGTCTCCACATCCTTATCCAGTCTTATAGTTAGTAAGAGTCTAGCTTTAGCAGAGTCCGTTACTCCACATACATAGCAATCTGTTAGGTATAGGTTATTGCGACCACAGTCCTCTAGTGTTAATATAGCTACAGGCCACCATATTATCCTATAACCGCAACTGGCTAAGTTCTTAGCAATTTTTTCTCTAGTAGCTATATACAAGGTTTTAGCCTCAGACTGAGCCCTATTAACTATGCTTATCATACTTAGCCATGGCTATTAGACTCCTAATACTATGCAGACATACAGTTTACATATAACAAATAGAACTAAGAACACTATTACACGTACAAAGTCATCATAGGACGTGACAGAATGAAATCCTGGACGAAGAGCTAGTTAATGAGTTCAATTCGATATTATTTTATATCATATTTAGGAGATGAGTTACTTATAATAATGTTCTCGGCTTCCTCTATATCCTCCAGTTCGTCCTTCTGAGCCTATATTGGAGGCCTAGTGTAGTACTCTTGCTTAAGGAAATATTAGAAAAGACACGTTGTTCATCATAAAACCTTTATCAAGGTATATATTCCAAGCAGAAGTGCTACAATGCCAACGACTTTCTCAGCATAATTCTTTTCAGTGACTGTTTTTGTAAGATGGGGTCCAAGAAAAGAGGCTATTAATGCAGGTATACTTACTACTGCGAAAATCGGCGAAATACGTAAGCCCCCGAATGCTGCAAATGATAAAATGCCGAAGGATACTACGGTATTTCCGCTATATCTCCTATCGCTATTGAAGGCCTAGGATCATGGTTAAGAACTATCTGGCCAGAAACTATAACCGGGCCAAATCCTCCGCCCATGAAACCCTTATTGAAGCCTCCTAGGCATGAAATCAGCACGAGTCTCCTAAGGGTTTTCCTGAATTTTATTCCAAGAAGCATCATAATTTCTAAGAGGGTCACTAACACACCTATATAGGTCTTTGTAGCTACTTTGGGTAAGCTTACGTTTAAAAATGCGCCCAAAACCGCAAACAATGTTGCCGGGACAGCCACGCTCAGTGCAGTTCTTATATCCTTTCTTGTGAAGTTTTTGACTTTAGTATGCATCATGCCCCCAACTACATCAACAATGAGCTGGGACAACAACACCGTTGGAACTGCTACTTCTGGCGAATAACCAGCTATAAGAAGCGCTGGGGTCAGAATCGTTCCATAGCACATCCCTAGTCCAGTATCTATAACAGCTGCAAAAAAATGCTGTCAAGGCAATTACAACCATGTTGAGCATAGCACATCACCCAAAAGACATTCATGAACCATTTAATTCCTTGATTTCTAAAACCCGCAGAAATTTCCTGAAGTTCTTATTTAATCCCACATAAGATGGTTTAGATACAGAGATAACGCTATTCCTCATCTAAATATCCCCGAATTTAATGATATTTAATTACAACATTTAATTAAATATCATTAAAGATTATAAGCGTTTTGCCTAATGATCTTAGGAATAGTGCAGAGGCGGAGATAAGAGCGGATAAGGAAGTTGTATTACGAAAAAAGTATGGCTTATCAATTATGTTCCCTATTATTTTGATGACTTATACAGAATTCTTGAAGTAAGTGTTGGATTGCATATATTTTCAATATTTGCAGGGAATGGTATAATTCCGAAAATGATTACCTAGCAAGCAAAATCATTAATTTGATCGCATTAAAGCGATTTTTATTCAAGATCTGATCATGAAAGCATGTGATCCATGTCATTTTGAGTAATTCATAATCTGTTGAGGAAACAATATATATTTTGAATATATTTTTGATCAGTGTTTACTGGTTTAGGAGGTATAGTTGTTGACGTATAATCCATTGGATAGATCTATGTCTGGTGGAAAGAATTTTTCAGGAAAAGAAGATCGAAGCATGAAAGATTCCTTATTTGACGATTTTGTTGAAAAGACGAGTTACTGGCATTATAGAACAGATAATTACGCTAAGATAGTAGTTAAGGATAGTGTATTGAAGCTTGTAATGGGGCCGTCGGAGGCATTATATTATAGTAATGCTGAGATTAGTGATGGTGATTTCAAAACTCTTAAGTGGATAGGCAAGAATCTCGAGTTCAGGGCTAGACTTATTGGTGAGCATTATGGTAGTGCTGGTTATGGTTTTTGGAATTATTCCATGGTTGTAAGCGAGAGTATTCCTATATGGTTTATTTATTTAAGGGCTAGGTCGGAAAAGTATCCATTGAACGGATTTTATGTCCAAGTAGGAAACATCTTTACCCCTGTGAAATACTTCGTAGAACCCCCATTGATAATTAGGCTTGGAGTTAAATTATTTAAGGGCTTGGTCCCGATAAGGTTCACAACACTTAAACCAGTAATGCCTGACCTCGATCTTGATAAATGGCATAAGTACACAATACTTTGGAGAAAGGATCAATTAGAATTCAGGATAGATGATAAGACCTTATCCATCCTACCTGCTCCAAGGAGTAAGTACAAGTATAGAATTGATGCTTGGATAGATAATGCTGTATTTACACCCTTAAAGAATGATTATGCTATGGTTTACCGTCATATTACGCATGAGAATAGAAAAGAAAGCATTCTCGAAATAGACTGTGTTAAATTATGGTGAATAAATTCATCATACATTGATCATATTATTTTTTCTAAAAGGATCTATGAGATTCTTTCAAAAGACTCGGACATTATTTATAAGGCTTTACTCTATGCATTACTATAATAGATCTTAACTCAATACAATATCTGATTCCTTCATAAGCTTCTTAAGCAATTCCACGTTATTCACATCAATAAAATTAGTGAACTAACCATATTTAGAGCCTACAACTTTATTAACATGTAGCCGTACCTAAATCTTTTAGATTATGAAAGCTTAAATATCTGTTCCATGGACTTCGTTTCTTGGATAATTGGGAACTGTTTATAATACTCTTCAGTTAACTCCTAAGTTTTCCTAGAATCTCTCTTCCCTATGTTTTATTTACGCAGGAACTTTATCTTTAATTCTAGCATCTCTCATAACAATTATACTTCTCATAGGAAGCTCGGACTCCATATAATGCTTCTTCTATTTGCTATGTTCTAAAATTTGAAGATTGAACATTAATTTATATGGATCGCTTTAGTAATTATCTAAATATATTTGACTACTACCTATATATGTACTTGATGGTGAGTATGAGTCATGAAGGCGGCCGTTGTATACTATAGCAAAACAGGTAGGACAAGGCAAGTAGCATTGTATATCGGAAAGAAATTAACAGAGCTAGGTGTTCAAACTAGTATGTATGAGATTAAGCTAGTTAAGGAATACTTTAGGTGGCTTCTGCACCTGAATCCAAGATTAGTATATGACACGCTCTCGGGCAAGTTAGTTGAGATAAGGGAGCTAGTAGGCTTCAACCCTGAAGATTTTGATGTTTTGTTACTTGGCACTCCAATATGGATCGGGAGGGTGGCTCCCGCGATGAATTCGTTCGTAAGGAGGTACAAGGATAAGATATCTAAACCTATTGCATGTTTTACAACATCCGGTTTAAAAAGAGACTATGCCCTTAAATTTAAATCTTTACTAGAGTCATTAGGATATAAGGTAATAGCCTACGTATCGATCAGCGATTTTAATAGAGATAGAAGTAACATAGATCACTTCGTTAGTAAAATTGTTGAATACTTGAAGACCTCTAGATAATCTATGTTTCCCTATACTAACTATAGATCGTTACCTTTTTTCTAAGAGAAATAGCTTCAGTACTTAGGGCTGTGTTGATCGATGATCTTATTATTCCCCTCAGATCCCTCAAGCTCATTACTCACTCTGTTCTGTCCGAACATCCCTAATATAGGCTATAAAAATGCTTGCCAACTATCTACTCCATTAATCCGACTACATATACTCGTCGTGGAATAGATGTCGTTTTAAGTCTTGTTATTTCAAGAAATCATTACTGTTGTTTCGAAGCACTATTTATACCATTGTTTAAAGTACTTGAAAACAGATCCATTATGTCTATCCAAGTTTCTTTATTTACTACAATATTGTTCGTTATAAAATGACTAAATAAGTTATGGTTTTTAATGTTATTTGTTATATTTGAAGTTATAATTATAATAAGAAAAAAGAAATATTATTTTTTCTTTACAAATATGTAATAGGCAATTACTCCTATTATAATTACTACTATGGCTATTACCGCTATAGTATAGTCTACTTTCTCGTATGGAGACGTCGATGTCTCTGATGTAGTAGTTGGTGTAGAGGTAGATGATGATAATGTGCTGGGCTGTGTAGTCATCGCAGTTGTGGTAGCTGTCGACGGTGCCTCTGCCGTTATATATATCACTGCTCTTGATCCTTGTCCTGCTGCATCAGTTACAACTATCTCTATTATATGGTCTCCAGGATCCCATCCTGTTGTATCAATTATGTGTGTTATGGTTGTTGTATCGTTGTGTTCTAGGACCTGTTCGATAACAGTATTTCCATCAATAATTATTTTTTCTTTTGGCTCATACGGCTTTGGTTCAGGTTTATAAGGGTATATATTCACTAAGTTCGGATCAAGGGACATTATTTTTGCTGTAATATTTATTTGATCTCCTACAATGATCATGGTATTATTTATCGGGGATATTATCTGGATCTGTGGAGGTGTATTATCGATTCCTAGGATGATCCTTTGCACTGCAACGTTTCCAAGTGTATCATTTAACTTAAATACTACCAAATAATAGGCGTCTTCATAAATTTTTGTATCAATATCTATAGTTGTTTGTCCAGTTATGTTTGTCCAAACATTATTTATTTCCATCCACGTCTCATCTAGATGCAGATCGTCTATACTGTATTCGAGCGTTATCATGCCCGTACAGATCGTTTCATTTGATGGCGATATTAATTGAAATAGCGGAGGCGAATTGTCTATCATGATAGTCCTGCTTATAGTATAAGAGTTGCCCGCACGATCTTCAATGTATAAAATAATCTCTAATTCTCCATCTGGATACTTTCTCGTATCCACGTCATAGCTATAGAGATCTGTTACATTGAATTCATCACCGTCTACTCTCAAAGTAACTGTTAGCGGAGATAGATTATCAGTGTAGTTGAACCTCACTGTTATAGTTCCTGAATGAAGAGTCTCAGGTGCAGGTTCTATGATAAAACCCGACGGCCTTGTCCTGTCTACGTAGAATATTCTTTCAAGACGCGCAATATTGCCTGCAACATCTCGTGCTATAGCAGTAAAGTTATGCATTCCTTCAGATAAATAATCGAGTAATAGACCTAATAGATCGACTGTGTAGCTTTGCTCACCATTAAGTCTATCAGACCAATATAATGCTCCATCCTGGTATACTTGGACAAGAGATAGCCCGGACTCATTATCACTAATATAAAAGTATATGTTAATTGTTCCTCCTCGGAAATAAGAATTGTTTTCTAATGTCGATGTGATTGTTGGAGGAGTTGTATCTTCTTGCTCGATCGTGGAATTACTAAGGACAGTGTACGAGCCAATATAGATACACACTACTATCATTAATACTAAGAACAAAACTACTAAGAGCCTTACTCCAAACATTGCTCCACATCTCTATCCTGATAGAGGAGCAGCCCGAAGAACCGGATAAATATAATTATCCGGTTCAGCGCCTCCTCCTCACAAGGTCACTCGCAAGTGTTCATATATAAAGATTGCTTATCCCGCGATCCTACGTGTTATTTAGGTTACTAAATCTTTTCTCTAATACACATGCATATCTATAAAGGGAATAGATGTCTTTATTAAAAAGAAATTACAAAATATGTTATAAATTTCATAAATAGGAAACATATCTAATATATCGAAAAATTATATTGGATAATTTTTATACTGTTGAAGTACTTAGTCAAGATTCCTAGTCTAGAAATATACCTTGATGTACCAATGTGATAAATAAGGCAAAAACATGAAGGCACGAGCAAAGATTGTTAACATTAAAAGAAGTATCGTAGCCTAGTAAGCTTTTGTACTAGAATTTATTATTTGCTTATATTATTTTACAATTTAACAGTGCTTATACTAAGTACTTTGGCAGTCCATATTCATGTAATATTATTTGGAATAAAAATTATTGAAATATTATTTAATCAGAGGCCAAGCATCATTGCTAAGGAACCTTTCTTATAGGCTTCAATAGCTGATCTTAACTCAGGCTTATCCCTAGCATATTCTTCAAGGGGAATCCTATTTAGAACAGCTTCAATTGCCTGCCTCATTGCCCTAGCTCCTGCCCGTGAACCCATTGGATGTGCATGAATGGCTCCTCCAGCGGATATTCCAACATCAATTCCTAGATCTTTTATTATCTGCGGCACATGTAGCTGTGTTATTCCTCCTGATGGACATGGAAGTGTCGGTTTTATATTATACATAGGTGCACGTAAGTATTTAGCTATTCTCAAATATTTCTCCTTAATAAATGTCGGTGCTTTACCATAGGGAGCAGGATAGATATTCATATCAGCACCAGCTATTCTAACAAGTTTGCCCATTAATAATGTTGAAGTTATTCCACCTGTTGAAGAAGTATATATTGTACCTGAAAAGTCAATACTATGGACTAGTATTGGAAGCTTTATACTTGGATCTTCTGCTAATGACTTAAAAGCACCCAAGCCTACAGAGATGCAATTAACCATTAATGCATTTGCTCCAAGCTCCTGTACTCTTTCAGCTAATTCAAATAATTTTGGTGGATCACTAGTTATATTGACAGTATAAAGCTTCTTTTCACCTGTTTCTGAAACAGCCTTATCCAGGGCTTCCATAAACTTTGTGACACGATCCTCTACTTTATTAAAACTCTGATTAGCGAGGAGTTCATCGTCCTTTATAATATCTACACCTCCTGCCCACGCCTCGTAAGCTAATTTCGCCCCAATATCCGGGGGATAATATACACATGGCTTTATCATAGCAACTATAAATGGCCTATCGTAGACACCGAGAATATTTCTTAACCCATCAATACCGAACTTGGGGCCCTTAAATAACTTTAAGTATTCCTTAGGCATCCATATATCTAGAAGCTTTATCCTACCATATGCCATTATATTCCCTGTTATTGTAGAGAAGATCATTGATATATCCGTCTCGAAATTAATCCATGGAAAAGCTATTGCGAATATAAACCATCTCAACTGTGTTTCCTTGGGTATTTCTATTTCATGATCAGGTAATTCGTAAACACCTATAACTTTTGCACCAACTGTTTTTCTCATTTCAGGTGTTTCCATAGGTGTTCTAATCCATGTTCCAGTAGTTTGTTCAGCCGCTATAGCTCTAGCAACTATATCTGGGTTAAGATTGGGCCATATACCAATCATATATAATGCTATGACATACTTATCTTGATCTATGGTTTCATATATTACATCCAGAAGATCCTCATAATCGATCTTTAAGGAAGACATAACCCTCTCCCATGTATTATAGTTTGCAGATAAAAATTTATTTTTGAATATAGAAAAACACCTTTCATCCATTAATCTCCTTATATATATTTCTAAGCTGTCTATATAATTTTATAAAGTATTCGAATTTTTTATCATATAACTTAGCTAACTTAGGCTCTGGATTGAATGACTTCTCCGGCTTCACAATTTTCTTTGCAATACTGAAATCACTTATTTTTAGACCAACTAATCCAATTATTGATGCGCCTATGGCCGATGATTCTCTGACACTATTCATTCTAATAATCTTGGTATTTAGGGTATTGGCAAGAATATGGCATAAACTATCATATAATGCTCCTCCACCTACAATATTAATGTGGTCTATTTCCTGGCCTAATAATTTTTTGTAATAAACATAAGCCCATTTAACATTAAATGCTATACCTTCAATAACTGAGTATATTAGATGTTCCAGCTTATTCTCTAAGCTAATATTGAATAATCCTCCTCTAACGTAAGGATCGTCTATAGGGGATCTTTCACCGTATAACCAGGGTAGGAATATAATTTTGTTTTCCTCAGGCAATACTTTAAGAGCAAGTTCATCTACCTTCCTATATATTTCTTCCTTTACTTCACCATATACTGTTTTAAGTATCCAGTCAATAGCTGCTGAGCCAGTTTCCTGTTCGGCAATAAGCATGTATCTATTAAGTATAGCACTTAATAAGCAACCCATATAATGCTGTATATCAAGTTTACGTTGCGGAACATGCGCAATAAGCCAATTACTAGTGCCCATGTATATGTGCGTCTCATAGTCATCTATGGCTCCTGAACCTATGGCAGTTGCAGTCATATCACCGCATCCAACTATTACTTTAGTTCCTTCTGCCAGTCCTAGTTCCTTTGCAGCCTTATTAGTCAATTGACCAGCTATTTCTGTTGGATGTTTTATCTCTGGGAGCTTCTCAAGATCTAGTCCAACAGCTTTAACTAGACTACTATTCCAGCTAATACTAGGTTTCCTAGTGTCTGCTAACCATGTTAAGTTAGCTTCGTCAACGCTTATAACAGCTCTATTTGTCATTCTGTACGTTAAATACCCTTTTACATCAAGAAATTTCCATGTTCTAGAATATACTTCAGGCTGTACATTCTTTATCCAGGAATACTTTGATAAGGGATCTTTACCTGCTTTACCTGGAACTCCTCCACTTATACGTAGGAATCTTAATAATAAAAAGAGGTTGTATCCAGCTATCTTTGGAAAACCAGTAAATAATTCTCGCGGATAACCGGCGGATCTCATGTCTAACCAAGTCATTATGTTAGTAAGAGGCTCTCCATCTCTTGATATAGGTATAACCCCTGCCATTTGAGTATCCATTACTATACCTGTGATTTCCATAGGTTTTACAGATGTTTCATTTATAATTTTATTTGTTGATTCAACAATAGCATTCCATAGTTCTTCGGGAGATTGTTCTGCATATCCGTATTGGGGCATGTAAAGTGTTAGTTTAGTTGTTGTTTTATGTCTAATAGTATATTTAGTGATGTCGAAAAGAATTGTTTTTATAGAGCTTGTACCGATATCGTATGCTATAATATACATATGGGGTCACTTTGATAGGTACTTTGCCAATAATTCTTCAATATCATAAACTCTCTTACCAGCGAAGCTTTCCTCAATAACTTTTATGGGTATGCCTTTACCCATAGGTGTTACAACATATTTCTTAGCTAGTTTGAATAACTCAATAGGTTTGATAACCTCCTCTGGAGGATGTACTCCATATTCTTTAATTAATTTCTCTTTCATTAATATTCCTCCGAGCGCAAGGGGTATGCCTGTTCCTTCACCCATACCTAATCCTTTAGCTGTAGAGTAGAAAGTATACTTGTACTTCTCGCCTTTATATACTCCTTCAACCACGATCATTAGGCAACCTACAGGTTTTGTTAATCCTGATTTCTCCAATATTTCATTTCTCTTCTTTAGTATATATGCTATTGCGAAGTCTCTAGTCTTTATTTTAATATTGTTTACTTCTATCTCTTCATCACTAAATAATCCTGCTCTTACAAGTGTTCTTATGAGATAAGCATATTCTGGAGGCAGAACAAGACCTAAGTTCGTAACTCTATTCTTAATTCTTATATACTTAGGCAGGGTAATTGTTTCAGGATGAGGATATAAATAGACCTTGTACCTGCCTATTTCTGGAAATTCAACTTCATATTCAAACTTTTTAGCTAGATCGGTATCTAGCTTTGTATATATTATTTTACCGTTTAGATAAATAGGTATGTCAATCATCATTGAATGAGCTCTATGTTGTATAACCGCAGGGCCCTCATAAGGTTCGCCTCCATGAGCATGATATATGTCTATGGAGTGAATTTCGGTAAGTAGGTAATCAGCTGCGAATCTAGCTATTACATTACTTAATCCTGGAGAACTACCCATGCCAATTAAAGCTCTAACTTTATTTTTAATCGCATCTTCCGCTAGATTTAACATTTCAATTGTAGCATCATAGTCATCACATACATCTACATAATCAATACCTGCATCTATGGCTGCCCTAAGTATTTTGGGACCGTACCTATAGAATGGCCCTACAGCGTTCAATACAATATCTGATTCCTTCATAAGCTTCTTAAGTGATTCCGTATCATTCACATCAATATATTTGATGACTATATTTTTTGAACTATATTGTTTGAATGCTTTATTTAACACATCTACTCTCTTATCAGCTAGAATTATTTCCTCGAATACATTAGATTTTATGAGAAAATACGAACATGCTCTACCAACTGCACCAGCAGCTCCAAGAATAAGAACACGAGACATGATGTCTCACCAATTATTATTCTTAATTATCTTAGGTTAATTATTCTTTGTTTAAAATTAATTAACTAATATTATTAATCAATGTGAAAAGCAGATAAATAGGATTATTTAGAGGAGATCTTTACTGCATAGCTTATGTCTGATAAAGATCTGGGGGGTCGAAATTTCTTAAAACCTAATAACGTATATTACTACAGTAATATTCGTAAATAACGGGGCTGGGCGGTATCATGGTTATTATAACATTTGACTGTTATGGTACATTAGTGGACTGGGTTTACTCCTTAGGTTCTTACATAAGTAAATACATAAGTAGAGATGCTATAGAAGAGTTCTTTTTATGTGATTTTGAAGAAGTCAAAACATATAGGCCATATAGTGAAGTTCTTAAAACGTGTCTTAAGAAGATAATGAATTCAAGAAAATTAAGATATACAGAGGAACATGGCGAAGCTTTCGTTAGAGCTTTTGCAAAATCTCCTCCTTTTCCAGACACTTTATATGGACTTTTAAAGCTTAAGAAAAAAGGGTTTAAAATAGGGATCATATCCAATACTGAGAAGAAGCTCATAAGAATAACTTTAGCAGGAATACTAGATCTAATAGACTATATAATTACAGCAGAAGATACGGGTTTCTTCAAACCTGATGTAAGAGCTTTCAAGAATTCACTTAAGATCTTAGGAGTAGATGCTTCAGAAATAATCCATGTATCTTCATATCCTCACTATGACCTTATTCCAGCTAGGAAGCTCGGGATAAGAACTATACACGTAAAAAGATACAAATATAATTGGCCCGAAGAGGTTCAGGGAGTAGATGAATTAGCTGATTATCTTAGTTAGGGCAAATAAGCTACCCCAAATATCATAATACAATAATTAATTAATAATTATTAAAATCTTGGTCGATTAATGTATCTTAATATAATGTCATCGATTTAATCAAACTATATAATGTACTATACTAATGCAGTATTAACTAGCTGGTTTCAGAGATGTAAAAGGAGATCGGTATTGAAACAGGGTATTGAGGCAAGAATAAAAGAGTTATACGAACATAATCCTTATAATAAAAAGCTAGTACATATTATACATGAATTATCTAAGAAATTAAAAGATCAGGGATATGATATCATAAAGATCATGAATTTTTGTGGTACACATGAATGGACGATAACTTACTATGGTATTCGAAGCTTAATGCCCGAAAATATAGACCTAATAGCAGGACCCGGGTGCCCAGTATGTATTACGCCAGGCATTTATGTAAGTGAGCTAATAAAGCTTAGCTTTAATGGTTATACTATACTGACCTATGGAGACGCATATAAGCTTCCGGGATTGGGTACTTCTAAAATAAATAGTTTATATGATGCAAAGTCTAAAGGAGGAGACGTCATTGTAGTTTATAGTTTTCTCGATGCAGTAAAGATCGCGAAAAATAATCCTGCAAAGAAATATGTTTTCTTTGCAGTAGGGTTTGAAACAACAATGCCAGCAGTAGCCGAACCATTAAACAAGGGCTTTGTACCAAAGAATCTATATATACTATCAGCTCATAGATATACTCCACCAATCATGAAGTACTTACTAGACAATGTAAAGGAAGTAGTTGTTCATGGAATTATTGCTCCAGGACATGTATCATCAATTATTGGTTCTAATGCTTGGATGTTTATACCACGCGATTATGGTATAACTACCGTTGTATCAGGGTTTGAGCCGCTGGATGTTCTTACTGCAATTGCATTAATCCTAAAGCAATTACTTATGAACAAGCCAGTGTTAATCAATGAATATAGTCGTGTCGTTAAGCCCTATGGTAATAAATATTCATTAAAGATTATGGAGTATGTTTATGAGAAAAGAGATGCCTACTGGAGAGGTATAGGAATTGTTGATAGAAGTGGCGGCTATTTAAAAAGAAAATATAGTCTTTATGATGCATTTGAGCAATTAGGTGTAAAGGATAATGTCGTAGAAGATCATATTCCTGGTTGCAAGTGTGGGGAAGTCGTACTAGGAAAAGCAAAGCCTACAGATTGTCCATTATTTATGAAGGTATGTACCCCAGAGAGACCCTATGGCCCATGTATGGTTAGTATAGAAGGTACGTGCCGTATATGGGCCGAGAATTTACCAATAACTATAGATATTAACATCTAAAAATACTATAGCTAGATTTGGTGTATAGGTATGGTACATGAATGGGCTCTTGCCGAGGCAATAGCTAATTATGTCAGAGAGTATATAGGAGAAAAGACTGCCCTTAAAAAGCTAACCATATCCCTTGGAGAGCTTCAAAGTATTGACAAGGATATACTTGATTTTGCTTTAAAAGAGATCTTCAAATCTATGGGCATAACAGTTCAGGAACTTGATTATGAGATCGAAACAGCTGTTCTCAAATGTAGGAAATGCGGTCATGAATGGGAACTTAACAAGAGCATATTCGGCGAAGATGTTCTTGAAGCAATACATTTCGTGCCAGAGATTATACATTCATATTTTAAATGTCCTAAGTGTAGTTCTAGGGATTTTGATGTAATAAGAGGTAGAGGTATAAGGATCGTAAGGATTGAGGTAGTCTAGCCATGACCTATTCAGATGATCCAAGATTACTAGTTATAGAGAATAGACTTAGAAGAGTTAAGAACATAGTACCTATAATGAGCTCCAAAGGAGGTGTCGGCAAGACCTTAATAGCAACATTAATGGCTTTACTTTCAGCAGAGAATGGATTAAGAACAGGATTATTTGATCTAGATATAACAGATCCTTCGGCTCACATAGTTCTTGGAATAGATCCTTCTAAAATTCAGCCTATTGAAGAAAAAGGCGTTATACCACCAAAAATCCACGGTATAAAGTTCATGACCGTAACCTACTATTCCCAAGAAAATCCCATACCACTTAGAGGTTTCGAGATAGATAATGTAATCAGAGAATTATTAGCTATAACTCAATGGGGGGAACTCGATATATTGTTCATTGATACACCACCCGGATTATCCGATGAATCGCTGGATGTACTAACATATCTAAGAAACCCTAAACCAATAGTCGTCACAACCCCCAGTCCGCTATCAATGAAGTCTATTGAAAAACTTCTTACAGTACTTATTGAGCAGGGCATCGACTTGCTCGGTATTGTTGAAAATATGGTGCTAACAAAAACTAATAACAACATATATAGTCTATGCAAGAAGTTTAATGTTAAATATATTGGAAGAATACCCTATGATCCAGAAATAGACAAAGCTATAGGGGATATCAATTCTATAAGGAATACTCTATTCTATAAATATTTAAAAGAAATATTTAAACAAATAAAGGAAAAGCTGATCTATGATGAAAGTATATGATCCTTGCTCAAAGGATCTAAAGGATCTACTGGAGAAGCTTCTATGCCATGAAAATTATTTAATAGTATGCATAGGTTCGTGGCTCCGAATGGATGATCGAGCAGGGCTTGAAGTTTGTAATTTGATAGGTCTACCAACTAAATCAGTTGTTTGCGAATATGGTTTAGAAAATTGCTTAGGCGAATTAATAGATAGTAAAGCTAATAACATATTGCTTATCGATGCAGTTATTAGTGATAGTTCCATTCCAGGATCAATCATATATACTGATATAAGTGAAGTTAGCAACGGGTTTCTAGCTACTACACATAATATACCAGTCAATACTATTATAAAATATTTAAGAACATTTGGTATAGCAAGTAACGTCAAAGTTCTTGGAATAAGAGTTAAGAGTCTTGATTTTGGAGACACTATAACTCCTGAGGTATCCAGATCTATAGTATGTCTATCTAGTATGATAAAAGAATTGCTAAATAAATGTGGGATCATTTAGAATATTAACTTAGTCGCCTTCTAATCCTTAATGGCTCCTCTACAATTCTATTCTTCCAATAAACTTTCTCAGATAAAGACGCCTTTAACAAACCTATTGATAAAGTTATACCAAATATCGGTGACACTATAGAAAATAATTTACTATATCCGTTCAATCCTGCGCCATATACATGGTTTATAACTAATAATATATATTGTATTATTCCTAGGACTACAAGTATCTGAAACCCATATACTATTCCATATACTAAGGTAATTATGGGCAAATAATATCCTAAGAACACTAGTAATGAATGTATTAATGCCCTTGGTTTCTTAACTCCGTGTCTTCTTAATACTCTAGCTAAAACATCGACGGTATCATGTATCTTATCGTACCATTTAGTAATTACATTCCCCGATGCATGAATAATCCTGATATCAAATCCATTTCTTTTTACATGTTCCGCAAAATCTCTATCCTCTACAATGCTATCTCTGACAATTTTATGAGTTCCTAGCTTTTCATATAGTTTCTTTTTAATGCCCCAGCAACAACCATAATACCATGCCAATTTATCATTCTTATTATATACTCTATTAAAACCCATGAAAGCATGAGAAAATGTCGTTAATAGCGTTTCTATAAGCTTGCATCTAATAGTTTTACACATAAATATAGGAACAAGAGATACTACACCATTGGTTTCCAGTATAATGTTCGCTACTTTTAATAATAAGTCCTTTGATTTAATCCATGTATCTCCATCAATAAAGAACAACACGTCTCCATTGGCCAAATTGTATCCAGTATAATACAGATACGGTTTAGGCATCCATCCAGACGGTATCTTATTTACTCTAATATACTTAATGCTTTTATACTTCTTCATGTATTCTTTAACTATACTAGCCGTATTATCAGTACTATTATCATCTACAATAATTATTTCCAAGGATTTAATTCCCTTTTGATTAGTTAAGCTTTTAAGAAGAAGTGATATAATTTCTTCTTCATTTCTAACAGGTATTATTACTGATGCACGGAGTTCTTCATTTGTTTTAGGATAATTATCCTCTAGTTTAAATAAACATTTAATACTTGATTTTATAGAGTAAAGTGCATATAACCAAGCGATTATATTTATTATCGATAGTATCTCCAAACTAAAAGCAACCATCAGTAATACACTAGCTTCCTGTAATAACATGATTCACCAACTATAACTAGTTTATTTATTAGACCGAGAAAATAGGTTTTTATCTAAGAATATGTAGGAAGGTAAGGGGTCTAGATAATGGCGTCTGCAGATGTAAAGCTTAGTCACGGCGCTGGAGCTAAGGAAACGTGGGAATTCATCCAGAAATATATTGTAACTAAAGTGCCAAAGAATCTATGGAAGACAGTTAATGGTTATGGACTTGACGTTTTAGATGATGGTGCAGTAATTAAGATTGGAGATAACTACATTGTAATATCCGTTGATTCTTATACTGTTAACCCTATATTCTTTAAAGGCGGTAATATAGGTAAGCTCGCTGTATCAGGTACATTAAATGATCTTGTGATGATGGGGGCTAAACCTACAGCCTTCATGGATACAGTTGTAGTTGAAGAGGGATTTCCTATTAAAGATCTTGAAATCATTATTGAGTCCATGGTAAAGATCTTAGCAGAAGAAGAAATTCCATTAATAGGCGGCGATTTTAAGGTTATGCCGAAAGGATCAATAGATCGTATTGTTATAACAGGTATAGGCATAGGATTAACCTCTAGGCCCATTATTGATGTAACGATAGATGAAAACGATGTAATTATTGTAACTGGTCCTATAGCAGAACATGGTGCTGTTATCATGGCTCATCAACTTGGTATGGAAGATGAAATCAAGGACTTACAAAGCGATACAAAACCATTAACTAGGACTGTTCTCCCAGTTATTGAGAAATTTAAAGAGTATATTCATGCTGCACGTGATCCTACACGCGGCGGTTTAGCTGCTACTCTACATGAATGGATTTCAGAACGCGATCTTACAATAGTTATTGATAGAAATAAAATACCTATTAGGGATAGTGTTCGATATTTTTTAGATGCATTAGGCATCGATCCTTTAAATATGGCGTCTGAGGGAATAGCCGTACTTGCTGTAGAACCCAGTGTTGCAGACGATATAGTTAAGGAGCTTAGGAAGGTAGGGGAGAAACATGCAACTATTATAGGTAAGGTGATTAAGATAAATAATCCGTTATTAAGGGGCAAAGTCATAGCTATTACAGAAGTTGGTGGCAAGGTAATAGTAGAGCCAAGATCAATTAACTTGCCAAGGATATGCTAGGGTGAATAAATTGTGTTTAGGAATACCTGCTAGAATCGTAAATGTATTTGAAAAAGATGGTCTACGTATCGCGAGGGTTATTATGGGCGGTATTGCTAGAGATGTCATAGTAGTTACAAATGAGGATCTAAGGGAAGGAGATTACGTTATTGTACACGCAGGTATGGCTATTTCAAAAATTGATGAGAACGAATTAGAAACCATACTAAATATTTGGAAAGAGCTTGAACAAGTAATCATTGAGAATTAACAGTTATTAAACGGGTATCAGCTTATGAAATACGCCTTAAGAATAATTGTTACTGGTATTGTTCAAGGCGTTGGTTTTAGGCCTTTTATTCATAGAATAGCCTTGTCAAATAGACTATATGGATATGTTAAAAACGTTGGTGGATCTGAAGTTGAGATTTGGATTGAAGGTGTTCCTGAAAACTATTCTAAATTTATAAGAGATCTTTATTTTAAGAAGCCTCCTCCAGCAGTTATTGATGAGGTGGAGATTTATTTTGAAGAACCTAGAGGGTATACTACATTTAATATACTTAAGAGTGAAAAAGGTAGATTAAAATATTCCATGATACCTCCTGATCTAGGTATATGTGAATATTGTTTAAAGGAGATACTTGATCCAAGTGATAGAAGATATAGATATGCATTTAATTCATGTGCTTGGTGTGGTCCTAGATATTCTATGATGTATGGTGTACCATATGATCGGGAAAATACTTCTATGAGAAAATATAAATTATGTAGTGACTGTTTTCACGAGTATACTAATATTAATGATATTAGACGATATCATGCACAAGGTATAAGCTGTTCAAAGGATGGGCCGAGGTTATGGTTAACTGATTCTAAAGGTGAGATCATTGATACGAAGGACCCTATTAAGGAAGCTGCCAAGTTAATAGATGAAGGATACATTTTGGCAATAAAGGGTCTTGGAGGATATCATATAGCAGCCCTAGCTAGTAATGACGATATTGTGTTGAAACTTAGAGAGAGAAAGAAGAGACCTACAAAACCCTTTGCTGTTATGGCTTTAGACATAGGTATTGCTAGGAGACTGGTATTTATAAATGAGAAAGCCAGGATTCTTCTAGAATCCCCGCAGAAACCTATTGTTTTACTAAAGAAGAGGCCTGATACACCTGTATCAAGGTATGTTTCGCCAGGATTATCTCACGAGGGAGTTTTTCTTCCATATACTGGTCTCCATTATCTCCTGCTTATGGAGACACATGATAAATTCTTGATAATGACTAGCGGCAATAGACATGGTAAGCCCATGTGTATTGATGAGAAGTGTGCTTATAATGAATTAGGTAGTATTGTTGATTATTTCTTAGTACATGATAGGGAAATTGTTAATCGAGTAGATGACTCAGTTATTAGATTTACATGCGGTAAGCCTGTTCTTCTACGTAGAGGTAGAGGTTATGCACCCATATGGATAAAGATCCCGTTTAAACTATCTAACAAATACATAGCCTTCGGTAGCGATCTACAGACTGCGGCGGCTATAGGCTTTGATGATAAAATTGTTCTTACCCAATACATTGGCGACGTTGATGATTTTGATGTACTTGATGATATGGATAAGTATGTAAGATTCTTAGCCGATAACTATGGTATAGGTCTTGATGAAGCTATATTGGTTGTTGATAAGCATCCGCACTATAGTTCTAGAAGACTTGCTGAAGCCTATGCAGAGAAGCTTGGTAACAGAATTATTGAGGTACAGCATCATGTAGCTCATGTATTATCGACAGCAATTGATCATGGAGTTTATGGTAGAATTATAGGTATAGCCATTGATGGTGTGGGCTATGGCGATGATGGGGCTATATGGGGTGGAGAAGTTATAGAAATTGATATGTATAATGGTTCTTATAGGAGGCTTGGACATCTTGAATACCAGCCTCTTGTTGGTGATCGATCTATTTACTATCCGATCAGGTTCTTCCTGTCAGTACTTAGCAAGAAAATTGATCATGAAGAGTTAATGGATCTTGTTAAAAGGTACAAATTACATAAACGTGTTAAAGGCGGCTTAAGGGAAATAGAGATTCTATTGAGAAGTATTGAGAGAGGTGTATATGTGAATACATCGAGTACTGGAAGATTGCTTGATGGTGTATCGGCTTTCTTAGGAGTATCTAGTTATAGGAGCTATGAAGGTGAACCAGCTATTAAACTTGAAGCATTTTCAATTAATGGTTCATACCTACATGATTACTTAGATCCTAGAATTACTGTTAAAGATGGAAAATACATCGTTAAAACAACTGATCTTTATATGGAATTAATAGATCTAGTAAGTAGCTGTAAAAAGGAGGATCTTGCAGTTACGTTTCAGTATAATATCGGTAAGGTATTAGGTGAGATAACCTATCATGGGATTAGAGGAAGGAGAAATATTATTGATAAGGTATTCATAGGCGGTGGGGCTGCAGTGAACAACTACATAGTATCTGGTGTAACAGACTTATTGAAACAACATGACATAGAGGTAATTTTACCTACTAGAATACCAGCTAATGATGGAGGAATATCTTTAGGACAAATAATTTATGCAGAACTCACACAGATATGCGATCCTTAGAAAAGATACAAAAATAAATTAAAAGGAAAAAAATATAAACTAATTAAATATATAATTTAAATAATAAAACTTTTAAACTTATAAGACATTAGTATATATACGAAGAATAGTTTATGGCGATATTTATGAATATTATTAAACATAGATACTACGTCTATATAATATGTATTATTACCTTGCTAGCAATATTAGTTGCAGTAGATAGTCTAAACCTTATAAAAATATATGATACATCAACATATACGACATTCTTACCCATTAGAGGAATAGCTATTAATGATACTGAAATCGATAATATTTTAAAAAGGACTGGTTTAAAGATGGAAGATCTTGTATATCCGAGAGATACTGGACAATACTATATATATTATTTCAAAGTAGCTGTACGTAATTATAGTATAACCTACAATAATACAGTTTACATTATTGAACCAGATACATTATTAGTTGTTCTATCTTTGCAGCCCATAAATTTCAGTATAGACCATTCATCAGCACCCGTAATAGATGAGAATAAAGAGCAAAAACCTAATCTAAAGAAATACTTAATACCAATAGAACCTAATAATAATATTGCTACGCTTATCTTTATAAAATTATTAAATTGCCAAAATATAAGCGAACAAAAGTTAAGACTAGAAAAATTATTTAATAAATATATTAGTGAATTTAACGAAAATATGCAAAAATGTAGCGAAATGCCAGAATGCTCCGGTATGTGTGTATCACCTTACTTATTAAGAGTAAATGATTGGCCCATATATTATTTACCAAGACAAGAATGCTGTAAAGGAACTATAGTTAAGACATGTCATGACTATCCAGCACTTATTTTACTCACTTACAACAACGTATCAATTAAGATAAAGAGCCTTGAAGATAATGATGTACTAAAAGATCGTATTGTACATATAGCTGAGATACTTATGGAGGGAAAATAATATGTCAATCAAGAACATTATTCATTACGCTTTAATCTTTATAGTACTTGTTATATTTGCCCATAATTTCAATGGATATACTACTGTATGCAATGATCAAATAAATACAGACTATAGTGCTGATACAGATAATTTCACAATATCCCTAGACACAGAAGCATATATACTAATCTGGCCATCTTATGATTACGGCTTTAAATATGGTGTAATGGGTAAGGGTAAAATGTATGAATTTGACATACCTGATCCTGATCTCTTTGCAGCAGAGGGTGTATGGTCCCATATATGTGTTTACAAGTATGCTGATTCTGAGGGAACTTATTCATTCGTTGAGACAGGATTAAAGAGATATAAAATTAACTGGGGTGTCTGGATATCAACATATAATAAGCTCTACTATGCATTCAGGACCCGGAACGGATACACTGCGAGTATTGAAGTAGGTGATGCCGAACTTAATACCGTATATGGATTTAAGATTGTATATGTAACTAATGGAAAATGGATGATTGTGATTAAAAAGCTCTATTCAGATGAGCTAATATGTACTCGTATAGTAGATGTTGGACTGTACTATGGTAACTATGTATACTCACAAATTGAATCAACCACAGATACTCTTCCCAGCAGCAATCAAAATTTATTTTACTGGTACAACATAAGGTATCAGTATGGATATAGTGAGTGGATCACATATTATAGATGGATCGATGGATATGAAGATACTAATACATTTAATAATGTAGAAACCGATACATGGACTGATGGATATAAAGCCTATACCACATAATTCCTTACACCCCATTTCATCTGATTTTTAATATACTAATGAATTAAGTTAATTACTGATGAAGTTAATTTTAAATAAAACTAGAATACCTAATTTAATAACGTTGAGGCCATTGGTGATAAATTTTGACGATATACCTAATTAATGGACTAGATATGCTCGGTATTCTTGTTCCATTTCTAGCTCTCTCTTCATTCGCCATACCACTATTTAGCTTACTTATTAAGAGGAAAACTTTCTACGATATCTACGTATTTATCATAGGATCTATAGCCCTCTATTTTACCTATAATATACTGAAAACTGTACTATATTTTGATAAGCCAATCATGTATAGATTTGGTGGATGGCCTCCACCAATAGGTATAGCGTATGAAGTTGATCCATTTAATGGTATTCTAGGATTATTTACAGCAGCTACTATGTGGCTCATAATAATCTACAGTATATGGTATACCAAGCACATGGATAACTATGTATGGTACTATACATTATTACTTGGTCTCGAGACAGGTCTTCTCGGGTGCCTATATACCGGTGACGTGTTCAACCTATTCGTAATGATAGAGGTATTGTCTATATCAGCATATGCCCTTGTAGCATATTACAGGAATAAGCCTCAGGCCATAGAGGCGGCTATAAAGTATGCTATGGTAGGGGCAATAGCTACAACGTTCTACTTCCTATCATTAGTCTTTATCTATGGAAGCTATGGAACACTAAATATGGCTGATCTAGCAATTAGATCACATGTTGAAGAAGGAATATTGACTGGAGGTAAAGTTTATGGTAATATAGCCGTTGCTAGTGCTGTAGCCATAGGACTTGCATTATGGGCTTTCACGTTTAAATCAGCACTATTCCCTAATCACTTCTGGCTACCAGATGCTCATCCTGAGGCACCGACGCCTGTTTCAGCAGCACTATCTGGTCTTGTAGTTAATATTGGTGTTTATGCTGTTATACGTTTCCTATATACACTATTTGGTTCATCAAGCATACTGTCTACAATAGGATATAGAGACGCAGTATTTACAATACTCTTGATCCTAGGCATTTTATCTGGGATTATTGGAGCTCTACTAATGATTATACAAAAAGATATCAAGAGGCTGCTTGCCTATAGTACTATAAGTCATATTGGACTGATCTATATAGGATTATCGATAGGATTTACCAATTTATCTAAGGAAATCATTGTCCTAGGGCTTCTCGCTACACTCTATCACATTATAAACCATGGTATTGGAAAAGCATTATTATTCATGGCATCGGGTATATATATTTCATCAGCTAAAACAAGGAACCTTGAACATATGATTGGTGTAGGTAGAACGTACCCAATAACATCATTAGCTTTTGTACTTGGTACTCTTCATTTAATGGGCTTCATACCATTTGGAGGATTCTTCAGCAAACTATTATTATTCCAAGCCCATATAGGGGCTGGACTAATAGCATCTGCGATATCAATAGTATTAGTTTCAGCAATAAGCCTTATTGGATACATTAAAATGATCTATTTAATACTATTGAGAATGCCTACTAGAGAATATAGGTATGAAGCAAATGTTGGCATTGAGTTATTTCTACTATTAATGGGTATTGCGTGTTTGTTACTTGGGGTGTTTAGTTTCAGATTATTAGATCTATTTAGCAACGCTGTATCCAATTCCATTGTAATGAGCTATGGATATTATACAAATCCGGTTACTAGATTAGGCTAACCTATATTAAGGTTTTTATTAACATCCTATGGAATAATAAACATGAACCTTGATAACGCGGTTATGGTGCTGACTAGTGGGGAAAGAGAAGCTAGTGGGATATTCGCCATGGATAGCGCATTTTAATACTGGAGCATGTAATGGATGTGATATAGAAGTCTTAGCAGCTATAGCTCCTCATTATGATCCAGAAAGATTCGGTGTAAAGCTAGCACCTTCAATAAGACATGCAGATATACTTGTTGTAACAGGTGCTGTTACAAAAAAAGCTGGCGAAAGACTTAAGAGACTATATGAACAAATGCCGAGCCCTAAATTTGTTATTGCAGTAGGCGCTTGTGCTTGTAGCGGTGGAGTATTCCATGATACATATAGTGTTCTAGCAGGAGCCGATAAGGTTGTACCAGTAGATATGTATGTACCCGGTTGCCCGCCCCGGCCAGAAGCTATACTTGATGCAATCGTAGCACTTGTTATGAAGCTTCGTAAGGGTGGTGGTAATGGAAATTCCTGAAAAGGTTAGATTTTTAAGTGATCTTGTTAAAGAGACTTACACATTAAAACCTAATAGAGTTGTGCTTGAGATCAATAGAGACAATGTAAGAAAGGCTCTCGAGTTACTCCTTGAAAACCTTGGAGATACAGGATTCTATTTAGCAGTAATAGTTGGTACGGATTATCCGGATAAGAATAAAATCAGGTTAGATTATTATGTTGTAATGCATCCAGATAAGGAAGTTTATATATTTAGGACGTGGCTTCCAAGAGATGATCCACGTATATCTAGTGTTGTAGATATATTGCCTGCCGCATTATCAGGTGAATGTGAAACACATGATCTTTTAGGTGTAGTGTTTGAAGGAAATCCGTATCTTAAGCGAGGATTCTTCGTGCCACCAGATGTTTATGAAAAAGGTATTTATCCGCTTAGAAAAGATGTAAAGGTGTAAAGCCGTGACCGTTACGAAAGTTGTTGAAATACCTGTTACCTTAGAGATCCCGATAGGGCCTCAACATCCAGCATTACATGAGCCATTAATGCTTAAAGTATATGCTGATGGAGAGGAGGTAATTAAGGTAGATATAAATACGGGATATAATCATCGTGGTATTGAAAAACTTTGTGAAAGGAATAGTTTCTACAGAAATATATTCATTTGTGGTCGTGTATGTGGCATATGCAATACTGTTCATGCAGATTGTTATGTACGGGCTGTAGAGTATTTAATGGACATAGATCCTCCAAGAAGAGCTAAGTATTTAAGAGTACTTGCTATGGAACTTGAGAGGATTCATAGCCACTTAATAATCAATGCCATAATGGCTGAGATACTTGGTTTTGACACATTATTTATGTATATTATGAGGGATCGTGAAAAGATCATGAAAGCTAAAGAAATCTTGACCGGAAATAGAGTTCTTGCAGATTATATGATGATAGGCGGCGTAAGAAGAGATATAGATAGCATCAAAAAAGATAGGATCTTAAAGATTGTGAATAATATTGAAAAAGAAATTAAAAGATACCTTAAAGTATTTGAAACAGATGATACCATTACTAAGAGGCTTATGGGAGTAGGTGTAATTAAGCCTTCAGATATAACTAAACATGGACTATTAGGCCCAACAGCACGAGGTTCAGGTATAAAGATCGATGCGCGTATGGGTGATAAATATGATGCATACGATGAAGTACCGTTCAATGTTATAGTTAGAAAGGAAATGGATTCATGGGCTCGTATGATGGTTCGTTGGGAAGAGACATTAGAATCCGTCAATATATGCAAATATGTATTAGAACATTTACCTAGCGATGCTTCGGCAGTACCTGATGAAAGACGGCTTCCCAGGAGATTTCCCCCAGGCGAGTCTTATGCTCGTGCTGAAGCTCCTAGAGGAGAACTAACTTACTATATAAATAGCGTTGGAAAACAAATACCGTATAGAGTTAAGATCCGCACTCCATCATTTAATAATATTATTAACTCTGGATTCTCATATATAGGATATAGTATTGCCGATGTACCAGTTATATTGACTAGCTATGATCCTTGTATATCATGTATGGAGAGAGCAATAGTAATTGATGTGAAGAGGGGTGCTAGGAAAAGTGTTTCACTAAAACAACTTGCAAAAGGTGAAATTTAATGGCGGGTCCTTCACTATTAAAAGAAGTTCTTCAAAGATTCTTTAGTAAACCAGTTACCATACAATATCCTTTTGAATCTATAGAAGTTGAGAAAGACATTAGAGGCAAACACTATGCTGATCTATCTAAATGTATTGGATGCAGTTTATGTGCTATGGAATGCCCCGCGGATGCTATTCTAATGGAGAAGCTACCGGAAGATAAGAAGCCTAAACAAAATCCAAGGGGATTATATCCAGTCATAGACTATGGCTTATGCGTATTCTGTTACAGATGTGTAACAGTATGTCCTGTAAAAGCATTTATAACGACAGATGATTATCATTTATCTAGCCCTACTAAATTAAATTCAAGAGATTTAACTCTTAAAACTCTCTCCAAAGGGTGAAGATTATTGATTGAAGAACAAATCACCATGTATATAATATACATAATCCCTATCTATATGATCGCGTTTACACTTTATATCATAAGGGCCCTAAAAGGCCCGTCAATATCGGATTCAGTATTAGCCATTGATGCTATGACATATGATCTTGCTGCTTTTCTCGTGCTACTGTCCATATTTTTCAGATCGCCAATACTTATTCCTACAGCTATAGTCCTTGCATTATGGATCTATGCTATAGACATCTATGTGGCAAAATACCTTGAGAAAAAGGAAATGGGTGAATAGAGAATGGTAGATGCAAGTCTAATAATAGTATATATTGGAGAAATTCTTGTCGGCATAGGCGTACTATGTGATTTAATAGGAGCTATTGGTATGTTGAGGTTCCCTAACTTTTATCTAAGATTACATGCTGCTACCATTGGAACCATCGGCGGCGCGTTCGTACCCCTTATAGGTGCGGCTTTAATGGCTATTGGAAGTACTTATCTAGGTATGTATCGCTGGTTCGTAGCAGGAGGAGCAGTAGTAACAGCTTTTCTCATACTTATACTGGCTCCGGCTGGAGCACATGCACTTGCAAGAGCTACTCATCATGCTAAGGTGACGCCTGTACAGCCAAAAGTAGTTGATCACCTTGAAGAGGATAGGAGGTGAAGTATATGGAACCAGATATATTGATAATAGGTATTATGGGTTTCCTTGGACTCATATCGGTTATAGCTACTTATCTAGCTGTTACTGAAAAGAACCTTGTAAGAGCCGTAATATATTCAGCTATTCAAAGTACAATCTATGCATTCCTATACTTCCTACTCATGGCTCCAGATATAGTACTTGTTTACGTACCTGTGGCTGTAGGCTTGTATCCTGCTATTATACTATTCCTAATTCGTAAAACAGAGCATGAGGAGCGTGATTAGACATGATGAGTCGTGTAGTAGGCGTTATAGTCATAACCTTGTTTATAACAGTATTCTCCCTAGTCATAGCATTAGGTGGATTAGGCTATGTATTGCCCCCAGAAAGTGTACGTGAGTTGGCGAGGCAGTACCTATTAATAGCCTATAATCCATTTAATAAGACATTTACTGTATTTTCACCAGAAGTAGTTACTTCTATTGTATGGGACTTCCGTGGACTTGATACGTTGTTCGAGACAGTAGTGTTCTACTTGGCAATCATAGGATCAGTAGCACTGGCTAGAGGTTTTAAGTCTAGCAAGCCGGAGAAAGATATTTCCCAATACGGTTTATCGCCGATCGTGAAGACAGTTACTAGAGTAACTGTCGGTATGATATTAGCTGTAGCGACCTCTATAGCATTACACGGACATTTAACTCCTGGTGGAGGATTCCAAGGCGGTGCTACAGCAGCTGTAGTGCCATTACTTGTCTTAGTCATTTTCTCAAGATACTATCTTGAAACACGTGGTGTTAGTAAGAACGCTATGTTAGCTATTAGAAGCTTTGGATTAATAGGTATAGGGTTAACAGCATTTATAGTATTAATTATTGGATTAATGAGTGGCATGAATGCGTATGTATTTCAGAACCAGCCTAAACCGGATGCCCCCGTAGGTCTACCAGCTCTCTTCGATGGCCAAATTATTAGTGGTACGTTATGGTTCTTCAACTTATTTGAAATGTTTGCCGTAGCAGCTGGCTTTACTATTGTATTCCTCCTACTCTCGATACCTGAAAGAGATGTGTTTAAATACTTGAAGGAGGAGGGTGGTGAATATTGATAGATCCAATTACATATTTCTATACTGTACTCCTACTATCAATGGCTGTAAATTTAGGTATATCGCTATACGGTATATTCTATAAACCAAGCCTGATCAAGAAAATAATATCATTAACTATATTTAGTGACACCGCAAATACGTTTGCCATCATAGTAGGTTATATAAGATGGAAGGCAGCTACACAACCTCCGCAACCACCTGTCCTAACTAACTTAAATCCTACAGAAAAAGATCTAGTAACATTTGCATCTATGTCTGTCGATCCATTGCCGCAAGCATTGGTATTAACCGCCATCGTCATAGGCCTTGCAGTTACATTATTTCTTGTATTCCTTACACTCCAAGCATATCGCCTATATAAAACTACTGATGTACGTGAAATAGCTAAGTTGAGGGGATAGCCATGAGTAGATTAGCTAGATCCATAGGACCCATAATACTGGTATTTATAACATACATAGTATTTAGTGGTTCAGTTAGTCCCTATGACTTATTGACTGGGGCGATAGTTGCTATCGTTGTAGGATTGCTTGTTGCAAACATTGTTATCGAAAAACCATCAAAACTATTGCAAGTATGGAGGTTCTTCTACCTAATAGCATATGCTATATATTATTTCTTCGTAGCGGAAGTCAAGGCTCATCTCGACGTCATGTATAGAATATTGCATCCACGAATGCCAGTAAATCCAGGTATTGTACGTGTACCTTACTATGTTGAGACAGATTATGCTATGACTACTATAGCTAACTCTATAACTAACACACCCGGAACTGTAGTTGTCGATATTGATCCCGAGAAAAAGATCTTGTATGTACATTGGATTAATATCAAAGATGTAAGACCCGAGGAAACACATAGACACATATCCTCTACATTTGAGAAATACGCAAAGAAAATCTTCGACTAAGGTGAGAGAATACATGGAGTACTATGGTTTACAAGTATTAGGCGTAATAACACCCTTCCTAGCCATATCAGCATTTATGATCCCATTGCTAAGCCTATTCATTAAAAGAAAAAGTTTCTACAACGTCTATGCATCAGTCGTATCATTTATTGCCATGATATTTTCATTCCTTGTACTTGCCGACGTATATACTAGTGGTAAACCTATAGTATATGCCTATGGTGGATGGCCTCCTCCTATAGGCATTGCTTATGAGGCTGATGCCTTTAATGCATTAATTGGTGCCTATACATCCTTTGCATTATTCTTCGTGGTATTATTTAGTGTATGGTATTCAAAAGTTATAGACGATGTTGTATGGTACTATACATTATTACTTGGCCTAGAGACTGGGGTATTAGGTTGCGTATATACAGGCGATGTGTTCAACTTATTCGTTATGCTTGAAGTATTATCTATATCAGCATATGCTTTAGTAGCGTATTATAGAAATAGACCTATATCCATAGAGGCTGCAGCAAAATATGCAATGCTAGGATCTGTAGTAACAACTTGTTATTTCATATCATTAGTCTTTATCTACGGAAGCTATGGAACACTAAACATGGCCGATCTAGCATTTAAGGCTTCAAGAGGAGTACAAGCAGTTGTTGTAAGCAATGGTTTATATGGAAATATTGCTACAGCAAGTTTAATAGCACTTGCCCTAGCACTATGGGCTTTCACATTTAAATCAGCACTATTCCCCAACCACTTCTGGCTACCAGATGCTTACAGTGGTTCACCGATACCCATAGCTGCTGCATTCTCTAGTGCTGTAGAAATCGTCGGTGTCTACATGGCTACACGCTTTTTATACACTATATTCGGAGTTGACAGCATTGTTGCCACAACTGGATTTAGAGATACTATAATGACTGTGTTATTGATATTGGGTATGCTCTCTGGCATTGTCGGGGCACTATTAATGATTACACAAGATAATGTTAATAGACTACTAGGATATAGTACTATAAGCCATATAGGTTTACTATACATGGCTTTGGCACTTGGTTTATCAGGTATACCAAAGGATATTGTTGCACTAGGTCTAGTAGCCTTGTTATTTCACATAATTAATCATGGAATTGGAAAACTATTAATGTTTATGGGTGTAGGAGTAGCGGTAGCAACAACGGGTACTAGGGACTTAAATAAGCTAAGCGGTATTGGAAGAGTATATCCAATAGCATCCATTGCCATTATTGCCGCTGCCTTTCACCTAATGGGTCTAATACCTTTTGGCGGATTCTTCAGTAAATTACTAATTTACCAGGCTTATATATCAGCTGAACTATTAATTCCGGCTATAATGGTTATCATTATATCTGCTATTAGCGTTCTTGGATACATAAAGATTATATACTCAATAGTATTTGCCCCTATCGAAAGAGAATACAAGCGTCTAAATACCATGGGTATCGATATCCTAATGATATTGTTAATAGCTACTTGTATCCTACTGGGAATATTATCACCTTGGATTACATCTAGACTAGGCATAGTAGTTGATAACTCACTTATGCCAGCTGGCATTAATAAGTACTTACAATCATTCTTTAATACATTCTATAAATTAATACCTGGGTGATTAGACTTGATCTATGAATATGATCCGATACAGCTAACAATAATATTGTCTGGACTCATGGGATTAGTAGCAATGGTTCTATATATTATTGTTAAGGCTATTGAACCTAAATATCCTACAAGAAGTGGTGACGCGATCGAGCCATATATTGGTGGTGAGCATCCAAGTATATTGTCTAGACCATTTGTACCAGAGGCTAATCTATATTGGAGCTTTATTAAAAGAAATTTTGCTAAAGCATATGGTTTTCTCAAGGAGAAAATGCATACTGGAAGATTTAGTGATTGGGTAAATTATATGACTATGTGGATGGCATTGCTGTTCCTCATATCATTAATAGTTATAATAGTCCTTATAACTGGAGGTGTGTAAGATGACAGAAATCTATCCATTCATAATGACTCTATTAAGCGCCTTAGTGTTTCCAGGGCTATTATTTACCATAGCCTTAGCTTTATTTACTGAATGGTATATTAGAAAGGCCGTTGCACATATGCAGAGTAGAATGGGCCCCACATACGTTGGACCTATAGGTCTTTTACAGCCTCTTGCTGATTTGCTGAAGCTATTGAGTGTTAAGGAGGAGATGAAGCAAAAATATTCAATGACATGGCTTGCAAAGGCTTTTGGAGTTATAGGGATAGGCGCTATGATAGCATGCTTATTTCTATTACCATTATCACCTGTAAGGTTTATTGGAGACTATGACTTCCTAATATTTATTTACTTATTTGGAGTATGGGTACCTATATCAATAATAGCCATGGCTCTTTCTATACCTAATCCGTTTGCACACCTCGGTGTATCAAGACTGCTGACATTCATAATAGTTACGGAGCCAGCATATTTTGCTGGATTATTGGTACCGGTAACATTTGCATCGATTAAAGCAGAACCAGTGTACTCTATATATACGACATCAATTAAAGCATTGAGCCTATGGAGTAATCCCTACTATATACCATTCATGATTATTGCATTAATAGCTGTTATAGCATCTATACAGGCTAAGGCTATGCTTAATCCATTTAATATACCGGAGGCTGAACAAGAACTCATAGCAGGATTTGCAACAGAATTTAGTGGACCAATTCTAGCTATATTTAATCTACTACATGACATTGATATTGCGATATCGGCATTATTTGTCACATACGTATTTCTCGGTGGTCCTTCACCATTTAATCATTTATCGGTACCTGGTGTATTATTGCTAATCATTAAGTACATTGCCGTTGTAACTATAATATCGGTAATTAGGTCTTCGTTTGGAAGATATAGAATTGATCAGGCAATACATGTTCTAACTAAGTATTCATTAGTACTAGCATTAATAGCTGTCATAGCTGCTAATATAATAGTATATGTTTTTCATTAAATAATTTCTTTTTCTACAATATATCTAGCTGTTTTCTCAACAGCTTCGTAGCTTGTCATTGAAGGCTTCCAGCCAATATTTTTAAGCTTAGATATATCGAGAAGCATGAACTTTACATCGCCAGGCCAGCCGCGTCCATCAGGTGTTGCCATTATATATTCATATTTAACATTTTGTAGACCCAGTGCTTTCACAACTATATCTGCAATTTCCTTAACAGTTATCCAGTCATCATTGCCTATATTATATATTTCATAATTCTTTCCATGAGATAGAAAATGTTTTAGCGTATACAGTGTAGCATCTACTGCGTCATATACATGTAAGTAACTTTTCCTCTGTGTACCGTCTCCTAAGATCTCTAATTTAGATGGATTTCTCTTAAGCTTCTTTATAAAATCAATTATTACTCCATGACTAGAGCGTGGCCCTATTATATTTGCATAGCGTAGTATTAATGGTTTAAATCCATAAAGCTTGCTATACGTTATATAAAGGATCTCGCAGGCTAATTTAGCTGCTCCGTATACCGATATGGGTTCTAATGGATGATAGTCCTCAGGTGTTGGTATAACTCTCGCTTCACCATACACGGTTGAAGAACTTGCAAATACATGTATACCTACATCAGCTTTTCTAGATGCCTCTAATACATTAAATGTTGCAAGTATATTCTCATTAAAATGAATTCTAGGATTAATACTTGATACTCTAACTTCAGGATTTGCTGCAAAATGGAAGACTATGTCCACGTCTCTAAGAGCTTGTACAAGGTCTTCACTGAATTTTTTTAAATCGTATTCTATGAACTTAAAATATTCCTTATTGATGTGATTTTTCAGATTCTCCAGACTACCGCTACTTAAGTTATCAATAA
>Ga0180301_10000071_pt1 | contig 67869 bp, 63 predicted proteins | sample GuaBasSediGuay16_FD_121797 | JGI IMG/M metagenome (GOLD analysis project Ga0180301, IMG submission 121797) | Subseafloor sediment microbial communities from Guaymas Basin, Gulf of California, Mexico - Guay16, Core 4569-2, 12-15 cm | ecosystem: Environmental > Aquatic > Marine > Hydrothermal...
TGTGACTGAAAACACAATTTATGTAGCAGCTTCTTCAAGTAAAAATATTCTGGTTTCAGAAAACAGAATAGTAATTTCATCTAAAAACAAATTACTTTATCTTCCAAAGACATCTTCACATAGTGATTCAGCAGTTTAATGACTCTTTCGAGCAACTAAAATACCGACTAGAATAAAAGAAAGTGATAAACTATTTATTTATCTTTTTCTCTAAAATATTACTTACTTTCAGAGCATCATATAGTATCACACAGTCACTTAGCATTTTCTTCACAAGAGGATCCTCTAAGTCCTTTAGCTCGAAGACAATCAAGTCTAGTGAAAACCCTCTAGGCTTCAGTCTTCTAAGCTCTTCAATTAACTTAAATCCATCACTAATCTTCTCGAAAATCACTGCCACATCGTAGTCGCTGTAAGAAACATGAGTCCCGCGGGCTCTTGAGCCGAAGAGAACAATACTGCACTTCCTGTATTTACAAGTAATTTTCCTAGTAAACTCGCTAAATAACTCATCTTGCCTTTTAATGAGCTCAGCCCGCCTCCTCAGAAACAACTCTCTTAACCCATTCAATGATCTCAGAGGCATAGTTAACACACCTAGATGCCAGGGACTCATTATAATTAAAGGGAGATCTCCTAAGATATCTGGCTAATGTATAATGAGGAGTAAGTGCATCCGCATAAGTATAGAGATTAAAAGAAGGATTTAAATTAAGAGCTCTACTAAATCGTGTGCAAAAAGGTGAGTACCTGTAAGAGCTACATAAAGCGCCCTAAGATAAAACTCGACTGCCTGTTGAGCTTCAAAACAGGCGAGCCAGTATATGCCCTCAGATAAGTGCCTCTTAGCTTCTCTTAAAAAGACTTCAGCTTTTTCAATCCATTCAGAAGAAAGTTCAATAACCACTGCTAGTAATCCCTACTAACTGCTATATTTACTTACCTATAGCACTTGAAGCAACTATACTTCCTCCCTCAAGAGTTTCCATCTACTACTAAGCATTATGAAATATTTTTCGATTTCAGAGAGACTTTATTATGCAGAGATATTTAATACACCGAATAGTAAAAATTCAATAGAATTAAAATAGTTCCTACCTAGTTACATTATAAATAGTTAAGTCCATCTACTTAAGTCACCTGTTTTCTCTGCTTTTATGAGCGAGTACTTAAATAAAACAACGCCCAGTGGAAGCAGAATAGCTATTTGAATTAATAATGGATGTAACAAATGATAGTAGCTATGCAGCCAAATACCTTTAGATACTGCTAATCTTAGTGCTTCATAAAAATAAGTATGCGGCAGAATATAAGAAAGAGGTCTAATGAATCCCGGTAGAAGCTGAACAGGAAAATAGTAGCCACTGAGTATGCGTTGAGCAATATTTATGGCCCATGTTATAGGACTTCCCTGTTTAGCGTTCATTAATGTAAATGTACTAGCTGAAATTAAACCCAGACCTAGGAAAGGTAGAAGCCCTATTGCAAGAACTTCAAGTACTTGAGGAAGATTTTCTAGGTGTAAAGGTATTCCTAGTATTGCTGCAAACGATAGTAAAGTGAAAACAGCTAGTGTATTCCATACTAGTGAGGTGAGGAGGGAACCCATTATCATTCCCTTAAGTCCTACTGGAGAAGTTATATAGAGATCTGTTTCACAGCCCCAGTAGCCCATGCCTATAGCTTCGTAGAAAGAATATAAGAATAGACCAGCTAATATATCGCCTATTATTGCTACTAAAAGGTATTCGGGATAAGTTATACCGTAAGCCGAGATATATCTGTTCATTCCCCCTTCAACAAATATTGCCATAAGGTAGTAGGCTAGTGTTCCAATAACAATGTCTATTAGGGATAAAGTAAATATTATTGGGAAAAACATCGCCTTTAATAGCCTTGTTTTTAGTGTTTCAAGAGCTACCAATAACACTATCCTAAATCCTCCTCTCTTCAACTCATACTTATCCATACTCTTCACCCACAATTGCTCTATAAACATCTTCTAGTGTAGGTTCAGAAATGTTAGCATAAAGAATAGTACTTGAATACATTAACAAAATATCTAAAACATTATTCAGTGTCTCTAAAGGATTTCTAGTTAAAATCCTCAATAGTGTTTCAGCTCCATAGCTTCTATGGAAAACATCAATATGTATTATATCTTCAATAGACTTTATTTTATTTAAGGCATCCTCATATACATTATATGCTTTAATCTCAACTACCTTACCTCTGGTAAACTTAGCTTTAAGTTCATCAGCAGTCCCCAAAGCTATTATTTTACCATCCTTGATTATAGCTATTCTATCAGCCAAATACTCTGCCTCATGCATGAAATGAGTAGTAAAAATTACCGTTATGCCTCTTTTCTTCATCTCAGTTTTGATATAATCTCTTATCTGTTTAGCGAAAACAGGATCTAAGCCTACTGTAGGCTCATCAATTAAGTATAGAGGAACATCTGCTATGAAACCCTTAGCCAAGGCGAGTCGCTGTCTTTCACCTGATGATAGTTTCGTAGGATTATCTTTAGCTTTATGAGAAAGTCCTACTATATCAAGTACTTCTTTTGCTCTCCTTTTAGCTTCCTTGAAATCATAACCGTAAAGTAGTGCAAATAGCTGGAGATTTTCTTCAAGACTTAAAGACCAGTCAAAGCCTCCCCAGTAGCCAGATCCTACGAGATTCATACGCTTTTTAGCTTTAAGAGGCTCCTCGACCACATTAACTCCATCAACTTCAATATACCCTTTATCGGGCAACAGAAGAGCCCCAATACACTTCACTAAAGTAGTCTTACCAGCACCGTTTGGCCCAACTATAGCGAAAATTTCTTTTCTCTTAACCCTAAATGAAACTCCTTTCAAAGCCTCTACAACTCCTTCTTTCCGCATACGGAAAATAGTCGCAAGAATCCAGTGAGCCTGACCTAAGCAAGTGCCTGGCCCAAATCGCTTATACTTGGGATAGCTTTTATAAACATTATTTACTATAACAATATCCTTCGACATTAAGACCACCAAGAGAGCCTACCATCTCTTAAAGCTTTTTCAAAACCCTTCCTAATGAGATAATAGCTTAATGGGAGAACTACTCCAGCGTATATTGCTAAGAGTACTAAGTCTGCTAACACAGGGCTAAAGCCTAGTGCTACAAAAACACTATGTATTGGTAGAGAAGATTCTCCCGAAACAGAGCCTAGCAGTATTCTTCTCTCAGCATCAAATACGTATGTATGAGGCACTATTAGTGAAAGCCACCTGCACCACTCTGGCAAGATATTTAAAGGATAATAGAGACCCGATAAAAGTCTAGCAACTATGCTAGCAATCCAATTAACAGGATCACTTCCTCCCTTAGCTTCTAGCAAATAAAGAGTACTTGCAGAAATTAATCCAATGCCCATGCAAGCCAAAAACCCTGTAAAGAAAACAACTGTGCTAAGTATATTTAAGGGCTTAGTAGATAAGCCTAAGAGAATAGCTGTTAGTAAGTATATTAGTGTTTTAACGGATTCTCTTACTATAGGACCTATTGAAAAAGCTGTGACAAGAAAAGTAGGATTAACGGGAGAAGAGAAAAGAATCTCTATTCTTCTACCCCAAAACGCATCTTCTATAGCCGAGCGAGGAGCAGTTAGAGCAACCGAAAGCAACTGATTACATACAAGACCTAATACAATGAAAGCAAAATAATCTCCGCCATAGGCTTTAAGCATATAAGAAATATACTTTCCAGCAGCTGAAGCAATTATAGCCATTGTAGCTAAATCAATAACTACTTGTATTAACTCAAGCACAAAATTTACTTTAAAGTAAGTCCATACTCTAAAATATCTTTTTATAAAATAATATACTATTCTTAGATCTTTAAATAGATTCATAGCACTCGCCCTCTACCAGAAACTTAAAAACATCTTCTAAACTAATTCTCTCAGAAGACAGACTAACTATTTTTAAGTCTTCTTTCTTAATTAATTCAATTAAATTAGGTGTAATATATTCTAATTCTCTAGTATATATTTCTATTAATTCATCATTTAAGTTAAGTTTTTCTATATCAAGCTTCTTTATTTTACTAATGAGTTTTTCTGAAGGAACTCTATTTAATTTTATAGATATCTTTTCTAGTTTTCTGATTTTCTTTTTCAAGTTACTCGGAGTATCGCATGCAATTATTTTACCTTTGTTCAGAAATGCTACTCTATCAGCAAGTGTTTCTACTTCGACTGCCTGGTGACTCGTCATCAGGATTGTTATCTTGTATTCTTTCGAAATGATATTAGTTAAAATAGCTCTAACTTTATTGGCTAAAACAGGATCGAGGCTTCGTGTAGGTTCATCGAGCAAGAGTACGGGGGTTTTGATTAAAAGCATTTTCGCTAAAATTGCTTTATGCATTTCTCCAGTAGAAAGAAAAATGGCTTCTTTATTGAGTATATTTTTTAAATCTAAAAGCTCGGTAGCAAACTCTATTCTTTTTAGAAGAACTTCTTTAGGAATTCCGTAAAGTCTGCCGAAAAACATGAGGTTTTCTTTTACTGTATAGGCGTAATGTAAGCCGAGCCATGAGCCACCTATAATTAAGTTACATGAAGCTTTAGCTTTACTTCTTTCCTTAATTATATGGTAACCATTAATCCAGGCTTCACCTTCGTCAGGTCTAATGACACATGATAAGATTTTAAGTAAAGTGGTTTTTCCCGCACCATTAGGTCCCATAATTGCGAAGATTTCTCCTTTTCTTACTTTAAATGAAATTCCCTTTAATGCCTCTATGATTCCCTTACCTTTTTCTTTCTTAAATCTCTTCGTTAAGTTATCAGCGATAATCATATATTTCATAGCTGCTCCTAACGATCTTCATCTATTACTATGTATATGAAATGTCCTTTTTCGGTTTCAAAAGGAGATTTTATTAATCCATATTCTTTTAGTTTTTCTTCAATAATATTTAGTACTATAAACTTCCATAGGAACCATCTTGCTTCATCGTCTGTTAGCTTGTAGCCCTGTTTAGCCATTAATGTGTTCTTAAACCATTCTTCAGCTTTCATTAGTGATTTCTCGTAAACTTTTTTAACTGCTTCAGCCGCGATATCACTAAAATCTTTTAATAATTTTTTCAGTGATTCTAACTCTTTAACAGTGTATACGGGAATCGCCAAGGCATAGTAACGTTCCTGCTTATACTTTTTATGAGGATACTCTACTTCCTTAACTATATTGTATTCAATTAGCTTCTTTATGTGATCGAGTACTGTTGTCGCTGAGAGACCTAGTTTCTCAGAAATTTGTTTAGCTGTAAGAGGTCCTTCTAGTGCTAATAAAGCGGCTATCGCTTTTCTACTGTCTGCTGTAAAGACCGCAAAAGGTATATCGCGTCCGCTACCCCAGACCTCTATGAACTTTTTAGCGTACTTCTCCACATTATTCATAGCCTATTAGCTATTCAGCTTATCAGCTTATAAGCTTTTCTGCTTATAGCCTACTTTAATTCAGCGAGTTTTATGACTGCTTAAATAGAGCCACAGTAAGTATAGTCTCGGTGATCAACATGACTATAGGGAGAGGCAGAGCCCTCTTAGTTATTTTTTCACCATTTATACTTAATATGGCATGTTCTACTGCGATTGCCATGGGCTATATAGCAGGAGCCATGGCTAGAGGAGTGCCTCCAGAGAAAATAGGAATTCTCATAGCGAAAGCGCTTCTCACATACAATTTCTACTGGTCGGTCATACAGGTATGCTGGGGACTTTATGTCATTAAGCTTCTTGGAGGCTGGAGCATCGTTAAGGAAAAGTACTCTACTAGCGATATTTCGGAAAAACCTGTCACAAGTATTGCTCTAATCATTGCATTAATTCTGCTATCTCAGGGAGTAATTATGTTCATGCAGTATCTCAACTGTCTTCTCTACTACCAAGGCTCCTGGGAAAAGTATCTTGAATACTGGCGCGAAATCACCGCAGACTTACCGCTATTCTCTAAAATATACTTCGTTGCAATAGCTCCATTCACGGCAGGAATCTTCGAGGAGATTATATGGAGGCTCTTCGGAATAAAGGTACTTGAAAAATACTTCGGCTCAAAGAATGCTCTAGTAATACAGGCACTAGCTTTCGCTATATGGCACGGCTTCTCACTGCACACAGTAGCGACTTTTATAATAGGCTTAGTCTATGGCTACATCTACCTCAAGAGGAGAAAACTCTTAGTACTATCAACAGCTCACGTAATTACAGACATTATAGGGTTCTCTCTAGCATTCCTTCGATAAGGTTCATTTAGAAATGCTATTTTCAGAAATTATTTACATATACTTCACTTTAATACTATGAGCAATATACCTTAATATATGCTATTCTGGTATAATAATATTTACTTTAGGGTATTTCTGCGCGAACCTGTTTTTGAATTCCTTTGGGTTTATATTACAGATAAAGTCTCCTGGTTTGAATTTATCGTAGTGCATTAACACAATATTGTTTATAGTGAATGTTTTTAGAAAATCTTCTAGCACTTTCTCTACAGGCCATATGATGAGCACATCTATTGTGTCTGTAGCTTTAGGTAAGTCTGGCGGTACTTTGTGGCAGTCCCCTGAATAGAATAGTTTTCTGTTATTGCTCTCGATAAGGAAGCTGTACTTATCTGGCGACTCTTCTTCATTTTGAATGGGAACTATTTTTACTCGATTTAATCTTATTGGATGATTTCTCTCTACAGTGAAGCAGTTTTCTACTCCTTTTCTAGTGAGCTGATCTACTACTGATTTAGTAGAGTATACTAAGACTCCGTTACATCTGCTAGATATTTTTAGTACTGCTTCTATATCGAAGTGGTCTCCGTGGTCATGTGTAATTAGAATTATTTTAGGGCATGGTAGTTCTTCTAGCTTTACTCTGAGAGGTGTTATTCTATGCTCATAGTGATTTTTCCACCAGAATTTCTCTGCAAAGAATGGGTCTAGTAATATTTTCTTGTCTTCAATTTCTACTAAGAACGAAGCGTGTCCTATGAAAGTTAGCTTAAAGCCTTCAATAAGCATTCTCTCGCTTATCTCTATTTGAACAGGCAAATAAACATATTTTTGCTTCTTGCGAAAAATCCTATATTTGCTCTGAGGAAAAATAAGCTGTGAGCCGTATTGAAGAGTTCGTTGGTCTTCAAGACCCCTTAGTCTGTTTTCAGTGCAGAAGATGTACTAGCGGCTGTCCCGTAGCTTTTCTCGAGAAAGATTATCGTCCTCACAGAATAGTAGCTTACGTTATTATGGACCGAGTAGACCAGCTTCTCGAAAACGATGTTGTCTGGAAGTGTACTAGGTGCTATAAGTGTACTGAATACTGCCCTCAAGCAGTAGCTCCCTCGGACGTAGTTATGGCTCTGCAGAAACTTGTTTCCGAGAAGAAGGGGTTGCCTGAAGCCTACGTGAAAATGATTAAGACAGTAGCGTCTACTGGACTATCTTTCGAGGAAATGGATATTGCTGACAGAGAATTCGAGATACACAATAGAGAGAGCTTAGGGCTGGCTAAGCTTCAGCCTCCTAGTAGAATAGGCGTGATAAGTAAGATAGTTAAGGCTCTTGGAGGTGTTGAGTAATGGAGAAAATTGCTGTTTACTGGGGATGCTTTACTCCGACTAAACAGTATGCGTTAGAGCTTTCAACTAGAAGTGTTTTTGAGACACTCGGCGTCCAAATACTTGAACTCAGAAATAGCGCTTGCTGCGGCTACCCCTATAGAGGAGTTAAGCCTAAACTATGGCTTTATCTGTCGGCTCGAATTCTGGCTTTAGCCGAAGAACAAGGATACAAGTACTTACTGCCTGTCTGCAATGGCTGCTACAATTCTCTACTGAAAACCCAGCACTTCCTTAAAGAAAGAAAAGACGTGAGAGAAGAAGTAGCCAAGTATCTCGCTGAAGAAGGATTAAAGTACTCAGGAAGAACCAAGGTGGTACACTTCTTAGAATATCTTCACGACTACTACGGCTTAGATAAGATTAAGGAGAAGCTTTACTCTGAAAGCAGAAAAGAAATCAAAGTAGCAGCACATTATGGATGCGATGCACTCAGGCCTGGAGAAATACCTCGATTCGATAACCCAAGAAACCCCACTAAATTCGAGAACCTGATAGAGGCGCTTGGCTACACTGCTATAAAAGACTATCCTAGAAAACTAGACTGCTGTGGAGCACCACTACTGGCAGTAAATCCTGAGCTAGCACTTAAAGTAGACTGGCTTAAGCTGGTAAATGCTGCTTCATCTGGAGCAAACCTGCTGGTAACTACTTGTGAATACTGCTTCGAAATGCTTGATACTAAACAAGAGTCCGCTTCCAAGGTAGGAGGAAAACCTGTATCTATTCCCGTAATGTACTTCCAACAACTAATCGGCTTGGCTCTAGGGCTCTCCGAAAAAGAGTTAGGCTTGAATTTTAACATGAGTCCCGTTGAATCTATTCTAGAAAAACTCAAGAGGTGAGAAAATGGTTAAAATAGGTGTCTACGTATGTCATTGCGGCTCAAACATCGCTGGAGTAGTCGACGTAAAGAAAGTAGTAGAAAAGGTCAGTAAGCTTCCCGGAGTAGTTGTAGCTAGAGACTACACTTACATGTGTTCTGATCCTGGCCAGAACCTCATAATAGAAGACATCAAGAAATACAGTTTAGACAGAGTAATTATTGCTGCTTGTACTCCTTCAATGCATGAGAAAACATTCCGCAGAGTAGCCGAGAGAGCTGAGCTGAACAAGTATCTCGTAGAAATCGTTAATATTAGGGAACAGTGTTCATGGGCTCATGAAGAAGATCCTGAAGGTGCTACCGAGAAAGCAGCAGCTTTAATAGCTATGGCTGTAGCTAAAGCCCACTACTTAAAGCAGCTAGAAGAGCTGAGAATACCTGCTGTCAAAAGAGTCCTAGTTATTGGCGGAGGAATAGCCGGCATGACTGCTTCACTCGCTTTGGCAGACATGGGCTACGAAGTAGTTCTCGTAGAAAAAGAGCCGAGTATAGGCGGCAATATGGCGAAAATAGGGAGAGTTTTCCCTACGATGGACTGTGCTCCCTGTATAATAACTCCTGTAATGGTGGAAATAGCGCGGAACCCGCGAATAAAGCTCTATACTTACTCTGAGGTAGGGGAAGTTTCGGGCGGGCCCGGACGGTTTAAAGTAAGAATAAAGAAGAAGCCGAGGTACATTAAAGAAGATCTCTGTGTAGGCTGCGGAGTATGTGTAGATAAGTGTCCAGTTAAAGTGCCTAGCGAGTTCGAAGAGGGATTAAAGTACCGTAAAGCAATCTACATACCGTTCCCTCAAGCAGTCCCAAGAACCCCTGTAATAGATACTGAACATTGCCTATACTTTACTAAAGGAGTATGCAGGATGTGTGAAAAAGTATGTCCTACTAAAGCAGTAGACTTTACGCAGAAAGAAGAAGTTGTTGAAGAAGAAGTAGGAGCAATAATAGTTGCCACAGGATACAAGCTCTTCGATATATCTAAGTTACCGGAATACAGCTACGGTAAATCAAAGTACATTATAACAGGACTCCAAATGGAGAGAATAGTAGTCAACAAAGTTATCGGCGAAAAAACGCTAATAGACTTCGCTCCCAAAGTAGCTGCAGTAATACTGTGCGCTGGATCGAGAGACGAGAACGCTCTACCTTACTGCTGTCGCTTTGGCTGTGCCGCGGGCTTAAAGCACGCACTCTACTTAAAGAAGCTCTTCGGCTGCGAGAAAGTCTACTTAATATACCAGGATATAAGAGCCTTTGGTAAAGGCTACGAAGACTTCTATAGGCGAGTGAGAGAAGCAGGAGTAATATTCATTCAAGGCAAGCCTAGCGAAATAGAAGTAATTGGAGAAAACGAGCTCCTAATACGTGTCTACAACACTGCACTAGATGAAGTACAGGAGCTTAAAGTAAATGCTGTAGTGCTTGAGACAGGAGTAGAGCCTAGCGACGGTACACTTGAAATAGCCGAGAAAGTGAAAATACCTTTAGGCCTAGATAAATTCATACTCGAAGTACACCCTAAGCTAAAGCCCGTAGAAACATATGTTTCAGGAATCTTCGCAGCAGGCTGCGCCTTAGGACCGAAAGATATACCTGATACAATAGCTCAAGCTAAAGCAGCCGCATCGGCCGCGGCATCAATGCTGGCTACAGGCGAAATAATAAAAGAACCCTACTATGCCGTAGTAGATGAAGAAAAATGCACTGGATGCGGTGTGTGCGTCTCAGCGTGCCCATTCGGCGCCATAGACATAGTAGAGAAAAACGGAAAGAAAGTAGCTGTAGTAGACCCAACTAAATGCAAAGGAGCCGGAATATGTGTACCAGCCTGCCCCTACAGCGCAATAGATACTACTGTAGACAGTGAAGAACAGCTACTAGCCTACATTAAAGCGGCAGCAGATTGGCCTATACGTCCCAAGATACTCCTAATAGCAGACGAGTGCGGAGGATACGCTGCAGCAGACCTCGCAGGACTCTCTAAGTTCACTTATCCTCCAGTAGCACTAACACTTAAAGTAAAGTGTGCCGGAAGAATAACTCCAAGAATAATAGTCGAGGCATTTAAAGCAGGATTCGACGGAATAGTAATAGCAGCTGGCCCGCCTGAAGTCTGCCACTACGCTAAAGGAGCAATATACTGCCAGAAAACAGTAGAAGCGGTTAAGAAAGCTATGAAAGAGCACGGAGTAGAAGAAGATAGACTAGTCTTAAAGTGGACAGTAGCACCTGCAGCAAAACCACTTGCCACTACAATAACACAGCTAGCAGAGAAACTAAAAAAGCTAGGATCCCTCAAAGCATCTGAAGAAAACTTAAGCAAAATACTAGAGACCGCTAGTAAAGAACTTTCATTTTAAATTTATTACCCCAGCGATTTCACTTCAAATAAAATATCTAAAAATTCTTTCCCGAAAACGATGTTCAAGCAAACCAGTATCTCATAGTAGACTCAAATGAAGCTCTTCTACTTGACCCCAGAGGAAAAATAGTGTTTAATAATCTTTTAAGCGAAGTAGGCAAAATAATACCTCTAAAAAACATTAAAGTAATTTTTGCTACACACCAAGACCCAGTCATAGTTTCCGCTCTAACTTCGTGGATAGTAGTCTGCCCCCAAGCTAAAGTATATTTGCCTAAACTATGGTCAAGATTTCTGCCACATATTTTCTCAAAAGAGAGAAGCTGGGACTTTATAGTAGACTTATTTTAACCATTACTCTGCAAAGACTATTAGAGCAATAGTCATTAACTTTCGCTGATAATTTTTATAGCATTATTAAAAGGATAGATTTATACATTTGTGTAAATATATTATCTACGAGAATGAGAAGTAGAGATGAAGTACTAGAGATTCTTAGAAAAGAGCTTCCATATTTAAGGAGAAAGTATGGCGTGAAGGCTATTGGTGTTTTTGGCTCCTATGCGAGAAATGACAGAAGAAGCAAAGTGATATTGATATTTTAGTAGAGTTTAATAGACCTATAGGATTTTTCAAATTTATTGAACTTGAAGAATATCTTAGTAAAAGACTTAGAATAAAAGTGGATCTAGTTACTCCAGATGCTTTGAAACCGCTAATAAAAGCAAAAATTCTAAAGGAAGTTATTTATGTCTAAAAGAGATTTTAAACTATTCTTATATGATATTTTAGAAGCTATTGAAAGAATCGAGAATTATACAAAGAATATGAGTTACAGAGACTTTCTTCGTGATAGAAAAACTCAGGATGCAGTTATTCGAAACTTAGAAATAATAGGTGAAGCTGCTAAAAATTTGCCTAAGAATATTAAGAAAAGATATCCTAAAATTCCCTGGAGAGCATTAAGTGAAATGCGAGATAAACTCATTCACGCTTACTTTGGCGTCAGCCTATCTATTGTATGGGAAACTATTAAAAATGACCTACCAGTACTTAAACAGCAAGTTGAGAGTATATTAAAGGATCTAAAAGATGAATCTATGTAAGCCCAGTAAATTTACCTTTAATGTCTTAAGAATATATTTAATTAGGGACGCATTATTTCATTAATTTATTGATATTTCAGAAATGTTTATATAGTTTTCTCTTTAAGGTGAAATTACTTAACGGTATTCAAATATATGTTTATACAGACAATTTCTCGTGAAAATAGAGTCATTTGTATTCTACAGAGACTGGGATCCTAGTAGGCGTGAAGATGCTTTAAAGGAGCTCAGAGACCATAATATACGCTATATTTTTGTTTCAGGAGGATTTAGCTTGCTTGGAGTCTACAGCAACGATAAAGTAGCTGATAAAGCCAGAGAATTCATAGAGCTAGCCTACAAGAAATATGGCATTAAGTGTATTGTTCCACTAGGAAGAGGAAAGAAACGCAGACTCTTCATTGACCGAGAATTCGTTAGAGAGCAATCCGAGGCAATAGCTGGCGCAGTTGAAAAGCTTAAAGATCTTGAAGGATTTTATGCAATCTACTTAGACGACGAACCCTATCTCACTTGGGATTTCTCAGTAGAGCGTGTGAGAGACGAGTTTAACGACTTATTCGAAAAAGAGACAGGATATAGGCTTCCCGACGAAGGGAGAGTTAAAGGGCGGTGGGACTATGAAACAGCTTTGGCTTTCTGCAAATGGGTTGGCAGAAAATATGTCGAGTACTTGAGGGCGCTGATAACAGCATACAAAAAGATATGTCCTCGCATAAAGTCTCTTATAAACTTCTATTTACCCAGTATTCTTCCTTCAGTAGATGCTCCCGTAGACGTCCATGGCATAATTGAGACAGTAGACTTAATTTCGCACGACATATATCCGGGATGGCATTACTACTACTGTAGCTCGCTTGAAAACATGGTTGCTTTTCAAACAAAGTTCCTCAGATGCCTGACAGACAAACCTCTTTGGACTATTCTACAAGGACATAGAATCATGCTAGGATATGCTCCTACACTAGAGCAGATAGAAAAATGGGCTCTAGACGCTGTTGAATGTGGCTCTGATTATGTAGGATGGTATGCGGCTGAACATGATTACTTAATGGGGGTGGCTGTTCCAATTAAAGCAGAGTACACTAAGTATGGGTGCCCTGAGAGATGGAAGAAAATGCTCGAAGTATCGAAGAAAATAACTGAAATGGAGAAAAAGACTAGTAAAGCAGAGGTAGCTATTTTCGCTTCCTATGACTCAATTCTCACGCATGGCCACCGTCCACTAATATACGCTTTCGTTACTTTATACAAAGATGCTGGTATTGAAGTAGACTTTATTACAGAAAAACATGTTGAGAAAAACTCCAATGTATTAGAAAAATACCGCTGTATTTTCCTAGGCTATACACCTGTTTTGAGAAAATCACTGCTACCTATTTTCGAAAAATACGTTAAAAAAGGAGGCTTGCTTGTAGCCTGCTGTAACGACCTGCGATTCGATGAAAAGTTAGGAGATTTAAGTGAGTGGAAGAAAAAGCTCTTCGGAGTTGCTCGAGAAAAAGTTTTCTGGAAAGAAGACTCTGTTAAAGTAACAGGTAAAGTACCTAAGCTGAGAGACGTCGAGCTTAAGGGATTCTGGGAGCGCCGCGCTATACTTGAGACAGATGGTCTCGTCGATGTACTTGGAGTATGGTCTAGTGGAGAGCCAGCAGTAATCTCAAAGAAAATTAGCGGCGGGAAGACAGTTTACATCGGTACTAGACCCTATTTAGCGAATTGTGTTAAAGGAGAAAGAAAATGGGTTGATTTTGTTAAAGCAATCATAGAAACAAAGTAGCTTATGTTTCAGCGTTAGCTAATTTAATTAAATTTTTTATAAACTGTATTACTGGCTGAATTTCGTCTAAATTCCTGTCTGCTATCTGTAGTCCTAGTCTAGGGAACCAGAATACTATCCTTCCTTTACGGCCCACAGTTGCTACAGTCGAGTTCTGGTCAAGTACTCCGAGTACTTTGTAGCCTTCAGCTTTGTAGTCGAATACAGGTATATAAAGTATGTTATATGGGCTTTTTACGTCGCCTCGCTTACCTTTAATTCCTTCGAGTAGCGGGTCGTCTTCGTGAGTAAATTTCCAAGAATACTTAGTTACCTTGACTTCGGCTACTGCCGAACTTATGTTTAGTAGCTTTTTTAGCTGCTCGAATTTCCTACCGCCGTACCAGTCGTATGCACCTGTTCTGCCTACTATGAATAACCATCCTCCTCTTTTCACATAGTCTACGAGAATACCTACAGTCTGATTGTCTATTCGGAACATGTTGTCAAGTATTATTAGCTTGTATTCATTGAGTAGACTAGGATTATCTTTTACTTCGTCTACTGGAAGAACATCACAGTCTATTCCCGCTGCATGTAGCAGTATCCATAGTGCTGAAATTTCTGAAAGCTTGTATGGCTGTTTAGAGTAGTAAGTGAAGAAAGAGAGCTTAGGCTCGTCGAATATAAGTATTTTAGTTTTCTTTAATTCTCCTTCGGGCGTAGACTTGAAAGTCTCTATGAAAATCTTTATTTGCTCGTCAGTAAACTCAGGTTGCTCTAAGTCTGAGCCAGGCATCGGTACATGACCTCCCCATATCGCCAAACCTGTGCCCGTCTTTCTAGCCATTTCGGCGACAGCTTTAATGTATTCTGGGTGCTTATCGTAGTCTACGCCTGGCCTCCCTTCCCACTTTATTAAAGCTGCTTTCCCGTGGTGTTCGAAGTACTTGAGAAAAGGCGGATAACACTTGTACTCAATTATTATTTTCGCGTTTTTCTCGCTGAGACCGGGATGTACGTGAACTACGTCTATTGGAGACTTAGCGTAACTGTAGTAGTCTATGCTCAAGAAAGCCACGTAGTTCAGCGACGAGTATAGTGGAGTTGCAGGCGTCTGGAAAAGCACATGATTTGGGTCAAGCCTCTTGTATAGTTCAGCGAAGTGAAGCATACATGTAGTCTTTTCTTCTAGGCGGAAAAGCATCCAGTCGAGCCACTGTCTCCGAGTATCACCTGGCCCATTAATAAACTCTACAAGCTCTTTGTAAGATTTAGGAGGAGGCAGAGGCTGAGGAGGCAAAGCATTATCGAATATCACTGAATCGTTGCCCCATGCTCTTCTCAATGCCTCCACGTCATTGTTATAAGTTTTCCTAAGCCATTCTCTAAACCTCTTGATAGCAGTAGGCGAGTAGTCGTAGATACCCCAAGACGAGTAATATCCAGCACCCGGATAATTGTCTTCACTAGTCCAGCCAAAACAGAGATCCCAGCCAAGTAGCGCCGGGTGATTCCTATACCGCTTAACTATCGCCTCTATTACTTGGTCAGCGTACTTCAGTAAGGCGGGCGAATTAAATGTAGCCATATAGCATAGCCCACCAGTATTGTTTACTTGAAGATGACCAGGAAAATTCTTTATCCACCAGAGCGGAGGCTTAAGATAATAGAAGCCTAGAACAACATATACTCCCTTCTTAGCAGCGTAGTTGAGTATATCATCTATATGCTTGAAATCTATTAAGTCAGCAGCGTTTTCAGGTAAACTGAAGTCTAGTAAAAGCTCTATTGCTTCTCTTAGTCTTCCCTCTGAAACCAGCTGCTTAATTCTCTCAGCCAACTTAGGGTTTTCTTCAATAAACTTCTGCGTTACTTTATCCAACATAAGCCAGTCCACTTTAATGCGGCAGAACAAAACTCTGTATTCGGCGGCTTTATCAATGTACTCTTTAATTTCAGTAGTAGCATAGAATCCGAGGAGATCTACTGGCTTATTGTCTAAAAATAACTTAACATTACCGTCAATTTTCTTCACGTAGCTCTTAACAGGCTTAGTTAAAACTGCAGAGTTTTTCTTTTTGAAAATAACTAGACCCAGAGTGAAAACTACAAGGCCAGCAAGTATTAAGACTAGTAATATTTTCCTTGATATATGCTGCATATGGAAAAGAAGAACCTATTAACATATGCCTTATTTATTTTAAGTATAGGTGAAAAATCTATACGAATAGTCTATAGTCAGCCATAAAGATTTATCTATTCTCATTATATTATATTTACGTGATAGTAACTACGCTACCTACTTTGCCCGGATATAAGGTAAAGAAAATTATTGGGCCTGTTTACGGGCTAACCATTAGAACAAGAGGGCTTGGAGGACAGATAGCTGCTTCGCTTGAAGCTCTAGCGGGCGGAGAAGTAACAGCTTATGTAGTAGAAGCACTCAAAGCGCGTAGAGAGGCTCTTCAGCGAATGATAAATATGGCCAAAAAACTTGGAGCAAACGCTGTAATAGGTACCGATTTTGAAACCTCAGACATAATGAATGGTACTGCTACAATGTTCTCTTGCTATGGAACAGCAGTTATTGTAGAAAAAATTGACCCTGATATAGAAGCAGTAGACTACGAAGAAATAGCCAATCAAATGATATTAACTAAGACTACAGAAGACCTGACTACAGAAGAGGCTTATAGCAAACTGCTAATGAGATATACTTTAATTTATGGAAGCCGTGCCGAAAAAATGTTAGAGAAAGATATTAAGCAATTAATGTCAAGAGAAAATATTTCTAGAGAAGAAGCTATCCGAAAACTTTTAGCTAAGTAATTTAACTCTTAGAAGACTCTTTAAGTAAAGAATTATTTTCATGGATTCTATGTTAAATATCTTTTACTAAATCTTTAGTACATTTAAATCTCTGTGATATTTCCTACTCCAATGTTCGCGTAAACTTATTATCTGCTTACAGAGAAATTTCTGAAAAAGAATGCACTTAATTAATGGAACTTATAAACCATAAGCTCTACATAAATATCCATATTAATTAAAATAGCAAACAAAATACTTGAAGAAGAGGTTAGTTTCGAGTATCTGTTAGCTGCAGCTTGCTTTGAGGTATCCTATAGCTATTCCTGTGAAAGCTATAAAGAAAAAGTATCTTAGAGTAAAAATGTTAAAAAATGCAGCTATCATTATATCTATGGCTAATCTATATTCTAAGATACTTCTATAAGTTATTAATATCTCAATTAAACTCCCAATATAAGACCCTAAGATTAATGAAAGAGTTGAAGAAAGTAGTTTCCTCTTTAAATCAATTTTCCTACCAATTAAATAAAACATAAACACTATTATCATTATTAAAAGTAAGTATATAGTAGCTATAAAGTAGTTAACTGATATGTAGCTATTAGTTGCCTTTAAAAAGTATAGTTTAAGACTTATTAGATAATACGAAGCTCCACTTAGTAATAAATAAAAAATTAGAGAGGCTATAAATATTAAAACAGTATTCTTCTCTACGCGGAAATGGAAGCTATTTATATTTTTCATAGTCTACTCCCTTCAGCACCCATGTAAGGTGGCACTATCACTATCAGTATATGTTAGTCCTTAAGGGCTAATATACTTTACTTCAGCAGTTATAGTAGTTGTAACACCAGACTGAAATTCGGCTTTCTGATAAACCTTGGATACTTCTTTCACAGGTCATTATTGTTATGGAAATATAATTTTATTAAGTAAAGCAAAACTTTTTCTAGGTTATAGTAACGTTGACTCCTCTCTGGGAAACCTGTTGATATATTTGTTCTCGAATATTTGATGTAAAAGCCTATTTTTATTAATGAATACTATGTCAGTTTCAGTAAATAGGTAGTTCACCTATTTTCTCCATAGACTTTGTTCTCATTTTCTAGCGTAGAGAATACTTACAGCGGCCGAAAGAATTACATTCAGTTTAATCGAATTGGCAGTACAGTGTATCTCTTCAACAAATTCTGTCGTTACTAGACATCTCTGCTCATGTATTCTTTCTAATATTTATCAAAGCTTAGCTCTCTGTAGAAGCCTAAATCGTCTTCTAAGCTTACCCCACCAATATCATGTCTCTCGATAAGCTCTCTAATGTAGCTCAACACGTATTTTTCCGCCTCAGGGCGGCTGAATTCAATCTATATACTCCCTTTAAGTAGGCGAGAATACCGTTAGTATATACTATAGCCTGTTCCTATAAATGCTGCAAAAATGGAAAATATTGTAAGCTCTTAACATATAGGCAAATAAATTCGACTAATCTATATTACTGCGTAACTGAACCACTTTGACTCTTCTCTCGTCTGACAACTTTGCCGCAGTACCGGCACTTTGAGTAGGCATAGAGTTTTGGAATATGAGCGGGAAACTCTACGTAATTACAGTGAGCTATTTCCACTACATATTTTCCAAAAGTATCTACGTCCATGTCATCGTCTATTATAAGTCTTTCTATATGACAAAATCTTACTGGAGCATTTAATTCAATTAAATCTTCTTTAGATACTACTACTTCATTGTAGTAAGATATCTCGTAACCCTTTTTATGGAGTCTTTGGAGATAATATGTCATTGCTTCTGTTACAAGCTCTCCTATGCTTTTATTCTGTCTTCTAGCTTCAGCAGAAAACTCTCTGTATACTTTTTCGTCTATTCCTCGAATAGTAACATCTATCACCAGAATCACCTGTGTAACCAGTGTAACACAAGTATATAAATTTAACTCGAAGATAATTATAGTAAATGCTAATTTTGTTAAACTGAAAAATAAAGATTTAATTATTTGCTGTAGGCTTTAATAAGCTATATTTTTATCTTTTTTGCTAGCTCTTCTAAAGTTTCTTTTTCTTCTTTTTCTCCCTTATAGTCGTATATAACGGCAGCGACTAACATTTTGACACATTGTAAAGCCTTTTCTGCTAGTTCTTTGTTGTCAAGTTTGCGGACTAGAAGTGAAGCATAGCCTAAAGGAATTGCTTCTGATAAAATATGGTATTTAGTGTATTTCATGTCTTCTGGTAAGCCTTTATTCCATTTTTCTAATACTTTTTTGACTCCTATTCTTTTAATATCTTTAATTAAAGGCTCGATGAGATAGAGAAGAAATTTTAGGTTCTTTTCAGCTACTCTTTTTATTGCTTCTTTTATTTCTTCGTCAGTGACTTCATTTAAGTTTTTGAAATTTAATTCCATTACAACGTCTCTGTAGTATAGAGCCCAGGGATCTAGGTAGGGGAGGTATCTTAAAGGTTTAATAGCTTCTTTAGGTAAGTGTGTACGCCTAACGTATTCTGCAATTATTTGTTCTGGATTCTCGTGGGAAACTTCGAAACTGTTGCTTCTTATAAATGGTATGTATAGTTCGGGTAATCCGCCTGTTGTCGGTAGAAATACTCCCCATTCTTCTAGTTCCTTGCTGAGCTCAGTTAGCTTACTCCACTCCTTTTTCGATAACTGTGCTTTAATTTCTTCAAGAAACTTCTTTCTGTACTCTACTTCCTCTTTAGGCCACTTTTCTTTAACTTTTTCTAAAAGTTTTTCCTCTCTAGGCGCGTGAGGCAAATATCTCATCTGTTCTAGTAATGTATGAACTCTTGACTTTTCTTCTATTCTCAGAGGAGCCTTAGGTACTGTTCTATAAAATTCATCTCCTTTAATTTCTCCGAAGACAGCTACTGAGGAGGGTAAGGCTAGAAGATGTAAACTAATTAAGCTTCTTAAGTCAGCCTCTACTTTCAAATACCCCTTCCTTAAAGCTAAGTCTAAGTCCAAGACAGCTAAGGGCTTCGCTGTCCCAACAGACCCCTCAACAATTACTCCTTCCTCAACGAGCTTCCCGACAAGTCTCCTGAGCTTAGAATAAGGTATACCGAGCTCTCTCTCCATTGCCCTTAAGGTACGCTTATCAGGCCTAAGACTGTTTACTAGAAGATAGGTTACTATTTCTTTCATAACTTCTTTCTCAAGCTTCTCTACTTTTCTGCTCAAATCTAAGTACTCTCTTATTGGACTTGAGGAGGACATCAATAAATATTCTACCAATTGATTATTTAAATCTTTTGGTTTAAATAATCAATTGATTCACCGAATCTCGGGCTAAAAACTATGACGTTAACTATTAAATATGAAATAAGTGTTTGTTTTTATTAAGATTTATATAATATTAAAATTATATTAAGGTAAATATGTTTATTTTTCTGCAATTATTTCTAATACTTTGCTACTTTTGTAACCATATTTAAGTGCTGTTTCTTCTACTTCCTTTATTTTGTTTTCAAGAATTCTTCTAGTATTCTCGTCTTCTATCATTTTAACAAGAGACTTTGTTTCTTTACCCCATCCACATTCTTTAACAAATACTTCACCCGGTATCTTCTTCCCTCTCTCCATTTTTCTCCAAGTAACTTTATTGAAATATTTCTTTACTATGTTCAGGTATTCTTCTGGTTTTTGTAGGCCCCATAGTTTTATTCCTTTGGCTTCTCTTAAAGCCTCATGGTAGAGATCTTCTATTATTAGTGAAAGAGCTTCAGCAGGATCTTTTGGCTTATATAGATACTTGTCTACTATGATAAGCTTTCCGCCGGCTTTTAGTATTCTCTTCGCTTCTTTTACTGCCTTTTCTACTTCTTCTTTTCCTCCAGCTAACTCATGTAGCACTAGTATTGATATAGCGGTATCTATAGAAGATTCTCTTAAAGGTAAATACGTGATAGATCCGCATACTAAGTGTAGTTTTTGCTCTCTATACTGATTTTTGGCTTCATGTAGCTTATTGAAGTCTATTTCTATGGCTACTACTTCTCTTACTTTAGGGTTTTCTAAGAGAGACTTAGCAAATCTGACTCTACCAGCCCCCAGGTCTACTATTATTCCATTAGCATGAGCTAAGACCTCTTTAAACACGCTGAGATTAGATACTTTGCTGAGAATTTATGCTTTCTGCGCTAAGCGAGAATATTCTTTACTCTCGAATTTAGTATAAGTCTAGCTTAAGACCTTTTGATAAGTTTTCGCAGCTTTCTCTAAACCATAGTTGTAATTTATCTTCTGTAATTATTGATTATAGTCTATTGCCTTTATAGCTGTACTCGGGCATTGATCTGATATAATTATTAATTAGGCTGTCAAACTTATATACTACTTGGTATACTTTTCTACCTGGTAACATATGGCTTACACTAGTGTTAAATTAAGAATTGAAGCTAAAAAGAAGCTTGAAGAACTTCAAGCTAGACTTAGGCTTCGTGGAATTAAAGTACCTCTATACGAGATTCTTGAGAAACTTATTGAGCTGGGAATAGAGAATGAAGAAATTCTTCTTAATAAATTTAAGTTTAGGGAAAGCGTAGAGGATCCCATGTTAAAGCTTTTAGATAAGCCTCTTGACTGGGGTGTAGAGGACGCTTCTACAAGGATAGATGAAGTTTTATATGGTGGTAGTCGTGGCAGTATTCATAGATACAGGAATATTCGTTGCAGCAAGGAATAAAAGAGACTTACATCATGAGCGGGCGACAAGTCTTTTAAAAATGGCTTTGAAGGGAAGTTATGGAGCAATGTATACGTCCGACTATATACTTGATGAGGCTGTTACTGTTGCTTTAGTGAGAACAGGAAAACCCGAAATAGCTATTGATATAGGGAACTTCATATTGTCTTCAAGAAAACTGAGGATTGTATATGTAGATAAAGTTATTTTTGAAGAAGCTTGGAAAATATTCACTAAGTATTCTGAGAAGAAGTTAAGTTTTACAGACGCTACATCTATAGCTATTATGAAAATATATGATATAGATTTTATCATGAGTTTTGATAAACATTTTGACGGTATAGTGCCGAGAATATTCTAACATAAGCTTAGTCTTTCAGAAATGAGTTAAGTTATAATATTCCCTCTACGACTTTATTGCAGTTTACTGCTTCTGTCTTTTCACTATAAGGCCTCTATATCTTTAGTTTATGTAGATTTTGTGGTCTTAAATACTTTAATGAAACTATAGTTAAACTACTTGCTGGAAATTCTACTCTTTATTATTTATCATATTATATGCGATTGAGAATGTTTCCTCTGCTTCTTTAATGGAAGCTATTCATACTGCGACTGATTTAATAAAATCCAAGCTGAATACGTACTCAAATGCTTCTTTTACCGGAATTATTCCTGCTCCTAGAACTTTTTTCCCTATAATATTTAGTCCTGAATCTCTATAGAGGGCTAGTACTTTGTCGCGGTCACCCATGAAAATTCCCTGTTTATTAATAGGAGCCATCAATACTTCAGTTAGTTTTTGCTCCTTAATGAAGGGTACTGTTTTCCAAGGCTCGTGAGTAACGAGACCATATTTTAGTCCATGTTCTTTTAGTAAATCGATTTGAGAACATATTTTTTCTAAGTCGAGAGTATCTACTATTGAAGCATGTACGAGAGCTATAGCTGCGTCGAGTTTAATTATCCAGTTTAAGCTTTCTTCATCATCGGGCATAAGTGTAGCTACTATTACTGGCTTAATACCTGTTCTTCGAGAAGTTTCTTCTACTGCTTTAGCTAGGAAAGAATATGCTAAAAGCTGTACTCCAGTAACGCCCAGCTTAAAACAATACTCTAAAATCTTTACAATATTTTCTGGGTGTAATACAAAGTCGTAATAGTATTTATATGATTTTAAGCCGAATTGTCCTGCAGCTATAAAAGGTGATGTGCCTACTAGTACTTTAGGTATTTTTACTCCACTTAACTCGACTAAAGGGAAAGAGAATTTCACGCTGAAACCTTAGCTGAACGAAGACTCTTTCTTCATTTTCTCTAAGTATTTTTCTACTTCATCTTTACTTAGTATTCTGAACTTCTTTGTCTTAACGTCTACTAGAGCCGCATCTATTATCTCCTTTTTAGCTCCTCCTTCAATAGTCTTATCGAGTGTATAGAGTGCGAGCAACAGTGCTTTTTCTAGACTCATTTCAAGACTATAATTTTTTTCAAGTATTTTGAGTGCTTCTTCACTACCAGATCCTATTGCATGTGCATAGAAACCGAGATATGTTCCTTGAGGATTTGTTCCATATAGCTTGGGTCCTGTTGCGTCTACTCCTGCTATGAGGAATGCTACTCCGAATGGTCTTACGCCGCCGTACTGCGTGTATATCTGTTTTATGTCGCATATTCTTCTGGCTAAAGTTTCTACGGGAATAGGTTCATCGTAAATAAGTCTATGAATCTGCGCGTATTCTCTTGCTTTATCGATTAGCACACGCGCATCAGAAGCGAAGCCTGCGAATGTTAGGCCTACGTGCTCGTCTATCTTCTGTATTTTATCAAAAGGCTCTGCTAAAGGATACTGCTTTTTGTTGAGAACTGCTAAAACAACTCCTTCTACACACTTTACTCCGAGCGAAATGTAGCCTTTTCTAACTGCTTCAAAAGCATACTCTACTTGATATAGTCTGCCATCTGGCGAAAAAATAGTTATCGCTCTATCATATGCAATAGAGGGAGGTAACCCCATTTTATTACCTAGAGAATAAAAACAAACTAGCTTAAATTCTTTATCAGTGGGTAAGACTAAAGCAATTCAAAATAAAGCACTTAGTTCCACTAGTATATTTAGCGGAGCTTAATAGAGCCAATCATCTTTAGTTCTCTTTCAAGTTTATCTGAGTACTCTACATTACTTACTTTTACTTCAAATTCTTGCACGCTAAGCATGTAGATACAATAAGTATTCTTTTAATAAGCCTTCTACTGCTCACTAACACTAGTGTAACTTTCTTAGCCATAATTGCTAGAAGAGCTTCTTCAAGCAGGTCAGCAGTGTACTCAACTATATCTTTAACGACTCTACCGAGCAACGTAAGCCTATAAATGCCTCCTGTTTTATCTATAAGACCTTTAAGTTTTTCTAAATGATAGTTTAAAGTATTCTTATCCTTCAAGCCACTTTCTCTAAGTAAAATCAGTAAACGAGAGAGACCCGTGTTTAAATAGAAGCTCAATAACTCTTCTAGCTGGATGTGAAAGCGCCACAAAGATAGTGTTTAAGTACTCTTTGAGAATACTTTCAGCCATACTTTGCCACCGAACGCGAGTACAGCTGTAGTAATTACTAGTTTTCTCTTCTTTCATTTCTTTAAGCAACTCAAGGACTCGATACCTAAAGTCTGGGTTAAGGTTTGCTGTAGGTTCGTCGAAGAGAAGGAGTTCAGGGTCTCCTAAAAGCGCCTCTGCTAAGCCAACTCTCTGTGCGAGACTTTTGGAGAGACCCTATTTTTCTTTTTCTATACTCGTAAAGCTCTGTAAACTCAAATACTCTAATAACTTCTCTCTTAGGCGATGCTACTTCCTTTATTTTAGCTACTGACATTAAATAGTCTTCTACACTAAGTGGAACTGGATAAATTTGATTTTCAGGCATAAAGTCTATTTTCTTTCTATTAGACTTATAGTAAATCCAAGGATTTTTACTAAAAACTTTTACTTCACCATAATCAGGTTTAATAAGCCGTGTATAATATGTAGTGTAGTAGTTTTGCCTGCTCCATTAGGACCTATGAGCCCAACTATTTCTCCTTCTTCAATAGTTAAATTAACTCCTCTAAGAGCCCTAGTCGAGCCAAATGATTTAGCGACGTCACTCAGCTCGACGATAGCCATCATGGAAAGTACTGTCTTCAATAATATAAACTGTCTTCAGGTAGAGAGTTCTCTACCTTTATAAATGCTTAAATATTTTTCGGCAGCAGAGGATACTTTACCCAGACTATCATGGGTCCAGGCTCTCTATTTGCCCACGCGTAGTAAGGTATTGCTGTGAACTCTACTTCTTTCAGCAAATACTTCAGTTCGCTTACTTTTTTATAGAGCTTGTTTTCCCACTCTGAATTGTCTGCAACATAGCCTCTGCCTTTTATGACGACTACTCCTCCTAAGAGAACTGGATTGAATTCTGTTTTTAGCTCAGGATTTCGAGGAAGTACTAAGTTCCATACATCGAAGTCTTTGTTGTCGGCTTGCTCAAGGCAGTAGACTATTGGCCCTCTCTTAATAGCTACTCTACACGCGTGGTTTAGTACCCATGGGTGAGAAGCTACTAGGACTACAGGCATACTGAACTCTAGTTTTATTCGGTCTCCTTTTCTCCATACTTTACGTATCTCGAGATAAGTGCTTGGCTCCGGCTTTACTTCGAGTAGTCTTCCATTTAAAAATACTTCGGTCTCACTACACCATCTGGGTATTCTCAAGTAAATAGAAAACTCTTTTTCTTTTTCAGGCTCTACTTCAATTTCTATTTCGCCTTCCCATGGGTACTTAGTGTACTGATTTACTTCAATAGTAGTTCCTTCTAGCTCTATTTTCGCCGAGTTCTCGGCGTATAGGTGAACCCATATGCCTTTACTTGAAGTACTGTAGAAGTAGCCTGGCAAGTAGGCTAGTAGTCTAACAATGTTTGTAGGACAACACGCGCAGCCAAACCATTCTTCTCTTCTATGTTTTCCTCTGTCTGCTAAAGGATTATCATAGAAAAAGTACTTGCCGTCAAGCGATATACCTGATAGCGCCGCGTTATATAGTGCTAATTCCATTACATCAGCGTACTTTGCTTCAGCTGTAGCCATGAGCATACGCCAGTTCCACATAATATTCGCTATAGCTGCACATGTCTCGCAGTAAGCCCTTGCGTCTGGAAGCTCGTAGTCTTCTCCAAAAGCCTCTCCTTCATGCCTAGACCCGACGCCACCAGTAACATACATTCTTTTTTCAACCATACTGCGCCACAGTCTAAGGAGAGTCTTGAAGAGAGAGACTTCCCCTGTCTCCATGTAGACGTCTGCGGCACCACAATTTAGGTAAAGAGACCGGACAGCGTGACCTACGATTTCATCTAGTTCTCTGAAAGGCTTATGGTCTATTAAGTATATTGAGCCCCCTACAAGACCCTTCCCTCTCTCATCTATGAAGAATTTCGCTAAGTCTAAGTACTTTTTACTGCCAGTAACTCTGTATAGCTCTACGAGAGCCATTTCTATTTCAGGATGCCCTGGAACCCCTTCTCTTTTCCCTGGGCCAAAAATGCTGACTATATGGTCTGCTAAGCGTATAGCGGCATTTAACATTAATTTACTGCCTGTAGCCCTGTAGTAAGCTACTGCTGCTTGAAAGAAATGTCCAGCACAGTAAAGTTCGTGCATTCTAGTTAAGTCCTTCCACCTAGCTTCTTTATTAAAAGCGTAGTATGTAAACAAGTAGCCGTCTTTGTCTTGAGCCGAAACAATATCTTTTGCTACAGAATCCGCTATTTCTCTCAACTTGTCGTCGTGTTCATAAGCTAAAGTATATGACAATGCCTCAAACCACTTGTATACATCTGAGTCATCGGCTATTCTCCACTCAATATTTTTATCTCCGCGAGCTACACGCCTAAAGTTCTCTATTCTACCTGTTTTCTCTAACTGCTTGTATACTGCGAGAAGAGTTACTTTCCTTAAAGTCTCGATACGCGGTCTCCAGAAGACATCATTAAGCTTAATAGAGTTCACAGGAACAGGCTTCAGTTTAGCGTAAGGACTCCTAGACGTGTCTACTATAACACATTTCATTAGTATCCGTAACTATTGTGCAGAATCCTTTAAATAATTTATTTTTACTCCATTAAGATTATTTTCTCTCAGATAGAAAATTTTTAATTTAATGATAAATATTCTAGTCTAATTAATATTACTTAATATTAAGTGATATTAAATCTATGGCTGAGCAGACGATTAGTATTGAGGCCTATACTTTATATTACTAAGGAACACTACTTTATAAATATTTTTGTTACCGTTTCATTGGGAACTATTACTGTTTCTGCAAACGGCTTTAACAGATTTTTTTCCAGAACTACTCCCGCCTCTTCGTTTTCAACAACAATTTTCTCTCCTAAAGGCGCTTTAGGCTTAATTCTCAGCTTCAAGTTTAGCTTTCTTTTAGTCTTCCTGTAGACTATGTCTAGTACTACTCCCCTGTAATTTATGCCCCTTATACCATACCTTCCTAGAAATTTCTCAGGTAAATTAGGCATTAGCTTCAGCGACTTTGTCGAAAGATCTTCTCTCATACCTAAAAGGTACCTTATTATCATTAGTGATGTAAGCGCGCCCCACCCGTAGCACTCTATTCCAGCGAACTCTCCTTTAACGTAGCCCCAATGCTCGTAACTTGTTCCTGGAACAGGGTATCTCGGCCGAAGTACACGAGTATCGGCCGCCTTATACGCGCTATCAACTATACTGAACACTATTTTTCTCAAGTAGCTTAGCTTACTCTTGTCTTCTTCAGAAACTTTAGCCAAAGCTTCGAGGAGAGAGTATGTCAGTGGAGGCCACCATAAAACATCCCAGCCTGCTGAGACACAGATTTCTCTAATGACCGCTTCTACATCATCGAACATTATTTTGACTTTATTTTGGGGGGCAAGCTCGAGAAATACTGGAGCAAGGTGAAGCACGTCTTTAAATCTAGTATACGTGTTAAATCTTGTATCAAAGTCTCGGTACCAGTTTCTGTTCCAGTGCCACTCAAGCTTATTTAAGTATTCTTCGTGGAGCTCTATCCAAGTTTTTTCGTCTTCCTTTAAGCCTAGGTCTTTAGCCACAATAGCCATGAACTTGGCCGCATGGCTCATTACAGCTTGTAGTTCAGAGACTCTGAGATATTCTATTGACTCTGATCCTTCTCCTCCGCCGCCGAACCTGAAAGCCATGTCTTCTCCGCTTTCCCAGCTGCACTTGTAGTGCAGAAAACCTTCTTCATCACTTCTGTTTTCAATCCACCAGAAGAGATACTTCTTCCAGTACGGGTAGAGCTTTTTAGCCCACTTTAAGTCCCCTGTTCTAATGTAGATTAAGTGATAATCGTAGAATGGAAAACACCATGCAGGTGAAGTACCGCAGGCGCTTCCGTCGTAGGCAATCATGTTCGGTGTTCCGTCTGCGTGAATACATGGAACATTAGGTGCTTTAGCATTGGCGAAAAGCCCGTAGAGCACTTCTTTAGCAGTGTTTTCGTCAAAGTAGCTGTAGATGAGCATGTCTATAGAAGTTTCCGCTAAAACTACTCTAGGCCAGTTAACGTGCATTATGTCCCACTTATTCTTAATTATTCCCCTAGGAGGATACACCATGTGCCTCAGTGTCTCGATATCGTAGCGAAAACCGTTAAGCCAGTATAAAGGCCAGTCTCCTACAAGAAAAGCTGTTTTTCTCCAGAAAGCTCTATCTTCTCTCATTTTCTCCTCAATGACTGTGCCGTATTTTCTGAGAGCGTTTTCTGCTTTACGTAGAACTTCTCTTGAGTACCTGTCTTTAGCCACTACTACTGTAAGCCTCTGTTCTTCTCCTGGAGCAAGCTTTAAAGAAAGTATTCCCCAACCAGTAGCTTCGCCGAAATACTGGACTCCATTACATGACTTTAGCAAAGTCTTTCTGAAACTCTCTACACTCTGCGAGGCCATAACTTTAGAAAACTCTTTATCACATACTAAAGCAACAGACCTTCCTCCGCCTTCAACAAGCACCTTAGAAGACTCTTCTTTAACTACTAGAAGTGTATCTCGGCAGCAGAGAGTGGCATGAGACATTACTTCCACGTTTCTCGCAGTATTTCCGATGTTGCGGAGAGTTAGAGAACATGCGAGAGAATCTCCGTCAATTAAAATAAATACGCCGGAAATCTCTATGTCTTTGTAAGTAAAGTGGTTTTCAATAATGTTTTTAGTGTGGTAGCTCGACCCTACTTCAACATTTTTCTCTAAATAATCGTTCTGAGTAGTAAATAGGTCTCCGTCTATATTGAAGGCAATACCCATCGACACAACACAGTCGGCGTTTTCAGGGGATATAAACCACTTAAAAGCTATTAGCCAACCGAATCTAAATACATCGAAGCTCTTGACAACGCCACTTGGCTTGTCAGGGAAACAGTGGTCTACGTTTTGTAGTAAGCCAAATGGAGTGTAATCTCCTTTAAGCTTGCTCATAGGTACACATCTTTAAGTAAGGAATAGGATAGATATAAGCTTTAGCCTTTATTTCTGAAAACGTTAGAAAAGTTCAAATCATTAAAACACGTATTACTTTGCTATATAAGCTATTTTTAAACAAAAAAATGCTTAAAAATACAATACTATTTATAGTTTAGATTACTTCTGGCTAGAATATTTTTCACCCTGAGATAAAAAATATAGTTTAATTAATAAAAGTCATTACAGTACTTTTAATTATGGTAAAGTATTTATATTATGTACAAAAATATACACTGTGGTAAGAGAAGTAGAGAAGACAGCGTTTTCAGCGTCGACTTTCACAGTAACTACGGCTATTCACTTTACTTCAACATTATTCTCTATAGCTAAAAAAGCGCCGTTTAAGCTGCAGAAAATTAATAATACTCTAGAAAATATTGAAGTTGCTCTAGGGTGAAAACTTGAAAAATTCCTTGCAGTAGCTCTGTTTCTGAGTATACTGTTCGTAAACATAGCCTACACGAAACCTCAGTACAAGTACTCTCAGTTAGATGTACTCGTAGTAGTCTTTTTAGATGTTACTCACGACGGCGTTAACACTAATCTTATGGGAAAAAATCTCACAAAGATATTCATTGAGCTAGAAAAGGCAAGACTTTTCTACTGGAGAAACAGCCACATGAGATTTCATATAAACTTCACTTACACAATTATAGTTACTCCAGTTAGATTTACTGGCTGGTGGCTTCCTGAAGATATAGCTAGGCAAGCAGCTAGCTGCATTTTAAGGAAAGTAAGCGTTTACTGGGATGACTTCAACGGAGTAGTAGCACTATGAGCTGCACCCAAGTACCGGGAAGAACCAGACCCTATTGGAAGCGTATGGGGGCCTGGAGGAACTATATACAAGTATTCTAGCTACCAGCTGGATGGAGCAATAGCGTGGCTTTTTGTACATGAGTTCCATCACCAAGTAGACGAAGACTTCTATAGAAGCGGGTACCCAGAATATCCTCACGCAGACTATCCAGCTCAGCTAAAAGGACGGTTTGGAGAACACTTCGACTTCAACGCCTATATTCTCAGGTCATGGCCTGAAGAAACTTGGCTTAAACTGAAAGCTCCTTCTACAAGCAAGCCCAAAGTATACGCTGTAGAAGATGCTGACAGCGACCACTTTCCAGACTACGCGCCCAGTCTTCCTTTCGATGAAGTAAGGTTTGGAAGCTACGTGAACTCTTCTGACAGCGATGGAGATGAATTGAGCGATAGAGGAGAATTTCTCGCTGGAATATTCTTTTCTTCAAATCCTCTTTCATCAGACACCGATGGTGACGGCATTCCCGACGGCAAAGACCCCTATCCTCTATACCCTGTATCTACCTGTATATTAGAAAATAACTGGACCAAGATAATCGAGAAGTACATAAACTACCCGAGAATACGAGTTAACTATAGGCTCGAAGCTCTCTGGAACAATAGCGGTTTAGTTTTAAGGCTATCTTTGAGGCCACAAGAAGCAGACCACATTCTCATACACTTAGACTTAGATAGCAACGGCTGGTGGCACGGCAAAGGAAACTATGAACTCATACTTTCTCCTAAGGCAGGAAACCCCCTTATTAAAGCACACGTACTAGACTGCTCTGAAGCAGAAAAGAGCTTAGATAAGCCCTGTCTCTGGGACGACGATCCTAGACACGGCTACAGGCTAGTTACTTTAAACGACTTTAAGACAACGTCTTACAATAAACTTATTGAAGGAAAACTATACAAAGTAATCGAAATACTTATTCCAAGAAACAGTAAAACCGGGTTTATTCCTAAAGAAAACAGAACCATTGGTCTCAGACTAGAGTTCAGGTATGAGAACAGCTCGTGGGCAACCGTCTTCGAACGATATCACTTAGTATACTTAACTTTAGTTAAAAAGCCTCCAAGCATAACTCGCGTAGAAGCGAAAAATATTTCTCCGCCAAGCAATGAAGACAAAGCTATATACATAAAACAGTACGTGGAATTTCTGACAGAAAAGTACGCTAAAATAGTAGTTTTCGTCGAAAACTATGCTTTCAAAGACATCGAAAATATTAGCATTAAAATAGGAAACCATACACTTCGCTTAGATTACCTAAAGGCCAGGAAATCAGCAAAACTGAGATACACTGTTCCACTTACAGAAAAGAAGACTGCAGTTCTCCCGAGGAGAGCTTACATAGAGTACTTTGTAGGCTCAAAGAAATATAATCTTGAGCAGAGTTTACCTATAATAATTGTCTCAGTAGAAAAGCCGCCTGATATAGGATTAATTCTTTTAAAAGATTCTCTCATAACTATTGCCATACTGGCGGCAGCTACTGTTTTAGCATATGCAATAATTCTTATTAAAAAGAAAGTGCAGAAAACTATTTAAATAAATTTCTTCTGATTAATATGTGCATAATTTCAGTTTTAATTTTAATGACTATTTCTTTGGTATAAGCGAGTATAAAATAGCGTTTAGAGTATTTTACCATGGTAAATACATATACCGTAGATCCTAGCAAAGCAAAAGTATTAACTGAAGACTCTAGACAAGTAATTAAAGCCAGCGGATTTATTTGGGCTGGAGGCCAGAAAAAGAAAAAGGGACTATCTAAGGCTATTTCAGTAATAAAGAAAGACAGCATTAGGATATCAGTAGAAGCAGAAATAGATGAGCCTATTATGAATATGTGCTTAGGGTCTGCCTTAATGTTGTCTCCTACTTTATAGTCCGTCATCGCGTTACACATTGTCTGCGAAGTATTTTTCCCGCAGCCCCCACACTTCTATAGTCGAATAAGACATGAACTGTACTGTGAAAGCATCGGGATCTATTGATGCTGCATCTTTTACATAGAATAAGTTTGTGCAAGTCCGAGGTATTACTAGTGCGTCGTACTCACCGTGCATGGGCAGCACTCCCACATTAGCGTATACTCTAGTGAAGCCTAGGAACCAGAGGATAATTATTACTTGAAGAATGAGAGCTGACTACGGATTTGCTCCCATACTGATAAATAGTAGAAATAGCACGATGAATCCTCCCGCGAAGAGAGAGTATGATTTGAAGTAGCTGGCTCGCTAGGGCTCTCTTGGAGCTTTTTTCTCGCAGCCTCGAGTGTGCTTCTATTAAGACTCCTTCTCTGCGCAATTCTTTAAGAATTGAAAGTGTTCCTATAACCTTTAAGCCTAGCTCTCTAGCAAGTCTTCTAGCCCTTCTATCGTCTATGACTATGATCTTATCTTTCATTAGAGCTAGAAGTATTGCTGAAGATCTACCAAGCCCCAGTCTTGATAATCTCTTCCTGGTCTCCTCTACGCTTATTTTTCTCTCAGAAATAAGTCTTGAAAGTTCTTGATATACTTCATCTCTCTTCCTCTCTACTTCTTCAAGTACTCCACGCGGAACTTCTGCTTCACTAAATAACTCAAGAGCTTTCTCCAAAAGACTTAGTTTAGCTAGCACTATAATTGGAGACGTATTGAGTACTACTCTTAAAGATGCTCCTGTATGCATCTAGCTCCTCCTCAACCTCCTCTTCATCCATAATACTATACTTAATGCCAAGCTCACGTAAAAGGAGCCAGAGTTCGTCGACTCTCATGCTTAAGAGTTCTGCTGCCTTACCTGTAGATATTCTACCACTAAGTAAGAGTCCTAGAACCATAAAGAGTTTCTCCTTGTCAGGATAAGATACACGCTCACGCTCGATAACCTTCTTTAACTCAATAGACATAAAGTTACACCCATTAAACAATATTATTTTTCTGAACTTATATATAGTGCTCTCTGTAAATGGCCTTATAGTTAAGTATTGTTTATGTATAACATAGATAAGTTATTATCAGCCATCAAGCAACTTTACCAATAGTAAGGTGTAGTGATCTTAGTTAATGATTAAACATAACCAAGTCCCTTTGTTTCCAAGTAAATGATTTACCCGAAGACTAAACTGTGCTATATAATAAGTCAGCTAATCAAGCCGTCATCACCTTCAGCACCAGAAACCCTCATCACTCCAACGTAGTATCCGCGCCGAAATATAAGTACATTGTTTATCTAGCTGAAAATAAGGCTTCTGTACAAGTAGAAACAAAATAGTGATTTTCGTAAAATACAGTAAAGTTAAAGATACAAGGAATCAACATTTACGAGCCTAAAATTATGGTAGTTATTTGAGATTATAAGCTTTAAGTTTTAGTCTATTTATTTCAACTGCTGTTGATTTAATGCATTTCTTCAAGTAGTTCTTATCTATATTCATGTTGTGAAGTTTCCGGTAGAGCTTGATGAATTCTTTGCAGTCCTTAAGTATGCTCAGCATTTCTAGGTGGGTTTTCGCGTCATAAAGCTTGAAGGGAATGCTTTTGCCTTTAATTCTCAGTATTCTTCGCCCTACATAGAATGCAGAAGATCTCGCATTTAGTAGTGCTTCTTTGGTTTTTCCTCTAGCTAAGCTTTTGACCGCATTTAAATATTCTGTCCGAGCTCCTCTAGGCTCTTTCCAGTAAATATCTAAAAGCTCTTTAAGTTCGACAAGAAGCTCCTTGATATACTGTTTTTTCAAATTTTTTAAGCCTTGAACTTCATCGAAGAATTCTCTGAAATTTCTTTGGGCAAGCTTGCTGTAGAGATCTTTAGGTCTAATGCTGGGAATATCTCCTTGAAGCATTATCTCGACAATAGCTAAGTTAAAGCAGGCATCTCTTACAGCAACTATTCCTTCGAAAACGATGCCCCGTCTATAACTCTCTTCTGCTACCTTTAGGCAAGACTCACTTTTATTGAATACTGGGAGTATTTCACTTAACTCCCACTTCCACGCAAGAGCTTTCTTTTTCCACTCTCCGAGAATACCTTTAGGATCTTCAAGTATAATACCCTCCCGAAGTAACGAAATCCATAAGCTGGCCAGAATCCATGAGTCCTCTCTCCTCCGATACTTCTCGTCCTCGAACACATGCTTAAAGTGCTCAATAGAATACCTCCATATTTCTACCTCAAACCCTTCAACATGCCTCACTTCAGGATTCCTTACTTTAATTTCTCCTTCAAGAACTACAGCTAAATCAACATCGCTCATCTCATCAACAGTTCCTCTAGCAAGAGAACCAAAGAGAATAACGCCGACAGCATTCTGGCCCATAAGATCTCTTGCCGCTTCTTTAGCTACTCTGAACATAGCGTCAAGAAACATAATTTCAACAGGTAGTTCTACTAATAATATCATATTTTTATACCTATGTACTGTGGCAATTGGAGTACACTACCCTAAGAAAATCACTTCAAAATCTCCATCAAATGGAGCTGTTATCTTAAAACCGTAATACTTACTGCAGTCAAATTAGAATACTGTCAGACATATGGCAAAAATATATATAGTAGTATTTTAAAAGTAGACATAGTACGTTAATAACTTATTTAAGATTTATTGCATATAGATTTTACGTAAATTTATAGTCTAGTAATTTACTGTAGTGTATAGCGTGGTAAACTATGCTCAATACTTTACTTGTATTTGTTAAGCAAATGTAGTTTGAATAATACGATACTGGGATGTTTTAGTTTTTTGTATAATGATATAGTTTAAGTTAAAGTAACTTATATTGTTACCTAGAATTATATTTAATTATATGTTAATTAATAGTGTTATGTATTTTAAAAAATTAGAAAAATTTATAAATATATTAGCTTTGTTCTCTTAAGTTGGAAAATGATAGAAAATAGAAATAATATATTAGTGTCTATACTGCTGTCTAGTATACTTCTATTAACACTGGTTTCTACAGACGCAGTATACTCCAAGAAAATTGTCCCTTCTGATGATTATGGAGTTTTAGAGAATAATTATGTTACTTCAAAAACTGTAATTTATACTCCTTCACAAGATACTAGCGTTTCTGAATGCTATCCTTCTTATAGCTATGGTTCTTCTCAAGTAATTTTCTCAGGATACTACGGGTCCGGCGACGAAGAGGAAAATGACCGCTACTATCGGTATGCTTATATAAGGTTTTCTTTTAACAAAATTCCAGCAAACGACATTAAGTACGCTAAACTTGTGCTCTATTTATGTAAATCTATGACACTTTTTGAACCCGGAACTACTAAAAAAGTTTTTGACGTATACTGTACTACCACATACTGGTCCGAGTCGACTACTTGGTATAATAGGCCTAAAATTCACGGCATTTACGGTAAGTTTACTGTTTTTGCAAGTGATCCCGATAAGAAATCCTACAGCGTTGACTTAACGGTGCTTATAAAGAAATGGCTTTCTTTTGCTACTAACTACGGTATAGCCATTTGCAGTAAATATTCGAGCGAACACGCTATTGTTTCATGGTATTCTAGTGAAGTAAATAATGTTGCTTACAGACCTAAACTCATTATATCGTATAAGTATGGTCCTGAAATAGAGCTTATTCCTTCGTCTACGTCAGGATACCAGAGCACAACTATTAAAATAACTGTTAAAGTGTATTCAAGAGGAGGATTTTACGGTAAAGTATGTTTTCACGCAAGTATTCCTCAAGGATATACTTGCAGTTTTAGTCCGTCAAGTTTAATTATTTCATCTAAAGAGTCCCCTAAGTTTACTACACTTAAGGTCTCTATTCCTTCGAGTGCCGCTGCAGGTACGACTACTATTAAAGTTAGAGCAGAGTCTGGGAACTACTATAGCTATTCTTTGCTGAAAATAAAAGTACTTCCTTACGGCTTTACTTTTACAGCAACTCCTTTATCTGTTTCTGTTAATCAAGGGAAAAGCTGCACTATTACTCTTAAGGTAACTAAAATAGGAGCTTACAATAAGAAAGTATCATTTAGTGCAGTTAAAGTGCCTAGCGGAATAACGGTTACTTTTAATCCCGCTACTCTTACTCCTACAGGCTCTGCTACAGCTTCTATTAAGGCCTCATATACGGTTAAACCGGGGACTTACAGCATTAATATATTAGCTAAAGGAGCCGACGGCAAGTCTTCTTATGTTATAATTAAAGTAGCTGTTAAGCCTGCTTTATTCGACTACTCTTTGAGTGTTTCTCCATCGTCGGTTAAAATTGTCAAAGGAAAATCAGCAACTGTTACTATTAATGCTGTACTGAAGAAAGGCTCACCTGAAGTTGTCTATCTAAGTGCTCAAAGCGTACCTAAAGGTATTTCCTGTAGTTTTTCTCCTGAAGAAATTAAGCCTACCGCTTCAAGTAAACTCACAATAACTGTTGACTCAAACTGTCCTTCCAAAGTATACACCATCGTGATTCTTGGTTCAAGTGAAAGTGAATTAGAAAAATCAGCTAAGTTAACTATCGAGGTAATAAACCGTATAATTCCTGTGTCTCCTCCTCAATGTATTATAGCTACTGTTACTTATGGTAGCGAGCTCGCTGATGAAGTTCAAGTACTAAGAGGTTTCCGGGACAATATTATGATGAAAACTTATCAAGGCTCCTCTTTCTTTAAGTCATTTAACGCTTTTTACTATAGCTGGAGTCCTAACATAGCTTACTGGATTCAAGAAAATCCGTGGGTAAAGCCGCTGTTTAAAGCACTAATTTATCCGCTGGTAGGAATTCTTTTGTTTTCAGTGTTTATAGTGTCTCCTATTATGAACATGCACCCTGATGTAGCTGTCTACATGGCTGAGACCATTATTTCGCTTTTAGTAGGCTTCATTTACTGTGGACTTCCCTTGAGTTTTACGCTTAGATCTAAATCGAAGTACTTTAGAAGAAAAATTTCTGCAGCAATGGGTTTAATGTCTTTAGCTACACTACTTACTTGTATTATACTGCAGATTACCGAGCTCTCAGACGCTCTTTCAATAACGTCTTTTCTCTATGTTCTAATGAACATCATCTTCTCACTTTACTCAACACCACTTCTAGTGAGAAAAATAAATGAAAAGCTTTTACGTATAAAGTAGTTGGCCTTTTTCTTAGTTTATATTAATTTTTTAGCAGCCTGCTGTTTTATCATAGTTAATCATTTATTGTATTAGCTCTTAGTTCTCTAGAGATAATATGAGAATTGATTCATCTTACTGTACTGCATCTGGAGTGCCTCTAGGGGGTATAGGGACTGGTTCTGTTGAGCTGAGAGCTGACGGCAGATTCTATGAGTGGCATATATTCAACAATGGTCGGTGGGCTTGGAGACAGGAAGATAGGGAGAAAGAGTTTATGTCTCCTAGAGACTTCTTCTTTGTAGCTAGAACTAAAACTGCTGGCGGCAGTATTAGAGTAAGGCTTCTTCAGGCTAGTAAAGGCTATGAGCTAGGCGGAGACCCGTATACTTTCCCTTGGTTCAGGTCTGTTGATAAGATGGAGTATAATGGTGAACCACCCTTTATATTCATTAAGTACTTTGACCAAGATTTGCCTGTAGATATAGAGCTGGAAGCATTTTCGCCATTTATTCCAAGTGACGTGAAGAACTCGTCTATTCCAGTAGCGTTCTTCGTATTCAGGGTAAGGAACAAGCTCGATGAAGAAATAGAGTTTAGTCTACTTGCTGGAATAAAGAATCCTTTTGGAGAAATTCCAGCTGAAGCAGAGATATTCGTTGATAAAATCAAGGGAGGCTTCGCTTTAACCATAAAGGGCACTAATATCCATAGGAAGCACTGCATGTATAGAGGCTCTATTACTCTCGGCTTTATTAGTGAAGGAGAGTACGGCTACTGCTTGACTGCTCCCTATGAGGAGCGCCCACTTAGATACAAGTGGGTTGAATTCAGGGCTACTGGTCTGCTAAAAGATGAAGAAAAGCTTACTAGAGTAGAAGAGAGAGTCTACAGTATTGTTGTCTGTAAGAAGAGACTTAAACCTAGAGAAGAAACTAAGATCACTGTTTTCTTAGCATGGTTTTTCCCTAACCATTACGATGACTTAGGGTACTATCTTGGTCACGCTTATGAAAACTACTTTGATTCGTCGAGTAGTGTAGCTGAGTACATTGTAGACAACTTTGAGTATCTCTACAGCTACACTAAGAAATTCCACGACTTGCTTTACTCTACTTCAGTCGACTACTGGCTAGTAGACTTAATTGCCTCTCAGTTAACCACTATGGTTAAGTCTACTTACTACACTAAAGACAAGCTTTTCGGTGTATGGGAGGGCTATGGATGCTGTGGACTAAATACCACTGATGTAGCGTTCTATGGCTCAATAATGATTCTACAGCTGTTTCCCGAATTAGAAAAGACTTGGATTAAGTATCATGCAAAGTGGCAGCTCAAGCCGGATCTCTCTCCGTACTACGAAGTATTTGCTTTAGCAATCCCAGAGAACATGGCCTTGCTAAAAGAAGAATTAAAAAAGGATCCTAGCATAGGTATGGATTTAGAGAAATTTAAGAAGACTGTAAGGAAAATTGTAGAGAAGACTGGTAAAGATCCTACAGGCAGAATAATGCACTACTTTGTAGGCTCGTTTAAGCGCCCCGACACATACAATAGACCCGATATGAACCCAGAGTACGTTTTAATGGTTATTAGAGACGCTTTCTGGCTTGGCGATAGAAGTCTACTAGAATCTTTGTGGAATGTTATTAAGGAGGCCATAGAAGTTATTTTAAGAGTTCATGATCCCGTCGGCTTAAAGCTTCTCTATCACTACGCTCCTGCAGGCTACGAGGCCATTCATCAGAGTATAGCATATCGGTTAGGGTTTGCTGAACGTTTCGGCAGATTCTTGAGCTATGCTGCTGCTGGTTATACATTTTACCCGATATCGGTTCAAACATTTGATGCTTGGAGCCTTTTAGGAATAACTTCATTTACTGGAGTGCTGTGGTTGGCTGCACTAAAAGCTGTAGAAAAAGCAGCTGAAATAGTGGGAGATAACGAGTACAGCGAGCACGTGAAGAGAATATTCGGCGAAGGTAAAGAGAATTTAGTTAAGTATCTCTGGAATGGAGAATACCTTGACCTATGGTATGACCCTATTAGCGGCAAAAGGGATAAAGGCTGTTCTGCTTCGCAGCTCGATGGGCAACTCTACTTAACGCTTTTACTAGACCTCGGCTATCTACTTGATAGAGATAAGACACTAAAGATTCTTCAAAGTATATTTAAATACAACTTTGCTGAAGAAGAAGGGTTACTTAATGGAGTGTACCCAGGTAGACCAAGGCCAGCTTTTGCAGGAGACATGCCTTTACCGAATGATACTGGCTTGAAGTACACTGTTGGCTCGCAAATAGATACTCCGTGGACAGGTATCGAGTTCGAAGTAGCCGCACACATGATAAACGAAGGCATGGTAGAGGAAGCATTTAAAATACTTAAGGCAATACACGAGAGATATGCTAGGTACGGTGAATACTGGAACCACATTGAGTGTGGTGGCCACTATTATCGCCCAATGGACTCTTGGCTAGTACTTATGGCTCTCGAAGGCCTACTCTACAACGGGTTCGAGAAAAGACTGAGATTTATGCCTAAAATAAACGAGAAGTCATTCAGAGGTTTGCTGACAGTTACCGGGAACTGGGGTATTGTCGAGCAAGTAGTCGAGGATAATGTGCAGAAAGTATCTATTAGTCTTGAGCAGGGCTCGCTTAAGCTGAAAGTACTCGAATTAAAGAAGTTTGGCAGCGTAAAGAAAGTAGAGGTTTCAATTGACGGGGAAGCTGTAGAAGCTGACTTTAAAGAAGAAAAAGAAAAAGTCGTACTCGAATTAAGTAAAGAGGCTGTTGTAACGAAAACAATCAAAGTTAAAATATATTACCGTTGAATTATTTTTAAATATTTTTGAAGCTTGGCAAAGCTTTTAAGTCATTTATATCTATTGCTATTATTTTTTCTTCCCTTAACCTCTCTTTATCTAATATCTTTTTAGCTACTAGTCCATAGTATTTTTTCAAAGGTCTTATTTTCACGTAAGCTGTCTTCTCGGCTAAAGTATTGACTATATTTTGTGCTCTACTGTAGTCTATTTCACTCCACTTTACCTCCATATACAGTGCTGTTTTCGTTTTAGCGTTGTATGCCACTATATCTATATCGAATGAGCCTTGAGGAAACTTGCCATAGTATTTTGATATTGATGTAGGTGTGAAAGGTAGTTTATTTTCTTTAGCGAGCTTTTCCACTATTTCTTTTGCTAGTAACTCAAATGCTTCACCTAGATAAGTGTTTAGTGTTTGTATACATTTTTCATAGACTTTTCTCCAGTTATATTCTAGTAGACTTCTATTCTTGTATACGTACTTAAACCAGAATTTTGTAAAGTAGTCTTTTATCGTATAAAATGCACCCTTTTTCCTACCAGCGGGAAGCTCTGGCTTAATTATGTCTAAGAGCTCTGTTAAGTCTTTTAAATACGGTGATAGTGAAGTAGGCTTTAGTCCCACTTTATTAGCTATTTCAGATACTCTACAATATCCTTCAGCTATCGCCGACAATATTGAGGAGTAAGTGTAGTAGTCTTTTCCAAAGGTTTCTCTAAGGATACCATTTACTTCGTCTCGTAGTGGAGCATGTTCTTCGAAAACTAGTTTCTTCAATGCATCTTCAATGCTTTTTACGGAATATTTCTGTATTAAAGCGTAGTAGTAAGGTACTCCTCCGAAAATTAAGTAGAATTTTACTTGCTCTTCAAGACAATTTACTCCGAGATCTTTAAGCCACTCAATTATAGTAGTTACTTCTAAAGGCTTTACTTCAAGCCTTACATCAGCTCTACCGTATAAAGGTGACTGATAGTCTTCAAAAAGCCTCTTAATTAAGCCAACAACAGATCCACATACAATTACTGAAGGTCTTTTCTCTTTAGTATCCCAGAACCTCTGTAACTCAAATGGCACCGATGAGTCTACTCTAGTAAACCACTGGAACTCATCAAAAACAACTATTCCATCGTACTCAGAAAGCAGTTCAAAGAACTCTCTCCAAGACTCCGGCCTAACGTAGCTAGGTAATCTCATAGCTTCTCTTAATTGCCTGGAAAACTCTTCGAGTAGCATTTTACTACTTTTCTCAGGATTTACAAAAAGATAAATAAACTTCCTATTTTTACAGAATTCTAAAATAAGTCTAGTTTTACCTACTCTTCTTCTGCCATAAATAACAGCTAGAAAAGGCTCACTAACACTAGTCAAAGTTTTCAATTCAGCCTCCCTATCGTAAAACTTTATTTCAGTCATAATTATTACAAATAGAATAATTATAATTGGCATAAAATACTTTGCGCTCAAAATCACCGAACTATAAATTGGCGGTAGCCAAAAAATTACCACCAACTATGTAAAACCTTATATAGGTAGACCTAACTAGTCTACCCCGTGAAATACGTTACTGTTTCTGCCAAAATACCCGTAGAATTAAAAGAAATGCTAGATAAACTAGGAATAAAGCCTGGGCCTGTAATAAGGAGAGCTCTAGAAGAAGAAGTCAGGAGAGCTATGTTTAAGAGACTTGAGGAACGAGCCAAAAAATTGAGTAAAAAACTTCCAGAGATATCAGACGAGGAAATAGCTGAAATCATTAGAGAGTATAGGGAGAGATAATGTATCTTTTTGACGCAAGCTCAATTTTAAACTTAATTAAAAGAGGTCTAGTCACACCCCTAGCTGATGGATTAACCCTAGATTTAGCTCTCTACGAGTGTTTAAACGCTATTTGGAAAGAACATAAATTACTAAAGAAATTAAAAGAAGACATTGCTTTAGAATATGTAGACATTGTAGCAGATTTATTTAAATCAATGAATATATCTTCCATCAAAGGCTTTGAGAAAGAAGTATTTAAGTTAGCAGACAAAGAAGAACTCACAATATATGATGCATCTTATCTGTACTTAGCTAAAGTGAAAAATCTAGTACTAGTAACAGATGACAGGAAATTAAGAGAAAAAGCTTCAAAATACACCAAAACGTTGGCAAGTAAAGACATAGAAAAGAAATATAAACAAATCCTATAAACTAGGCTCCCTTACGTCTCAAGAGACTCGTGGGGTTATGTTAATAGTATCTATATTACGTAAATTTATTTTTAGATTATGTTTATGCTTCAATTAGACTTAAATGCTCATTAACTTTAGTCACACACTTTATTTTGTGCAATGTCTAATAATTAGTTTTTTAAATTAGGTGCACCTAATTTTATTAGGTATGGCTAACTCAAGTATCAACAATAAATCTCTAAAAATAGTGGAAGTAAAAGGAGACCTCAGCTTACTGCAGAAACTTACTCCCTTCGGTATATATCCTGGTGCAGAAATCAAAGTGCTGTCCAGAGGGAGGAGAGGTGTATTAGTCGAAGTAAATAATTCTATAGTATTTCTTGACAACAAGATATTTTCAAAAATATACTGCAGGGACTGACAATGGAAATTAAAGTAGTTTTATTTGGACACCCTAATGTAGGAAAATCAGTTATATTCAGCAAACTAACTAAGCTGACAGCAATAGCCTCAAACTACCCTGGAACTACAGTTGAAATATATGAAGGAAAATTAGAGTACCGCGGACACACCATAAAAATAGTAGATGCTCCAGGAACATACTCACTTATTCCTCGAAACGAAGCAGAAAGCATTGCAAGAAAAATACTATTTAATAGCCCTCCTCCGATAGTAGTGCATGTCGTCGACGCAACTAGTCTCAAAAGACACCTCTACTTGACTTTAGAACTACTTGAGCTCCCTCTCCCCATAGTACTGGCTGTAAACCAAGTAGATAGAGCAGAAAAACTAGGAATAAAAATCAACAAAGAGAAACTAGAAAAACTCCTAGGAATTCCAGTAGTACTCACTGTTGCCACTAAAGGTAAAGGACTTAAAGAACTACTTGAAACTATAATTAATATAGCAGAGAAATTCAATAAGAAGTATTTTGTTAGAAAAACTCCCACGGAAAAACATTTAAGTAAAATAGAGAAATATATCTTACCTAGGTTATCAAGTAAAAATAAAGTATTTTCAAAAGCTATAACTTATTTCACAATATTTAGTGATAAAGAATACTCTCACCTAAGAAAAAGCATTCCTTTAACAATTGACTTAGAAGAAATAGCTAATAAAATAATAGCAGATAGAATAAAGGTAGTCGAAGATATTTACAGAGAAGCAGTTCAGGAAGATAAAGAGTTCTTTAAAGTAAATTTAGTAGACTCATTACTAGTACACCCTGTTAAAGGCCTTATTATTACTACTTCTATAACACTAGCTATAGTTTGGCTTACTTTAGCTGTAATACATGAAATAGCTCACAGAGTACCCTTCATGATATATTACTCCATTTACGAGAAAATTGTTTGGGAGCCGTTAAACGAAATACTGCCAGAGAATATTTTCAAATATATTTTAATTGGAGATAATCCCGGAATATATTCTTCTATGGGCTTACTGACTACAGGTATATTTTTCGTGTTCTTCATGATACTTCCATGCCTTATAGTACTCTACTTTGTCTTAGGCCTACTAGAAGACTCAGGTATTTTACCTAGACTAATAGTGCCATTTGATTGCCCTCTACGAAGACTAGGTATGTGTGGTGAAGCTATACTGCCAATAGTAGCAGGCACTGGATGCAGTATTGTAGGAGTGTTTTCTACAAGAATTCTTAAGACTAAGAAATCGAAGTTTATTGCCTCAGTAATTCAGTGGATAGGAGTCCCGTGTATGGCTGAACAAGTAATGATATGGTTTGTTCTCGGAAGCTATGGTTCAGCATACGTGCTCTTACTCTATATAATTTTACTGCTAGTCACCATTCTAGTAGGGTTTTTCTTAAATACTGTAATAGAAGGCGTGGAAGAACCACTAGTAGTAGAGCTACCTCCTTGGAGAAAACCTTTATTAGAAAATGTTTTAGCGAAAACTTTTCTTAGAGTAAAAGAATTCCTTTTGAGAGGAACTCCCCTCATTTTAGCAGGAATATTGTTCGTGAACATACTCTACTACACAGGATCAATAAATGCTTTAGCTGAGTTCACTTCCCCAATATTTTCAGGACTATTTAACCTACCCGAAGACACTGTAGTAGCTATTATTGTAGGTATTTTAAGAAAAGACGTAGCTGTAGGCGTACTAAAATCTGTTGCACCTCAGCTGTCTCCACTACAAATGCTTACAGCAATAACTATTACAACACTATGCTTCCCCTGTATAGGCACTCTAGTAGTTTCACTAAAAGAAGTAGGAGTAAAACAAACTCTCTTGATGATAGGACTAATGATTATAGTCGCAGCCATCACTGGAGGAATACTTGGACTAGTCTCGAGTATTAAGCTTTAACACTTTTTACAAAGTCCCTTATCTCTTTTAGCAAACTAGGGTTCCTTTTAATATACTCAAATAATTTTTCCAATCTTTTTAAGGTTCCATCACTAATAGAATGCTCTATACTACATGCATCTTTCTCAGCCAGATCAGAAGGAACTCCCAGCACCTCACTAAGAAAATCTCTCAAAAGAACATGCCTTCTGTAGACTTTCTTAGCTATCTCTCTTCCCTCATCTGTTAACGTTATCGGTTCTCTTTTCTCGTACTTCACTAAGCCCTTTCTCGATAATTTTTCCAAAAACTCGACTACTGTCGGCGCTTTAACGTTAAGTATTTTAGCTAAATCTTTTACTCTAGCAACATTTTTCTCCATTAACAGTATATAGATTGCTTCTAAGTACTCTTCTTCACGTTTATTGACCATTCGCATACCCCAATACTTAGCAGATATTACAGCTATCTATTCATATTTTTAAGGAATAATTAGTTATATTTTACTTAGAAAACTTATACTGGTGGCTATGAATATAGTTCTTTCAGGTAAAAGAGAAATCTGTGGCAATATACTTTCTGCTGTTCTCGGAGAAAATGGAGTAAAAAGACTTTACTTCGGAGAATATTTTCGAGGAGAACCTTTTGCCGAAATTGAAGCAGTAAAAGAACCTTCGGTTTTAGTAGAAACATGGGATTTGAGCGGCATTGAGAGAATACTTGAAGTTAACGGCGTTTTTCTGCGAGAATTTATGAGCATATATAAAGATACAGTAGTGTATTTAATTGAATCTCCTGAAGAAAACTACTTGTGCTTAAAAGGTCGTATTATTCCGCACTACTGGTCTCCAAGAGATAATATTGATGAAATAGCCCGTGAAGGACGGTTTAGAGGAGAGGTCGTCGATAATAGTACTTTTTTAGTTTTCTACGAGAATAGATTCTTTGCTGTAAAATGTAATCAAAGCATCAATATCGATGTAAAGGAGAGTGAAGTAGAGTTTAGTGCCGAAAACATGTCTAAAGACTTTGTTTTAGTCGCCTCAGGAGGAGTTTCAAAAGAGGCTGTTTTAAGAGAAGTCTCCAGTGCCGTAAAAAATCCCTTAAAAATAGCTGGTCTTAGAGCTGAGTGGCTTAAATCGCTCTTATCTAAAATTCCTTCGCTTCAGACTAAGCGAAAAGACTTTATTGACTTATGGAAGTACTGCTGGTACGTTATACTAACTAATAGAAGTGTTGTTGAAAATCACCCTATTTTAGTTAAGCCGTTTAATATGCCGACTAAATATGTTTTTAGGCATCAATGGCTATGGGACTCTGCTTTCCACGCTATAGTTCTCTCACTATATGACGTGAATTTAGCTAAAGAAGAATTGTATAACTTGTTTCATGCTCAGAAACCGGATGGAAGAATTCCTCATGAAATATTCCTGTCTAAAACTATTTGTAGAAGACTCTGGCGTGTAGACGACTATTGTCCATGGACTACTCAGCCACCAGTAATTGCTGTGGCTGTTAAACGTATACTCGATAAAGAATTCGATAGAGGCTTCGCTAAACTAGCCTACGAAAAGCTAGTAAAATACGATGAATGGTTCTCATTGGAAAGAGACGTCGACAGAGATAATCTCGCATCATATATTGACTACCTCGAATCTGGCTGGGACAATAGCGTCCGATGGGATGACCCTATAGCAAGACTTCGTGAACAACCGGACTACTATCATAGACTTTATCCACAAGCACGCATGGCTCCTGTTGAAGCAGTAGACCTTAACTGCTTACTCTACGTTCAGAGGAAGACTATAAGCGAGCTTGCTGAAGCTCTAGGAGACTATGAGACTTCAGAAAAATACTATGCTCTCGTCGAAGAAACTAGGAAGAAAATACTACAGTACATGTGGGACGAGGAAACAGACTTCTTCTATGATGTCTATGAAGATACTCATGAAAAAATAATGGTTAAAACTCCAGCAGCCTTCCTGACTATGTTCGCTAAAATAGCTACCCGAGAACAAGCCGAGAAACTAGTAGAACACTTATTCGATCCAAAGGAGTTTTGGACAACTTTCCCGCTACCTACTGTCAGCGCAGATAACCCGAAGTATGATCCAAGAGGCTACTGGAGAGGAAGATCTTGGATAAACATGGTTTGGTTTACTTACTGGGGGCTAGTAAACTACGGTTACTTAAATGAGGCTAGGAAATTGGCTTTAAAAGTGATAGAACTTATGGCTAGAGGACCTACGTGCAGCGAGAACTACGATAGCTCTACAGGTGAACCTGTAGGCGCAGAAGACTTTGGATGGTCGACACTAATTTTAGATATAATGAGAGATCTAGAAAAAGAACAGCTTTAAGTTAAATTTAATTGAAATTAATGTTTTTATGATTAATACATTATTTAACGAGAAAAATATTAGTTTTGATAGATAAAAATAACGTATCTACTCCTTTACTGTAACTAATACTGGTTTGCTCATTTTATCTACTCCAGGCTCTAGTCTACCGTTATCGTTGACATCAAGCCACGCTACTGCCACGTATTCTCCGGGAGTAATTTCCTTAAAAACAAAAACACTATTTGAGGTATTTTCAGCAACGGCTAGTGGTGTAGCTAAACATAGTCTGTGAGGCTTAAAGAAATCTTTTGTATAGTACAAGTGAGCTCTGAGAACTTCTCCATCATTTAGCTTTCCTTTAAGTTTCACTTTCAACAAAATACTATGATTTTCATAAGTGACTTCACTTACATCTATTTCCTCTACGTCTCTTCCTTTAAGCTCCTTAGGGACGCACACTTCTACTCTAGATACTTTTCCCGCAGACACTTGAATGGGTACACCCCACGTAAGTAGCAGAGGCCTCTTTTCACCTGGCACTTCTCTGTCTACGTAGAGGTAAACTATTCCAGGAGCTATTTTATCGAAAAAGAACTTTCCCTTGCTATCAACTCTTATTCTTCTACCATACATAGGTGCTGAAGGTGGATCACCATAGGCGGGTGCACGATATTCTCGCAGCAGCCCAACATGTATTCCTTCTAAGTCCTCACAAAATACTCTTCCTTCAACAGCCCCCATGTCCTTCTCTGGATCTACGGGTTTAAGCAAGTTTTCTTTCTCGCCAAGAAGCTCTAAAATAGAGTTAATTAGAATTCTGCCCCGAGACGCCTCAAAGAAAGATCCTCTACCTTCATACGTTAGCTCCTCTAACGCCTCCGGCTCCGGCGTAAAATATCCAAGATAATCGTTTGAAACAGTTACTAGTATAGGGTACTCATATTTACATCGCTTAACGAACTCTAAGCCAAGATCCGCTGTAACCTCGCATGGAACTATAGCAAAGCAAGCATCATTAATTATTAGCATCTGCAGTGGAGCCTCATAGTGTCCTCTCTTTAAATACGTCATGAACTGCTTCTTAACAGGCAGCACTACTTTAGCTCGCTTGAACACTCAGTGAACTTTATCTGAAACCTCTGTTTTCTCAGCAAGCTCTACTATACCCTCTCCCAGAGTTCTAAACAGCATTGTAAGGCGCTCCTTTTTGCCTCCCCATATAGAGGAAATCTGCATATCGCCAGCAGCTCCCATTAAAAATACTGTCTCAACGTCTCTATACTCTACATCAGGGTAAAGGTCTATTAGCTGCTTTACATTAATTTTAGCTTCGACATACTTCCTCACGTACTCAGGCCACTCTGGGCCGATTTTGCCTGGATGACTTCCGCCCCAAGCCGTAGTCAGCATTGTGGGATGAGAGGGAAAAACGAAGATTATTCCTCTAATAGCTCCCTTGAGATCACATATCTTAGTGACATATAGTGTAGTATCGACGTAGCCTCCTGGCTTTCTACGATTCTCATTAACCCATGACGGAAGCTTCTTTTTACCAAAACCTATTTTAGCATCAAACATATCGCTTAAAGCTTCTTTAACACACTCTACAGCTCTTCTCTTAAGTAGATCTAGTATCTTCGGGTCGCGAGGACTGGGGTAAGAATGGTTGTGTATCGCTGAGACTATTATGTGCTCTACGCTTACTCCAGTTTTCTCCGATACCGCTCTCTTAATAGCATCTGCTTCTTTTTTCCTAAAACCTATTACATCGAATACTAGCCACACTAGCTTAAAGTCTCCTACTTCGAAGACTATACTCTTACAAAATATATTCCTGCTGTAGAAATCTAGTACAGGTACTTGCTTGCCATAGGGCAGTACTATGGGCCACGAAGGAGCAATGGATTTTGAAGCTAAGCCTACTCTAAGACTACCACTACTGCTCTCTTCACACACCCCCTCTAGCATTTTCGCCAAAATTGGCTCCTACACGCACATATAAAACACTAACCTCATTACCTACACAAAACTATACATTAAGTTAACTTAATACCATAGTTTCTATAAATAAACTATAAGCTTAAAGAATATACGTTGACACTAGCCAGCAGCCTTGACTTTAACTACCTGTATGTTATTTGCAGGCACTTTTACTTCGAAAACAGCTTCACCTTCAATTACTCTCACTTTTCTCTCAGCTACTAGAGCTAAGTGATATAGTTCTGGGCGCATTACGAGAGCACTACATTCACTTGCCTCTGTTCTCAGAGGAACAGTAACTTCGACTACTAAGTCTTCACTACCTAAGTTGTCGAGAACAACTGTAGTAGAAGTTCCTTGAGTGCTCGCCGTGTAACATAAGTTGCTTGTATCTTGTTCTGAAAATACTCCACACCAGTATCTTTTTGCTCCGTGGAAAAGTTCGCTCCATGCACGCCAGCACTCGAAAGTCTCTCTATTCTTTATCCTACCGTCTGCGTGTACTAAGCCTATCTTGTCTTCATGAACACCTTCAACTAGACACCAGTCTACCATGACAACATTAACTACACCATTGTGCATTAAGCGAGGCAGAGCTCCTCTAACAAAGCTATAGCCCAAATCGTGTCTCCACTCATCTACAGCTACCCTAATATGCTGAAGACCCTTTCTATCAAGTAGCGTTCGCAGATGCTCTGCAGCTATCCACGGCGAATTAGGATTAGAGTTATTGTACTCATAGGGATGATATCCCAGAGCATCTACCCACTTGAAAACTTCTTTGTTGTCAGTCAGCTTCTCGTAATAGAACCAAGCTTCCTTAGGAAGCCCGTGGAGCTCAGCGTGCCATCTAACGTAGTTCCACGTGTGGTTCCCACTGAGTATTACAAATGAATCAGGGTCATTTTGTTTAATTGCTCTCCCGTATCTGAGGCTATATTCAAAGAAGCCTTCCCAGCTGCCGCCGTTCCCGAACCAGTGTACATCCCATTCTCCTAGTCCTCTATAGAGTTTAACCCAGTCTTTAGTCCGCCTGACATGCCACGCTACGAAATCTTCCCATGCATCATAGTCTACTAGGTCTCCTCCAACCCAGTAATCATGATAATGTATTACTTTGCCGCAGCCAGGCTTCCAGTCAGGATTGCTGGCTCTACCTGTTTTAATGTACTTTGAGTTCCACTTAGGCACACCCCATATGTTGGACATGGGCTTCAGCCGAATACCTATATAGAGTTCTTCTAGTCTAGCCCAGCGCTCAGGCAGTATTCTCTTCCCCTTCTCCAGCTCCATTTCGTGGTGTCCTACGCTACAGCAGTCGAAGTCAATCCAGTCGAGCGGGTAGACTCCTATTTTTACTCCAATAACGTTTCTCGCGGAGCGGAGGTTTCCGAAAAGCCACATTTCGTCTCCAGGCAAGGCTTCCTTAAGTTCCATGAAATCTATTTTAGCGCTATTCTCCTTCAAGAGAATAGTTAAAGAGTTCTCTCCTATCTTCTGAAGATGTTTAGGCAGGTAGCAGTTAATGGTTACATCAAAGTGTTTATGTAGCCATACTACAGCGGGCTTGTATTTATGTAAGTATACTCTCCTGCCGTTAAAAAGCAGCTCTACTGTTACTGGAGAACTGTATGAAATTTTCAAAAAACGGGCATGAAAAAGTAATGGCTTCTTCTCGCTTTGCTCCCATAAAATAATAAGTGGAGTATCTGCAAGAATTTTAGGAAGAAAATTCACTTCAATTTTTCTTACTAAGCCAGTCTCGTGGAGCCACTACCACCTCTACTTTCCGCTTACCAAACTCACACTAGTCACCATTTTTAAAACCTATACGCCATAAGATATTGCTCACTTCTACTACATTTATTTTTCAGAATATATAAGTAAGTACTTAATGTCATTAGTTCTGTGAGTAAAAATTTAATTGACTTATTACTTACATCTCTTAGGTGTTCGCTTGAGAGTAATCCAGGTGAAGGTTCCCGAGGGATTAAAAGAAAAAGATATTAAATTGGTAGTGGCTATCGAGGCTTTTAGACGAGGATTAGTCAGTATAGGGAAAGCTGCCGAACTAGCAGAATTACCCTTACAGATTTTCATAGAGGAACTTAAGAAAAGAGGAATACCTGCCTATCGTTACGATGAAAAAGAAGCTTTAAGGGAACTGGGTCTTGAAACATAATAAGGTAGTATTAAACTCGTCGGTAATAATAGCTTTAAGTAAACTTAAAATCTTAACAAAAATAGCAAATATTTTCGAAAAAGTCATGGTTCCCGCTGCTGTATACCAAGAAGTCTGTATTAAAGGACAAGGCCTACCCGGTGATAAAGATTTGAGAAAAGCAGTAAAAGAAGGCTTAATATTAGTAAAGAAAGTCAGAAACGTGGTAATGGTTAAAGAACTCTGCTCTAAGCTTTCAGCTGGAGAAGCAGAGGCAATCGTCTTAGCACTAGAGGAGAACGCTGACTTCATAGTTCTTGACGATAAACTAGCACGAAAAAAGGCCCGTGAACTAGGCCTCAATGTTATTGGAACTCTACGTATTCTTAAAATACTCTACAATAAACATTTAATTGATAAACAAACTCTAATATCAAGTATTAGAGAACTCAAAAGACATGGTTTCTGGATAAGCAATAACATTATTTCAAAAATTTTAAAAGAACTTTAACGTACATCTTAATTTAACTCTATTTTAAGTTGAAAAGATTTTGCCTAAAGACAATTTAAGGTAAAGATTTTAAAAACAAGGCTAGATTGATAGCTGATAGTAAAACCTTTAGTCGCTTAACATAGCTTTCTTTTCAAACAAACTTAGGGACTATGAACTACTTTAGCACAAAATCGAATTATCTTCTTAAACTAGCGAATCCATACTTCTTTGCTATACGCTCTGCCTTAAAGTACATTTTAAGCGAAGGAGGAATAGTGACAACTGTGAAAATAACGAGATACAGCATACTGAAGAGAGGATCAGTTAAAACGACTTTATGTGCTGTAAGAGAATACAGTATTAGAGACGTTGAATGTGCCTGAGGAAGCACTAAAACTATTCTTCTCCAAGGATCATTTTTCAGGCAATAAGGAATACCGTAGGCGAAAAGAAAATACAGTATAAGCCCAATTATTCCTCTAAATCCACGTATAGGCTTATAAGCTATGTGAATTCCCGCAATAACTATTGAAATACTAGCATTAGATAAAAACGTTAAAATAAATGCTACTATAAACACCGGTAAATCGATTGCCAACGACCCCTCTAGCGCTGCTGGAATAAACCCTATAACGAATGCTACAAGAAGCATCCATGAAGTATAGAGGTTAGCAAGATACAGCGATAACATAGACTTTAAAGCCAGCCTAAATGCCTCATATACACCTGACCTAATTCTCCCGAGAATAGCGTCAGCAAACTGAAAAATAGCAGAAGTATTAAGCATAGCCGCGAAGAAAAGTGCGCCAATTTCGCTCAACGGCTTAGCGCCAACTAGTTTCAGCGGAAGCATTACTGTAAAATACATGATCAAAAACTGCACAAAAAACATTAAGGCGTCGCCTACTCTCGAAAAAAGCTCCTCCATTTCAATTTTAAAAATAACCCAGGAGTCTTCAAGCACTTTAAACCAGTAGTCAGTAACCTTACTCAATCCAGAAGCTCTCTTCAAAGACCCTACACCTAAGACACTATCTGCCAAGTTCTTCTCCCCCATGCCCGCCACCTCTCCCATAAAGATGCTTAAATACTTCTTCGAGCGAAGGCTCTACAACAGAAATAAAGTCTATTCTCGCAGTAGAAGCAATTTCAACTAAAAGAGGATTTAACTCCTGGCCCCGCCTAAGCCTTACACGCACTTCACCGCCCTTTTCTTCAACTTCATAGCCTTCACTCAAAAGATGTTTAGCGAGCTCTCTAGGCTTATCGCACTTAATTCTAACTACTTTTTCTAAAGGCGAAAACTTTTCTAAAATTTCTTCTGTTCTACCATAAGCTATTATCCTCCCCCTATCTAAGAAAGCCAAGTAGTCTGAAAGCCTCTGAGCCTCATACATATTATGAGTAGCTAGAAAAATAGTAGTCCCCTCCCTACTAATCTTCCTAATATAGCTTCTTATCTGCTCCGCGCATATTACATCGATACCTGAAGTAGGCTCATCTAGAAACAAGACCTCGGGATAATTTATCAGCGCCCTACATAGACTACTACGAACCCTTAAGCCTCTACTCAACTCATAAATTCTCTTATCTTTATGCTCTTTTAAGTCAAAAAACTCAAGAAGCTCATTTATTCTTCTTTTAAGTTCAAGCCCCCTAAAACCATAGAGACGCCCAAATAACCTGAGATTTCTTTCAATAGTCATATTTTCTATTAAGTATGTCCTCTCAGTACTCATGATATTAATTATGTGCTTAACACGCTCAAACTCTCTACTAATATCGTATCCAAGTAATTCAGCATAACCGTCATCAGGTTCAAGAAAACCAGTAAGTATCCTAATAGTAGTAGTTTTCCCCGCACCATTAGGACCTAAGTACCCTAAAATATGTCCTTTGGGTAGAGAAAACGTTATTCCTCTTAGTGCAACTATTTTCTTATTTCTTTTAATTTTAAAAACTTTAACAAGATTAGACACTTTTATTGCTAACATTATGTTAATCACCTCAAGTTAATAGAATATTTTATTTTCAGCTTTATTCTTCGCAAAATATAATATTTTTTAGTAAGGTACTGTATATTAGGAATACTGTTGTTTATTATTGCTTTTTTCATAATCTTCACGACCTTCCCCCGCACATCCCTTTATACTTGCTACATGTCCATTATTTGAGATGGAGTTACTGGTAATAATTTTCTATTTCGTGAATCCTATCATATCTTAACAAACAATACTTATTAACTTTTGGTTAATATAACTTACTTCCTTTATCCCCACTTTAAAAATCTTTCTAATTAATTAAGTAGCATTTACGATATATTCGCAAAGTAATAGTTCTTTTAGTTTAATTTACTTTATTCTAGTATTTCCCATAGTACTCTTCCTTCACAGAGTTTTCCATGTCTCTCAGCAACATTTCACGAAAACTCTGCTTTACAGACACGTGAGTCGAGTGTACTTACTCCCTCGTTTAAAGGCTCACTGGAATATGTGCATAGAAACTAGTCATACCGTGAGTACCTGTCCACGCTCCTGTCACTATTGTAGTCCAGTTCGTGGGAGTATCGCAGGGAGGTGAAGGCAGTGCTTCTCCGAAAACACCTTCCTCAATTAGCTCGGCTGTCGCAGGCATTAATTCTTCTTTAACGTACTTTTCGATGAAAAACGATAGTATGCAGTCCAATCCTATTAAAATAAGCTTCTTAGCTTTACTTACATCAGTATTAGGAAAACTCTATACAAATGAGTACTTCTAAGCAAAGACAATAAAAGCCGAAGATATCGCTTCCAGCTTACTTTTGCTCGAACTCTACGTGCCACTTAACTTTACCCGATGTGCTGCGCCTTAAAGTTACTACAAGCAGTTTTCCATCTACTCTCTGCTCGATTTCGGCACCTTGAGCTACTGCTTCTACACAATCATATTTTTCTCCATTCCAGTCGATTAAGAAGCGTATCTCGTAGGGGTCTCCTCCTACTACTAGACTTTCGCCTGTAATAGTTCTTCCTTCCTTATCCCACTCAAGGCTTACTACGTCAGGATATCCTTGGGTTATGTGGCGGTTCGTACCTATAAACAGCGGCAGGCGCTCCAGCGGACGTATACAGAAGACCTTACAGGACTCTGGTTTAAGCTCTACGACTAATTTCTCGCCTAGCTCTCCTAGAAGCTTTTTCTCCCAAACTTCGTAGACTATGTAGCGTCCTGGAGGCAGACTTAGCATCTCGGGAGTAATCTCGACTTTAGCAGGGTATTCTTTAAACCATCTGAAAACCCCTACTACGTCCCAACGCCCCCACTTTGTAGCTACCTTTAGATCCCATATCTGAGGATATGGTCCCTCGGGATTTCGCGGAAACAGATCCATTGGCCTTATAGGCTGCGGTGGAAGTATTCTCTTCAAAAGCTCTACTCTCTCAGGCGGCAGTTCAGGCATATTGTCGGAAACCATGAGAACTTGTCCGCTTAGCCCCAAGAGACTAGCCCAGGCTTTAGCCGCCTCGTAGTGTAGCGGAGGCCTCACCATTATTACGTCTGGGTCACAGTACCAGACAATGGTGTGCATCCAGTAGTTAGAAAACGTGGCTCTTAAAGCGTTAAGAAAACACACAGCACCCTCTTTAAGCTTAGCGGGAGAAACATCGGTTCCAGTTCTACAGGTGTCTCCGTAGCCCATTGCTCTCCACTGAGTAGCGCAGATCAGTATTACTCGCTTAGGTCCGACAACCCTCCTTATAGTCTCCAGGAGCCTTCTGTATACTTCATCAGGTGTCGGCGAGTAGTCGTGGAGACTTTTTCTGCACAGCGCGTACCATTGGTGCATTTCGCCTTGACCGTCGAGCTTAAAGTACTCTATACCCCACTCATGAGCCATAACTCTCATAGTCTTCTCAATCCACTCAGACTTAACCTCAGGATTCGTGGGGTCTACGTATGGATAGTTGGCAAAACCTCTGAAAACTTCTCCGTCAGGCTTCCTAATGAACCAGTCTGGCTTTTCTTCCAGAAGCTTAGTGTCTACTTTCCCTACGGCTTGAGGTAATAGCCATATTCCGGGTTTAAGCCCCTTGCTCCTTATATACTGTGCTAGCCACTTACCGCCTCTTGGGAACTTCTTTTTATCCCAGTTGAGCCAAGTTTCACCCTGATAGCCGTCATCAAGTTGAACATACTCTAAGCCGAAGGACTTGAGGTGCTCAGCGAGCCAGTCAGTGTTAGCTACCACTGCCTCCTCTGTTACTTCTTTGCCGAAATAGTACCAAGAACACCAGCCTGCAGGTGGGCGCGGGTGACAGCTCAGGTCATAGGGCTTGTAGTAGGGCATGCCGAGGTGCTCTGCCACGTAGTGCTCTATGACTTCACCGGCTATTATCTCCGGTATAACGCCGAACTGTGTCTTGATTTCTGCTTCGACTTCAAAAGACTTGCCATCAATTAGCGAGCGTATACGCAAACTGCCCCAAGAACTAAGCCTCAGAACTCTGTCGTTCCATTTATCGAAGATAGAGTCGCATAGAAGACTATCAGCAGGCCCTAGCGCTGCCTGAACTACGTTTTCGTAGCGTCTAGGCTCAATACGACACAAGTAAGGCTCCTTCCCCCAGTAAACTTTCCCCCTAATTCTGAAAGTAAACGGCTTCCTTGGATAAAGACGAAAGGATATCCTCTTAGACCCACAGTGTACTTCCAGCAAGACGTCTGTAGGGCCTTCGCCGACAGGCTTGAGCCTAAGTATATGTATGCGCCAAGTCCCTGCACCTGTAGACACTTCATAAGGTTCGCCGAAAGGCTCTAAAGAAAATTCGACGTTTAGGTCTCTTGCAGACCCTTCAAGTCTTAATCCTTTGAGAACAACTTGATCACAATATAGACAGTCTACTGCACCATTTTTTAACGCTACATGCCAGTAACTCACTTTCCCACATAAATTGCTCAATTAATTGTGATAAAAGACTTTTGCAGTCAGAGTTCATTTCTCACAATAATAGTTGAGCTTGAAAGCGATGAAAGTTTTTTATAGTTAATTTACTCCGCATTCAACATGACAAAAGCACCCAAAGTTAGGGTACTTTACTTAGTTATAGACCAATTAGCAGGACACTGGGAAGAACATGTGAAACTCGAAGGATCAGACTTTCCGCCAGTGAACGTTAAAGGCTACCATGAAAAAGGCCTGATTCCGAACTTCTCTTATCTTATAGAAAACGGACTATGGGTTAAGAGGCCGTGGAATAGAGGGCGCTGTGACACGCCCCATGGAATGAAGTACCTGGCTACAGGGTCTTATAGTGAAAAAGGGTGTTATACTCCAAATAAGCCATGGTTTCTCGAAGCCGAGAAAGAGACAGCCTTTTTTGAATATATCAAGAAATATTACCGAGAGAAAATTAATGTAGGTGTCTTCAGCTGTAGTCCTTGGCTAATTAAAGGTTACTTCTACACACCTGATTCCATCCACGGCCTTGTATCCGGATACTCGGATGAAATAATGCTCAAAGAGCTTGTATTTCCCTGGATGGAAGATACAGTACCTGAGTGGAATTTAGTACACGTCTACTTACCTGGCATGGACTCTATATCTAACTGTCCTTCATATGGAGGTGAGTGCTCAGACCCTCGCTCATCCAAGCACTCCTACATGCTTTTTTTAGATCGCCTAGTAGGAGAAATAATAAAGTTTCTGAAAGATAAAGGGTTTTGGGAAGAAACCTACTTCATAATTGCATCAGACCACGGATACCACTTAGGCTGTTCAGTTGCCCGCAAAAGGGGAGTTAAGACCAATAATTGGTGCTGTGACCACCCACCGCCCTGGGACTGCGAGGTATGGAATTTTAAGGAAGATAGACCTACTGGAATATACTCTGGTGGCCCTAGGCGAACTACTATTATAGTCTCAGGCGGCGCCTTAGAAGAAAAATACAGAGGAAAGGTAATAGAGGAAGCGGAAATAATCGATGTAATTCCCACCATAGCGGATATTCTCAAAGTGCCGTACGAGTGCCAGGGCAGGAGCCTCTTCAAATATAAAATGCATTAGTATTTCATTTTACTCAAGAAAAATAAGCTCACTACAGCTGTTGAAGCAATTATCTAATTGCTTTAAAGTTTTAGTTAAGACCCTCAGCTAACTTTTTAAAGGTATTTACTGAGCTAACATAGGCTAAAGTTCTCTACAGAGTTTAACTTGATTTTTCTTTAAAACAATGTTTTGCTCGCTTACGCCGGCGAGCCTAAGTAGCTCTATGGCATTAGCTAGTCTACCAACTCTCTTCAGCTCTCCGGGAACATGGGCATCTGTTCCCAAGGAAACTTTTACACCATACTCTCCTATCATCTTGAAGAGTTCTATGAGCTCTGACCAGCTATTACTGTCGTCTTTACAGCACACATACTCGTTGTCGACTCTATATTTCACGGGAAGAAAACCATTGTTGACTTCCCATGCTACTCCATTTCTCTTCGCCTCCAAGAATATTTCTTGCGCAATATCCGGCGGCAGTAAGTCTTCAATTCTATTAATACGCCACTCTTCCCCAGGCCTCAGCTTAATGAAAAACTTTTTCATAACTACGATAGGCCACTGAACGGGATGAGCGTAAATGCTGACATACGGGTTCTGCATTAAGGAAAGAGTTGCTTCCTGCCAGTCGGCGATAAGGTCTTCGAATTTGAATTTCTTGAGAAAAGTCTGGTATGATGGATTGCCTTTAATATCTCCTACGCTTACTTTTCTCTTCATTTCGCGGGAAAGGCAGCTCCCGCCAGCTGGAATATGGTGCATTCCGACGAGAAGAAAATCAAGTATCTTGGCTTCCTTGGGCTTGATATCGAGTTCACCGTCCACGGTAAGAATACTAGCCTCTATTCCTAAAAGAACTTCGACTCCAGGAAACTTCTTTTCTATAGCCTCGATTTCCTTCCTTATTTTACTGCAGTAGTTTTCAATGCTTTTGTAGTGTAGAAGAGCACTTCCATAGTGTTCTACAATACCTACAAGCCTAACATTCCGCTCTAAAGCAACTTTTACTACATCTTCTACACTACAGCTTCTGTAAGGAGGAAAATCCTCATGCATGTGAATATGAAGATCAGCTAAGTACTTCAGCTGCATTCAGAAGTATTTCGCTCAATCTTCTTTTATATTGATTTCGCGAAATCATCGACTTTAAACTATAGTAAGCTCTATCTCATTAAATATCCTCAGGAAATCTATACTGCGTCTTTTATAGCCTTGCCTAACAACTCGACCGAGAAGTATCTGCTTACTCCCTTGATTATACAGGCTTTTTGTACGCGAAAAAGAAAAGAATCCCTCTTAGAGCCTCTATAAAGTATTTGAATGCTTTGAAAGGACTTTTATAAGGATTAAAATAGCCGTGAACCATGCCAGCAGGACCTGGTTTAATAGACATATAATAGAAGTGATCAGACATAAGAAGCATGCGCCACAGCTTGTCGCATCTATTTTCCTCAAATACTTGTCTCGCCTTCATGAGGTCTTCGAATGAAATTTTCTGCATTTCGTTTCCGAGCCAGGCAGACTCGTCTTTCTCCCTATCAGCCCATGAAACCACATCCTTGAAGGAGAGCTCGTCAACAGGCTCAAAGTATTCTAATACCTCACTTGGATGAAGTAGCTCTACACCTTTTTTCTCAAGCTCTCTTGGAAGCCACTTTAGAAAATTCAAAATACCTGTCTCCTTGGAAAAATGTTCCCCGAAAGTCTCCATATCGAAGCCTATGACTACGAAATCCCCAGAGAGATTTTTTACCCAAGTAGTGTACTTTTCTGCTGTAAGGGGGTATTCACGCCAGAACTTATCGCTGAATCTGAACCCTATGTCGTCTGAGAGCCAGTAGTGCCTCAAGAGAAACTTCAAATTAGTTTTAGGCGCAGAGTAAAGAAAAGTAGTGTTTCTCCAGCCTAGAATTCTCTCAACACCCTCAGTTATAATCGCACTAAAGCCTAAGTCCTCCAGTAGATTAGCTAGAGAGTCTGCATAGAGCCCCTCGGTGTTAAACGCTATCTTAGGCTCCACACCAAAGATTTTCTTGATAATCCTGCATGAATCCTCTAGTTCTCTGCAAAACACGTATTCTCCAGCAAACATTGCCAAGGAGTGATGATAAGGCTCACACAAGAACTCTATTAGACCTTTAGAGGAAGCCCTCTTTAGAGCATTGACGACTTTCGGTTTATACCTTCCTAAAAACTCCAAAAGGATGCCTGATAAGGACAAAGCTATCTTCATTTCCTCTTCGACTATTACGTCCAGCGTTGGCAAGTAACAGTTATTGGCTACACGGTCAAGAATCTCTTTGTCAAGCTTCTCGTCGAATATCGAACTAATTAGAGAGCCTTCTCTTATGTTTTTACGCTCTACTAGACTCAGCAAATTTTTGAAAACTTCTTCACTAATCCTTCTCGGCTGGTGCATTTCCATAAATATAGTTAAATACCGAACCATTTACATCACAATCAGATATTTAATTTTTACTCGCAACTAAACTAATAATCTTATCGCTCAAAGACATTCATGGTCGGAAACAGAATACAGAGCGTAGAGCTTTGAGCTACAGTAATAGATGTGTCCTATGGATCAACCTTACTAGGATAATGCCTTTACTTCCCAAAGGTGTTTCCAGTCCCTCTTGCTGACCTCCTTCAATACAGACCTGTATATCCCTAAAGTAAAACGAGCTATTTTATCCCATGTGTAAAGATTTCTTATCTTCTTCCTAGCGTTGACGCTCATACTGTTTCTCAAGTCAACATTATCAAGAAGCTGAGCTATTCTTTCAGCTATTTCACAAGGATTTAGAAAGACCTTAAAACCCTCAACTCCGTGTTCTACTACCTCATTTGGTCCTCCGTAGTTTGGTACAATAACCGGTAAGCCGCAGGCCATTGCCTCGAGAACAGCTATTCCGAAGGGCTCATATCTGCTAGGAAAAACGCCTACGTAAGACACTTTCATTAGTGAAAAAAGCTCGTTATCATCTATTCGCCCAGTGAAATATACCTTATTCTCTAATCCGTACTTGTAAACCATCGATATCAAATACTCTCTCATAGGTCCATCTCCCGCGATTACCAGCTTTATGTCATCCCTCTTAGACTTGTTCACCAAGATATTGAAAGCCTCAATTAAGAGATCAAGACCTTTTTCGTAAACGAGGCGTCCAACAAACATAATTATTTTCTCATGAGGAAGAGCGTACTTCTCCTTAAAGCCTGAACCAGGACTCGATGTCTCGATATCCTCCAGCTCAATAGCGTTAGGTATCTTAATGATTTTTTCAGGAAGCAGCATGAATACCCTGCTCACTTCTCTCATCATGTAGTCGCTGCAGACTATCACTTTCCATGCCTCATAAGTTACCCGCCACTCCCAGTCGTGAATAATCTTCTGGTCTTCAGTCCATATTCCGCCTCTACGTCCAATCTCTGTAGAGTGAATTGTCGCTATAAGGGGTACCTTTAAGACATGTTTTAGAGTTATTCCGGTATATGCAGTTAACCAGTCATGTACGTGTATTATGTCAGGTTTACCCTCTTTTTTTGATAAGTCAATAGCCTTAGTTAACATTAAGTAATTGAAGTTTAAGACCCATGTAATGAAATTAGAAGATCGTAGAGTAAATGGATTGACTCTATAAACTTTTACACCATCTATAACTTCTTCGCTTACCTCCCCCAGACTAGTAGTGATTACACTGATATCTGCTCCAAGCCTCGCCAAGTACTTAGTTAAGTAGTATACGTGTCTTCCGAGCCCACCTACGATGCTGGGAGGATACTCCCAAGAAAAATGCAGAACCTTCATGTAGTAGCACCTACAATCTTAAGGTAGAGTTTTTGAACGTCTTTGACGGCATTGCATTTAATCACTTTTTCACCGAAGCATTTATATAAATCATTAGAGAGGTCTTCATGATGACATAAGATATAATCGGCTTCTTCCAGCAAGCAATTTTCAATACTCTCAATGACAAAGCTCAGCATATTATCCATGCTCGACCTTGTACGCTCCAAAGAGTATATACTTAGAACGAAAGGGTTTCTGAAGGCTCTAGCTAAGACTAAAGCTATCATTCCTCCGATCCACTCGTGGCCGTGAACAACTGTGAAACCGCTATAGGGTAAAAGGTATGGAAGCTTAATTAATGCTTCGTAAACGAGTTCATGAGAATATACTATGAAATTTTTCCTCAAATATCCGGTGTCGCGAAACATGTATACTTCAATGCCATTATCCGTATACTTCTTATTCTCGGGACCTGGGTGAACGACAGCTAATTTGCAGAAATCCCGTAGACTCCTAACAAGCTCCTGGACTTTCCACGCTAGTTGACCGATTATTCGGTAAGGAGGGTACTCCCAGGAAACATGCAGAGCAGTTATCATAGTAATCCCTTTAGCAGAAGACACTACTTAACTTGAAAATGGCGCGTCTAGTTAAGTACACTCTCTCGTTTTCAGTGATAACATAGCCTAAAGAACTCAGTTCTTCCAATAGTTGTTTAAGTTCGTCTTTAAGTAAACCCGTAAATTTGGATAGAGATGTAAGTGAAACTGCTTTATCTTTATTGACAGCGGATAATGAAAACAAGACGTTAAGAATCATCATTACCCGCGACTCAAAACTTCCCATGTCTAGACACCAAATATACTTCGCTTATTTAAATAAAATTTATTTACATATAAAGTTTTATATTTTGTGCATACCACTGGTGATTTCATTGAAGGTTGCTTTAAGTCTTAGCGATGTTGTTTACTATCCAAACGAAGAAGTTTACTTTAAGATAACTATTAAAGGCGCTTTGGGAGGAGAAAAGATGCTCTTTAAAGTGATAAAAGACTCTGTACAGGAGGTTTTTTCTCAAGACTACCACGTGATGCCATACGAAAGTTTTATCGAAGATTCTGTAGAAAACTTAGAAGAAGGCTTCTATGAAGCTCAAGTATTGTGGAGTAACAGCGTAGTCTCTCTTCCTTTCGTTGTTATATCTCCTGAGAAAGTTAAGGGAAAACTGCTTACAGTGTTCCATAACCACCAAGCTATAAACAAGCATCCCAACGGAGTATACCATGGCTCTTGGGCATTCACGCATACCTGGGAGGATGAATTTAAACCATACTACCTAGGAGGAGTGTACTTTCTTCACACTTTCCTCTTAAGAAGACTTCCTGTCAGAACATGTTTTAACTTATCGCCGAGTCTCCTCGTGCAGTGGAGAGAATTGCTTGAAAAAGGAGTTTTACTAGAGTTTGGTAGCTACGTGGAGTATATTTCGCCAGAAAGCAAGCGAGCTCAAATAGTTAAAGGTACTCTGAATAGCTATAAGAGATTATGCGAGGAGAACGTAGTCGAAGTATTTTCGAGCTTCTTTGCACACCCAATAGCAGGGTTCATAATTGATTACTATGGCTGGCTAGACATAATTGAAAAGGAAATAAAGCTAGGAGCTAAGACTACAGAAGATATTTTAGGAGTTAAGGCTAGGGGGTTCTGGCTTCCTGAACTTTTCTTCTCGATGAGGCTCATTCCTTTAATTTCTAAGTACGGATTTGAGTACACTATCTTAGATGCCCTCAATCATTTTGTTGAGGCCCGGGGGGATAAGGGGACTCCTTACGAGCCTTACAGAGTCAGATATAATGGTGAAGAAATAGTAGTGTTTTTTAGAAATACAGAGCTTTCAGACTATTTAAGCTTTCAAGTAAATAAAGCTAGAAATCTGCAGGAAGCAGAAGCTGTTGCCCGAGAATACGTGTTAAAAATATTGAAAACTATGATTGGAAGCGAAGATAAAGTAGTCACCGTCGCGCTGGATGGAGAAAACTGGATGATACTTCCACAGCCCTCGCCTGAGGCTGCAGTAGCATACGAGAAAATTTTAACATACATTCTGTCTTGTGAGAAGAAAGGTTACTTCAGAACAATCTTGGCTAAAGAGGTTGCCAATTTAGCCGAAAGAGAGCTTACAAAAATACCGACAACCACGTGGCTGGGAAGTATAGCTAAGTGGACTAGCGAGAAACATTCTATTCAAAGTAAACTCTGGAGCCTCGCCGAGCGAGGCTATAGCTACTTCAAAGTATACGAAGAAATTTTTGATCAAAGAGAAGAACTTAGCTACTTAGTTTACTGTATGATGCAAATACTTGATAGCGACATGTACTGGACGGAATTCATTAACGAAGAACACATTACCTCATGGTATGCTGAGCTTTCGAGGATAGCCTTATCGAGAATTAATTCATTAAGAATAAAAGGTATCAGAAAAATGAATGATAAAATAGTTATAAAGATTGAAAGCCCTTGCGACGGAAAAATTATACTTGAGGTATTCTCCAACAGTACTAGAGCTTCACGGAAACTTATTGAGCTGAAGAGTGGAAATAACTTCGTAGAAGAGGCTGTTCGGGGAAAACTCGTCGAAGTCAGGCTCGTGACCCCCTCATCCCTCCGCTTAATACGAAAACCTGTACGCGCTGTACACGAGTAGGTGATGTGCGTCGATGAGAGTTAATGTGAATGTTACTACCGAAATAGCCTTAGAGGAGGGGCGTACTTACGCTGGAGGTCTCGGTGTCTTAGAAGGAGATAAGTTCTATGCATCAGGCGAATTAGGGATAAATTATCTGGTTTTAATGCTTTTCTATAGAAATGGCTATGTTGATTACCGATTCTCTGAAGACGGATCTCCAACACCTGTACCGCAGTCTCAGCCAATAGAATTCACGAAAAAACTCAAGAAAGAAGACAGATTTCCCATAGAACTAAAGGGAGGAAAAGTCATAGTAGAGCCTCTCTCCTATAGGTACAAGACCGCTAAAACTGTTTTCTTTAATCCCGTTCAGCCGAGCTGGGCAGTTGAGCTTGTAGATCAACTGTATGTCGAGAAACATTATGAGGAAAAGTTCTACAAGTATGTATTACTGGCCAAAGCTGCCGCGGAGTATGTTAAGTCGCGTGTAGGATTAAGCAATGTGAACAAGATAATTCTAAACGAGGCGTACACCGCGCTTCTGCCCTTGGTACTAAGAGCTCCCAGTAAGTACATCTTCATAATTCACACTCCAGGTCCCTGGAGCCACCCAATCTTCCCAACTAGGCTCTTTGAAAGAGAATTTGGCTTCAAATTCATAACCGACAAAGTAGCCTTAACAGATATAGGCTTAGCGACATCCTTCAAAACCTACTGCGTATCAGAAAAGCATTTCGAAATTATGCAGAAGATAGTACCCCACTTTGCCCACAAGCTATCTTACATGACAAACGGCATCAATATACTACGCTGGATAAATCCTCGTCTAAAAAGACTTCTTGAAGAAAATGTCTTAAATGTAGACTCGCTGAAAAAGGCTAAGCATCAAGCCAGAGAAAAACTGCTAAGGCTCATAAAAAGCTATAAAGCCATTAATGGCGAAGAAAAGCCGATAATCCTATGGTGTCGTAGAATAACTGGCTATAAGAGACCTTTCTTCGTAACGAGGTTTATAGAGGAAGAAAACCCCGATGCAATAATAGTGGTTGCCGGTAAGGCCCACCCGTACGATGTAGATGGATTACGTTACATGCAAAAGTTCTATCAGTACTTCAAAGAAAAACCTAATGTAGTGTATATACACAATTATGATGTTAGCAAAGCCAAGATACTGCTGAGCGGAGGAGACCTACTCTTATTTACGCCGTTTTCTTCACTAGAAGCCTGCGGAACGAGCTTCATGAAAGCAGCAATAAACAGTGTACCAAGCCTCTCTTCAAGAGATGGAGGTGTCCTCGAGCTAGTAGAAGATGGTATAAACGGATGGCTCTTCGGAAGAGATCTACGGCAGCTCATATATTTCGATACTCAGGAGAGAGATAGAATAAACGAGGAGGACTATAGAGAGTTTAAGGCAAAGCTTCTGAGGATACTTGATTTAATAGCAAATAATGAGGATAAGTATTACGAGGTAGCCTTAAACTGCGTAAAAACCTTCATGCCGAAGGTAGATATCTGCGAAAAGATGAGACAGCTTGTGTGTCAGTAAGCAATCTCGTGGTGGCACATGAACTAGCTATCGTTTACATTAAGAAACACATTAATGTATATATTTTATATGTCGCTTATCATAGGCTTACTCGATATGATTTATGAAGAGACTGGGCTATACTACTACTTTAAAGTATTTAAACATCTTTTGTCTAAGAGTATTCAAGCTTAAACTACATTATCTAAGGAAAGTTATTTTAATGAATTCTGCGAGTCATATTTATGAAAGTAGAATTCTGGTATCAGCTGCCTGTTACAGCTAGCGTCGATTATATAATGAAGTGTGCTCTTAAAGCTGAGAAAATAGGCTTTGACGGAGTAACTCACGAAGATCACTTCTGGGTAGTTCGAGTAGGTAGTGGCTGTAGACCCGAGTGCTGGACTATGCTGACTGCAATAGCTATGAAAACTAATCTTAAGGTAGCTCCACTAGTAGTCTGCATTCCTTATAGACCTCCATCGTTACTAGCGAAAATAGTAACTACGTTAGATCAGCTGACAAAAGGTAGAGTAATGCTGATTTATGGTGCAGGGTGGTGGAAAGAAGAATTTGAGGCATTTGGCTATAAGTGGGAGCCTGATAGAGTACGTGTAGAGAGAACTTTTGAGGCAGTAAAGCTCATTAAAAGACTCTGGACTGAAGAAAATGTTACATTCGAGGGAAAGTACTATTCTGTTAAAAACTGTACGCTTGAACCTAAGCCGTACCAAAAGCCGCACCCACCTATTTTATGCGGCGGGCAAGGTAGGCGTATGAGGAAATTTGCTGCACAGAATGTAGACGGCTGGGTTGGAGCAGTAAAGTTAGGTGGATTTAAAGAGTATTTAGAGAGGAAAAGATTTGTTGAAAAATACTGTAGGAAGAAAGACTTTATTTACGGCTACGCTGTCCGCTTTAATGGATACGAAGTTTCGCCAGAAGATTTGATCGAAGAATTCAAGCAGTATATCAAGATAGGCGTTACATGGATAAATATTCGAGTAGACCCTGATACAGAGAACTTAGAGCTTCTTGATAAAATAGCTGAAGTAATAAAATACTTTAAAAAACAGCTACCTTAAAACTATATGATATACTTTGACTTCACAGAGATCTATTTGCGTAGCGAACTTCGGCTTTGAGTAATCTAACTCTATTTTCTTTTTTCCGAATAAATCTACTACTTCACACTTCTTAAAGCCCATCCTTGAGGCATTTAACTCTATTTCGATTTCTTGCTGTTTATCGGCTACCTCAATTACTATGAGTATAAAGCCATTAGGTGCTCTGCGAACACCCCAGATAACTCCTTGTTTGATAGGAGACTGCACTTTAACATAGGGGGTTAAGCTTGCTAGAGAGAGAGCGGAGTCTAGTATTTTCTCGAGACTTTCTTTGCTGAAGACTCCTGCGGAGTATATTACGTAGCCGTTTCCGTATTTGTTTACAGTGAGGACTGGAGCTTCTCCGCAGACACAGATGCCTTCAGCCTTCTCTAAAGCTATTTTCTGCACAGGAATACACTTCAGTACATCGCCTTTCCTTAGGGCTTCGAAATCTTCTGCTACATAGGCTTCTCTGTATTTGGCTTTAAGGTAGCGTGCTAAGAAATCCCACCCTTCTCTAGCGTTGGGGTCGAGGTTTAGTCCTGATCTCCTTAAAACTGACCACAAGTGTCCTTCAAGCCACGGAGGAATAGTTTCTAGTATCCAGCTTCCTGTTCTCAGTCTTATTGGAAGATATTCTCTCACTCTAGTTAAGTGTGCTAGAACCTCTTTATCTAGGTCTATTTCAGCCTCAAGACCTAGAATTTCTGAGAGAGGCTCGCAGGGAACTTTGCTATATGGATCTCCTTTTTCATCAAATTCTCCGGCGAAAGGTCCTACGAGAAGTACTCCTCCTTTCTTAACATATTCTTTGAGTTTCTCGGCGTGGCTTCGAGAAATGTACTTTATGTGTGGAGCTATTATCAGCTTGAATTTATCTACGCGGCCGTAGTCTAAGTGGTCTTCTGTGGCAATAGCTGTTTCAGAGCCGTAGCCTTTCCACAGTAGAAGAGAGAGATATCTCATTGCCGGAGCTACAGCGACTCCGCTTTCATGGAAGCTGTTCTCGTCCAGAAGGAGTACGCCTATACTCGGCTCGAGAGGCGGTGAAGCTCCTAGAATATCCATTATTTTTCTGAACATTGAGTTAAGTTTCTGTACAGCTAGATACGACTCCTTGAATTGCACTTTTTCTTTTTTGTTGTATCTCCAGCTTTGTCCTGTTACTAGTCCCCAGTAGTCTGACTTGAAGTCCCAGAAAGTCATTCCTGTTCCTCCCATTGCTTGAATAAACCATGCGTGTCTAATGCACCACTTGTAGTCCTGGAAACCAGACATCTCGTTTACCTGATGAGGAGGCTCTGAGGAGCCTCTAGAGACCGCTATATAGTAGAATGCTCTTTCAAATGTAGCTTCGAAGTCCTGTATTCCTGCGTGCGCATTTTTGGCTACGCTACAGACTTTGTACCATCTGCCGTGGCCTATGAAGCCCGGTAGATCCATGTTTACTTCAAGTGAAATCGGCCTATAGGGGTCGTACTTGTAGACTATGTCGCAGAAAGTTTTCCATACCTTGACATAGAGATACTGCTTGAACCTATACCAGTCCCATCGAGCAGTCTTCCACTTAGAAAGCTTTCTTCCCTTAAAGTCTTCAGGCTTAAGGCTTACCGGAGGATATACTTCTTCCCATGAACCATAAGTATTTGGATCATTGTTCCAGCGCTCACCGAGCTCCTCTAGGCTAAACTGTTCTTTAA